>Ga0255342_1000169_pt1 | contig 122192 bp, 121 predicted proteins | sample wastewater_treat_3_FD_192416 | JGI IMG/M metagenome (GOLD analysis project Ga0255342, IMG submission 192416) | Wastewater microbial communities from Lulu Island WWTP, Vancouver, Canada - plant14 | ecosystem: Engineered > WWTP > Wastewater > Unclassified | place: Canada: Vancouver, British...
AGCAAGATTGTAAATGTCGGATCGGGCTCTATCTCGACCAGTGCCTATACCACCAGTGACGGTATTCAGCACGTCATTACGCTGAAGTCTAACGGTGATGTGTTTGAGACGTGGTGGAAATAGTAAGTTCTACTGACCTGTTATATACCACATATACGTTATAATACGGTTATGAAGGTGTGTATTGTTATCCCTGCCTACAATGAGGCAAGTGCCATTGGTTGTGTTGTTGGCGGTATAAAAAAAGAACTTCAAAGAACGTCGTATTCTTATGAGATAGTTGTAGTAAATGATGGGTCTACAGATCAGACGGCATATATAGCCAAAAAAGCTGGTGCTACAGTGATTCACCACATCCTCAATTCAGGCGCGGGTAGCGCTTCCGCTACAGGATTAAGTTATGCTAACCAAAATGGTTTTGAAATAGCTGCCACAATGGACGCGGACGGGCAACACTTGCCCAAAGACGTTCTAACTGGTATTAGTACCATGGCAAAAGACAACATTGATTTATTGATTGGTAGTCGGCTCATAGATAGCAGAGGTATGTCTAAAGTTAAGATTTTAGGTAATAAAGGTTTAAGTATTATTACCTATATATTATTCGGCATAAAAGTTACCGACTCGCAAAGTGGATTAAGAATATTCTCTAAGGCTTCATTACAGAAGCTTCGTTGGAAAACTAGTGGTTATGAATTTTGCTCTGAAATGTTATGGCGGGCGCGTCAGCAGGGTCTAAAGATAGACGAATTTCCTGCTAAAGCCGTGTATACCGAATATTCTAAGATTAAAGGCCAAAACAACTGGAACGCGGTTAATATTATTAAAAGCCTTCTAATGAGGCGTATTATGGAGACCTTCAGTTGAGTCGCTATACTCTACTGCTACTATTGAACTTACCATTTATTATGGCAGGTATACTGGGCGCCATAACCCAACGAAAACTTGGAAAAAGTTCGAATAACAGACTAATAGCTCAATTACTGCTGTGGGTTGCCATACTATGCGGTCTTATCATGGCCGAGCCGTTATATGACTGGCTTTACGGCCATCAATTGACCCAGACAGAACCACTAAGCCTTTTTGATGTAATACAAATAACAGCAATAATAATTACCTTTTATATTGCCACAAGAACACGTATAAAACTTGAGGCCGTTGAGCGACGACTTAACGATTTACATCAAGAGCTCTCGATCCGTCTCTCTAAAAAATAGCTGTCACAATGTTGCCCTGTAAGTAGTTTTACGATAAATAAATATTTTCTACTTATCATCTCGAATGATTTTTGTCTTTCGCAAATATAATATTGTTAAATATAAAGTAATTCCAAATCACGATCATAGCTGTTATAGCAATCTTGCTTGAAGCTGGGGCAATACCCATACTATCTAACAAACGAATTCCAGAAACAGTAAACAGATAGTTAAACAGTAGTAGCAATATGTATTCCACAAACTGCCTGGTCATCTTGCGTTTCTTGCCAATATCACCAAAAACCCACGTTCTATTTACGAAGAAGCTGACGCATAAACCACCAACGTACCCTAATGTCGTAGCAAGCCACAGAGGTAGCGAAAACACATAATAGCTTGCTAAGAGCAAAAGATAGTCAATTACAAAAGCAAGCCCACCTGTAAGTATATATTTTATTACTGTATTTTGATTTATAAGCTTTTGCATTAAAACCCTATTTAAGAACCTGGCAGCTATTGCTATTAATACTTCTGAGCTCTAACTTTTCGCCTATTTTCTCTACCCTATATAACTGATCATTTTTTAGGATATCAAAGTAACGTCCGTAACTACTTTTAAACGCTTCATCATATTTAAACACATAAACGAGCGTATAATTTTTTTCTACATATCTATGCCAGCCTTCTGGATTGGCAACCATTGTCCATATATCTCCAGGGTTGTATGGCTTCTCGCCGACAGTAAAGTCAAAGTAATAGTATGTCTGTGCCGAGATTGGGTACAAAATGTATAGTAATATATTACGCTCGTTCCCTTTTGTGTTTGTCGCAATGATATTTAACTTATCATTTTGACTATTAAGGCACGGTTTCCATCGCTTTATTACTTCATATGGTGCCCTAATATTCATGGTCGTTGCAACTTCTTGTCGTGGATGCGCCACATCATACAGTGCGCCACCCTGGCCCGTGGCTCTATTGACAAAGAACCCTAAAAATACAGCGCCAATGAGCAGTACTACCGTAGTTTTACTTCTGCACTTTCTGTAGAAGGCAGACAAAAATCTTGACTCGTATAAGAGTGCTCCAATCATAAAAATCATGAAACCTGCTAGATATGTACCCATATAGCGTTCGTAAGATGCTAGCCTAGTAGCTTCATATTCAGAAAAAATAAGTAAATATAAAAGCATAATCAGCAGTCCGTAAATAAAGGACCCTATGAATAAAGAAATACCCATGGTTAATATCCTCTTTGCAGCTTGACGGTTTTTTATAAGAATCGACCATAACGACAACGCGACCAGCAGAATTACCATCGACCAAAAAAAAGATAACCGTATTGGATATTCTGGAGCATTGAAAAAATTACCCCAGAATTTTTTAATTACATCCACTTGATAGTTTTTTATGTTGCCTGCATCGGCAAACTTCCACGAAGAATGTATTCCAAACAACTTTAAGTTTAGCTTGTACACTAGCCAAGAAAAGACTACGGCACCTAAAGGTAGCATTAGTAAAGCCAATTGCTTCGCTTTCTTGCGTCCCTCTATTCGGACGATAAATTGACTTATCTCCTTACGCCTATATAGCAAAATATCTAAAGCGCTTACAACAACTACTAGTAACGCAAAAACTATGCCTATATCTTTGGATATAGTTAAGATTGCCAACGAGGTAGAAAATAATATTATAGCGAATACGTCCTTAGGATTGCGCCAATATTGTAAATAGACAATTGCAGAATACCCAAATATACAGCCCATTAGTACATCGACGAGTATGTTGCTGAAGAACGCAATGGATGCTGTAAGGCCAACGGTTAATGGGGCGGCTGCAAACGCCATAACGAATAATACCGATTTTACGTCTATCTTTTTAATAAAAGTCACTGCCATAGAAAAGAATAAAAAGTTACTGGCAATAAAAACTGGATACTCCATAAACATTGAATTACCACGAGTAAAAAAATATTCGAACAAACTTACACCTGGGAAATAGTCTGGGAACAGTAGCTTCGAACCGCTAATTGACCCTAAGGCATCCATGGAGTACATGTGCTTGACTACAATCCCCCAATGACTAAACTCGTCCCAGCTGACAAACCAGCGATTATAATTCATAAATAAAGAAAAGGCCGAAAATACTCCGATAATCAATAGTCCGCGCCACAAGTCTATTTTACTTATCAGGTTTTTGTTACCATATATAGCTCGTGCACCATGAGCAATGGCCACCAAACTTAAACATAACACGAGCAAATACCCTAGCAACAAACAGCCACGAAAACCCAACAGCCCAAAAACGAAAAGTATCAATATAACCAGACCGCTCGACAAAAATAAAGTTTCAAGTAATCTTTTACTAAAAAATATGGCTAAAAATATGGCTAAAAATACAATGCTGACTTCTGCAATTATGACAGATGCCAGACCGTTCATTTATTTCCCTAGCACTTTTTTTCCCACTTTGCGAGCCGACAGTTTTATGGCATGCACAAGACCTTCGTGCTTAGTAAAGTATACAAACTTGACTACATTCCTACTCACCCGGTTGTGGTAGTTTTTTAGCTTATCATCTATAAAACTATCACCGTCGTCGAGCGAGACCGTGTCGACGAAATCAATGTAGGGTCTCATAAGTAAAGAAATTTCTTTATCAAACTCGTAGTAGTATTTATCATTAAGCAGATATCGAATAATGTTCTTGTAACCAATTATCTGCTTATTAACATCGTACGCGTGTGAACCATTATGGGTATGCACGGTAGCAAGTGGCTTGTCAATGCCGATAATATAATTGTTCTTTGCAATCTGCAACCAAAAAGTTGTGTCCTCACCGATACCGATATTTTCATTAAATTTTAACCGCGATTTTTTGAGCCACCGGGCATTAAGCATTACTGTAGGGGCGGCTATTGGGCAGCTATATGTTAGCTTTCTCTCACAATGCCCCCTGTCGGTACCACTATGAACGGTTGTTGTTTTACCGTCCATTTTCCGATTGTACGACGTATGCGACATCGGCGCTTTTGAAGCAATCATATATGTTAGCTGAGTCTTTATCTTTTCTGTCTTAAATTCATCATCAGAATCTAGCAATGCTATAAACTCACCACTTGCCTCAGCTATTCCTTTATTTCTTGCCGCGCTTACACCAGAGTTTTTGGTTAGTCTAATAAATTTTATATTATCCTTATTTTTTATAAATTCTTTAATTCTATTTGTTTTCGTTTTTGAACCATCGTCAATCAATATAATTTCTACATTCTTGTGGGTCTGTTTAACAACTGATTTCACAGCCCGGATAACCTCCGAAGGGTTGTCGTAAAAAGGAATGATTACGCTGACTTTATATTTGGGAGTCTGTTTTTTGGATGCATCAAGTATGCTCCTCATTCTATCGCGACAATACTTTTCAGCTTCATCAAATGGAGTGTCTTTGTAAAAATCAGCTAATTCTTCAAAGAAGCAATATTCGCTCCCTTCCAACTCTTCTCGTCTCTTTTTTGGAACATCGTTTATAAGCCCCAAATATAGTTCATTGCCTTCTGTTTTAACCCTTGGACTTGTGTTTGTAACCTGTTTGGCATGGATTCTTGTACTAACCAATAATTCGGGTATGTGAATGAAGTCGTAAGTTTGGGCCATTTTTCTCCATAGCTCGTAATCTTGGGTAGCTTTTAGGTTAATGTCAAATCCGCCATATTCGTCAAAAGCACTTTTTGGAATAAGTAATGATAAACCATTTATATTTCCCTTAAGTAGCGCATACTCTGGCTTCTGTACCAATTCTTCATGATTCTTTATCGCTTTAGACAACACTTTCCCGCGTGTATCTATTAAATAATAATCCGAATAAACTATAACCTTTTTGTGTAAGAGGCCCTTTTCTTGCAGATAATTTATCTCTACTTCAACTTTTTTTGGTTCGTACGTGTCGTCGTGTGAAAGCCACGAAAAGTACTCTCCAGTCATTTTTTCTATAGCTAGGTTTAGCGCGCTAGATACACCGCCGTTTTCTTTGTAAATATACCTTATTCTCTTGCCATATGTCTTAATTAACCTTTCAGTCTTGCCTTTGTCGGTTGACCCGTCATTGACGACAATTATCTCAAGGTTCTTATATGTTTGCTGAAGCGCGCTATCAATAGCATATTTAAGATAACCGGCACCGTTATATACAGGTATAACTAAGGATACTTTTGGTTTAGTCATTGTACCTACTATATACACCTCTCAGCTTTTTGTGAATTATCCCCGGAATATAGACAGCGTTATTGCTTACGAAGAATCGTGTGTTTTTATCATAATGCGTATCTTCAATAATTTTTTTGTGAAGAAGGGTATTTTTTTGAACTTACCCTGTTCCTTAAGAAGCAGTTCTATTTTCTTATTTCTGACTATATCTTCATAGAACAAAACGGTACTTAGCGTATCGTGTTTTTCTTCACTACAAAAATGAGCTGGACTCGTCTTCAGTAGAGAAAGTTTACCATTTGATTTTGAGTATATACTACCAGAGAGAGTATCTAAATTATATCGCCCAGTGGTTATGAATAAAAGGAAGCCCCACTTCTTGCCAATCAGCACTTTCCCCACATCAATAATACCAACTTGCTTCTTTACCTTATCCCTCTCTTCAGTCAGTTGTGCCAATATATCCGATGCTTCTTCGCGATTATAATCCCGGCGAAAAGGCGCTTGAACTGCATCGAGTATTGTCTTAGCAATACCTGCACTCGAGAATAAATTATGAAAAACTTTGGACGATAAAAATTTCTCTATAGCATGGAGTTTTTTGATATATTCATCTTCAGTCATTGTTGATAAATACCTGTACAATTCTTCATAAGATTTGAATCTCCTTACATCAACAAAGCATTCTTTGGGTATATAATCCGATATATTATCTGCGCCTAAATAAATCGGTATGGTTCTTGCAAAAAAAGCATCAAATATTTTTTCAGAAATATATCCGCGCTGGTTAATGTAAGAGTCAAAGGTAATCGCAAATTTATACTCGTTTAGTTTTTTAATCTTACTATCTCTTGCAACAGAACCTTTGTGTATCTTAGAAAACTTATCAGACCATTTTAAGCCGTAAAGATCCAGTTCGTTAGGATACTTTGCGAGAAAGTACTCTGCGATTTTCTGTCGTTGGTGATAAGCAGCCTTGGGATGATATCTCACATTCTTTCTGTTGTAGAAATGCGTATAGTTCCAGCTATTGAGAACATGGATAATCTCATCGTTCGATGTATTATTTGTAATCATACAAACCATTTTTCTTTTAGCGAAGGGGACGATACTTTTTGGTGGTGACGAATAATAATTAGCAACGTTCCCTTTTATAAAATTACTCGTACCCACTAGATCGTCGTCATACGTAACTACTAGTTTAAATAATTTCGCCAGTTCTTTTATCGACCCCGGCTCATGCTTTTTCGCATGACCGGTTGGCGGTTCGTAGTCAATATATATTGTTTTTTTTAGCAGGTCTTTGTTGTGAAGATTTAATAAGCCTTCTAGATTATGGTAAAAAAGATTGTCAAAAAATATAACACCTATAACATTTCTATACTTAGCTTTGTCGTGTGTATGAATCTCCATTCCCTTCATGTTCGCCAAGATTTTGAGTCGATGGCACCATGAATATTCGCCCTTCCTTAGATTAAAGGGCTCATCATTCAATTTTTCTCCAATATATGGGAAGTAAACAATCTCGGGTTTATGTTTCGCCATTGAAGTCCTTATTTAAAATGTTACGTATAATATGTGCTGTATGTGCGGGAGTGGCTGTCGCGAAAACTTTTGATAGTTCGCTGTATTTCACAGTCTTGGTTTTTTTATCAAAAAAACGTTTTAGTTTACTCACATTGGTGTTGATACTATCCCTTTCATCGATAATTAATGTATTTGGGTACTTTTTATAATAGGGCAGCATCGGGTCTTTATCCTGTTTGATAAAATGAATAATCTTTTTGCCTGTAGACATATATTCGAACGCTTTCGCTGAAATTTGCCCCGATAACTCGTTGCCTATACTGAACAATACGTCGGCAGAATCTTGAACATTTTTTATTTCGTTCCATGACTTATTCCCCATGTATCTGATGCCTCCCTTCCCCGCGATTTCGGCAGAGTGTTCTCTTATCATTTCCTCGGCCTCGCCTTGACCATAAAACTCAAAGTATGCCTTATATGATTTTAGATACTCTTCGAATATTTCTAATACCTTTTCGACTGAATAACGAGATTTTGAAAGATATCCTGTATAAACAACACATGGCGGACTTACGTGATAACTCAAGCTAATGCTTCGCCTTTGCACTAGAGGCGGTTGAGCAAAGCTCATTTTGTCAAAATATGTATTAAAAGGAGCACTTTTATAATGTTCCCTGTGCGTTGACATCATAATAATGCGGCTTGATTTTTGAAAAATACGGTTTTCAATTTTTAACCCATGCTTCTTATAAAAATCGCCGCTGAAACCGTAACTACCTTCCCCTAGATTAGATATGCCATCGAGACAATATGGGATTAGTTTTATACCAAAAAACAACTTCTTGACCCAATACGACCCCATCAAACCATGAAATACGGAGTTTACTGGTATTATTGTGTCATAACCGTATTTTTTTTGAAGACTTAACAAATTTTTAAACGTAACGTAAAACAGATATTTCGCGTTAGTGTATGGTGTGTTATCAAACTGCCCAAAATATAGCCTAAAAAGCAGTTTTGCAATCTTATTGTTTTCGTACTTTGACTCATATTTTTTATCCGGATAGTGGACTATTACGCCATTAATGACTTCTCGTTTTTGAAGCTGACCTAATCCTCCATATACTGCATATACATGTACTTCTACGCCTTGTTTTATCAGTTCTTCGGCGACGGCACGTGTGCAAGCATCAGTTGCATTTTCTGTAGGGTAATACCATGCCGTGACGAATAGTGCTTTTGCCTCTTGTTGCATTTTATCATTTGTGCCATGTGCGTGAGTTAACTATTGGCATGTAGCTTTGGATAATCCTCAGTACTTTGTCGGACACATTGGTGTCTTGGTAGTTTGGCACCATAATTTCGTCTGTATTATAATCCGTACCCACCGCAATATCGATAGCAGAAAGCATACTGTCTTTCTCTATGCCGCCCAGTATCAAAGTGCCAGCGTCTAACCCTTCAGGTCGCTCTTGCGCCATTCTTACCGACACAGCGGGAAAGTGTTGTATAGTACCCTCTTCGCAAATTGTACCGCTATCAGAAAGAACACAGTAGGCGTTTTTTTGCAATTTATTGTAGTCAAGAAATCCCATGGCTGGCATATTGATTATTAACGGATTAAACTGTATGGCTTCTGCCCTGATTCTCTTTTGCGTTCTTGGGTGTGTAGAAAATATTATCGGTATTTTGTACTTTTCAGCTACTACATTCAGCGTGTTGCAAACCGTTTTAAAATTATCACCAATATCTAGATTTTCCTCACGATGCAAGCTAACTACAAAATATTTATCGTTTTCTAAATTTAGTTTTTCTAGTATGTCTGACTCATCAATCTTTGGAGTGTACTTTCGTATAACCTCGGTCATTGGTGAGCCTGTCACAAATACCTCGTCTTTTGTCTTACCTTCAGAAATTAGATACTGCTTAGCATTGTCGGAGTATGCCAAATTAATATCACTTAGGTGGTCAACCACCCTTCGATTAATTTCTTCGGGTGTATTAAAGTCAAAACAGCGGTTGCCCGCCTCCATGTGAAAAATAGGAATCTTAAGACGCTTAGCGGAGTAAGCCGACAGGCAACTATTTGTATCACCCAAAATTAACAGCGCATCAGGTCGCTCTTGCACCATAACATCGTAAGTTTTGGCAATGATATTACCCACCGTCTTACCTAGTGTTTCGCCCGGGGAATCCAAATAATAATTGGGGGACTTTAGTTCCAGCTCCTCAAAGAATATTTGGTTGAGATTATGGTCGTAGTTTTGACCGGTGTGAACCAATACTAAATCAAAATACTGATCTATTTTCTTAATGGTCTCTGCGAGACGTATAATCTCGGGCCTAGTGCCCACAACCACCATTATTTTGTTTTTTGCCATTACTCGCTCACCTTCTCTATTATGTTCTTCGCGCCGTCATTTACCACAGTTTTGGCATATGTGTCAGGATATTTACTATTAAATAGTTCGTTGGCCCATAGAATCATAATCATTTCATCATTCCCGATATTTTCAATGTTATGTATATATCCCGGCGGAATAGTTACTATCTGGATCACGGAGTCATCTACTTCTATTTTGTAGTTGTCTGTATCGTCAAGTACACTTGTAAAACCAACCCGAGCCCTACCCTTAATAACAATAAATTTTTCTATCTTAGTATGGTGGTAGTGTTGGCCTCTTATGACACCTGGCTTGGTCGTAGATATAGATATCTGACCGGCCTGATGAGTACGGATAAGCTCCGAAAAATTACCTCGGTCATCCTCGTTTTTAGTCGCAGTGGTTACTAGATCCCTCGGAGATAAATACGTCACGAACGTGGCATGAAGTTTCTTGATAAAATCATCGCCAGAAGCGGGTACATAAATTGTCTGTAGTTCGTCCTTAAACTGCTTTAGTAAATCTACTATATAGCCAAGGGATACCTTATATCTTGGTTTTACATAACAATATTTGCCTCGCTGTTCAGTGGGCTTTTCTCCTGAAATAATTTTCTTAAACTCATATACGATATCGTCTATGTAAATGAGTTCTAGTTTTTTGTTTCTATCATCTACAAATATTTTTTGACCTGTAGCTATGTTGTTACAGAAAGTAGCAACAGCTGAGTTGTAATTAGGCAGACACCATTTGCCGAACACATTATGGAACCTATATATCAGTGAGCCATTTCCATAGTCTAATATCGCATTTTCGGCCAGTTTCTTACTTTTACCGTAATCGCTGTCTGCCTCTGCGTGTATGCTTGACGCATAAATTATGGGGACCTTGAGGTTTTTTGAATTCAGCAAACTCACTAGCTGCTGAGAAAGGTCCGTGTTCCCCTCGTAGAATTCTTTAACCTTCTTTGGCCTATTCACTCCAGCTAGGTGGAAGACGTAATCTAAGTTATCAATATCTTTTTCAATATCGGAAAAACTCGTATCCCTGTCCATTTCTAAAATTTCAATATTGTCCATTTCCGATAGGTGCATAACGAGATTCTTGCCAATAAATCCCTTTGAGCCTGTTACAAGTAATTTCATGATACTTATTGTGCCTTAAATTGCTTTAGTTTTTTCAACAATACTTTCATGCCTTCAACGTCTAAACGCTGCGTGTTGTGGGAGTTGTACTCATCAACGACAGAGAGGTCGTTATCGCCAATATACTCGTATTTTTGATAATTAAGGTCCCTGTTATCTGCAGGTATACAAAAATAGTCTCCCCTGTCTTGAGCAACTAACATTTCTTCTTTCGTCACTAACACTTCATACAACTTCTCCCCGTGTCGAGTACCAATGGTTTTAATTTTTACATCTGACTTTTTAAGCTCCTTTATTGCCTGAGCGAGTACGCCAATTGTGGCAGCCGGTGCCTTTTGTACAAACAAATCTCCCTGACGCCCGTTCTTGAAAGCATAGAGCACCAGTTCTACAGCATCATCCAAGGTCATCATGAATCGCGTCATTTCAGGATTGGTAATAGTCAACGGCTTACCTTTTTTAATCTGTTCCAGAAACAGTGGAATTACTGATCCACGCGAAGCCATAACATTACCATAACGCGTCCTACATATGACGGTTTGACCCTCCTTGAGATCCCTCCCCTTGGCAACGGCGACTTTCTCCATCATCGCCTTACTCATACCCATAGCATTAATTGGATAAGCTGCTTTGTCGGTGGAAAGTACAATTACTTTCTTTACATTATGCTTTATGGCGGCTGTCAGTACGTTCTCTGTGCCAAGCACGTTAGTCTTCACAGCTTGAACAGGGAAGAATTCGCATGAAGGCACCTGTTTAAGTGCTGCGGCATGAAAAATATAGTCTACGCCATCCATTGCATCGTCAATACTTCTGAAATCACGTACATCACCAATATAAAATTTAATCTTATCGTTTTTGTATTTGGTGCGCATATCCTCTTGCTTCTTCTCGTCCCTAGAAAATATTCGGATCTCTCTCATACCGATGTCGTTCTTAAGAAACCTGCCTAGTACAGCATTACCAAAAGATCCTGTACCTCCTGTTATCAATAAAACTTTGTTAGCAAACATATCTTGCATTGGGCACCTGCCTATTATTACAAACTTAGTTAATTATAGTTACATTATATGATTGCACAGCCTAGTTGCATAGCGTATCAACCATTTAATTTGTGGTAGTAATCAACAACTTTGTCAATATTACCCGATATCGCAATCTTTCCATCGTTAATCAATATTGCTTTATCGCAAAAATGCTTAACGGCCACCATGTCGTGTGTTACAAACACAACGGTCTGCTTGTTCCTTTTATACTCTTCGAAAACATTAATGCACTTTTGCTGGAAAGCCTCGTCACCCACTGCCAAAACTTCATCAAACATGAGAATGTCGTTCTTGGCTTTAACTGCTATAGAGAAAGCTAGTCGAACTTGCATGCCACTAGAATAATTTTTTAGCTTTTTGTCCATATGTTCTTCTAGCTCAGCGAAGGCTACGATATCATCATATATTTTATCTACCTGCTTGCGTGTAAAACCGAGCAGTGAAGCGCTAAGATAAACGTTATCTTTTCCACTAAGCTCAGAGTTAAAGCCTACCCCTAGTTCAATAAATGGGGTTAGGTTGCCATTAACCTCAATAACACCACCATCAGGCGTATACACACCAGCCAGAAGTTTTAATAGAGTACTTTTTCCACTACCGTTTAAGCCCACAATCCCAAAAAACTCGCCTTTTTTTATTTCAAAATCAATACCGTTTAATACTTTCTGTCTGCTCTTTTTCTTCCTCCTGCCAACACTGACAAATAACTGCTTTATAGACGTACTTTTGTTTTCTGTTAAGTCAAAAGATTTATGCAAATTACGAACTTTTATTGCAACATCGTCCGCCATTAAACATTCTCCGCAAACCACTTAGCCTGATTCTTAAAATATATACGTGAAATAAAAATCATTAGCCCTACAATACCTAAAGGTATTAGAGCAAACCTCACAGGTGCACAATTCCATACCGTAATGGTACTTGGAGTAACCGTTACATAGCGAGCGTCTTGGATGATTTGCGCTACAGGGTTGATAAAAAAGTATTTTTGAAAATGTTCGGCTACAGCGGTTAAGGGATATAAAATTGGCGTTGCGTAAAAAGCTGCCTGCAAGCCAACCTCCCAAATATAAGTAACATCACGGTATTTCACATAAAGGGCCGACAAAAAAAACCCTAAAGCAGTGGAAAATGCAAAAAGTTCGATTATTATTAGAGGTAGCAGAGCGGTACGCCAGGAGAAACTCACCCCGTTTATCACCGTAAACAAAAACACAACACACATATTTATGCCAAGATTTATGAGGGCTGATGTCGATGAACTTAATACCGTAAGATAGCGGGGTATCGATATCTTCCTAATCAAATCTCCCTTGCCGACCACTGACCCCATTCCGATAATGGTCGCTTCAGTAAAAAAATTCCAAAGTACAATGCCAAGCAATAAATATACTGGGTAATGCGGTACACCTTTGCCAATTTTGAATATATAAGTAAACACAATGTATAGAATGACGAATAAAAATAAAGGTCGAAGAACGGACCATAAGTAACCCAGCACTGAACCCTGATATCTTACCTTAAAATCAGCACTCACCATTTCGCGTAAAATCGAACGATTTTTAACTGAAAGATATCTCATACAACTGTACAATTATATCACTCGATTTAGCGTTAGGCTGGGCAATAACTTGGAAAACATAGCTTTCGGCTCTGTGCGCGCTTGTTTAACCCTAGGTGCTGGAGGTAATAAAATATAGAATATAGAAGTGAAGAGAATCGCGTTAATTAGGAATTCATATCCATACGATGTAGGTGGTGCCGAAATATTTCCTTTAAATATGGGAAAAGTCATTACAAATTATGGCTACTTTCCTATTATTCTTTCCGCGAATATAAAAACTCTGAAAATGGCGAAAGTGGCTGGTTTACAGATTAAAAAATCTCCGTGGTGGTCTTTTCAGAATTTTAGTGGCATTAAAGTCCTGTTATTCCCTATTTACTTAATTTGGGTTTTATTTCTAGTAATTTGGTATTTTTTATTTATCTTTAAAAATCGCATAGATATAATCCACCCACAAAGTCGTGATGATTTTATTTCTGCAACAATTGCAGCGAAAATACTAAGCAAAAAAGTTATTTGGACTGATCATGCTGATTTAAAATATATTTATGCCAACCACGAGACCTGGTATAAAAACCCAGTCGGCAAACTCGTGTATCTTGTAAGTAAGCTAGCAGATAACATAACGTTGGTTAGTAAAAGCGAAAAAGCATTGATAGAGAATCGATTGGGGCATAAATTACCCAACAAGTGCCAGGTTATTCATAACGGTGTTACTGATAAGGCAAAGAACATTAATAAAAGCTACAACAAAGATATTAATTTCGTTATGACATCTAGACTAGTGACAGCAAAAGGCATAGGCGAAGCCATCCAGGCATATAAAATACTGAACCAACAAGATAAAGCTAAATTAATAATTTATGGCGATGGGCCAGAATCAAGACTCTTCAATCGGTTAGCAACTGACATTAAAGGTATAGAAATGGTTGGACACATCGACAAGGTAACCAAGGCTTTGATGCGTGCAGATGTTTTTGTGCACCCAAGCTACCATGAAGGCTTTAGCCTTTCTCTAATAGAGGCTACAATGTGTTCGTTGCCCATAATTGCATGTAGAGTAGGAGGTAATCCTGAAATAGTAAAAGAAGGGGTTAACGGTCTGCTAATAAAAGAAAAAGACCCGGGTAGTCTTGCTAATGCTATGCGTTACTTTATTGAGAATCCTGACCTAATTAAAAGTATGGGTAGAAAAAGTCGTGACATATATCTTGAAAACTTTCAATTCAATAAAATTGTAAAAGAAAAGTTTTTGCCACTATATGAAAAGTAAGATAAAAGTTGTTTTTGACGCTAACCCGTTAGCTGTACCGAATAAAACCGGTGTTGGAATGTACACTCATGGTTTAATAAAAAATTTAGCTAAAAATTATCCAAGCAAAATTGAGTTGGTTGGGTATTACTATAATTTTTTGAGACGTAAAAAACCTGTTCTGCCGGCACAAGCAAATATCAGGTATAAACCAATTTATTGCTACCCTGGTGCTTTAGTAAATTTTGCTAGAAGGCTCGGTATCAAAATGCCCGTAGAAGTATTAGCTAGAATGAAAGCGGATGTTTGTTTGTTTCCTAACTTTTTAACACAGCCTAGTCTATTTAACACACCATCCGTCCCTGTTGTACACGATTTATCTTTTATAGACTTGCCAGAATTTGCTGCAGACAAAAATCGTAAAGATCTGATCAGGTTTTTACCAAAAATACTTTTAAAATCAGCCAAGGTAATCACCGTTTCAGAGGTTAGTAAAAACACGATTGTTGATAAATTTAAATGCCCTGCCAGTAAAGTTCTTGTCACCCACATACCACCCGAACCACCAACCAAATTTACCAAAAAAGAAGTGGCCAGAATATTGGCGAAATTGAAAGTTTCTAAACCGTATATTTTGTTTATAGGGACACTAGAGCCCAGGAAAAATCTAATAAATTTGCTAAAAGCCTATGAAGAATCCTCTGTGTTGAATTCGCAGTACAGCCTAGTAATTGCAGGTGGCACAGATTGGAAGTTTGAAGAAATTATGAGCAAAATTCGTGAGTTAAAAAATAAAAATTTAAATATTGTTCACACTGGATATCTGAAAATAAAAGAGCGAAACGCCTTATACTCCCAAGCAGAAGTTTTTGTTTTACCTTCTCATTACGAAGGTTTCGGAATGCCCATACTCGAGGCCATGAGCTATAAAGTGCCTGTTTGCTTGAGTAATATCCCCGTCTTTCACGAGGTAGCGGGTGATGCGGCTATATATTTTGACAAAGACAGCCCTAAAGACATTGCATTAAAAATCCATAATTGTATATTCGAAGAAGCTCGGAGGGATCTAGTTGAGAAAGGCCAAAATCAACTAAAAAAGTATAACTGGAAAGACGTTTCGGCGGCTGTTTATAAATCACTAATCAGCCTCATCTAAAAAGGCTTATCGTGCAATTCTTCTAGATTTAGTTTTTGCCTTTTTGCCAACTCCGCCCGATATTTGTTTAAACCGTAGGTGTAACTAGCCAAAGCTTCTCGACTAAATTCCAAGCTATTATCTTTTAGGTAATTCTCGAAGGAACCAAAGTTTTTTATTTCTTGATTGATTATTTCTTGAGACTCCATAATCTTTTACTCCCTTATATTTTTTCGTTTATAGTATATATCAATGGCGCGAATTGCTATTGACGCACGTGAACTTTCCACCAGTACTGGCAGATATGTCAGTAAGTTGCTGGAGTATTTGCAAAAATTAGACCCAAATAATGAATATATGGTTTTGCTAAAACCGGATGATTTTAAAAAGTGGCGGCCCACTGCCAAAAATTTCAAAAAAGTTTTGTGCCCGCACCAAGAGTTCTCTACGGACGAACAATTTGCCTTTAAAAAGCAGCTCGAAGAATTAAATCCCGACTTGGTTCATTTTGCCATGGTGCAGCAACCCGTTTGGTATAAAGGCAAAGTGGTTACGACTGTTCACGACCTTACCGCCACTCGTTTTAAAAACCCGTCAAAAAATAAAATTGTTTTTAGCTTTAAGCAGCAAATTTACAAATGGGTTATCAAAAAAGCCGTCAAAAAAAGTATTTTGGTCATTACACCAAGTAAGTTCGTAAAAAAAGATTTAATAAAGTTTACCGGCGTTAATCCCAATAAAATAGTGGTGACTTATGAGTCTGCCGATGAGTTTACAGAACCATCTACACCTGTGAAAAGCGTCCAAAGCAAGCAGTTTATTTTTTATGTTGGGCGCGCGCAACCACATAAAAACTTACCAAAGTTGATGGAGGTTTTTGCCATGCTCCGTCAAGACAACCCTAGTTTATATTTAGTGTTAGCAGGGCGAAAGGACAAAACTTACGATTCGTTAATGGAAGAGGCTAAAAACTACGGAGTGGATGGTTTTGTAATTTTTACCGGTTATGTTACCGATGGTCAATTAAAATGGCTGTATCGCGGTTGCCGTGCCTATGTTTTCCCCTCGCTAAGTGAGGGTTTTGGTTTGCCAGGATTAGAAGCTATGCTTCATCGTGCTCCGGTTGTAAGTAGCACAGCCACTTGTTTACCAGAAATTTACGGCAAAGCCGCTTGGTATTTTAACCCTCAAGATAAATATGATATGGAACGCTCTATCAAGGCTGTGTTAAACGACAAAGCACTTCGTAGCAAGCTGATTATAGCTGGTCGCGCTCAAGCCCAAAAATACTCGTGGGAGCGCATGGCCAAACAAACCCTGAAAGTTTACGAACTGGCTCTGAAGAAATAACTGAGCTTTTTAATAATAAACGCTGTGGCCATTACACTCCGTCGCAGCCACCAATAGCGCCAGGTATTTTGTATTGTTTGCAAGTACTTGGCGGATCAGCTATGTGACTTTTTGGGTAGTTTGTTAATTGCTTGCCTTTCGTTCATAATTACTAACGCTATGAGAGTACGTTTGTTTTTTGTCTTACCTTTATTAGGAATGTTTTTGTGTAGTGGTATAGTACAAGCCCAAAGCTCTATTACAAACAATAGTGGAGCAAGTGGGCTTTACAGTGTTAGTAGTTCTAGTTATTACCAGAATCCATCTAGCGAACAACAGCGTACTTATAACGTTGGTCAAACAGCCAGCAGTTTAGTTTTGCAAAACGAGAATAGTACAGTAACCATAGACCCAACATCTGCACCTGCTTATAGCTCTCAAATAAAGCAAAGTAATCGACATTTATATTTAGCCTGGCTTTCTGTGGGCCTGGCCTTACTGGGATTAGCAATTTTGGTTTTTGGATATTTTCAAAAGAGGCGCACCGCCCAAGCCCAAACCCTGGCAGAGCCAGAGCCAGTAAAGACCGCAACCAACAAATTAGCAAAAGAGTCCGAGCCTAGTCCTAGCAAAACAACCGACAAAGTCTCGAAAAAGAGAAAAAAGAAGCCCAAGAAGAAAAAGCGCACTCATAGATAGCTTGCGCCTGTATTCTTTAAAATCAACAAAATAACTTAAAATACTCTTAGCCAAACTGTTGTTGAGTTTCATCCGCACAAACGTTTCTTATATTTTCGAATTGATACGCCAAGTACTTGCCAATTTCTAAAATTAATTTGTAGTCTAAAAATTAGATAAAAATTATTTATGCGTTTGTGCCAATGCGTTTATAATTTATGTCAATATGTCAACAAATAAGAATATACGGCCTGCTTTTTTGTGGCGACCAGCTTTGGTGATAATAGCGATTGCTTTTGGTCTGCTGGTTATATTTTTTACTTGGCAGTATTTTATTAACCGACCGAATTACCGCGATTTAAGGCGTGAGTATAGCAAACTGGTTTTACCTTCTGATTGGCAATTAGTTAGCGAAAGCGGCAACAAGGGGGTGTGGGGCTTGTTCTGCTGGCAAATCGAAGGTTCTGAATGTCCTTATGTGGGATCAAAGTATTCTTCCAAATCTCATCTGAACCCAAAAGAAGACAAGTCTATTTTAGACAAAATAGCAGATAGTGCTGGGTTTGTGATTACGGAAAGGATTTATAAACACTGCGAGTTGACTGACGATAAATACTATTGTGGAGTCAAAGCAAAAAATAAAAATTTTTCATTAGAAGTAAGCATTGGTGGTACTAACGGTAATAAAATTCTAAGGATTTACTTAAATTAATATGGTGGATAAAACGGCCAAGTTTTTGCTTTTATTCACTTTAATTTTTTCATTAGTATTTCTACCTATAAAATCTTATGGAAAAGACGATTCTTGTTCGGACTTACTAGTTGTCTTTGCAAGGGGGTCAGGTCAAAATAGAGGTGAAACAATAAATGAAGGTATTTATGTAAATTCCGGACTTAAAGACGATGAGCGCCAGTCTAAGTCATTTTTTGACGAGATCGATAAGCGGTTAAATAAACTCAAGATTGAATATATTTCGTTGCATGATCTTGAGGGTAGGTACAATCAAAATGGTTACATTGCTATTGACGTAGCAACAGGCTTTAAAAACAAACCACGCCACAGGAAAGATGTTCCCAATTTATATTACGAGTCCGTAACGGACGGCACTGAAGAGCTGACTTGGTTTCTGGAAGACAAAATGAGCTCTTGCCCCTTTCAGCAGATAATTCTAGGTGGATGCTCGCAAGGAGCGCATGTAGTAGGCAATGCTTTATTTAAGCTACAACCCCGCTTTCGTCCACGTATAGCTTTTGTGGCACTTTATGGAGATCCTAAATATAATCCGCGTGTCAGTTCTGTGCCTGTTAAAGCCGGCCCCTGGGCTAGAGGCAATGCAACATCCGTGCAAAGCGGTATATTAGGACCAAGGGCAGTTTATATTCCAGACGAGTTAGTTGGTAGAGTTGGTAGCTGGTGTGACTTGAGCGACCCTATTTGTAGCAATTATGGGCTATGGCAAGTCCCCGGAGCAAATATCATTGCCGATTCATTTGTTGATAAGACTCACTCTAATATTTACCAAAATAAATGGATACCGCAGAGTGCCAATGATATTGCATACATGATACAGCGCAACAACCCCATTCTTTCTAGTCGAGTTCAAACGACCCCGTGGGTTAATAAAAACGATAAATTGTATCAATTAGACTTAGCATTGGTTTTAGACACAACTGGTAGCATGAGTAGCATAATAAACCCGATTATAGATAACTTATCAGCATTTGTTAGCGCGTTATTTGGGTCTTACTGGGATACCAGAGTCGGGGTGGTTGGTTTTAACGACCCTACCACACCTCCACCGTGGACCTACTACGGACCAATGCCCTACTTCAGCAAAAAAATTATGGACTTCACGCATTCAAAAACAGATGTCGGCAACGCCCTTAAAGGTTCCTATGTGGGGTTTGGCGGAGATGATCCAGAGGCTTTATATTCCGGCTTGATGACAGCCATGAATGATTTAAGTTGGCGCCCAGGAGCCCAGAAAAAAATATTGGTGATAACAGATGCTCCAGCAAAAGATCCCGACCCCGGGCCTGGCTACTGGACCAAACAACAGGTTATTAAACGGGCTCTAGAACTAGACCCTGCGTCTATTTCAGTCTCGGCTTTGCCACGACCCCAGCCATGGCCTTATACGAATAACGCTATACAGAAAGTTGAAGATGAGTTTACTGATACAGTAAAAGCTCTAAGCATAGCAACGAACGGTGTTATCACCGAAGGATCCAGAGACTATAAGCTAGAGTACGTAACAAATACTATTACAAAAATGGAATTTCTACCTGTGGCAACCATAGATGGCGATGCCCGTGGTGCTACAGGCCAGACTATGCACTTTAGTGCGGGTAGCTCTTACGACGCAGACAGCTCAATTATTAAATACGAGTGGGATTTTAATAACGACGGCGTCTGGGACATTGTTAGTGATTCTCCTTCGATTGAGCACGCCTATACCAGTCTGTACTCTGGTTTAGTAGTATTACAAGTTACCTCTGCAGACGGCGACAGTGCCAAGGCTATACATAACATTACAATTCTTAATGAAGTACCAGCGCAACCCCAACCTCAGCCACCCGTAGTTAAAACGGTAACCACTAGGGTTAACAGCTCGACAACTGTAGAGTGGGTTAATGATTATCCCGAGAACACGGTGGTCAAAATCAATGATGCACAAGGTGAAGTACTAGACATAGTCCCCGCAAATACGAAGAGCTATCCAGTCGATAACCTACCCAACAAAGCGGTTGACCTACAGCTATTTGCCGGCAATGAATCGGGCTGGAGCGACGTCACTGACGTAACAATTCCAGCTCTGCTACAATTTCTGAACCTGCCAGCTAAAGACGTTTTTCGCCAAAACTCTAACAGCAAACAACAATTGAACGCTCATCCTCAAAGTGTTGACGCGACTGCTCCTAGCTTTTTTGATCGGCCTATTTTAATCAATAATACAAGCCAAGCGGCACGTAATTTATCATCAAACCAGGTAAAAGCATCAAAATCAATTGTAAACGTCAAAGGTGTTTCTAATGTTGCCAACCCTTATAAACATAACGTCCACAGCTCAAAGAATAACTGGCTAACTAAATCTTTAGTTGCGATAATCTGTTTGTTGGGTGTTTGGCCTATTTTAATGTCGGCCAAAATTAAAGCCAAGCATTAAAAGCCGTAAGGGATATCATCGTCATCGGTTAAACTGAGCTCGCCCGGTTGGGCCCCTAGACTACGCTTATTAGTGTCGTCAACGAAGCACGGACTGTAATGCGGAGGATCGCATTCTTCTGGCCTTACCGGGCCCTTGCAGTTAGGATTAAGACAAACCCCTTCCACACCATAAACCAAACAGCCGGCAGCACAGACGCATTCCAAATTTTTATAAGGACCTTGTTCTTGGCAAATTGGTAAGCTAAGCTTTTCGCTAATAAACTATCTCCTTACTAAGCATTATTCACCATTGCTAATTTAACGCAAGCTTAAGTGTTGTTATTTTACTTCGTTGTCTATTTTTCACAGCTGGCTACTCTTCAGCTGTCTTAACAGTAGCCTCTTTGCTATCGGTATTTTTATCTGAGGATTTTTCGTTTTCTTGATTATATTCGTCTATATCTTCTTGAAGAGATGGTTTAATAATCACATGACGATCGCGCCCGACACCAACCGATTCGGTAGTTAAACCGTGTTCATCTGCCACTTTGTGCACAGTTCGTCTATCTGCTGGGTTCATCGGTTTTAGCTCGTATGGCTGGCCTGTACTTTTTACCTTTTCTATCCACGGCAAAGCGTTTTGTGCCAAACGATTTTGACGACTTTTTTTGTAATCGGCCACATCAACATTAACCCTGACGTACTCGTATTCATTATTTTTAAGCGCCATACTAACCATATACTGCAAAGCGCGAACCGTTTCACCTCGCTGGCCGATTAAAAAACCGTTCATATGCGTGGAGGGAACATTTAAAGAAATAACTTCGTCCTCGCTGGTAGCATATACATCAATGTTTAGGCCGAAAAAAGACAATAAATCTTCTAAGTATTTTTTGGCATATAAAATTGAATCTTCCATTATCTATCACCTCCGCTTACGCTTATTTTTAGAGCGCTTTTTAGAAGTTGACTTTGGTTTTTTGTCCTTTTTATTATAAATAATTTCGGCTTCAACTTTTTGCTCGTCAACACTAGCTTCCATCTCAATAACGTCTTTCTTAAGAATATAGGTTTGTTGAATATAAGCCACCAGACCCCCAACCAGCCAATATAAAGACAATGCGGCCGGTAGACTAACAGAGACCATAAAAATCATAGCCGGGACAAAAAATAAGGTCATCTTACTGGTGGCAGCTTGAACTTCTGATTGATCAACTTCTTTGCCCGCCGCCGTATCTTTAAGTAACTGGCGAAGACTACGAGTATTTTTATCCGACATCAACAGCTGCTTACTCTGTAGATATTGAATAGCTACGCTCAGCACCACCAGGACCATGGCTGGCCAATAAAGACCTCCTTTAGAAATTGGGAACTTGGATAAATCAATGAGGCCTAAAAATTTATAACTGAAGACGTGAATATTTTGCGTTAGGTTCTCTAAGTATGGTAGTTGATGCATCCACGAATATGCCAGGTCAAGCAGTTGGTGAGGGTTATCGACAATTTTACGTATGCCCGCGTAAAGGGCTATGAGGATAGGAAGCTGAATTAGAATGATAGCGAAAGAACTAAAAGGATTAACCCCCTTCTCTTTGTATAGAGCCATCATTAACTGTGACTCTTTTTGTCGATTGCCCTTAGATTCTTTTTTAATGCGCTTCAGTTCCGGTTGCAGCTTTTTCATGGCCATAGTGTTGTGCAACTGCTTTCTTAGTAGTGGATACAACACTAAGCGGACAATGATTGTAAAAATAATGATTGCTATACCAAAATCGTGGCTTGGAATAAGCGCAATAATTAAAATTAGCAGATTAAAAATCGGCTGCGCAATTAACGCATTAAATAACTTACCTATTACTTGAAACATAGAACTTGCTTATTAGTTTATCACGTCTTGGGACTAGCTTTTATATGTGTTTAGACAAGCCCTTTCAATGTCTTTTAGCTGACGTTTAACAGACGCCTCCAGCTCTTTATAGGGCATATTTAGAAAACGATCATCAAAAACCGTCACTACTATTTCTTGGTTAGTCAATAATTTAGCGTTACTTCTTATTGCTTCGTATAACCTACGTCGAATACGATTTCGGGTTGGAGCGGATTTTGCTATTTTTTTGCTCACTACCACAGATACTTTAAAAGTATCAGCGTTCTTATTAACCAAATACTTCATGGCGCAGTATGGGCTGCGCACAATTCGGCCTCTTTTGTAAACGTGGTTTAAGCTACCAAGCCCATGAAACCTATTTTGTTTAGACAGCAAAGTGAATAACCTTTTTACTTTACTATTGTAGCCTAATCGGTCTTGCTCAAGTTCATTAATTGCTTAGTCGGGTTCGTTCTTTTAAGCGACGTCTACTTAAAATAGCTCGTCCGGCTTTCGTTTGCATACGTTTGAAAAAACCATGTTTTTTAGAGCGTTGTCGCTTTTTTGGTTGATATGTTCTCTTAGGCATAATACGGTCTCATATGATACCACGGAGTTTCAATCCGGGGCAAGTTGCCAACGTACTGCAGTCTATTTTTAATTGTAAAAAGTACATGCTATAGACTTAAAACTAGAACATTTGTCCACAAAAGCACGGCCTTTTTCCACTGTTTTATAGATTGTCTGTAGAGGTGTGTATAAATAAATATCCTTAGACGCTAATATCGGTACAAAAATAATTAAAAATCAATAATCTGTGGAAAACCTTTAATATTTCCTGTAATATTATTAATAACAGACGGTTCATAGAGTTTTAAGGAGGGTATTTTAAAGAATGCGTGATGACACGCTTTGGCAAACTGTACTCGGAGAGATAGAACTGTCGGTGTCGCGCGGAAGCTATATTACTTGGTTTAAAAACACCCGGGTTTTAAGAAAAACTAGCAGCGCCCTGGTAGTTGGTGTCCCTAACATATTTGCAAAACAGCAACTAGAGCTAAAATACAAACCGATGGTCTTAGAACTACTCAAAAAGAATGGGGTTAGCGATTTGGACGTTGAATTTAAAATCCATTCTGGTACCGTTGCTCCTAAAAAAATTCAGGACAATACAGAAACTATTATATTGTCGCAACCGTTAGAGCAAAAAGTTAAACCGCATTATGGCGGCAACGGGGCGCCTAACGTCACTCACTCTTACAGACAAGGATTGAACAAAAAATACACCTTTGAATCCTTTATTGTTGGTTCTAGTAACGAGTTAGCCTACGCCGCTTGCCAAGCCATTGTCCACAACCCGGGACTAAAATACAATCCTCTGTTTGTGTATGGTGGTGTGGGATTAGGTAAGACCCATTTAATACAGGCCGTGGGTAATGAAATATTAGCTAAAAAAGAAAGAACTAAAGTAGTATACATAACCAGCGAGCAGTTTGTTCAAGAATTTTTAGATGCTATTAGATATAAAAAGATTACCGACTTTGCTGGTCACTACCGCGGAGCTGACGTTTTAATTATCGACGATATGCAATTTATCGCCGGCAAAGAGAAGACTCAAGAAGAATTCTTTCATACTTTTAACGCTCTCCATCAAGCCAATAAACAAATTATTATCAGTAGCGACAAACCACCAAAGTCAATACCGACACTGGAGGAACGCTTAAGGTCGCGTTTTGAATGGGGTATGATTGTCGATATTGGCTCGCCCGACTTTGAAACCAGGTGTGCCATTTTGCAAAATAAAGCTAGCCAACACGATATCACACTAGATCAACAAGTGGTCGAGTTCTTAGCTAACCAAGTGCAAAGCAACATCAGAGAACTAGAGGGTGTACTCAACCAGCTTTTAGCCTTTTGCGAGATGAGAGGCCTAACTCCGGATATATCAATAGCAGTCGGGTTGTTTGGTACGCAACGCTCAAGACCAAAACACGTTTCGGCTCGTCAAATTATTGAAAAAACAGCTAAGCATTTTCAGATAGAACTAGAAGAAATACTAAGTGCCAAAAGAGATAAAGATATTGTCGTCCCTCGCCAGGTGGCTATGTATTTGTTACGTAGTGAACTACATTTAAGTTTTCCAAAAATTGCCAGAGAATTGGGTCGCAAAGATCATACAACCGCTATACATTCTGTAGATAAAATCGAAAAAGAAATGAATTTTGATCCCAATTTGAAAGAGCACATTAAAGAGATTAAGGAGCGATTAAATGTGTGAACAACTATGTGTAAAAAATGTATGCTTGCTTGGTAATCGTGTTTGTCTAAAAATCTTTTGCACAGTTACTTTGTTTTTCCACTTTTTAATGGACAATTTTATTAACAATCGTATACACAATTTATTTGTTCATTTTACTTTTGTTAACAACCGTTTTTGCACATTATCCACAAAAACTATAATAAATAACTACGCAATAAATAAATTAAAAGGGTGTATTGTAATGCTGTGGACTTTGCCAAGAACACTCGATTTATACAACCAAACGCAACCCTCTAATTGGGTAACGTATTGCCTAGTAAAATTAGAAAGAGAGTCTATGTGAGATGAAACTCCAAGTAACCCAAGAGAACTTAGCTAAAGCGCTGAACAACGTAGCTCGGATTGCTATGTCTAGCAAGAACCCCTTACCGATACTGAATAATGTTTTATTAAAAACCAGCGATAATCGTTTAAGTTTATCTGCTACGAATCTAGAGATAGCCATCATTGAAAAAATTGGGTCAAAGGTACACTCTACGGGTGCTATCACAGTTCCGGCTAGATTGATGCAAGAATATGTTACCAGTCTACCATCGGGAGTACTGGATCTTGAGCTTGATGAGCATAAACTGCATATCAGTACCGAGCAATACCAATCAACCATAAACGGTGTTGTTGCCGACGAATTTCCGGTAGTTCCAGAAGTTAGTGGTGGAACTAAATGGACTATACCGGCGAAAGAATGTAAAGAGCTAAGCCAGGTTGTGTTTGCTGCTTCGTCCGATGAGTCAAGACCTGTTTTAACGGGGGTGTTTTTACATACTGTCGGTGGAAGTTTATATGCGGCAGCTACTGATAGTTATCGGTTAGCTGAAAAAAAGATCATTAAAACCAACCAAAAAATCGCTCTCTTGGTACCGGCCAACGCTATTCAGGAGTTGTTAAGAGTGTTGCCGGAACAAACGGAAACGGTTGAAGCTTATGCCGATAGCCAGCAGGTTTTATTTAAAGCGGGTGACGTAGAGTTGATGACTAGGCTGATAGACGCCACCTATCCAGATTATAAAAAACTGATACCATCTAAATTTTCCACCACTGCCAGTATGAAGAGAGACGAGTTCGTGGCAATAACCAAGGTATCTAGTTTATTTGCCCGGGAGAGCGCCGGTAGTGTCACCATTAATGCCGACAGCAGCAAACAGCAGATTAGTATTAAGTCTATTGCTACGCAATTAGGAGAAAACACCTCTACCACCTCAGCCAAAGTTACAGGCGATGGTGAAGTTACTTTAAATTCAAGATACTTAATTGATGCTCTAAATACGCTAAACACTAAAGAGGTAACATTTAGTTTTAACGGTAAACTTGATCCGTGTGTTTTAACCAGTAAAGAAGCTTCCGACCGTACCTATCTAATAATGCCATTAAAGAGTTAGGCATTTCAAATACAAACAAAACAGGTAAATAGTTACTCTTTTTCTTAGTACTACATCCGAGTCTCATCTATAATTAACATCATGGGGAACCCTATTTTTACCTCGTTAAGACTCCAAAACTTTCGCTCTTTTGAAGATTTTGCAGTTGAATTAAGCCCCAGGGTCAACATTGTTGTAGGGCCAAATGCAAGTGGTAAAACCAACCTGCTTGAATCTTTGCTGGTCGTTTGCGGACATCCTTCTTACAGAACCTCGTATGACAACCTAATTAAAAACGACAAGCAATGGTCGAGAATGGACTCCCACGGTTTAGACGAAACCAGAGTCGTAAAACTAAAAATTGTAAACGACACAGTTATTAAAACATATGAAATAAACGAGAAACCAAAAAAACGCCTCGCTTTTTTGGAGACTATACCTATTGTACTGTTTGAACCTGACGATATGAGATTGTTAATTGGACCGCCTGAGGTGCGACGCGAATATTTCGACTCAATCATTGCTAAAACCAGCCCTTCTTTTTTGGATGTAAAAAGTCAATATAAAAGAGCATTGGCCCAACGAAACCGTTTACTTAAAATGCCCGATAAATTAGGACGACAGATTTTTGCTTGGAATGTGCGTCTGAGCCAGCTGGCCGGTAAATTGGTAGAAGAGCGACTTAAATTATTGCAAGGCGTTAACAAGCATTTAACTAAGACATATCTTCGGCTAGCCAATTCAAGCGGTGAGCTAGCGGTTGGATACTCGACCGATCTTGATGTTCGTAGTTATGAATCGTCTATGATTAAAGCGTTAGAAAAATCGGCCGAACTTGATTTAGCACGTGGCTATACCCATTTTGGACCCCACAGAGAAGATTATTTAATAACTATCGAAGATAAACCTGCCGAAGTGGTGGCTTCTAGGGGCGAAACTCGCACCCTGGTGCTCAGCTTAAAACTAATAGAAATTAAAATTTTAGAAGAGGTTCGTAAGCAAAAACCAGCGGTTTTATTGGACGACGTTTTTAGTGAGTTAGACGGTTTTCGCCGCCAAGCTCTTACGAAATATTTGGATGATTACCAAGTGATTATTACTACGACCGATGCGGATGTGATCCAAAAAAACTTTGCTCAATCCACCAATCGCATCAGCCTATAGCTTATTTTAACTATCTATAGATGATACTGGTTTGATTAAGTAAGATACCGTTTTTTGAAAGATATGAATTTACCTCCTTGTGAATTTCTTGTATGGGTACCTCCAGCATGTAAGAAGGAGGCGTAGTAACATAAATTTCATCTTTCCAATAATCGATAACAAAATAGGGGTTATTATTAACAGAATACTCATAAGGTAAACTACCTTCGAATCGCGGGTATTTCGCCGGCTCGTGCTTGTCCATTAATAAAGTGCTGTCTAGGCCACTATTAGTTTTCCCTTTTATCACAAGACCGGCCTCAATCATGTTTATTGATTGGACATTTAGAAAATCACTATCAAAAACCAGTTGCAATAAATCCTGTTGTGGTAAATATACAAAAACCTTTCCGTCTGAACTCAGGACGTAGTAGTTGTTGCCATCTCTAACTATTTTTTGCGCATTGATTAGTAAATCTCTTTTAATAATTTTTCCTTTGACTAGGTCAAATATTACAACTGATAAACCGTCCTCTACAGACGTAGCTGCGATTTTATCATTTCCTATAACCATAAAATCACCTAAATAATTGTTGATGATTTCTTTATTGGTGGTCTTGGCTTCCATGTTTAACAATGGTTTGTCTCCGGTGAGATCATACTTCTGTATTAAACCCTCGGTTGCCCCCTCTGCTTGCTCTATATCAACTAGCTTAACCCACCCCATATAAAGCCCCCAGTTATTTACGTCCATAGTAAATAGTTTGTAAGTATTAGCTGGCGGATTTAGTTGGTATATGCTGACCCTGGGGGCCGACTCGATGTTACTTACTATTGCGAGCTTACCTTCGTCGCTGTTGTATATAAATACCCTATCGTTGTGCTTAGATAGTTTTGTAGCTCCGTCTACATATTTAATACCGTTTATTATGATATCTTTCCCCTGGGTTTTATTAACGTATATCATGTGCGTTCTAATATCTTCTGTTGGCGTTTCGTCGGGGGCCTTTTCAATTTCTTTTATGCCGACAACACCACTTTGATAAGGAACGGTCAGCTTTAGGCCATAATCTTGCTCTGTAAGATATGTATACAAGTTATTAGGGTTGCTTACAGCTATTTGTGTAAAAATAGGACAGTCGTAGGAATAGACTGTTCCCGTACCAAGAATGTCTTGTCTATCACCGTAAATACAATCTTTAGTATCGGAAGCAATTTTGTAGACTTGTTTCTGCTCGGACAAGCTTAAATCTATGCGATTTATTTTAAAGGCTTTTAAAGATTTAGATTGACGACTAAGCTTGTTGCCGTCAGCAATTTCAAATACGTACCTATCTTTATGTAAAATTTTTAAACCAAAACCAGTTTCAGACCACTCTGACTCTGTAGAATTTTTATATCTGACGTTAGCTTTGTCGGTCAATGCTGAATTTTTTTGAACATATACTAAGGCATTCTGACTAAAAAACAGAAACGTAATGAACCCAACTGTCACTACAAAAATGAGAACTACTTTTTTTAATAACTTTATTTTGTATTCATCCATATCCTTTTACCTTTCAATAAAAACATCCAGTTGTTGGTAGAGACTTGAATGAGCTAAATGAAGCAGACCCCGTCTTCATTGCCTTAAACAAAGCCTGGGGGCAGTGTTTGGTGTTTCTTTCAATTAAGCCGCTGCCGCCGGTACTTATACCCACGTGTAAGTGCGGTCCGGTAGAATGACCGGTGTTGTCTGATAGCATCAACAACTGTCCTGCCTTGACTTGGTCGCCTAGTTTAACTTTTACAGTATGGTTAGTACCGTGGCCATATCTAAATACTGCGTCTTTATACTCGATGGCTACGGCAACACCGTACCCGGAGCCGTATCCAGAATTATTAACGTACAACACCTTGCCGTCTGTAATTGAATAAATTTCCGTCCCGGTAGGTACGGGTATATCTGCCCCCGGATAGTCGTGATGGGGTTTTGTAAACCATTCCCAATTGCTATTGACATATTTTTTAGGCACTGGCCAAGAAAAATTACCAGCCATCGCACCTGTACCTGCGCTGGACTCAGAAGGGTCCGGGCAGTTATCCAGGTCGGAGGCTTGGCTTGCAACACTGCTTGAACCCGAGTCTGATATGGTAGTAATCTTATTAGTGTTAGGGATCCACACTTTCTGAAAATCACTAGCCAAAAGCCAGTAAGCCATTTTAATATAATTTGGGTTTTCCCCCTGGGGTAAATCTTTAAGTTTGCGACCGTCATAAGTTTTTGTATAATAACCACCATTGTATTTTCCGGCAAAATAAAGGAGGTTGGAGGTATTCGCCCTATATACAGCCTGGGGGTAAAACGAATCAGCGCTACCGCTAAAACCTTGCACTATCGGTTTTCCTGCTGAGCCCAGGTTGTGTCGAAATGCCGCATGCACTGCGTCTTTTGGGTTGTTAGGGTCTTTAACACCGTCACCGTCTCCGTCATAGCCTAAAGAAGCCCAAGTTGAAGGAATAAACTGCCAAGGTCCTTGTGCCCCCGCGTGCGAAGTGGCCCACTTTTTGTTAGGATTTGGCCAACCTCGCTGCTCTATCCATAATTCTACTGCGACAATTCTTGGATCAGCGGTAGGCCATTTTTTTGCCGCCCCTAAGATTAATTCGCGCCAGTAACTTGGGATGGAAGACGGTAGACTACCGGATCCAGTGCTACCGCTCGAAGGGCTACCCACGGCGTCAATTATTAAATCTACATGTTTTTCTATGCCCGCTGGCGTCAAGTGAGGGAGGTTGTTCTGAGCAAATAAACTGTTGTTAAAAGCCCCACCAGATCTAGAGGCTTTATACCAGTCTATAACGGTGTACTTAGTGTCCTTTTTTTGTGAAACAGTCTGAATCGCATCGTTGATTTTGTCTATACCGCTGGAGTAGCTTGCCCTAGGGTCCGCAGCATTTACCCAAAAAATGTTAGCACTAGAATTAACACCTTTTAATTTAGTAATAAATTTTGTTATTAACTTCGGGTAGTTAGATTCTTGATTAGTACCTAGCACAACCAAAATGGTACCAGCACTACCTAATTTTTCTTTGTTTTTGGGATCATTGATTACATCCATTCCGCTGGTATTATTTGTACCACGTGCCTCAATCCCCCGACTTACTTCGGCGTCGATTGTTATGTCTGTATATTTTTTAGATTTTAGACGATTGGTTAATTTTTGTTTATCTCCTTGTAGAATAGAATCGCCTATAGCAAAGATCTCACTATTACCGGACACGTTCAAAGCACTTGTATCGCAATAATTAGGGTCGTAAAAAGTAGTCTCTTTCGCAATTGAATCACGGTCCGAATTATTCAGGGCCAGTACCAAGGAGGAGTTAGTTATAACAGAAAAAGTAAACGCTAATATCAACAAGCCAATTGATCTGGTCCTTAATGCTAGTTTATGTTTACTCATTTAGCCGCCTGCGTTGCCTTTACTATTACAGCGAAACCCGAATTTGGCGCCAGGATCCCAGTGCCATGACTCTCTAGCGTATTGGTATATGCCAAACCTCTCGGCGTTTTCCTTTAGCCAAACCCACCCGGGATTGTTTGGTTCCGAAGCTCTACTAGAGCAGCTAGGGGCAGAAGGATTAGCGGCGTGCATTCCATTGAAATCAATCGCTATACCGGCTTGATGCAGGGACTGTCCGGGTCTTGCACACATGTTACCGTCACCAGTTCCGCCACACGAGTCGGCAAGTCTGAAAGACGAGGAGGCGGACAGCGTAATGTTTTTTTCGTCCTTTATGGCCTTCCCCAGTTTGTACCAGTTCTCTGACACCCCAGACGCTACTACCGCTCCGCTCGCAATTGAAACGCCCTGGGTATTATTTCCAAAGCCACCAATGGATTTTATTTGACATAATCTTATTTTTGGCGCTCTCCCACTGGATAAAGAACCGGTATATTTAGTTTGTACTACTCCCAGGTCTTTTGTTTCGTTATCGCTACCGTAGCAAGGGATGTTATCGGAATCCTTTTTTAGCCAATTGAGATTGCTATCTGCCTCGTTAGAACCGGTGGGTGATGAATTGGTGCCCTCGAGTCCATTGTCGTTGGTGTACCCGTACATAAAACCTAACCCGCCCCTCAGTGCCGTATCCAACAATGCACAATTATAAATTTTTGCAGCTTTCTTTTCTACTTCACTGGGATCAGGGTTCTGTAAGCGTAAGTTTCCGAAAAGTTTGGCGTAAAATTCTTGACCGTTATTCACCAAATCCCATGTTAATTCATTAGAGGGGATGATGTCGTTGTCGTCGGCGTTGGTTACTTGCTGAGGGGTCATAGTTATGGGATCTAAATCAAAACACTGTTTGGGGAAATCATAGGTGTCTATACCGGCAAATTTAGCAGCCGCATAAGGATCGCTCGTACCAGCCTGGGTCTTATGACTAAACAATATGTTTAAAGGTGCCTTAGCCAGCCTCTTCACCAAAGTGCCAAATATAGAAGCAATGTTGTTTACACGACTGTCTTGTATCGTATTAAACAAAAACTTAGACATCGCCGATTCATCGTTGTCTAGCGCCAGATACTTTTGGAAGATGCTATTCTCCGGCTTCTCTGCCTCGTAAGCTACAATCATTTCTTTGGCTAAAGCCGCGGTTTGTTTGTTTGTAGCCGCTGCGCCACTGGAACGGGCCGAATATTCGGCGCTGGCGCTACTGCCTTGTATAAGCATATTCATAAAGACTCCACTAGGCTCGTTGCCGTCCATCATTGGTCCGGCTCCAAGACCAGACGCGATACGGGCTATCAGCCACACCAAGAAATGCTCTAAATCATCTTTCAGTCCAACCATCTTAAGAGCTCCGCCTGCTAACTTTCCTAATGGTGCGAGTAGCTTCCCAAAGAGCCAGTCTACAGAGTCAGTAACCGCTCCAAATACTTCTCCTAAACCGGTGTTGTAATAAAATTTGAGTACGGGGTTTAGTGCTGGCCCTATGTTATTTTCCCACCAATCCTCAATTGAAGAAGCGGTAGTTTTGCCGCCTATTCTCATGCTGTCGCACAACCAAGCGAATTCTTTTTCCGATTCCTTTCTGTTTTGTGGTAATAAAATCGCTTCTTGGTGCTCTTCCGAACAGTACTCTTTTTTGTTCTTGGCAGCTGTGAAGCCCTCTGCTTTAACGCTCTCTTTAGAGTTGCTTATTACTTTTGTCCAGCCTTCGCTATTTGAAACGGACCCAAGCGTTTGCATTAGATCGTTTACTTCCTGTCCGGTCACTTCTTCGTCGCCGGTTTTTAAATGGTCATTGGCGGTCATGTAAACCTGGAAAAGGCCCATCGCCTGAGCGGCTCGAGCTAGTGTAACCATCTTTGTTAGAGAATGATCTCGCAAACCTTGTGATATCCGAGCAAAGGTGTCCACCCACTGAACCCAGTCCAAAAATTTAAGTGGCCCCGCAGCTTTAGCTACTTGTGTTAATATTTTATCAACCAAGTTTTTAACGAATTTTGTTTTAGCACCGACTTGGACAAACTTTTTATCAGGAATTTTTCTTGCCAAGTCATCGGCAGTGTTGTCGGTGGCTGAGGCTATCGAATTAGCCGGGGAATCGCTTTTAGGGTCTATCGGGTCTCCTTTACTATCCAAATCTCCAGGGTCATTTTTTTTACGACCATTGTCTTTTTCATTTGTACCGCTAGGGTCGCCATCAGCCTGGTTTTTCGTATCACTCGGGTCGGAAGTGGTGTCGCACTCAACTATTCCGAATATACACTGTATAAACTTGCCGGTAACCGTTCTGTCCGGCAAAGCAGCCATAATAATTTTATTCCTTACACTGCGCATTTTATAACCCATTTTGTCTCTGGTTTTTTCGAAAAAACGCCATTTACGAACGCCTAATTTATTCATGAAATATTTACGGATATGGCGACGTTTAATAACTTGCCAAGGCTTGGTATTGGCTTCAACAATTTGCTTAATTACTTTTATGCCTGCTTTATTGCCTTCAAAAGTAATCACATGAGCGTTCTTAAAACGATTGCCAAAATCCAGCCGCCTTAACGACTCCACATTTATTTGGTCGGCACGGATAGTTTTTCCCGAAAGACCCTCAAGGTTAAATCTAGCCAGCACTTCGTCGCTTTTAGTGATTATACCGAGTTTAAATTTAACAACGTTGCCTTCTTGAGCTGCTACACTGGTGAGTTTTATGCCATGCTTTTTCTCTAAATCGGCCTCAAAATTAGAAAGGCGAAGCGTTTTATACCAATCTACAATCGGATTGTTGGTGTCAACGCCACCGGCTTCAAACAACAGGTTTTTTCTATCAGAAACTTTCACTTTCGGGTCATGGATTTCACAAAATCGAATAGCGAGATATGCGTTTATCCACTTGCTAGAACGACCACTCATCGCTACCTGATATCTTCTAAATCCCCTAAGCTCAATATTTTTCATTAGATGTTCCAGCTTAAATACATTTAGAAAGCCAAAGAAGGAAGAAAAAGCGAAGACAATCCCAACCAGGGTGATACCGAAGCCTCCTGCTAATAGCTTTTTTGGACCTAATTTTTTAAAAAAGGACCCGGTGTTTTTTGGAGTAACAGTTGATTTAGGCGACTCCTCAGCCCGCTCCGTACTTTCTGCATTTTCGAGTGTGGTTGTATCGGGGCGGTACAAGGAATCGTCTTTCGAAGCGAAGTCGGCCTCTTGTTGGTCTAATGCTGGTTTTTCTTCTGGGGCCTCGTCTATTGCCACAACTCTTCTCCCTTTATGCCTCAATTGTTCCCGCTGTTGGGTTATTTAGCTCTATCAACCCCTGTTCTTCTATTGCCCGCACCTCTTCGGGGTTGGTTGTTATTAGATTCGTTTCGGTTGGGCTCGAAGCAATTTGTATGTGTACATGATTCTGGCCGGCAAAGAATAGACCTTGTCCAACAGGGAACTGACTCAAGCGCTTCTTTTCTTCACTGGTAAGTTTAAACACGTCAGACAATAAGTCTGTGGCGCTGGAGCTCTGTTTTAATAAAATCTGCATAGAGGAGTTAGCCACAATTGCCCGCCCCATGCGAGAGCTTATAAAGTCTTCTACGTCTTGGCTGATAGTGGTTAGCCCCAGGTTATACTTTCTAGCCCTTTTAGCTAAACTGAACATAAAGTTTGCGCTGTCGTCGTACTTCATTAATTGCCAGGCCTCGTCGATTACTAAAAGCCTCCTTCTTTGGTCGGTTTTAGTTTTATTCCAGATGTAGTTAAGAACAATGTACATAGCAACGGGCCGGAGTTCGTCTTCAAGATCCCTCACATTAAAAACAACTAAGGGATTGTCAATGTCTATATTGCTTTGCTGGCTAAATATACCCGCAAAAGTTCCAGAGGTATACTTTCGCAAACGTTGTGCTAACTGGGGGCCAGTACCCCCCATATGTAGTAGAGTGTCGTACAAGTCCGTAATAGTGGGTGGAATACCGGTATGAGTTAGGGGGTCGTTCGTAATTCCTGCTTTGGCGTATGTATCTATTAAGGCTGCATCTAAATCGGCCTCTTCCACAGGGTTCAAAGCTGGTACGGCCTGGCCAGAACTGCCGACTAATTGAATTTGGGCCCCACCCATCATCAGCCGAAGTAGCCCATGCAGGGTAATTAAATTGCTTCGTAGTGCATTGTCGGCTTCATCGGTATCGATAACTTTTGGCAAATCAAAAGGATTGATTCTAGTAGGCGAATTTAGAGACAGTTTAACATACGCCCCACCGACGGCATCGCACATTCGCTGATACTCATTTTCGGGATCGATGATAAATACTTCCGTGCCCAACATTAAGCTTCGTAAGGCTTCCAGTTTTACGGTAAAGCTTTTACCGGCACCGGCCTTAGCAAATACTACACTGTTGCTATTTTCTAGGCTGAACCTATCAAAAATCACTAAGCCAGAATTATGCATATTTATGCCGTAGAGGATGCCATGGTCGTCCGTTAGATCGGCACTGGTAAAAGGAAAACTGGTACTGACCGCACCAGTATGCATGTTGCGTCTAATTTGCAATTGATCCATAAATTGAGGGATCGTACTATTTAACCCTTGTTCTTGTTGTGCGCTGGCCGGTTTGGAATACACCAACTGGTTACCAAGCATGGTTTCTATTTTATGACCAACAAAATCCAGTTCTTCTAGCGAGTTGGCATATAGGGTAAAGTAAAACCCAAATCTAAAGAAACGTTCTTCGCCCACCTGTAATTTATCTCGTATTTCTTCAGCATCAAGTATGGCGGCTTGTTTACCGGGGTCGCGCACTCGACCCTTCTCGGCATCAATTTGGATCCCGGCTTCTAACTGACCGACTTTTTTTCGTAAATTATCCAGCACAACCTGGCTTTCCACGGGGTATATCATCAATGAAATATCCATCACTTCGTCACTATTAATTAATCCGCTTAGCCAGCCGGTATAAATTTGACGAGGATATCCGTAGACGTAGTAAGTACGTGCAAAGCGTGTGCCTATTTGAAAGTGACTTCCAAAGAATTCTATCGAGCTTGGAGCGATGAAATCTCGTAAAGCAGTAATGCCCTTTTGAAATGCTTCATGGACTTCTCGCTGCTCTCTTAGTCGTTGCTGTTCGGCGAGTATGGCCGTGTCGTTAGTTGGTTGTTTTTTGCGCCCGAACATTACTGTAACTCCCGTTTTAGATGTTCTTGCGGGGCAAATCCTTCGCCTTTAGTCACAATCGGGGCAGTTAAATCATCGAAATTTTTCAAAGGTTGTCTGATAGCCGTATCCGGGTTATAGGCGTCATAGTACAGTTCAATTAGCTCCTCGGAGTCCAGTGGCAACCCTTGAACTCCGCATTGCATTAGCCCAGCTAAAATGGATTGTACTCTGTTTCTAAGTTCAGTTTTTGCTGTATTTAGGTCATTTTCATTAATAGTCACTATCTGTTCTTTTTTGCCGAAGATACTGGTCAAAAGGCTTTTACTGGCTTCGACTGCCCGCTGAGTGCTTAGGGAAGAATAATAGGGAACCACAACGTAAAATTTTTTATCCATAATGTTACTTTGCTCAGAAATCGTAACCATAAAATTCACATAATCCTCCATCAGCATCGCCAGTAACATATTGTCGTGTTCGGTTCTAATCTTATCTAGTTTTTCTATATACGGTGCGATGTCAATTTTTTGCGAACGAACTAATATTTGTACAGGGAAAGTTAGTGAGTTTAAAAAACCTTGATAGGCATACTCAACTGACTCCTGCTCCCCAGGGCTCATCAGGTCGAAGTTTATACTTTTTGCCATTATTACGGCTCTGAAAGAGCCATCGTTCATGATAACTATTCCGTCGCGTATTTCACTAATAAGAAGAGTGTTTTGAGTGCTGTTTGGGTTGTTTTTTTGGCTAGGGCCATTGGGTGGCTGATTTTTAGCTGGGGGTTGTGTTTGCTGGGCACCAGCATCTGGCAATACTTGGCGACCGTAACTTTGTTGGGGTTGTTGCTGAAATTGGCGGTTCTCCTGTTCGGGTGAAAGACTTGGGCTGGGGTTATGAGACGAATCGGGGAAACTCTCGTTGTTGGTAGCGTCATTAGCAGAACGCGGCAACCCCGTAGGTGCTAAATTCGGCTGATTTTGGCTATCGCGATTTTGGCTATTTGGATCCATTTGCTTTTGGCGCTCGAACAAAATCGATGCTCCACCCCCTATCTTAAGTGTACTATCACCTCTTGCTCTTGTTTCTTTTCTTTGCGGTTTGCTAACTGGGCAATTGAAGCAACACTCAAGTCGTTAGTGTTAGCGTACTCAATTATATCAGGGTTGCGAGGTTTAGAAACGGGCTGTTGTTTACTATCGGAGGTTTCTTTCTTTTCTGCTTCGAGTTGTTGGGAAGTCTTGACCGATTTGTGGTGCGGTTGGGCCATTTTTTCTTTGCGTCGTTCTTTCTGGAGGTGGCTAAGTAACGCCTGTTCGTCCGGGTTATGTTGACCATCTTCCAAGGGTGGTGTTTCAGATTCCACGTTACTGGTTGCTTCTTCTTGATTTGTCTGATTGGCTGCCTTTTCTGGTTCAAATTCGGAATTGTTGCCGGTATTTTTGTGCCTTTTTTGGTCGGTATTTTCTTCATGTAGAGCTTGGCGCATTTTTTCCATAACCGCCTGACGTTGTTCGGTAGAAGAAGCCTGTATCATTTCTTCAAAGTGCTGAGCAGTTGAGTTGTTTTGATAATCCATGATATCGTCGGAGGCAGTCACGTTAATATCTGGTACCATTTGTGGCATATTAGCCAGACCTACTAACCTATCGTCATCGCTGAGGTTATATACCGGAGGGCTATAGTTATTAATATCCACGTTTTTAACAGCCCAGCCACGGCTGTCTAGCGTGTTGGCTAAGGCCTTTAGCCGGCTTCGGGCTTCGTGCTCACTAAACCCTTTGGTAAGCGCTTTTTCTATTTTCTTAGGGACTGTGATATTTACCAATTCTTTTATCCCGGACTGATTCCATATCCGCTTACGCGGTTTAATTAAATACCTTAATTGCGCAGCCAACCATATTTCGGTCGGCTGATCTCTGCCCAAAGGGGCGGCTAGTACCCCGGGAACAACAATGAAAGGGATAAACGGTATGGCCGCGTATATAGTGGTTCGCGAAGCAATCATGAAAGCTGCAAACAAAAAGCCGGCAGACACGCAAGCAAAAATAAATTGCTTCATACTCAACGGACCAATCAGTTTGTCGTCTGCTTCTATGTCTTGGATTACTTTATATGTTGCCATTTTGTATTTATTTTATTTCTCTACGGCTGGCCTCCGGGAGCCTGCGACTCACCTGGTCCAGTTTCGCCAGTATGATCTCCGCTAGCTCCTGGTGGTATATTCTGATTGCTGCTGTCCTGTGGTGGCTTGATGCCACCTTGTGGCGGTGGCTGATCGGGGTACCGCGAGAGAACTCTTAAAATGTTTTCTTGTGCATCTTCGTCGTAGCTACCAAACACCTGAGCCCACTGGGGGTTTGTGGAAAGTTCACGTAGGGCGTGTATGTTTTTCTCGGCGACGTCTTCTACGTTCGTTGGATCTTTCCAGAAGGATCCATGAAATCCGCCCAACTCTTTAGTAGAAAACCTGATGCCCTTTAGTTTCTCTCGAGACTTTTCGTCATCAATGAGCTTTCCTGTATCAACGTCTCGTCGGCTATCGTATAATTGCGAGCCTAACTCTGGATTCTGAACTACATTTGCGGCTCTTTCTTTAGCTAGTTTACGGAACTCGTTTGCTTCTCGCACTTTAGCTTGATATTCCTCTTCGGTATCACCCTTTTCCCTTGTAGCGTCATATATACCATATTGTTTTTTTTCGTGTAGCATTCTATGGGCAGCGGCCCCTAGACCTCGACCATAACCATCTCTTTTGAGGGCCAGCTTTTTAAGTTCTTTTATTTGGTCACCAAACTCTAATCCTCTAATAGCGCCCATCACCAAAGCATCATTTTCTTTTCTTACTTGGTCTTCGTATAGCATACCCTTGGATGCCAACATCGCTCCGCCTCTGCGCGTCAAATTAAAATTACCGGTCGCAAGACGTATCCCCGTATTACGCAACTTAGACCCGGTTTTGTATTTGCTAGATATATAGTCTCCCCCAGTTTTTTTGGTCCACTCACTTAACCTCTTAGACCGATTACTTCCCCAGTTTTGAATTCCTCCTGCCATCTTGCTAAAGATTGTACCGTTCGCCTTTATCATGCTAGGGATGAAATACCATGGAGCGAAGTAAGAAATTATAAAAATAAAATAATTAGCCGTAGACTCCCAACCAGAGGTGCCGGTTTTGACAATTATCGACGCAAACACTTTTCCTATCATCAAAGCCCCCATAACTAGAGGAAACATCACTAAAAGTTTGATTATTAAATCCCAATACTTTTTCCACCAGTCTTGGGTGTTGGGTAAAAGCCAAGCAATTATTGCCAACGGCGCAATAATAAGTAGTGCCAAAATAACCACTTTTCTTATAACGAGGATTACAAAAGCTATTAATGCTGCTATTAGCACAGAAAGAGCTAAGGCCAACAAACCAAAACCTCCGCCGACAGCTGCGAAGCCTGCTGCAAACCCGATACCTAAGAAAACCATCGCTCCTGCTTTGGCCCCACCGCTCGTATTATGAGTATAGGTATTATAAATCGACGCAATAGTGTCTAACTTGCCCGAACCGCCAAAGGGAGCAGCTATTAAATCTTGGATGGCGCTACCCAATAAGTTAAAAATATCAATCATTAAAATACCTATAAACCAGGAAAGTTGTATTAATATCACTCCGGCCACAAGACGAGGGATCATTTTCTTGAACGTGTAAGCGCTAATCATATCCAAGTTGAGCATTTGGGCAATAATCATAATTAAGGCAACACCTAACAATACGACAGTGGCTATAATCCTGATAGCGGACCAAGCCGTCTTTAAGCCCACGTCATCGGCGTATTGATTGGTGTTTATAAGCAAAATTTCTTTTAGTTGCTCGTCGACCCACCCGGCAAATTTTGATATTAGATCCACCAAGTTGCATATAAGCCAACCCAATCCAAGAATACTGCCCTCGCACGATTCGGGTTCAGATTCGTTTGCATCTAAAATATCCTCGTAACTCCTGCCTGGGTCGGGGTTTCTTGCCTTTTTTTCATCAAACTGCCTCGCTGGGTCGGCTATAACAACATTTACGGGTGTAGTGAGGACTCTAGTAGTTTTCATTACTCTTACGCCACCACGTCTCGTTTTTACCCCGTTAACACCACCTCGGCATTTATTATCATTTTCGTCTATAGATCGTGCAAAGAGCCTACCCGACTTACCGTCTTTCGATAGAATAGCAATAAAGCTAGCGCATTCTTCAGGAGCGTTGTTATCGGCGTATACAATCGTATTTTTTTCGATAGGCTTACCCATGTCTTTTGCAATATTTTCAAATTTTTCATGCGCACTGGCTGGTACAACGTTGAAATTCATACCCTTTAGATTGTCCATTGCATCTGAGTCATTGGTTAGACTATTTATATAGTTTGGTACTATTTGTGAATAAGAAACGTATTTGTAAGCTGCCGTAGCCGAGGAAGTATCTGGTGTTACTCTTTTGACGAATGTTGCTTGGCAGACACTACCTACACTACCGCTAAAGTAATAAAGATTGCCACTAGGTTTTCTGTTGAGGTCTATACTGTCTTTAAAATCTATAAAAGCCAAAGTTGGTCCTACATCTGATAAATATGTTAATTCGTTTGTTTCATAGCTGGCCAAAGGGTCACTCGCCCTAGTTGGTGGATTTGCTGGCATTGTGCATCCAGGGTCACCAATTACCCTATAAAATCTCGGCTTGTCATTTTCATCACCATTAAATTTTGTGAAAGCGACTTGTTGTGTGGAATCTTCAATATTTAAAGGGTTGATCCAGGCGAATTGATCATTTCTTAATTTATCTGTATCAAAAGAAACTCCGTTATCGCCTACACCTTCGAAAATACGTGCTTTGGCAACTTCGCTTAAAGTAGGAATAAATATTTGAAGGCTCACTACAGAAAACACAATTATGATAACTATAAAAAACATAGTAGAAATGCGTTTTGGTTTTTGCTTGCCCATTTGGGGTAATAATACCACAAAATGCTAGTGTTTGGGGCAATAATCATCGTACAAAAATTTTTAGTTGGGTTGAAAATAACAAAAAAAAGTGGCAATATTTAAGAGAAGTGACTAGTAAAATCAAAATGACTTTAGGGCTACTGTATATCGTATTTTTTTGGTTTGCTACTGGCCACATTTATGCTGGGACATGCCAGGGTGGAGACGCTAGAGCCTGTTTGTCTGCGGGAAAACCTGGCGAGATAATGAAATTGTTAGAAGTAGGGGTAAATGTACTGGCAATTGTTGTAGGGATAGTGGCGGTCATAAATATTATAATCGGGGGTATTCAATACACCGCTTCTGGTGGCGACCCACAGAAAGTGAAAGATGCTAGAAACAGAATTTATAACACTGTGTATGGTATTGTCGCTTTTGTATTTTTATACGCCTTTATGCAATGGCTTATACCGGGAGGTATATTTTGATGCAAAAATTATTTTTAGTGTTGATATTTGTAGCGCTTTCAACTTTTTCGATGAACGGCATTGCTTCGGCAGCTTGCGGACAAGATAAAAAATTTTTTGGCTTACCTACGTGGTACAAACATTTGGAATTTGAGGGTCAAAACTGTGAAATAAAAATCAAAGAAAGAATAGTCGAATACGATAACAAGGGTAGAGTCAAAAAAGTGAACGATCAAATTAACTTTACAACCATTTGGTTAATTCTGTTTGCTGTGGTAGAGATAATACTAAGACTGGCCGGATTTTTGGCCTTTGTATTTGTGTTAATGGGTGGGTTTAAGTACGTTCTATCTCAAGGCAACCCGGAAAAAACCGCCAATGCCCTCCAAACGATTAAAAATGCTCTTATCGGTGTGATAATAGCTATAGTAGCTTCGCAGCTAGTATCATTTTTAGTAGGAAGGCTCAAATCGTGACAAGACTGATGCAAGCGTTTGCTAAATACGGCTTACCCAACGTTAACCCCAATGGCGAAAAAATGGCCGATGTTTTTAATTTGGTTATATCTATTTTGGGAGCAATATCGGTTTTGGTAATTGTTATAGCCGGGATACAATTTATGACGGCTGCCGGTGAACCGGATAAAATATCACGAGCCAGGAACGCTATTATATATGCGGTGATCGGCTTGGTTGTAGCGATATTTTCGGCAGCGATTGTGAACTTCGTAATAAAAGGGGTTGTATAAAATGACCAGAAAAGTAGTCTTGGTACTTATCGCGCTGTTTTGTGCGTTGTTCATAGGTCTAGAGCCGGTTTACGCGGCTGGTGACTATGGCAAGAGAGAGGCTTGTAATAAATCTAAAAGCCCCTTATGTGAAAATGTAGGCACTAATAAAAACGCAATTACCGATTTGATTGGCCGTGTTTCTACTTTTTTGGCACTTATGGGAGGAACAGTAGCCGTTATATTGGTAATTTATGGCGGCTTCAGATATGTAGTAAGCGGGGGTGACGCAAATAAAGTGACCACCGCTAAAAATACCATTCTGTACGGTGTTATCGGTTTAGTTGTTATTGCTGCCGCCCAAGCAATTGTTATATTTTTTCTTAATACTGTGGCAAAAAGTTAGGAGGAACAATGAAAAAATTATTAATAATTTTTGTGTCAAGCTTGATAGTTCTGTCGCTAACGGCCCCTCTTGCTTATACAACCAACGCAAGGGCACAAGATAAAAAAAGTGTGACAGCGGCTTGCGAAGGAGCAAATGCTATTACCGGAGGCGGTAATTGCAATACGTCTGGCGGTAGTATCCCGGGTTTATTATCGAGAGTTGTAAATATTTTGTCGTGGATTGTTGGCATAGCAGCGGTAATTATGATTATACTGGGAGGTTTTTGGGTTATAACCGCTGCCGGCGATCCGACAAAAATTGGCCGAGCTAGATCTACCATCTTATACGCAGTTATTGGCCTGGTAATTGTAGCCTTGGCACAAGTGCTAGTTAAATTTGTAATTAAAAAAGTAATTTAAAAATAATAGATTGAGACTATACTTGTTTCGTGATATAAAAAGTATATGTTTAAAATAGTAAAAAGTTAATTAAAGGATGGTTATGAAAAAACTATTTAATGAAATTATGATAACGCTGGCGGTAATGTGTATGGCCTTGGTGCCTGTCGTAGCGGTAGCCAAAATTAGTTTCGCACAGCAATCGGGATCTGGCGCCAACATTGGTGGTAATCTCTGTGGTGGTGCCAACCTCGAAGGGGGTGCCTCGACTAATTGTGAAGGTGATGATGCCTCGGACAAGGTGACCGGTATGGTTACTTGGGTAATAAATATAATCTCTTGGATTGTTGGAATTGTATCTGTAGTTATGATTATCTGGGGCGGCTTCCAGTACATTACATCGGGTGGTAACGACACTAAAGTTACCTCGGCTAAGAATACAATTCTGTATGCTATTATTGGCCTGGTAATTGTAGCCTTGGCACAAATAATAGTAAAATTTGTTATTGGCAAGATAACCAGCCAAATAGGCAACAGCTAATAGTAGACATAACATAAAAATACCCCTTTTGCTGAGGGGTATTTTTATGTTTCTAGATTAATAAGATTACAAAACTTGTATCTTCTTTACAGAATCTTGTTTTACTTTAGTAAAACTGATGGTCAAAACACCGTCTTTTAGTACGGCTTCAATCTCATCTTCTTTCACGGGCACAGGCAGAACAATACTGCGCGAGAATTCGCCCCAGTAACACTCTTGCAAGTGGTATTGCTCCACGTCTTCTTCGTATCCGGCCGATAAAGTACCATGAATCGATAATGTGTTGTCAGAAATACTAACGTCTAAATCGTTCTTGTTAACTCCGGCAGTGCGGGCCTTAACCACTAACTTTTCTTTGGTTTCGTATACATCCACAGCCAACTGGCCCGGTACAGCTTCTTCTTCGTCCCACTCGTCTTCTTGCGTTGCCGGCGCCGAAGCTTGTGCGGCCTCTGGCTCTTCTTCGCCCAAAAAGGCAGCCGTTAACTCATCTTCCATTAACAGATCATCCTGATCTGATGCACGTCGTGCCATTTATTAACCCTCCACGCTTAAAACTTGATTCTTTGCAAATTTTTCTTTTGGTGAGATTATAGCTTAAAATCTATAGGAGTAGCAACTAAGAAAGTAACATTAACAACATAATTTCTACAACAATTATTGTGGTAGAGCTAGTAAATATGAACAAATTTATTACCTGCCTTATCGTCTTAAGTAGTCTTTTTAAATTTAAAAATCGACACAATAAACAATTGTCGAAAGGAAACTAATTGAATCCTATTGAGAGAATAATTTCCTTATTTACCCCTTACGATTGCTTAATTTGCAATCAGGAAGGTGAAATTTTGTGCAAGGAATGTGCCGAATTGCTGCCAAGACAAACAGAGGTTTGTTTTATCTGTGGCCGGGTTTCCGCCAACTGCAAAACTTGTCCACAGTGCGTAAGTCGCAATAAGCCTCAGCACGTTTGGTCATCTTTCGTTTATAAAGGCAATGTGAAAGCAATTGTGAAATCATACAAGTTCGAAGGCGCACGTGCGTTAGCCCGAATCATGGCAATGCAAATGGACGGCTCTTTACCTTACTTTGCTCAATCTCCAATAATCACGTTCGTCCCCACGGCGCCAAATCGCCATCGTCAGCGCGGTTTTGACCATGCCCGATTATTGGCCAAGGAGCTCGCTAAATTACGAAAATGGCAGTTTGCCGAATTGCTGGTGCGGCGCTCAAAAGTCCGCCAGTTGGGGGCTAAACGAGAAATAAGGCAGAAACAACTTAAAGATGCATTTTGGTCGGTGGAGCGTCAAATAACAAAAGGCGCCCACGTTTTGCTAATTGATGACGTGGTGACCACCGGAGCGACTTTGGAAGCTTGCAGCAAACAGTTGATAAAAGCTGGCGTTGCTCAAGTAGACGCTTTAACGTTTGCCCGAACACCAAAAAGTAAATAGTGGACAGTTTTAATTTAACATTGGTATAATTACCTCTGTTCTTGGAGGAGTACCCAAGTGGCTGAAGGGGACGGTTTGCTAAATCGTTAGGGGGGAGTAATCTCCCGCGAGAGTTCGAATCTCTCCTCCTCCGCCAACTTTACTGCCCGCCCTTCGGCGGTTGTTTATTTTGGCAAACCATTTAAACCGAGGAGCCTTAGCGACTGTCTGGATAATTTAGATGAAGTATCATGGAGGGCATTTGCAGACGAGTTTGCCAAGGCTCACCTAAGCCAAAAATAAGCGGCAACAAGGAGAGGTGCAAGAGTGGTTGAATTGGACGGTCTTGAAAACCGTTGTGCCGCAAGGTGCCGTGGGTTCGAATCCCACCCTCTCCGCCAGTTGGGAAATACCTTTGTTGGCTCGCCCGTTACGCGAGTACGTTAAGGAGTCAAAATACAATAATATGGCAGATAACAAAGTAGACGAATACATAGATAGACAAAAATCACCGCAAAAGAAGATCTGTCAAAAATTAAGGAAATTGATTTTTGCTACCTTTCCTACGATGGAAGAAGAAATGAAATGGGGAGTGTCTGCTTACGGCAACGGTAGATTTTACATCGTAGCGTTGAAAGATTATGTCAATTTAGGGTTTTCGCTAAAGGGGTTAACAAATAAGGAAGCGGATTTGTTTGATGGTGGTGGCAAGACGATGAAACATCTTAAAATATCATCGTTAAAAGAAATTAATATAAAAAGAATAGTCAAATTATTAAAACTGATTGAAGAAAGGCACAAATAAAGAAGTTGTTGCCAAAGAATAAAATCAGCTATGATTTTACTGTTTGGTAACTAAACAATATGTTTTTCGGCCCAAACGTTCGTTCCGTAAAATGCCTCCTTATTGTTCAAAAGATTTTTAGCTGTAACAAATCTTTTATGCCTTTTGGCCATTTCTTCATCAAAATTTGCTTCAGTTGTATATATGCTTGGGAATTTTCCGGAAGTTGTATTCGTGGGGTTTGCCGGGTCATAGATATAAACTCTGTCCTTTTGTCGAATAATAATGAAACTATGCTTTTCGGAAAATTCCTTATATTTATCCCAAAGCACGTCGCCACTGAAGTAAGTTGATGGAACACCTTCTTGTTGCAGATACACTTGAGCGAGTGCGGCGATCTCTGCACACTCGGCTGTATTAGTACTAAAAAGTTCGCTTAACTTAACTTCTTTCCCTTTTTCGTTATAAAATTTTCGCCGTGTCTCTGCTTTTTCGGGATTGTCAGGATATTTTTCTTCAAGTTTCTTCGTAAAAGCGAAAAGTTTAGAAAGCAATTTTTCGTCAATTTCTATACCCTGGGAATTTAACCACTTATTGAGCATCACTAAATTATATTTACCGGCTAATTCATGAGCTTCCCCGAGGAATTGCTTGAGGTTTTCAAAATCGCCATTAATTTGAATGTTTGTCTCGGTAGAAAAAATACTTTTACCACCAACGGGAATACGATCTCCTTCATCAAATTTTGAAATCTCGAAACAATGTCCAAAAAGTTGTTTAACTTTTTCTTGTCCCCCGTTTTTTTCCGTTTGTCCGCCATGTTCAGGGAGAACTCTCTCTATTGACACCCCGCCGAACTCTCGCTCTTGCGAGAGTCCACCTCCCGATGGTGCTTCGGGGTTGCTGGGGAGAGAGGGTGTTTTCTCGTTATTTTTAGTCATAGTGTTTTTATTTTCGTATTATATTTTTTTATTATAACACAGATTAAGTAAAATATCAATGGCATTAGCGCCATTTATCAGGTGTTATTGGGTATTGATTGTTTATCTTGTTAGTGGACGTTAGTTCCCTGTGGCTTGTTCGGATAGTTAGAATAGCCGCCGTTCTCCCTTACGGGCCAAAATAAATCGAGTCGAGTATATACTTACGGGTTTACATAATTTTAGCAAGGTGAAGGCAGGTTATTAGGGTAATTCTGTGACTATAAAACACATTCTTCATAGCACGACCTACGCTTCACTAACGCCGTTGGAGGCAAGCATCGTAACTTTTGGCTAGGAGTGTCTATATATAGTTTTTAAAAACATGCGGATTAATACGATATTTGCTCTTTGGGAAGTAACTTTTGCAAGGGCAGATATATTTCACTCATAAGGGCTTTTAGCAGTTTTATACCCTTAGGGGTTAATCCGTAGTATATACGCGCGGGCCCTTTGTCTTTTATAAAATCTACCGGTTCGATTAGCTCGTAGTCGTGCTCTATTCTGCTCATAAGGCGGTAATATGAATTTTTTTGGTAAGCTACTTTTTTACCGGCCATATTCTCTATTTGTTTTAATATTTCTACGCTAGAAGCTTTTTTTAAGTATCCGATTGAATATATAACCAAGAATGGATACACCAATTCTTTTAAGGCTTGGCCATGCTTGTTAATCAAATTTTCTATACTTTCATTATGCTCGCTCATGTAACCTCCTATGATTACTATGGTAGTATACCACTAGATGATTACTTAGTCAAATGAGGTTAGTAGATATATTTTGCAATTAGCGCAATTACCAAAAACCAACTCACAGCGCCTGCTGTGATTGCAAGATAAATATTGGATCCTTTTTGAACAAACACCAAGATTGCTAGACTGGCAATAAATACCGCTGGCATGCCCACTAAATAGGCTTTTGAGGCTTCAATGGTTGGTCCACTACCCCTGGCAATATACAAAACCAAAAAGCTCATAAACATAAGAACCGGGAATACAGTTAAGTATCCAGCGATTTTATTACCAAACCTATCTGCTATTAGTGGTAAAGATGCAACCGCCAAGCCTCCAATCAAAAAACGAAGAAAGAACATGATTTTATAATATCATCTGTCGTTATGATGCAATAATTACCTCTGTCTAAGGAGAAGCGCAAGGGTAAACCATTGGTCTTTTTACTCAAAAAATGCTCGAGTTTTATTCAAAAACGACCGCCAAGGTTATTACGTTAATACGATATTTCCCCCAAGTGTGGTGATCTGTCTTAACATGAATAGCTCCTTGCTGATCTTATTGAGGATTAAGGTGGTACTAACGTCTAAAAAAGCATAAGTGCTACAATATGCTCAGTGGACGACCAAAAAGATAATCAACAATCTGCTGAGCCGGTGGTAATAGCGCCCCAAACCGAGGGTGTTTTAAATATCTCGCATGAAGAGACGCAGACTAACGATAGAGCCGAAGAGCTGGAACAATCAGCGTCCTCAGGGCAGAATGCCCAATCGGAAGATAACGCCCTACCAGCTGCGCAAACAGACGATGGGCCCATTGTGCAGACCGAAACCTTAAAGACTACGCCGCAGGATTCGGTAGAGCCTACCCCCCCTTCAAATCAAGAAATACCGCCAGCGGAAGTTGACAACCAAGTTGCACCCCAACCTCCTCAGAATACAGATACCAAAACCTCGCCCGCTCAGCCGGAAGAAAGTGCTCCTCAGTGGCAATATCAGTCGGGCCAACTCGAAGCTACGAGAGGGCAGGACTATACGCGGACTAAGGAAACAGCCAATAAGCTTATATCATGGTCTGCTCCTGACTCTTTGGGGTCGCAGAAGTCGCCTCGGTGGTATTTTTTGCTGATTAGCTTAGCCATTATTGTGTCCGTGGTGAGCTATCTTTTAACAAGGGATTTAGTTACGGTAGTGGTTATATGTGTGGCGACCGTTTCCATTATTTTTTACACAAGATCTAAACCTCACAACCTAGACTATTCGTTGGGCCCCAAAGGTTTAGACATAGGGCAAAAACATTACGGGTTTGAGGCTTTTAAAAGTTACCACGTTTTAGAAGACAGGTTGCCCACTATACAACTTATGCCACAAAAAAAGTTTATGCTGCCGATTAGTGTGTACTTTACCCCCGATGACGGCGAAAAAATAATCAACGTTCTTGGCGAACACTTGCCCTATGAAAATAAAAAGCAAGACTTGTTAGATCGAGTTATAAGTAAATTTCACTTTTAGTTTGATTTATGTTATTTGGTAAAGTAAACTGTGGTTTATCTATGAACAACTGTCTATTCGGTTTGAAGAAGAAGCTGCAGCCCTAGTCGGTTGGCGGCTTTTTGTAGCACGATTAAGATTAAAAAGAGCCCCAGCCGCGGGGCTCTTTTATATTTTCGAATAAAAGAGTTCATTTAGGGCAATCAGAATAAAAAGACTATTAATTAGGAGTTAAAAAATGGAATCAATCGAAGAAAATAACTTATTAGAACAAACTAAACAAATTTATGATTATCAAAAGATCGTGAGCGAAATTGACTCGGAGCAAGCATTGCAGATAGGTCGTGAATTAACGGCCAGGGAATATCGCATGATTGGAGCTACTGTTATTAGAGCCGGTTCTTTAGATAATGTTGGTCAACTTCTAGAGCAAATTGACCACAGCCGAAAATATCGCCGTGCCCTTGAAGCTGATCCAGATAAGTTGATTGGTCCGTACTATATGAAATTGAAAGAAAGTGAATTCTGCCCGGAAGGTATTGGTATTTGGGTGCCCCCAGTAAACGAGAGATAGCTACAAGGACTAAGTCGTCTTTATGTATTTGAGTTTATAGGAGGGGGTATATCGGGAGTCTTTACTTCTGCGTATTCGTTAAATTGCTCTTCGTATGGATTTTCTTTAATCTTTTCCGGCTTGCCATAAACATCCCCAGCCACATTTGCTGCAGCTTCGGTGATGCCAAATAGCACTCTGGCGATTCCCCCCTTTTGAGCTTCCGTTAGGTTTGAGTCAATCAAAATTTTTTGGATATCTCTGTTTCCGGTTTCGGCGATGAATCTCAACGCATTCATAAATTCTTCGCTCTGTTCAGGAGAGGGGTTGTCGGGATTGTATTCGGGAGTTTCGCCGACTTGCTCGACTACTTTATTTCTGCTGTCAGGCGTTTTTAAATTTTCCATTTTTGTGTTCTCGCAATTCCTTACTCTAATAATTTAACATTAGGGATTTCGCCACTAGGTAGCTGCATAGAGAGTCCAACTGCTTTCTTACCTAACGGTCGGCTTGAACCGGTGGCATCTTGTACTTTTTCAGACTTTATCTGTTCAGTGGGTTCTTGGCTACCTTCTGGCACCTTGTTATTGCTGCCGTCTATATAAAAATCCGAGTACAAACTAGCAGCTTCTTCTATTAGTCCTTCTATTTGTTTGTCGGATGCTTTTACTTCTGATTTCATTTTTATTATTCCTTTCTTTTTGTTTTTATTTAGGCCGCCAATTCGTTTGCGGCATCGTTAACTTTTGGCAAGATTCTAACTTGGTCGCCCTTTCGGAAGCCATTCTTTCGGTCAGGTGATACTTTAACGCCATAGGGTAAATTGGAAGAGCCTACCAATGCCTTTCTACCCAACCGAACATTGACTTCCTGCGATCTTCCCTCAATGACTTCTATTGGTACTATCTTTATTTCTTTTTCTTTCATATTTTTATATGTTTATTTTAATGAAGTAACAGTATAATAGCATACTTTTGACTATAAAGCAATAGTATATTAAAAAAACCAGATTATTTCTGGTTTTAGTATGGCACGCCCGGCAGGATTCGAACCTACGACCTTCGGCTCCGCAAGCCGACGTTCTATCCAACTGAACTACGGGCGCACAATTTTCAAGGTTACTATAACAGATACAGACCTATAATTCTAGCAGTTGCTAGGTCGTAATTTGACAAAACAAAAACAGATGATAATAATGGTATTCATCAAGAGAGAACTTACCCCACTACAAGAAATTTCTATAATGCCTCCGGTCGAAACAGGACAAAGTGTAGAAGAGGCGCTAAATAGATATAGGCAAATCAATAAACTTGCCACCTTGTCTGTTAAAAATGCATTAGACAACTGTGGCCCCCGATCGGCAAATATAGTATCGGCCCAATTATGGTCGGTAATGAATCAGGCCGAAAGGGCCTTGGACAGTGTTTATAAATCGCAGGAAGGCCCTATTTAGAACTTTCTAGATATTTTATTAACGCTACGGCGTTGTTTAATTTTTCGTCGGCAGCCGAGTATAGCAGGGTCAACGTGTTGTGTTGGCTTGTCAATCGTTTTAGGTCTTCGATTAGGTTCGATTTAGAGTCTAACTCTTGGTGGTAGCGCTTAACGAATTCGTCCCATTTAGCGGGTTCGTGGTTAAACCATTTGCGCAATTCGTTACTTGGAGCGATATCTTTAAGCCACAGGTCGATTTTTGCTTTTTCTTTAGAAATTCCTCTGGGCCACAGGCGGTCAATTAAAACTCTAAAACCATCACTGGGTTCGTAATTTTGATAAACGCGTTTAATTGTAATCATGAGTTTATTGTACTACTTAAACTGCCGCGGTAGCTTTTAACAAATCGTTTTTATAAAAGTAGTGCACTGGCTACCGTGCCGTAAATTAATACGCTAATTGTGTCTTGAGCTACGGTAGCAATTGGTCCTGCCCAAACTGCCGGATCTTCTTTTTCTAGTTGCATTAGTTCGGTGATCACCAAAGCGACTAACGGTGCCGAGGCTGTTGAAGCAAAAGTGCCCAAACCAACCACCGTTGCAAGGCTGAATGATTTTAGCCAAACAATAACTATTAGCGTGGTTAATAAACCAAACAACAGGCCAATTACAATGCCCAAAAACGTTTCTTTAACAAGATATATTTTAAAACTGGCTTTGCCGGACTTTAGGCTGCGGGTATAAATATTTTGTGTTTGTGTTCCTACGGCATCAGCCAAATAAACAATAAACGGTATAAAAAAGGCCAGTTTAACGTTTTGTGCTAGTACTATTTCGAATTTAGACGTCACAAAAGATAAAAATAAACCCAGTAACAAACCAACGACTAAAGATGGAAGTCTAAGCCTGAACAGTGTACCGACAGTGTTTTTATCGTCTTCTGCGAATGATATTTGGCGCGATTTTCGCTTGCTGCCCAACATAAATTATAGATTGATATTAGCACAAGTCGCTTGCCGTAGTTATTGTAATTATTTATGACTTTGTTGACATTTGCGTGCTGGTAAGTAGCCACTGGGAAGAATATGCGAAAAAATGAAAATTGGCGGTGTTTTTCGAACTTCCGCATTGCCGACCGCACTTTGTTTTTGGATTTCAAAAATGCCTTCAAAATTGCGGAAAAATACCATGCCGAGGCGCGAAACGCCGAGGCAACATCTTTCAATTTTGCTGAAAGTACAATTTGGCGGAGAGGGTGGGATTCGAACCCACGATAGAGTTGCCCCTATACTGCATTTCGAGTGCAGCGCACTAGACCAACTATGCGACCTCTCCTTCGTTTGGTAAATTTAAAAGTCACATTCGATTTAATCGATAAACAATCGCCGGTTCGACGATATTCTAAGAGTAACCTATTTTAACAATTTGAGCACTTTTTTAACAATTGCTTCTTTATTTCAAAATTTCAAACCACATCTAAACGTTGGCTATAAGAATTTACAAGCAAGAACCTCTTACTTATTTGATTAACCATTCGCATTAGCGGTTACTAGCGTTAAAAGCCCTTACTATCAGCAAGCTGAGTAATGGTAAGTTATCACCCCAAGTATGATTGCCTTTTTTTACTCTCATAGTATATAGAATTTTCATCAAATCCTGTTCAGTGGCCCTTTGCAAAGCCGGCTCAATATGTTCTGGTCGGGCAATTGAGCTATTTTCGCCGTAACCCACAACAACGCTTTTAGTAATTTTGTCAGCTACTTGTGGGCTGTTTAATATTTCTATTAAGGTTTTTTCAAAATTATCGTGGCCTAGGCCTTGCCACAAAGCTCTGTTAACGGGGCTGATTATAGCCGAAAGCCCAAATCTTGCAAAATCGGCTGTGTTAATAGAATCACCCTTATGGGGTAGGCCGGCTTCCCCTAAGGTCTGTTTTAGGTCTTTCGCGCCAGCGGCCATAAAATCTCTACCAAGTTCGATAACCCCTCTGTTTACTACTCCTGCGGGATCTCCAACTGCCAGCCTTGTGATATCGATATTAGCTGAAGGTGCGTGTTTGTGGCTGGCCAAGGCTACGTCTGCCCCCTGAGAGAAAGCCCCAGTTATTGCCACTCTGCCAACACCAATTAGCTCGGTCGCTCTTAATAACTCTTTGGCGTAAGGTCCAAAATTGCCAGATCGGATTTCGGCTAACTCTTCTTTGGTAAAGTTCATTTTGCTACCACCAATACCCGGACTTGTCGCCAGAATGACCGGTAAGATATTTCCGTCCGAATCGGCTATTCCTTCTTCTTCGACTACTTTACTAAGGAAATCCGCTCTTTCCAGCATGTTGTCTGTCATAGTGTTAGCGAACGGGGCAGGTATCAAAATAGCTTCAGTTTGCGACTTACCCTCGGGGCCAACAATGGCGTAGCATACGCCGTTGGGCGACATTTCAACGTTATTTTCTCTTAAAAAACGAGCATACGCTTTTAAATCAGGTATTGAATTGAATCTCTCGATAGCTCTATGGATTGACTCTTCGCCGATATCTTCAAAAGAGGTGGGCACTATCTCGTTTGGTCGAGATGAGCCTAAATGTTCTGTTTTTGGTAACATAGCGATTTGTATTTTAACATAAATTTACAAAACTTTCAATAGTTTTTTAGTTAAAAACATACGTTCGCAAAAAGCGTGCTTAAAAGTAAGTTATTTGTCTCGGCGACTCTAAGTGATTAGCCAAACATTAGCCAGTGAGGCTTAAATATTAACAATAGGCCGATAACGACCATTAGAACCCCCCCGATGAGGTTTGAGTAACGGGAATATTTGGTGGATATACCGGTGAGCTGCAGGGTTATCATAGCGATAGTAAAGATAATTATGTCGTCGAGCATAAAGAAGAAAATATAAAGCAGTAAATAACCATAGTACTGCCAGGCTGCCAAATGATTAAGAGCTAGCACTTGAGTATAGACGGCCGGTAAGCCGGCAGAGCAAATTAGTTCTACCAGGTTTACGGCGAAAGCCAAGGTTGCGATGCCTACTAACGCCAAGAAGATGTTTTTTCTTTGTACCAACTCGCGTAGTCTCTGGAAAGTGCGTTGTCTCTTGGTGCTGCTTGTAACTTCGCAACCACCGTCTTTGTTGGTTAACCCCTTTTTAAAGCTGTAACCCCCGCCGGCCAAAGCCACTACCCCAATAGCTATTCGTACCCAGACTACAAAGCCCAAAAACAGGATAAGTTTTAACCAAGCAGCCATAAACAAGAAGTAAACAAAGGCTGAAGTAAATATAAAAGTACCGCCAAGAAGCCACATTTTTTTACGGTCTTTAAAGCCTAGTAGCAAGCTGATAAGAAACAACAACGTCCACATAGCACAAGGGTTAAAACCGTCCATAATGCCAATCACAATAGTCAGGGCCGGGAGAGAATAATTTAAGGCGTCAATTTCGCCAATCACAGGCAATTTAATAATTTTTTGAGTTGGTTTAGCTTGGGGTTTTTTTGGTTGGGTAGTCGGCTTTGGCTTAGGCTGGGTGGACGACGAGCCATTAACCACTTGAGAGACCGTGTCCGGGCAGGTATTACTGGAACACTCTTTTATCCTGTCTTCGATATTCTTATCGGTTACTCCTTCGGAAAAACCAATAAACTCTTTGTCACCAATAATCAAAAAGGGCACACCGCTGGCATTGACTTTAAGGGCGTCGGCCACTTGTTGCATCAATTTAACGTTGTCTTGATTGAAATATATTTCAAACTTATGCAGTTTAGCCTTCGGGTATTTGGGCAAAATTTTCGATAAAAAAGCTTCTTCTTTAGCACAATGAGGGCAGCCTTCGCCCCAGAACAGGTAAACATTAAGAGGGCTGGCGACGGCTTGAGCCCCACCACTAAAAGACAGCAGTAGTATAAGTGGCAGAGCCAACAGTAGTGTTTTGAAATATTTTAAAATCGTTATTTATCCTTGTTTTGTTCGATTAATTGCAGTAGTCTGTCTTTGCTTATTTCTCCGCTTAACCTAAACAACTCGTTGTCTTGGTTGTCGAGAAAGACAAAAGTCGGCAATTTATCGGTAATATTGTAATCGCTTACGGCTTTTTTGTCTTCATCAAAATCAAAATATTCGGTTTTTAGCCAGGGATTTTCTTTTTCTATCTCGGCCCAACGAGGCTTCATTATCAAGCACCCGGGGCACCAGACAGCGCCAAACTTTAACACTTTCATAAAACTACACCTCCTTGTTAATTTTTATGGCTTTACCGTTAATAATGGCATCGCTTATTTTATTATATGCTCTAGCTAAAATTCTTTGAAAAGTACTTTGGCAAGTGCACATATTTTTGGCGCAGGTTGTTTGATCTAACTTCTCGATATTTTTTAACCGTAAAGCCTCGGCTTCTTCTAGACTTAACTCAACAATATCCAGATACCGCATAGGTATTCCTTGCGGTTTATAAAATGTTACTTGCGGATTAAAGCTAACATAACGATTGAGGCGTGGTCGTGGCATGGCTTGATAAATTCCTTGATATAAATAATAATAGCTGATGTAAAAGAAGGCACCCCGGCCCACTTAAAAAATGGGCCGAGCACCAGGCCTTCTTTTATTGTTTTTGAGCCTCTTTTTTAACAGCTTCAATTTCTTTTTTAAGGGCTTCCCTTTCGGCTTTTAAGGCTTCAATCTCTTCCTGCAAGGCACTGTCTTCATCTTGCAGGGCTTTGAGATTGTTTACTGGTGAGGCGAAAAAGCGCCTTCCAAAGCCAAAAAATCGACCGCCTCTGCGTGCGGGACAAAAACCGGCGTAAGGGCAGCCATAACCGCCAGCGCAAGGACCCATACCTCTACCGGTCATTGGGCCTTGACCAGTCGGGCCGGTACCGTCAAACCTTGGCATAACAAGCTCCTTTTTAGATTACATTTGCTGGATATATCGACCTTTTTATTATATCCGTTATGAGTATATACCCATAATTATTTGATTGCAAGTCAAAAAATTACTATACTGAAAGAAGTTATTATTTAAGCGCTGAGGAGAAAAATTATGGACAATGGAAATATAGGTTTACCACTGCTAGGAGACAAATTCCCCGCCGTTCAAGTTGTGACCACCAGGGGTGTAAAAAAACTTCCGGGTGATTATAAGGGCAAATGGTTTGTGTTGTTTTCGCACCCGGCCGATTTTACACCGGTATGCACCACTGAGTTTGTTGCTTTCCAAAAACTATACGGTGAGTTTAAAAAACTAAATTGCGAATTAATAGGCTTGAGTGTTGATCAAGTATTTTCGCATATTAAGTGGGAAGAATGGATAAAAGATAATCTAAAAGTTAACATTGAGTTCCCTATAATTGCCGACACTGGGAATATGGCCAAAAAATTAGGTTTAGTCCACCCCGCCAAGGGTACAAATACCGTTAGAGCGGTGTTTATAGTTGATGACAAAGGGGTAATTAGAGTAATCATTTATTACCCGCAAGAACTGGGCCGTAATATGGAAGAGATTCTAAGAGCCGTAAAGGCTATACAGATATCCGACAAAAACAAAGTGGCGATGCCGGCTAACTGGCCAAACAACGATATTATTAAAGATCGAGTTATTGTGCCACCAGCTACCGATGTGTCAACAGCTCAAAGCAGATTAAAGCAGGCTAAAACCGGTGAAATAAAATGCTTCGATTGGTGGCTCTGCCATAAAAAGCTAAGCTAATTTTTAGGATATCCAGCCTATGTCCGAAACGGCTTGTTGCGAGCTGTTTTTGAATCAACAGGCCGTATCGCCGGAAGAACAAATCTTACCGCCCTGGCTTTGCCAGTCGCTCAAACCCCCGATATTGACTACTTTCTTAAAGCCGGCTTTTTCTAAAATGCTCTTGGCTAACCCTGCTCTGTTTCCGCTACGACAATAAAGATATACGGTTTTTTGTCTGTCTAATTTTTTAAAGTTACCGGCTTGGATATCAGCTAAGGGGATGTTTAGTGAACCGGCGGCATGGCTTGTGGCGTATTCTTGAGGGGTTCTAACATCTATCACTAAGCCGTCACTACTTTGGGAGACTATATTGCTGCTTACCGGAACAGTCGAGCTTTTATGGGCGTGAGTAAAGACTATCGCTCCGCTGACGACTATTAATAAAGCTATAACCGCGCCGTAGATATATTTCTTCACTAAAAACCTCCGAAGCTGTCGTTCGGTATTATAACAAAAAGTTAAAGTCTCGGATATTCGTTATAGCAGTGGGCTACTAGATGCAACGCGCCTGAGTTTAAGTCGCCGGCCAATATAGTAGCAAACGGCTCCAATGAGTGAGTAAGCCAGCCCAAAACACAACCACCAGCGGCCTATATCGTTAACAATCTGCTTTACTAGCGGTATGACGATTAGATTTGTAAAAGAAAACTGTTCTATAGTCGCCTTTGCTTCCAGGGGTTTAACTCCGCCCTTGATAAACAACACCGAAATTACGCCAAATACGATTAACATAATGCCGGTTGATAAAAACGACTTTGCAATAATTTGCCAGACTTTTGATTTTTCGGCATGAAGCAGATATATCAACAAAACGCCAAGTAGGACTATTAACAAAACTATGTACCAAAGTCGACCTAGTATATTCAGCGTTTTAAGAACGGTCGCAACTAATGGTGTGCCGTTTAGAATTTCTTGTTTTGCCTGTTCCCCGAACACCAGGGTATTTTCTTTTAGAAATGGCAAAGAAGAAGTATATTCGTTGACTATTTGACTTAACTGGCTATCGGAAATGCTCGCTAAAGGCCGGCATTTAGTAGAAAATACGTCAACATTGCTAGGATCCTTACAATACGGCAAGCCATTCAAGCGGTTTTGAACGAAGGCCGAGATTTGTCGGTTGAGATCAGCTTTTACGTTGGTAACGTCTAGCGTTATTGTTAATGGCTGGCCGGAAGTGGCTAGCCAATTAGCGGATTGGTCTATCGCATGCTCGCTATAAACTTGAACAATTTGAGGTGTAATCGTACTCTCGATTACCGGTTTTAGTGAATTTAGGGTTTTTTGTTTGTCGATATATTTAGAATCTAAAGATGACTGGTAATTGGCTAAACCTAAGATACTGGGTACAAAGTTAGTATAAACTCCGCTGGTTTTAAGCACGTTTTTAAAATAAGCAGCATTAAAGAGCAGGTTTATTGTTACTGCGCTGGCCAAGACAAATAGCAATACGCCTAACATCATATTCGTGAGCCAGGCTAATATGCTTTTTATTTTTTGCATACTTTCATTATAACCACATGCTCTGCTATTGTTAGAACTATGCACGAATCGATATTTACCAAGATTATCAAAGGTGAAATTCCCGGTTATAAAATCTATGAGAATGAAAATACCATAGCCCTGCTGGATATCCATCCGGTTCAACCCGGTCATACCTTGGTAATACCAAAGCAGCAAATTGATCACTTTGAGGACTTACCAGACAACCTATACTTCGCGGTTTGGGAAACTGTGAAAAAAGTTGCTAATCGGCTAAAAATATTAAACCGTGAACGGATTGGTATCATTGTCGATGGCTCTGGTGTGCCGCATGCTCATGTTCACCTGATACCTTTTGACACCACTAAGGAGCTGGTTACGCTAGCCGACATGAAAGCTAAACCAAATTTTGAAGAGTTAGAAAAAATGTCAAAAAAACTCTACTTTAAGGAGGCTAAATGAGTGAATTTACAATTGCCTTTTTAATTGCCGCCGGAGGCGGAACCTGGGTTTACTTGTATTTTATGCGTAAAACTGGAAGCAATACTCAGAACAGTTTAATTGCCGCCGGTTTGGTAGGGGTACTGATATTTATAGCGGCTTTTATAGTGCTGGGTTTCATTAATAAAAAAATGTGAAAATTACTATTATCAGCGTCGGCAAAAAACACGATGATCCAATTAAAAACGCCATTGCTACCTTTGAAACCAGGTTAAAAAAATGGGTAAATATTGAATGGCAAATAGTGCCTCCAAGCCATCTCAGCGGTCAGCAAGCCCGCGATAAAGAACCCGAAAAGATGCTTAAGCTGTTGCACGCTAAAGACAAAAGCATTATTTGGTTGCTGGACGAAATTGGCCAGCAATTATCTACCATCCAGTTAGCCGACAGTCTACAAACTTTTATTAATTACTCTACGAATATTATTTTTGTAATCGGTGGTGCCTACGGCGTAAACTCCAAAGTTAGAACCAGAGCCGATTTGGTATGGTCAATTTCCAGGCTTACCCTGCCCCATCAACTTGTTAGGCTAATCTTGATAGAACAGTTATATAGGGCCATGGATATTAATCGTGGCGGTCGGTACCATCACGCTTAAGCTAGATTTTCGTTTTATAATTTTTAGCCTAATAGGCTTAAGCTCGCAACTTAATAGTAATAAACGGTTGGTTTTTGTTTTTTAAGGCCAGCCGTAACGTGCTAATATATTGTTAATGAACGACGGGGAGGGCACTGCCAAAAAAGAACTGGCCTTGGGCAAGGCTATTGCAAAGGCTCGTAAAAAGGCCGGTTTGACCCAACAGGATCTTTGTTTTAAGGCCGGGTTGTCTTATTCAACGTTGGCCAAAATAGAACGTGGGGCTATCAAAACACCCAGCGTATTTACCGTTTCGGCTATCGCAGAGGCGACAGGACAGTCGATTGACCATTTACTAGGCAAAGAGACGGCAACCGCCTCAAACACGCCTCAAAAGGCCTATAAAACGTCTAAAAGCGGTATAAAGTTTGTGTACTTCGACGTAAACGGTGTATTGGTTAGATATTATCAAAGAGCTTTTACCAGCATTGCTTATGACTTTAACGTTTCGCCGGAAAGGGTTGAAGATATATTTTGGCAATACGAAGACAAATTAGTACGCGGTCAGATGAGTATGGCCGAATTTAATTCGATCCTGGTAACAAATATCGGTAGCCAAGGAGTAGATTGGAAGAGGTATTATTTAGACAACATAGAGCCGAACGAGAGTATGAAGCAGGTGGTAGAATGGGCTGCCGAGAATTATAAAATCGGTCTGTTAACTAACAACTTCCCGGAAATGACCAGGTCGATGCTGGCCAACAAAATATTGCCTGATGTTAATTATTGGAGTGTGGTTGATTCTTCAGAAGTAAAAACAGCTAAACCTGAGGAAGCAATCTTTCAAAAAGCCACTCAAATGGCCGGTGTAGAACCGAACGAAATACTACTTATTGACGACGAACGGCCGAATGTAATCGCGGCACAACGTATGGGCTGGCGGGTAATGTGGTTTGACGATTACAATCAGGAAGCCAACGAAGCTAAAATTAAACAAATGTTAGAGTTTTAGCCGATTATTCTTGACTATTAGTTGGTGGCTGATTGAAAGTTTTTAATTTCTTGTTCTAACTTTGCTAACAGTGCTCGTTCTTCGGCAAGCTGGCTCTTGGTTTGTTTAACAATCTCACGTGGAGCTTTCGATATATATTCCTTGTTGGCCAACCTGTTTTGTAATTTTTCGATTACGGCCTCTTTTTCGACCTTACTAAACTTCAGCTTGGTAACGTATTTCTGGGCTGTTACCAAGTCAATATCCAGCCAGCAATTGGCGCCGGTCCTGGTTAGGCGCATACCTCTGCCATCTTCAACTTCGGCACAATTACTTAAATGGGCCAGTTTAATCAGTAGGTCGCTATTGGAACTTAAGAAGGGCTCGTCCTTAAAATACAAAGCCGGCCGCTTAACATCTAGGGCAGTGGCGATATACCTAACCTCGCTAACGATAGTTTTGATTTGCTCAAATTGCTTGACAGCACTCTTGTTATGATGTGGGATATTTGGCCACTTTTGGTTGATAAGCAAATGGCTGTCGCTGGGGTGCAAGGTCTGCCAAATAGTCTCGGTAACAAAAGGAGCAAACGGGTGAGAGTACTTTAATATCGATTTCAGCGTAAAAACCAACAACTCTACATTAGGCTTAACTTTACTGGCTTCGATATACCAGTCGGCAACTTCGTTCCAGACGAAATGATACAACTTGTCATAAGCTTCAGCAAAACGGTAATTGTCAAAATCTTTGGTTAGCTTTGTGGCAAAGACTTGCATTTTACCCAGTAGCCAATCGTCAGCCATAGATTGGCTTTTGGGCGGTTTGATTGGTGTTAAATCGTCGCCGGCAACGCCTTCGATATACCTGGCAATGTTCCATAGCTTATTGCAAAAATTGCGAGCTGCTTCTACTTTTGTTTGACTGTAGCCACGGTTAACGGCAGGAGTCCGCCCGGCGATAATCCCCATCCTAAAAGCATCGGAACCATAGTGACTTAAAACCTCCGAAAGATTAACCACATTACCAACCGATTTACTCATCTTAGAACCGTCTTCGGCCATTACGTAGCCATGAATATAAACAGCTTTAAAAGGTATCTTACCGGTAACATAAAGCCCCAACATAAGCATTCTTGAAACCCATGGGTAAAGTATTTCCCCTCCGGTCTCCATGACACTTAAGGGATAGTATTTTTTAAAGTTGGCATCTGGATAATCCAGGGTGGAATAAGGCCACGAACTACTGCTGAACCAGGTGTCAAACACGTCCGGGTCCCGACGATAAGTTTTACCACCTAAATCGAGCATTTCCTCCCCTACCCTGGTATCAAAAATCCAATCGTCAGGGTCGTCAATGTTCTGAAAAGCCGGGATCGGTATACCCCAAGCGATTTGTCGGCTGATATTCCAGTCTTTTAAGCCCTTTAGATAATTTATCAACTGTTCTTTTTTGGCAGACGGATAAAAAATGATTTTGTTTTCTTTAAGCGCTTTTATAGCCGGTTGCGCCAAAGGTTGCATGTCGATAAACCACTGTTCTCTTAATAGAGGCTCAATTGCCGTACCGCATTTATAACAATGACCGACGTTGTGTTTGTGCTTTTCTTCTTTGACGAGTAAGTTTAGTGCTTTAAGATCTAAAACTATTTTTTGTCTAGCTTCTTGAGTGGTTAGGTCTCTATAAGCTTCGGGTGCTTCGTGGGTGATTTTACCGGTATAGCTGATTACTGTAATTTTTGGCAAATCATGTCTCTCTCCGACTTCAAAATCGTTGAAGTCGTGAGCTGGAGTAATTTTTACCACCCCTGTGCCAAAGCGCATATCTACCATATCGTCGGCGATAACCGGTATTTCACGTTTGGTCAGAGGCAGTTTGACCGTTTTGCCCACGAATTTAGAATATCGGTTGTCATTGGGGTTAACCGCCAGAGCTGTGTCGCCAAGCATAGTCTCCGGTCGGGTGGTTGCGATAGTTAATTGGCCGCTACCGTCGGTGAGTGGGTAGTTAATATACCAAAGCGTTCCCTCTTCTTCGCGGTACTCAACCTCAACATCGGCGAAACCGGTTTCGTGGAAAGTGCAAAAATTTACTAATCTTTCACCTCTGTAAATCAGTTTGTCGTCCCAAAGGCGTTTAAATGTCTGGTATGAGCGGTTAACAATTTTATCGTCTAGCGTAAAGGTAAAGGAGTCCCAATCGACACTGGCCCCAAGATCGCGAAATTGTTTTTCGAAGGCCGCACGATTAGTGGCTACAAAATCCCAGACCTGGGAGTATAGCTCTTCGCGGCTAAAATCGAAACGAGTCTTGCCTTCTCTTTCAAGCTTTTTTTCGTAAACTACCCAAGTTTCAAAACCGGCGTGATCGGCTCCGGGTACGAACAGAGTACTTTTACCTTGCATGCGGTTATATCGGGCCATGATATCTTCTAGGGCCATGGTTAGCCCAAAGCCGATATGCAGGGGAGCATTGGCGTTGGGGGGTGGCACTACTAAGCTGAAGTAATCACTTGCCGTCTTTTTAGAAGGCTTAAAGGCTCCGCTTTGTTCCCACAGGGAATAAATATCATTTTCGTATATAGCTGGCTCGTATGATTTAGATAGTTTCATCAAAAACTTGACCTTTTCGCTAATTTATTTTCATGTGAAAGAAGTTATTTTACTATTTTTCAAATATATGTAGTTTAATACATTTTAACTTCTAAAACCTAACTCATCAACCATTATAAGTAAGTAACTCCAATAGTTGATACTTTATTTTGTTTAGATTGCAATAATTACCCTGTTAAATCACATTTTTAAACTAGGGTTAACTGCTAATGAGTACGGATCGTCGGGTCGTTGGCCGGCCATAGCCTTAAAACAGCCTAAAGAAGCAATCATGGCGCCGTTGTCCGTACACAAGTTTGCGGGTGCGTAAGTTATGGCGACCGGTAAAGCTAATGACAATTGACTGCGAAGCTCCTGATTAGCCGCCACACCGCCGGCTATTAATACGGTTTTAGGTTTAATCATGCGGTAGGCTTTTACGGTTTTTTCTACTACAGTTTCAATGGCAACACGCTGAAAGCTAGCCGCAATATCGTATCTTTGTTGATTGTTTAACAGTGGCGGGATTTCAAAACTTGGCATTCTATAATCGCCGCCGGCTTGCTCTTGCGCCAAGCGTAAAACGGCCGTTTTTAAGCCCGAAAAAGAAAAATTATAGGGCCCCTCTACTTTGGCTTTTGGTAGATCGTATTTGAGGGGATTGCCTTTTTTGGCTGCCTGGGCGATGCTCGGTCCGCCGGGGTAGGGTAGGCCAATGATTTTTGCAGCCTTATCAAAGGCTTCACCAATAGCATCATCAACCGATTGACCAAGCAGGCGATAGTCGAAATGGTTATTAAATACTACCAATTGAGTATGCCCACCGCTGACAATCAGGGACAAAATAGGGAATTGAGGACGGGGAGGGTGTGATGAAGCGCCTGGATTTATTTCTTTAGCGTTATCAGACGTTGTTAAAAAATTAGAATAAACGTGGGCTTCCACGTGATTGATCCCGTAAAGCGGTTTGTTTTTGGCAATGGCTAAGGTTCTGGCGGTCATAACCCCGATTAATAAACTGCCCAGTAGCCCCGGACCTTTGGTAACCGCAATGGCATCGATTAAATCCCAGGGGTTTTGGGTTACGTTTAAAGCACGCTGATGCTGATCGAGAGAGACTTGAGCAGCGGCTTCGTCCAGCGCCCGACTAACTACGGCGTTAATCGATTCAATATGGCTACGGGCGGCTATCTCTGGTACAACTCCGCCGTACTGCACATGTAAATCAACAGAGCTGGCGACTTGACTGGACAATAGTATAGTGCCGTCTTTTGCAACGGCGGCAGCAGTTTCATCACAACTGGTCTCGATACCCAAAACTATCACAACAGATACAGCTTATCACAAAGGCAGGTGAATGATTTGCCACTTGAGGGTTGTCGTTAAAAAATAAACTATTATTATCGTCTATAATTAAAAGTATGAGTAGCGTTAAAAAATTAGCCAGAAAGGTTATCCCCAAAACAGCCATTAGGCAGGTAGAAAAAACATATCGAAAACAGAAAGCCTTGTTAGCTAACGCCATTTACAGGTTCCCCGCTAAAAAAATGAAAGTTATCGCCGTTACCGGTACCAATGGAAAAACAACGACTTGTGCCTATATCAACGAAATCCTAAAAGAAAGTGGTTTAAAAACTGCTCTGTACACCACCGCTTTTATCGAAGTTAACGGTCGGCTAGAGGCTAATAAAACCCACATGACCTTGGCTAGCGCCTGGGCGGTACAGAAGTTTTTTGCTAAAGCCAATGCAGCAAAAGTAGATTGGGTTATTTTAGAAGTGACCAGCCATGCCCTTGATCAGTATCGTACTTTGGGGGTGCCGGTGGAGTTGGCCCTGGTGACCAATTTAAGTCAAGATCATCTGGATTATCATGGCACAATGGAATCTTACGCCTCCGCCAAAGCCCGCTTATTAACAGAGTACAACCCACAAAAAGTAATATTGAATGCCGATGATGATTGGTATGACTTTTTCGCGACTAAAGTTAAAAAAGGCAAGGTTGACGTTGGCAAGCTGAATGCCAACTATCAGATAAAGGGAATCAAGCTTACCCCGAATGGCACTTCGTTCAGGCTGGTAAGTAGTAAAATCGCCGTTAACTTAAAGACCAAATTGCTAGGTGAATTTAATGTATATAACGCCTCTATGGCAGCTGCTTTGGCAGCCGAAATAGGAATAGAGTCGGAATCTATTGTAGCCGGGATAGAAAAGGTGCCGGTCGTGCCGGGCCGCATGGAAGTAGTTAACGGCCGTCAACCATTCACGGTTTTAGTCGATTTTGCAGTTACACCGGATGCTCTTAAAGTCGTTTTAACTTCGCTGCAAGAAGTTGCTAAAGGCAAGGTAAGCATTGTCTTTGGAGCTACTGGCGACAGAGATAAAGCCAAGCGGCCAATAATGGGTGAAGTGGTGGCAAAATACGCCGACAATATCTACTTGACTGACGATGAAACCTACACCGAAGACGGCGACTTGATACGTCAAGCAGTAAAAGAAGGGATTGTAAAGGCCAAGGGAGCCGACAAATGTAAAGAAATAGCCAATAGGAAAGAAGCCATAAAACAGGCCTTTTTAGACGCTAAAACAGGGGATGTCGTTGTTTTGGCAGGCATTGGCCACGAAGATTATCGCAACATGGGTGGAAAAAAGGTACCTTGGGATGAACGGGTAGTTGCTAAAGAGGTGCTCAAAGAGGTCGGTTATTAAAATTTGATTTTAGTAGTAAGCAAATAAAAAAGGCCCAAGGTGGGGCCGCCGACGAGGAATGTCGGAGGCCCTCACCAAGGGCGTAGCAGATATGGGCCTTCTTTGCAGGCCCCTTTCACGGTTGTGGCCCTGATTGGGCCAGTTTGCGGCGCATAACACAAGCGCCTTTTCAGAGAAGCACGGGGGCGTTGCACCAAATTACAAAGGTATGCTAGACACTGCGCTGTGCCGCGTCCCAGCAATTGCTCTGGGCGATTCACCTAAGTAATTTGGCTCGAAACGCTTTTTCTTTTTCTCTGCTCGCTTAGAGTATAATCCTTCTGGCACATCGCCAGAATGGCTAAGCTCTAAGGCTTTAATACCCAGGCGTCTGCCTAGTGGCAGAAAGTTCCCTCATTTCTAAAAAGAGGGACGATAGCAATTGGATACCAAGCAAAGAGAGAGTCCAAGACCCGTCAGAGATAGCTATTTTTCAAATATTGTTTGATGTTTAAACCGTCTCGCGCCTCATCGTCAATCAGCAATCCGATTGAATACGTATCGTTATACCTTAGAATGGCAAATAATTCAAGTTAAATTTTTTAGAAATCTAATTAGGATCGGGTTATATTGACTGCTAAGAAAAAAGGCCGGACTGGGCTTTGAGAGTCGTAAACGTTTGCTTACAACAGCCTCTGCAAATTAGCCACAGTCTGGCCTAAAGATACCCAAAGTGGGCCGGAGCGCGGTAGAACGCAGCTACAACGGCCCGCTTTGGGTATACGGGCGTGGGGGCCCCGCGATAGATCGAGTGCGATATAAGCTAAGCTTAGATCTTGCCCAGCGCCACTGAAGGCAGCTAGTAAGCAAGTGTCTAACCAAATGCTTTACGCATTCGATACTACCGGGGGCCACCCACATTTTACAGGCTAGTCTTCCTGGACTTGCCTCCTTGCGTCAGGGTCCATGAGCTTCGACGCAATTAAGAGGTTGAGGTAGAAAAGAATGTCGCCGTGAAGACGATAGAAAAATACTACCCTCTTCTTGTTCGGTTTGACGACAAATCCGCCAGAACTCACTGAAAGCGAGCGTCCGTCGATGTCGAGCGCCTTGACGCGATTGATGAGCTCATTCAGCCCATCAACCCCTAGTACGTACCTCAGTTTGGCATTGAGATCCACGCTGACGAACCAGTCGTGGTATGTGACAGATTTGTCGACTTGCTCGAAGAGCCCCTGGTGCTCATGGTATACCCGGAGTGCTTCGAGGCGGCGCTCTACCAACTGCGCCACCATGCCTGCATCGGCGTCGGGCTCAAGGAATACACGGAGCCTGTTCCCCCACCGATCCAGATGAACTCTCCTCACGCCCGCCACCTTGGAAAGACCCCATAGTCCATCCATGATGGTTTCGTATATCTTGTTCTCTGGTAAACCAGAGAAGTTGAACACTAAAACTCTTTGCTTGGTCTGTGTTTGACGCAACGTGCCCTCCAATCGTAGAGTGGCCCAAAAATTTGGGCAGGTACCACCAAGAGCCAACGCTCAAGGTTCGGATATTTTAACATCAAAAATGATTATTGACAAATGAAAGTAATATTAGTGTAATTATACCAGTGACAAATTGGCGGATTGAAAACAATTGGGGCCAACAAGAAGAGTTTGACAGGTTTAACCAAGAAATTGCCGAAACAACAGGTGAGTTAAATAAGGCCAAAGAAAAATTCGAAGCTACATTGGCTTTATCTTTACCGTTAGACAGTAACGAGCTAAAAGAGGTCGGCGAAACCATCAGGCACAAGATAATTATTGCGGCAAAAAGCACTTTAAGAAGCGCTTGCAATAACAATTATTTGCAGTATCTAGAAATCAATCGCCTTTCCGAAGAAAAATCAGGCGCTATACAAAAAAGAAACAAAGAAAAGACATTTACCTTCTATGACTATTTGCACTACTGGGAACCAAAAGAAACGGCGGTCCGCAAGGGAGAATACCCGGTAGAAGCCGTAGGGTTTAGGTTGGTTGAGGGCATTACCGACGACGGGGAGCCTTACGGAGACGAGATACATGTAAGGTTTGTATTGCCCAGGCACTTCTTACTGTCAGCCAACATTGGTGATATCGAAACAGAAAATTGGTTTGGCTCTATTGACGAAGTGTTCATAGAATACGACCATAGCCCTCTAAAAAATAAGTTACCGGAGGTTTTTTCTGTTAGATCAGACAGCTTTATAAACCACAACAAGAGTTTAGAAAACCTAAAAAAACAGATTAAAGAAGTAGAAAGTCCGAAAGATATTCTTGGTGAGGATTCCGAAAAATCATCATTGCTCATTAACGCCATCGACATATACCAAAAATTCGGAACTATGAAGCTCTTTTACTTTTTAAAAAGGCAAATCGAAATTTAATGGGATAGAATACTAAACATGGTCATAGATGATATTTTTAAGGCTTACGATGTTCGAGGTAAAGTTGGTACAGAGCTAACCAACGATATAGTTGAAAAAATTGCCAAGGCTGTAGCCGACTGGTTGCCAAAAGAAGGGCCGGTAGCCGTTGGTAGAGATATGCGATCGGACAGCGACGAATTAGCCAAGGCGGCGATTAAAGGGCTGGTATCACAAGGTAGGGATGTTTGGGATATCGGTATGGTAACCAGCGATATGATTTATTTCGCGGTAGGTAAATATAAACTAGCCGGTGGTCTTATGATTACGGCCAGTCATAATCCGGGTGAGTATAACGGCATAAAATTTTGCCGTGAAGAGGCCAAACCGATTGGCTTAGATACCGGTTTAAGTGATATTAGAGAAAAAGTGAAAACCAATAAATTTAAAAACAAGACGAACAAAGGTCGGGTAATAAGCCGTGATGTGACCGAAGATTGGATAACTCACGTGCTGTCTTTTGTCGATATGGGCGACTTAAAACCGCTAAAAATAGCCGTCGATGCCGGTAACGGCATGGTAGGCAAGATATTCCCGGAGTTGGAACCTTATGCTCCGTTCGATGTTATAGAAATGTATTTTGAATTGGATGGTGGTTTTCCCAATCATCCGGCTAACCCGATTGAATCAAAAAATCTGCAAGATTTAATAAACGTGGTTAAGCAACAAAAATGTGATGCAGGCTTGGCTTTTGACGGAGACGGCGATAGGGCGGTTTTAATAGATGAAAAAGGCGTGCCTATCAGCGGTACGGTCATGACATCAATTTTAGCGGAGTATTTCTTGGGCAAAGCCCCTTGTTCTACCGTTTTGTATAACGCTATTGTCGGGCGAGTGGCCAAAGAAACCATCGAAAAACACGGCGGTAAGGCAATCCGTACCAAAGTAGGGCATAGCATTATTAAAAACGAGATGCGGCTTCACAACGCCTTGTTTGCCGGTGAACACAGCCACCACTATTATTTTAGGAATAACTTTATGGCTGACAGTGGTCTGATTGCATCAATGGTTGCTTTGGCGCTACTTTGTAAAAGTGGAATCAAATTGAGTAGGCTGGCCGACAAGTTTCGTAAATACTACTCGGTAGAAGAGACCAATTTTGAAATTGACGACAAAGACGCAGCAATGAACAAAATTGCCAAATCGTTTAGTGATGCAAAGATAGATTGGCTGGATGGCTTAACTTTAACTTTTAACGATGGCTGGGTAAACGTCAGACCAAGCAATACTGAACCACTGCTACGCCTCAATGCCGAAGCCGATACACCGACTATTTTGAACAACTATGTAAAAAAAGTAACCAAGATTATTAATAATTAAATTAAATCTCGTCGGGGTCAAACACTTCTATAAAAGCCTGCTTATTACGACTACGGGGAACGATAAGGGTAGCGTTATTTTGTTCTATGCGCTTGTCTACAAAGCATAAGCCGAAAGATCTTTGTTCAACTTCGGTATGAATGACTTTATCGGTTACTTCGCCAACGCGTTGACGGACGATGTTGGGTTTGGTCATCGGCAGATATTTAATCACATGCTCTGCCAATTCGCGTTCATTATCATTGAAGATTGCACTGGATTTTATTGAGTCCGAACGATTGAAAACGCCCTTAGTTGCCAGTTCCCCCATTTCCATACGAATGGCACACAGTCTTACATAATCTTCAGAAGATTCGTAAGATTTTTCTACCTCTTTAATTAACTCGTGGTTATCACCTAGTACGGCATATATCTCTGACATGAGAGATATACTATACCATTAAAATGTTAATTAGTAAATATTAAAATTCTTTAATAGCGGTATGGCCGATATCGCGCCTTCTACGCCTAAAGCTGTGATCCGGCATTTGATCGTACAAGGCTACCTCGGACGACTGTGACCTTAAGTATTCTAAAAGCTTCTCTGTTAGCTCCGTGGCCACCTCTCGATCAAAATTTCGGTAGTCGGGAGGCGAAATCACCATAGGCAACTTGCCTTCCAGTCCATAATCGACATTTAAAATAAAATGATTACCGTTATGAGTAACTCGAATTATCGGTTGGCGGTAAGACGGCTCACCTTGAAAACTTGTTGACTTAATAACTTGGGTAACGGGCTTTTTTTCGGATTTGGACGGATGCTTAGCTTTAGATTCAAGAACTCCGGTTAGCGAACTTTTTACGTCTACGCCCACCCAATCTTTTATATTTGTTTGCAAAAACAAATCAACACCCTTTTTCTCGTGCTCTAGGGATGTTTGGCCCATTCTCATCTTAACTCCAACACTGCGACACAACAAATTCTCGAAAGCCTGTTCGTGCCACATACCTTTAAAATCTTTAGCAAAAACTTGTCTCAATAGATCTTTCTGGCTTTCAGGCAGTTGGGTGCTGACAAAAGAAAACTCGGTTAGTCGGTTAATTAAGGCATCCGGCGACATAGATTCGTTCTCAAAGTCGTTTAGTACGTCTTTAAGGGCGTGGTTAAAGACGATAGATTCATCGAGATAGGATCTATCAGGGTCAATCATTTTAAGAAATTCTGCTTTAGAACGTACAAACATTTTGGTTATTCTCATAAGCCGGTCATCGTTTGCTCCTATCTCTTCCAGCCGTGCTTCGAGATCCTTTTCAGTTAATTTAGCGTTCAACAACGAGCTGGCATTGTTAACCGCGGCGTTTATTAACTTACGAAATTTAACACGAGGGTCTTTGTCGTTATCGGGATTGTTTTCTAGGTTTTTCATTTTTTGTTTGTTAAGTAATACGCATATATTAACATAAACATAAATAATAGTCAATTATTAGTTAAATAACACCAAAATATTGACACATTTTTAGACTTTTTATAGTATAAATATACGTAAATTAGCACTCTAGGTACTAAAGTGCTAAAATAATCAGTAAATAACAACATAACAGGAGTTTTTATGAGTGTGAAAATCCAACCTCTAGCAGAGTACATTGTGGCCGAGCAAGAAGAGGCCGAAACAAAAACCGCCAGCGGTATTTACCTGCCCGATAAAGCGGCCGAAAAACCAGAAATAGCTAAAGTTGTTGCAATCGGAAAAAAAGTACAAGAAGTTAAAGTTGGCGACCGAGTGGTGTACGGTGGTTACAGCCACCCGAAGGTAAAAGACGGAGCCAAAGAATATCTTCTGGTAAAAGAAGAAGATATTTACGCTGTTATTAAGTAAAAGAGATTAAGGAGAGAATTTAAATGGCTAAAAAGATATTTTATGATGATGATGCCCGCCGCCGAGTACTAGCCGGCGCCGAAATTTTATACAACGCAGTTAAGACTACCATGGGCCCTAAAGGACGCAACGTAGTAATAGGTAAGTCTTACGGCGGACCAAGCGTGACTCACGACGGCGTGACCGTTGCCAAGGGTGTTGATTTACCGGAAAATGACGATGAAACCTTAGGTTATAAGATTGGAGCCGAGCTAATTAAGCAGGCCGCCAATAAAATGAACGACGTAGCCGGAGATGGCACGACCACAGTTACTATTTTGACTTACCATATTCTCAAAGAGGCTAATCGGCTAATAGCTGCCGGGCACGACCCGATGCAATTGCGCCGCGGGTTAGAATCTGCTACTCACGAGGCAATTAAGACTCTAAAGAGCCATAGCGAAGATATCCAAGGCGACGACAAGCGTGTAGCTGAAGTTGCTGCTATTTCGGCCGGCGATTCCGAGATAGGCCGACTAATTAGCGAAGTTATTAACAAGGTCGGTAAAGATGGTGTTGTAACAGTCGAAGAAGGTCAGGGTTTGAGCCTAGAGAGCGAAGTTGTGGAGGGCTTTACTATTGATCGTGGTTTTATTAGCCCATACTTTGTGACCGACGCGGCCCGTATGGAAGCGGTTTACGAAAAACCATCGATAGTAATCACCGACAAAAAAGTTTCCAGCATCCAAGAGTTCTTGCCGCTGCTCGAGAAACTGGCTCAGGCCGGTAAAAAAGATTTAATCTTAATTGCCGAAGATGTAGACGGTGAAGCTTTAACTACTTTGGTGCTAAACAAACTTAAAGGCGTGTTTAATACAGTTGCTATTAAAGCACCGGCTTTTGGTGATCGTAAGAAAGATATTCTAAATGATATTGCGATCTTGACCGGTGGTGAGGTGATTAGTGAGGAACAAGGGCACAGCTTTGAATCCGCCGACCTAAATATGATAGGCACGGCCCGAAAAATCATCGTAACCAAAGACGATACAACGATTATCGAGGGTTCCGGCAATCCAATCGAAGTTGATGCGCGGATTAAGCAAATTAATGCACAAATCGAAAAGGCCAGTAGTGAGTACGATAAAGAAAACCTGGAAAAGCGTCGAGCCGCTTTAAGTGGTAGAGTGGCTGTAATCAAGGTGGGCGGAGCAACCGAAACCGAGATTGAAGAGAAAAAATACCGGGTGGACGATGCCGTAGCAGCTGTAAAGGCCGCTTTAGAAGAGGGTATTGTGCCAGGCGGTGGAGTGACTTATATAGATTTGGCCAGCGGTATAAAGGACAAAAATGCCGGTGCTCAATTGCTAAAAAATGCTTTAGAACAGCCGTTTAGGATATTGCTATCTAATGCCGGGCTAAATGCCGACGAGTGGCTGCCAAAGGTCAAAGACGGTAAAATCGGCCAAGGCATTGACGTGAACAATGCTAACAAGCTGGTGGACTTAAAAGCGGTAGGAATTGTAGACCCAACGAGAGTATCTAAAGAGGCCTTACAAAACGCCGCTTCAATCGCCGGTACGGCTATGACAATGGGGGCCTTAGTGGTAGAAATACCGGAAAAACAACCTCCAATGCCGGCAGGCGGAGCTCCCGGCTCAATGGGCATGGACTATTAAACAGATTACAGGATTAGCTACTGTAAAGGCAGTGGTAAATTGTCTGATATCGCTGTTTGAGGGTGTCAAGATGTTGGCGCCCTCTATCTTTTTAGGAAAACGAAGCATAAGCATATAACGAAATAAAAATTTGTAAAATCAATACCTTTTGTTTTAGAATGGAGCTAGAAAGGTAGAGTTTTACTTATGGCTAGCAATGGTAACAGAGATACAAAACAAACGAATCCGGTAAAAGAATATATTAAAGAAACAGATAGTGTTAGTCGCCCGACGGCGATATTTTTTACACTGATAATCTTTTTTGTAGGGGCGGCCGTAGCTTTTAGTTTGTTTTGGGGCGGACGATGGGCTTATAACCGGATAGCCGGAAATAAGGGCGAAAAACCAAATCCAATAACCGAAACTAGCAGTATATCGACTCAGAGCATAAATAAATCGGACCAAAAGGCAACTGCCAATAAGAACGTCGCCGGTAGCGGTGGCGAAAGAAATGGCCTAAGCGTGGAAAGATCCCAAGCGAGCACGGACGTCGAAATTAATCAGACACCCAATACCGGACCGGCCGAAGTACCTAATACCGGTCCAACCGAAGTACCCAATACCGGGCCAATGCCGGAATAATTACAGACAATGGTTAAAATATGGCATACAATCCCCTGTGCTAAGTGAGGAATAGCAGGAGGGTTGTTATGGATGGTTGCTCTAAACAAGATATGCGTATTGCCTTGCAACAGTGCACCGATTTGTTAACTAATCGGTTAGCCAGTCGTCAGGACATTTTAAGTGCTATCCAAACCATATCTGGTAGAGTGTGCAATAAGCAAGAAATGCAACAGATGTTTGACAAAAATAGAGAAAAAGTGATGGAAAAATTTACACAATTATTACAGGGTCAACAGTATGTTATCGAGCGTCTTGCCAGGCACCTGGAAGAAATAGACGAAAACTTGCGCGAACTGAATAAACAGGCCATAGAAAGAAACCGCCTAGTTAATATGGCCAATCAGCACCACTACACAACAGACTACGAAGAGCCGTATAGCACTATGCCTACCCCGTATGGCGCTACGGCGCACGGCAGTACAAGATATTAGTTATTCGTTTTGATTTTGGGTAAAGTAATTTATCTCGTTGATAACGTCCAGCAAGGCCTGGGCGCGAGCTTTTTCGTCGGTGATGGTTTGGGCCGCTTTGTAAGCATCGGACAACAAATCTTTGTTATCGGTGGCTTGAATCATCATCATTGTCAGATGAAATTTCTCCTCGGGAGTTTGCTCTAGCTTGTCTACCAACGGAGCCAGTTCCTGTAAAGCGTCTTGTTTTATATCTAGTAAATCATCTTGCTTGACTGTTTGATTTAAAGAGGAGGAATCGGCCCTGTTTTCTTCTAAGGACCGGTTAGTTTCCTGATTATTCGGCGGAGTTATAACTGTCGGTTCGTTGGTTATCAACGGCGGTGCGGTTATGGGGCTGTCGTCTTGAGATTGAGTATCCGCCTTGGCAGTTGGCGGGTTAGAGCCAAGCATGGGAGGCTCGTGCGTCATAGCCGGATCCGGTATTTTTGGTTCTTCGCTTTGTTTGTCTTCCGATTTACTACTGTGCCCAAACATTAATAATGCCCCAATACTTTAATTTAAGATTAGCACAAGCTGTAAAAAAGCAAAATAGAATAGCCATTAGCTCTAAGGTCGCCTGAAGGTAAGGCAATTACCGACTAGGCTTAGTCTTTTCTTCCTGTTAATCTATTAAAGAGTAAAAGGAAAAACTAAATGCTAGACGATTTGAAGTATATTCATCTAAAAGACGGCCAAGATGCGCTTGGTGTTGCTCAAAAGGAATGGCAACAACTAATTTACGACTACCAGCTAACAAAGCCCAAATTCGATAAAAATCAGATCCAGAATATTGTTTTTGCCGGGATGGGCGGCTCGGCTTTGGGGGCTTTGCTATGTACGACCTGGCCCGGCATAAATGTGCCGTTCGAAATTTGCCGTAATTACGATATCCCGGAGTATGTTAACGAAAACACACTGTTTATTGCGTCTAGTTACAGTGGTAACACCGAAGAAACGCTAGAGGCGCTAAGCAAGGCTGAGCAAAAAAAAGCCAAGATAATTGTTATCGCGTCCGGTGGGCGCCTGGTTGAGATAGCCGAACAAAAGGGCTATCCTTTGGCGAGATTGCCTAAAGTGTCGCAACCCAGATATGCCACTTTCTTTAGTTTTAAAGCGATTGTTGATTGGCTGGTGGTGCTTGGATTGGCAACTCCAAAAGCGTTAGACGAGTTAAAGAATACGGCCGAGTTTGTCAAACAACAATCAGCTGGCTGGGCGCCGGATGTAGCCGTAAAACAAAACCAGGCCAAGCAGATAGCCTTAGAACTAATTGGCAGAAGCGTAGTAGTTTACGGAGGGCCAAAGATGTTCCCCGCAGCCTATAAGTGGAAGATTAACATCAACGAAAACGCCAAAAACGTGGCTTGGGCTAGTCAATATCCCGAATTTAGTCATAACGAATTTATAGGTTGGACAAGCCATCCGCAAGATAAGCCGTACGCAATCGTAGATTTGCGATCTAGCTTAGAGCACTCGCAGGTTCAGAAACGTTTTGAAATTACCGAAAGGATGTTAAGTGGCCGCCGGCCTTCGCCTATTGTGGTAGATATAGCGGGTAAAAATGTTTTACAGCAACTAATTTGGGCGGTTATGCTGGGCGATTTTGTGTCGCTTTATATGGCACTGCTTAACGGCTTAAACCCTACCCCTGTCGATATTATCGAGAAAATGAAAGCCGAACTAAGTAAGTAGCTAATAGAAAAATATTTTAAAAAAATACGGTTTTAGAGGCTATTGAGTATAGTTAGGATCTTCAATGATGCACTTCAGGCAAGCCCTGGGCCAACCTTCTTTTTGCACATATTCGCACGGTTTATCGCAGTGCGAAGAATAGTCTTCTACATGGAGCAGAGTGCATTCATCGGTATATTCGCAGTTTTCCATCAACGGTTCAATTGGCGCGTCTAAGTCGGGTTCTAAAATTTTTTCCGGGCTGCTCATCTTTTTGCTCCTTGTTTATTTCTTAATAACCATTAAAAGCGGGCTGATTAAACTAACGCTTATATTATGACTTTTTGTAATTAACTTGGCAATATTTTAAGCTTAATCGGTATTACTCGTGGCGCAGTGATTGTATGGGATCTTTGCGTGAAGCTTTTATGGCGGGGGTCATGCCAAAAATTACGCCAACAATCGTCGAAACGCCGGTGGCTATCAAAATAGTGGCGAACGATAGCGACGGCTTAAAGTCGGTTGTCAGCCTGAAAATGAATGCCGTTAACAGCGATAATAAAATACCAAAAATACCGCCTAAAACACTTATAACAACGGCTTCGATTAAAAATTGCCCCAGTATTTGGCGATTGGTGGCGCCTACGGCCTTACGGACGCCTATTTCGCGGGTTCTCTCGCTAACGCTGACCAGCATAATGTTCATGATGCCGATTCCGCCAACCAGCAACGATATACCCGCCACCGCCGCTACAAAACCGGTTAGCATATTAAATACCTGGTTTGCCGCTTCTAGGTACTCCACTTGTTTAACTATAGTAAAGTCTTCTTGTCCGGCGTGATTATGTAGCAGTATTTTTTTAATATTCTGACTTACCTGCACTACCGATTGGCCTTTGCCAACTTTTACATCTATTTCGCTTATTTGCGGATTGTTACCGGTTATCTCTTTAGCGGTACCTAGCGGAATATAAACAACGCTGTTAAAATCGGTACCGATGTTAAGAGGGTTCTTAGGAATGGGGTAAAACACCCCGCGAACAATATATTCTTCGCCATGGATAACGATAATGCGGCCTATGGGATCTCGCTGATTATACAAATCGGCAGCGATATCACTGCCAATAACGGCCGTTCTGCGAGTGTAGTCGTTAGGGCCAAAAAACTCACCAAACTCAATTTTTTGGTTAAGTATTTCCGGCGTTTCCGGACTGGTAGCAATTATTTGGCTGTTTAAATAGTTGGTGTTTTCGTAACTGTGGGCAGTGCTGGATATGTTAGAACTGACCGCAACAGCCGAAACTCCCGGCACTTTTTTGATGCCATCTAAATCTAAATTAGTCAGTGTGCTGGTAGCCACGTTAGAACCCAGGTTTATACCGGCTAGCTGATTAGCAGCCTTTCGCCCAAAAGCACGGCCGGGGCGAATGCTAATTACATCGGTTCCAAAGTTGTTTATTTGCTTGGTAACTTGGTTGCGTACGCCTTGCCCCAGCGAAACCACGACCACAACGCTCGAAACGCCAATAATTACCCCAAGCATAGTCAAAAAACTGCGGGTTCTGGTAGAACGAATACTGTTAATGGCCATTTTAATGTTGGTATAAATCATTTTTGACTGGCTTCTTTCTCTTCTTTAGCTTTTTTGGGCGGTCGGCCACGTTTTTTACGCTTGGGCTCCTCGGCTGGTGGTTGTTCGGTTAACTCGGGCGCATTGTGCAATTCGGTAATGTTGGCGGTTTCGTCTTTTTTGAGATCTTTATCTTGGTGAATACGTCCGTCTATCATATACACAATCCGGCTGGCCCAGGCGGTTAAATCGGGGTTGTGAGTGACCATAATGATGGTGTTGCCACCTTTATGTATGTCGTTAAGGAGCTCCATAATAACCCGACTACTGGCGGTATCCAGGTTACCGGTGAGCTCGTCGGCCACGATTAAGCTGGGCTTGTTAACCAGCGCCCTGGCAATAGCCGCTCTTTGGGCTTGCCCGCCGCTTAATTGGCGAGGCAAATAATATTCCCGGCTTTTTAAGCCGACTTTTTCTAATATTTCGCTGGCTTGTATTAAACGGCGGATTGTTGGCATTCCTCTGTAAGACAGAGGGAGGGCAACGTTTTCTAATATGGTCATCCGCGGTATTAAATTAAAACTCTGAAAAACAAAGCCAATTTTGTCGCGCCGGACTTTGGCCCGGGTATTACCGCGCAAGCGCGAAACATTACGGCCGTCTAGCACGTAATTACCCTGGCTGGGTCTGTCTAGCAAACCGATAATATTCATTAAAGTGCTTTTACCGCTACCGCTGGGGCCCATAATGGCAACAAATTCGCCCTTTTCTACCTCTAAGGAAACATCATCAAGAGCCAGAGTGGTGGCATCCCCAAAACCATAAACTTTACTAACGTTTTCCAGTTTTATGAGCGACATTACATTTAGTTTAAGAACAGAGGTAAAATAAGGCAAGCTTAAGCATCTAAAAAGCGCTTATTAGGTAAAAATTAGTGAGCAAAGAGGGTTATAAGATATAATTTAATCTGTTACGGAGAGGTGCAGGAGTGGTTGAACTGGCTCGCCTGGAAAGTGAGTATGGCAGCAATGTCATCAAGGGTTCGAATCCCTTCCTCTCCGCCAAAAACTTAAAGTAATGTAATTAAAACACCGCCTGCGCTCATCATGGTAAAATTAACGAAAGCTCTTGATGTTACGATTGAGGATTTAATTAAATAAACAAAATATGCCAAATATTAAGGATATACCAAAAATTGATCGCCCAAGAGAAAGGTTTCTGGAAAAAGGTGCTGACGCACTTTCAAAAAGTGACCTTTTGGCAATTCTTTTAGGTAGTGGGATTAAGGGGAAAAATGTCAGACAACTTTCTGAAAATATTATCAAAAAATTCGGTAAAAACTTTTTGAATATAACCGTTAATGATCTTTTGGAGATTTCAGGAATCGGACAAGCAAAAGCACTACAAATTGCTTCCGCGATTTCATTGGTAAAAAGATTTTATGACGAAGACAAAACCAACGATATTGTTATAAAAAATTCTCAAGATATTTTATACCTTACTTACGATTTAAGAGATAAGAAAAAAGAACATTTAGTTTGTCTTTATTTAAACGCACGAAATGTTTTACTCAAAAAAGAAATTGTCAGTGTCGGTCTTTTAGATAAAGCATTGCTACACCCAAGAGAGATATTTTATCCTGCGACCGAATTAAATGCCGCCAGCGTTATTTTGGTTCATAATCATCCTTCCGGCGACTCTTCACCAAGCGAAAAGGACAATCAAATTATTGAAACAATCATACAAGCTGGCGAAATAATGGGAATACCAGTCATTGATTTTATTATCGTTTCTCAAAACGACCATTACAGCTTTTACGAAAAAATAAATAAACAAAAAGCAGGTATTGATTATGTGGCAGATGGAATACAGGGCACGCTTTTTGCTATGTTTGAAACCGAAAGACCAACCTATGAGATAACCGCCGAACAAATCCAAGAAAATTATTTTTACATTCCACAAGTAAAAGAAAATCATCTACAACTACACAATCGCAGATATATCGGAAATAAACACAAATTGATTGAATGGATTTTTTCTATAATCAACAAAGAATGTAGCGGAAATTCATTTGCAGATATTTTCGCTGGAACAGGCGTTGTTTCTGCTGTCGCGACAAAACATTTTGAAAAAGTTCTATTAAATGATTTTTTACATTCAAATTATGCAATATATCGCGCTTTTTTCGGAGATGAGGGATGGGATAAAAATAAAATAGATAACATCGTCAAAAGCTATAATAATATTTATGGCGATGACTTGGAGGAAAACTACTTTTCCAAGAATTTTGGTGGCAAATTTTTTAGCAAAAATTCAGCAAAAATTATCGGATTTATTCGCGAAAATATAGAAGAAAATAAAAATAATTTAACTGAACGAGAATATTACATGCTAATCGCTTCATTGCTTTATACCGCAGATAAAATCGCCAATACGGTTGGGCACTTTGATGCTTATTTCAAAAAGGAATTTATCAATGATAGTTTTTTTATGAAACCGATTGACCCAATAGACACGCAAGAAATATCAATTTTTCAAGAAGATGCGAACGCTTTAGCTAAAAAAATAAATGCTGATGTTGTTTATATTGATCCACCATACAACTCAAGACAATACAGCAGATTTTATCATGTACTTGAAACCTTGACTAAATGGGATAAACCAAAACTTTTTGGTGTTGCCCTAAAGCCAGAACCGGAAAATATGAGCGATTATTGTCGAAACAACGCTAAAGATAAATTTGCAGAACTCGTGAGAGACCTTGACGCTAAATATTTAGTCGTTTCGTACAACAATACATACGATTCAAAAAGCAACTCCTCAAAAAATAAAATCACACTACAAGAAATCGAGCAGATTTTACAAAAAAAAGGCCCGACAAAGGTTTTTGAAAAAAATTATAGGCATTTCAACGCAGGCAATACCAATTTTAATAATCACAAAGAATATCTTTTCGTAACAAAGGCAAAACTATGACAAATAAAATAAAAAGATCTCCTTTGTTTTACGTCGGGGACAAGTACAAGCTGATGAAACAACTGGTAAATTTATTTCCCAAAGAAATAAATAATTTTTATGAACCTTTTGTCGGCGGAGGCACAGTATTTTTGAATATTGAAGCGAAAAAATATTTTCTTAACGATATAGACAAACACTTAATCAATATTCATAAGCTTTTGATCGCTAGCGCAAAAAATCCAGAAGGTTTTTTTAAGGAAGCCGAAAAAATAATCCATAAATATAAACTTTCGCATTCATATAAAAAGGACATTGTCCCTGATTCGCTAAAAAAGGAATTTAAAAAAACTTATTACGCAAAATTTAATAAAGACGGATACGATAAATTGAGATTGTGCGTAAATAATTATCAGAAAAATGACCCCCTAATTTTGTATATTCTGCTTATTTACGGATTCAATAGGATGTTGCGATTTAATGGCGGGGGTAAATTTAATTTGCCTGTGGGCAATGTTGATTTTAATAAAAATGTTGTTAATGCCTTGAATGGCTACTTTGATTTTGTACATGATAAAAAAATATCTATAACCTCAAAAGATTTTAAAAAGTTTTTTTCAAACAAAAAATATTCAAAAAATGATTTTGTATATTTAGATCCTCCATATTTAATATCCGCAAGTGAATATAATAAATTGTGGAATCGAAAATCAGAAGCCGATTTATTAAAAATGATTGAAGACTTAGACAAAAAAGGCGCTAGGTTTGCCTTATCGAATGTTACTTACTATAACGGAAGTAAAAACGACCTACTGTTGAAATGGATAAAAAAATATAAAGTACACAAAATTGAAAGCAACTACATTAATTATCATAACAACAGCAAAAAGATAATTAAGGAAGTTTTAATCACTAACTATTAAACTTATGAATAAACGACAATCTGAATACAAGCCATTACTGTTTACAACTACAATGAGAAATCCTGAACGATTGAAGGATTTTTTGGCTGTACTTGCGGAATATGACGGCGAAATTTTAACAAATGAAATTATAGATAAGGTTGCCAAATCCTTAATTCAAAAAGGATTATATCAGCCAATGAAAGTGTCTTCGGTTTTAAAGGATAAATGGAAGAATGAAATTGAATTGAGCGAATCTGAAACCGAAAAAGTATTTTCTGATAACCCACAAAGCCACAAAGAAGCAGGATTTGAAAAGGGATGGCCTTCAAGATTTGATACTTGGTTTAAAATCGCCAAAGAACTTGGCTTTGTTTGGTATTGGCAAGATGAAGAAATAAAATTTTCCGAAAGCGGAAAAATGTTACTGGATAAAGGAAAACCAGAAAATGAGCTAATGGTTTTTGCCAATGCTTTTGCAAAATATCAACGCCAAAATCCGTTTCGCCGTGTTTTAAATAAAAATGTCCCGCTTATTTTGCTTATACAAACCATAAAATTTTTGAACGATGACCCTGCGTACAAAGGAGCTGGTATATCCAGAGCAGAAATACCATTATTGCTATGCTGGCAGGATGACAATGCCGAAGATTTATATAAAAAGATAAAGAAACTACGCAAAAATCACGGCTACACGCCCAGTAACGAGGTAGTTTTGGATCTTTGCTATAAATTGTTAAACGAAACAAAGAGAGATAATAATTCAATCCTCGGTGATTATCCTGACGATTTTATAAGAAAAATGCGTCTAACCGGACTGTTTTCTTTGCGCGGCGGCGGTCGATTTATAGATATAAATACAAAAGAATCTGTAACCGTAGATTACATTCTAAAAAATTACATTTCTTACAAAGAATTTGAAACGGAAAAAGAATTTTTTGAATACATCGGACAAGTTGACCACGATTTAATTTCAACACTTACGGTATTTAAAGCTCCTGAAAAAACCACAAAAGCTGAATTGGAAAAATGGGTTAATCATTACGCTTGGGAATCTATTAAAAACGAACTGCTGAATTTGGCACAGAAAAAATCTTCAAGTGATGATATTTTGAAAGTTATTGAACAACCACTGCGATTGGAATTTTTGACTTCCCTCGCAATCCTTAAAAAATTACCGAGTGTTATCGTGAAACCAAATTTTATTTCAGATGACGAAGGACTGCCGACGAGCTTCGCTTCTGGCGGAAGCCCCGATATTGAATGTTTAGAAAATAAAGACACGGTTTTAGTCGAAGTAACCTTGCTAACGGGAACGCAACAACATATTAGAGAATCATTCTCTATACATCGTCACCTTGAAGAATATGTAAAAAGAGGCACGAAATCCTACTCGGTGTTTATTTCGCCAAAATCTTTTATTGATACTGAGCGCTATTTTGATTTTATCAAAAAAGATGGTTTGGAAGTTAGAATCTCGGATATTGATAAATTTGTTGATAGCCTTGAGATGAAAACCACTTTAAATGAGGTAACTGCTTAGATTTTTCATGATTACTAAAATCTCAAAACTCAAAGGCTTCGGCTTCGTCGGCCGTTTTTATAATTTTTATATAGCAAAACTATACGAGAGCGACAAAAGAAATATTTACAATTGAAGATAGAGCAGTACCGAAATTACCAAAATATACTTAATATTTTTCAATATACAGAATCAGAAATAAAAAATCTGACATTGCTTTTTGTGCTATTGCCAAAATTGAAGTTGGCATTAACCACCGGTTAACACTTTATACTATCCGAAAAATAACAAAAACTCTTAAGGTTAGTATTGAATGTTTAACAAAATTATTTAAAGATTAAGTCATGAAAAAATTACTACATATTATTAACTTATCGCTAACTATTATTTTTCTTCTAGCGATATTTTCTTTTTTACCTAAATCGGTTTTGGCTGATGGAGCCATAATAGAACCCGACCCTTATTCTGGCCGTTGGGATTACTCGGACGAAGATAATCAACAAGCGTTTATCAACTACAGTAACGGTTTGCAGAAAATGATTATCAGCGTCGGTATTGATAAAGAAAATAGCAATGGCGCTGTTTGGCTTTTCCCCGTTCCTGCGGAGCCAAACAAAGTCGCTATTGATGTTGCTGAGAGTATGCCCGTACTAAAAGGTGAGGATATTTCGAAAAAAGCAAAATTGAATCTTGATAATGCAAAAAAATTTTTACAAATGACACAACTCTACACGATACCTATAATGCCGTATTTTAACCCGCTAAGTACAGAAGAAACTGTAGGCCGCTACAAGGGCATGGGCATAACGAATAGCCTGGCGGATGGCGTTGAACAAGATGTTGTAGTTTATGAACATTTAGAAAAAGAAGGCATCACTTCGGAAATCATTACTGCTAAAACAGCAAATGGACTATATGATTATTTGAAAGGCAAAGGGCTAAAAATTGAAGTTGGTTCAATTCCGGTTTTTGATAATTACATCGGCAAAAATTTTTCTTTTATTGCTTCATGGATAAGCTCACCCGAAAAGTTAAATTCGGCCGATGAAATAAAAAGCAAGCTAGATTATTATTTTTTTTATAAATATGATTACCCGAAATTTTTAAATTTAATTGGCGACTTAAAACAAAAATATCCTGAATTTAACCAGGCTTACGCTTACGACCCAGTCGGTTATTTAAGATCCCAGCAAGGCGCAATTGTTATGGAGGAATTAGCGCAAGCTATTCAAAATGATCCATCAATAATCGCCGAAGATTATGATATTTATGAAAAATCAGCCAACCAAAAAGGAATATTCGTAACCTTTCCCACAAAAGAGATATATTTTCCGCTGCTCCCAACAAGCGTCTATGGTAGCAAAACAATTCCGGTAACTATAAGGGTAATAGGCCATGTTACACCAAAAGTTTTTCAAGGAATAAAAAGCTACACAAAAACCGAATATTATGTTGATGAAAATGCTAGTTTTGGCAGTGACTTTAAAGGCTTTTATAGTGGACGAGGTGAAAATATCAAATACACCAAAATAGAAATCAATGCGCCATCAAAGTTTTTCACCGACGATTTGTGGCTAAAAGCGCGAGCACCTGTAAAAACTTACTATTCAACTTTTATCGCCAAATACCCCATAGTAATCACCGTATTCCTATTTATTTTAAGCTCAGTACTTACCGGACTTTTAGTAGGCTCAATAATTTTTAAGGACTTAAGAAAAAACCCAGTAAAACTTGGCTTAATTGGTTTATCTAACCTGCTAACAATTTTAGGGCTATTAATAACAACAGTCTTGATTAAAACGAAAAATACAACTAAGAACGTTGCACCGATACTGGCTAAAACAATACAGAAAGAATATTGCTGGGAAAGGAGAGTTGCCACAATTTTATTTTTCGTGGCCACACCATTCTTTGTTTTTGGTTTATTTTCTTTACCATCATTGCTTGATAGTTTGGACACTTCGATGAGATATGGGTATTATCATTTTGATGACTATTTTGTTCCCAACTTGATATTTTACATTCTACCAACTGCCGCTTTGATTACGGGATTTTTAATTAAAAGGATTAAGCCGGAAGATAAAAATTTATTTAAGCAGCTTAAACAAGCCGGTTATTCATCTTGGACTTTCCAGCCAAAAGACAAGTTAAAAATTGTATTTGTCCCGGTTTTTTCAATAACTTTTTTGGTTATTTCTTGGCTAATAGTTAAATTTGTCGAATTGATAGTTTAGCAATTTTGGTTGGTGCACTAACTTCGTTTACATGAAAATCGACAACGACGGAAGGCAGGGGTGGTAAAAGCGAAATTGGAAACTGCCAAATGCTATGTACAACTTATAACCGCGCTAGAGGAAACAGATAACACAAACAAACGACTAACTTGGCGTTATAAATCGAGGGCTTCGGCCTCGTCGGTAAGCTCTTTGAATACGTTTTCTTGAGTGATTTTACCCATAGAGTCTATGTACTTACGAACTATAAATGTTGCACCTTCGTAATCGCCGACGCCTATTAACCACAGAGCTCTTTGCCTTACAGTTTCTTCGACATAGTCGCGAGCGTTAATTCTGGTAACTTGTTCTTGGTCGCCCCAATCGAGCCCAAGGATATTTGCAATTTTTTGCCTGCTGCCGGACCCGTAAGTTATATCGCCTAAGGGATCTGAATATTTTGCACCGTTTTTATCTTTGTCTGTCTGGGAAATATCCTTATCTAAAAAACTCTCAAGCTCTTTCTTTGCTTCAATTGTTTGGCGCAATTGTTTGGCATCGTCAGGACTTAGGGTGATACTCGAATGCTCGGCAATTCCAGGAAAGGGGCGTTCGGCCTGCGATTCTGCTATTTTACTTGATCCGCATTCAACTGCCAGCATGACAAGGGCTAATACCGGTGCACCCAGCTCTTTTGCTCTGCGTAACCATTTTTTACTTGTTTCTGCCGGTGAAGATTGATATTTTTCCATAAATAACTGCACTTCTTTTGGTGACGAATTTTATTAACTCCATACCAAGTAAAACACTATACAATTATATTGTATCATATATTTAATAAATAATCAATACTATTGAACAATAACCCCGTCGTCTGCAAAAATTAAGTCAAACTTTTTACTCGATAGTATCAGGGGAAGATTCGGGGTTTTGGGTAGATTCGTTAATATCCGGAATATCCGGTTCGGCATCGTCTTTAACTTTAGTCTTCGACTCAACGGTGGTTGTTTCTGGTGCTGAATCGCCGTTAATAAGGGGTGCTTCTTCGGTGGGTGTTAGCAAAAAGATTAACACGCCAATAGCTACAACCAACGCTAAAATGTTTACTAACAGAGATGTTTTAGCCAATTTGTTATTTTGGTAAACTTTTTTAGATTTTTTAATCGCCAAAGTGGCCAAAATAATGCCAGCCAGTGGTGATACAACTGCAAACACTAAACTTAAAACAGCGTATTCGTGGGCTACCTCGTTGGGCGTAGAGTAATCGTCGTAAGTGTCGCTATATGAAGTGTCTGTTTCAAAAGAACCGGAAGTTGGTTCGGGTGTGGCCGAATACGCGTTGTAGTTTGTGGAGGCCGTAGGCTGTTCTGACGAGGTGTTTTGTTTGAACCCAAATAATGGTCTTTTGGATATTGGCACGGCATATTGTTGAGTTGGCGCTGAATCGGGCTGGTAAGCGCTACTTGCGGATTGGTAATCGGTAGATGGTGGGGTAATTGAGGGTTGCGCCCATCTGTCAACGTATGCCTTTTCGGCTTCCAGCTTTTGCTGTAAATCTTCTTGGCGGGCCGGAGTCATATACTCGTCGGCGATAACTTCTTGATTTGGTTGCTCTTTTTGTTCGGAGTCCATGCAATAAATGTAACATAAAAAAGCATAAGGATTACGACAACAAAAAATTTTGATATAGAATAGCCTTATGAACATATTGCTGGTTTATGCTCATCACGAACCGGGTTCGCTAACCGGTTCTTTAAAGAATACGGCTTTGAGTATTTTATCCGGGCAGGGGCACAACATTATGGAAACGGATTTGTACGCTAGCGGTTTTAGCCCTAAGGCTGAGAAGTATGACTTTAGTTCGCTTAGTGGGCGCCATTTTAACTACATGTTGGAACAACGTCACGCTGTAAGCCAGGATTTTGCTTTTGCCCCGGACATAAAAGCCGAAATAGAAAAGCTCAACCAAGCTGAACTGGTGATATTTCATACCCCCATCTGGTGGCTTAGCGTACCAGCGGTATTAAAGGGTTGGTTCGACAGAGTGTTGGCTATGGGAGTGGCGTGGGATGGCGGGCGAATTTACGAGAAAGGTCTGCTTAGAGGCAAAAGCGCTTTTATTTGTGCCGTCGCCGGCGGGCCTAAAGATTTTTATCGACCGGACGGGAAGCATAAGGCTACAATTGAGCAAATTTTGCATCCGATACATCATGGCACACTGGCCTTTTGCGGTTTTGACATTATGGAGCCGTTTGTGGTTTTTAACAGTTTAGGCTTGGATCAAGCGGCGATACTGTCGGCCATAAAAGAGTACCAATTTAGAATAAGTCACTTAATAACCAGCCCAAACTATTTACACAAATATGACTAGCCTAATAGACTAACACCAGCCTTGAAACTACTTATAGCTGTATAATTTAGTTATGATAAATAAATTGGGTAGGCTAATTCGGAGTTATTGGTTTGCCTTGCTGGTTTTATGTTTGTTTGCTTTGAGTCTAAGCTTATATAGGATATTTAGCACCGGTTCGTATCGTTACTGGTTTTTAGCCTGGAATTTACTACTAGCCACTTTGCCTTTGCTTTTTGCCTGGGCATTATATAAAAACACCCCGAAAGGCCTTAATTGGTCGTGGGTGAATTTGGGTTTATGCATTTTATGGCTGGTATTTTTGCCGAATGCTTTTTATTTGGTGACAGATTTTATTCATATACATCAAACAACAGAAATCAGCATGATATTTGATGTCGTCTTAATTGCTACGTACTCTTTGGCCGGATTTGTTTTAGGGTTTAACTCGCTGTTTTTGGTACATAAAAGGGTTTTACAACGTTTTGGCTATTGGGCACACTGGTTGGTTGTGGTCGTTTTGTTGTTATGTGGCTTTGCTATTTATTTGGGTAGATATTTGCGTTGGAATAGCTGGGATATAATTATTAATCCTTTTGGGCTAATGTTTGATGTGACTACCAGGATTTCTAACCCGCAAGATTATACTTTTACTTTTAGCGCCACTTTGTTATTTTTTGCGTTGCTTTTGGTAGTTTATTTTGTTGTTTGGAGAGCTATTGTTTGCGTCGAGAAAAAATCCAGTAAACGGGGTGCTAAAAAAGTAAAATAAAAGATGAAAAACGTTCAAAAAGTAATTAGTGAAAGTGTTAAAAAAATAGACGCCGAGGTTAATTTTGATATTTCCAGGCCGGACGTAAAATTTGGTGATTTTTCTACAAATGCTGCGCTGGTGATTGGTCGCAAACAAGCCCAAGATCCTCTGCAAATCGCTCAAGCGATTAAAAGCAATATAGAAAATATGCAAACCGGTTTGTTTGAAGAAATAGAAATTGTCAAACCCGGCTTTGTTAACGTGCGTTTAAAAGAAGCGCTCTTGCATAGCGCTATTAAAGAGGTGCTGGAGAAAAAAGACGATTACGGTAGAAATAACAAACTGGCCAACAAAGTTGTTTTGGTTGAGTACTTAGACCCCAATCCGTTTAAAGAAATACACATTGGCCATGCCTATTCCGGGACTGTTGGTGATTGTATTGCACTGCTGTTTGAGGCCTCTGGTGCAAAAGTGCACCGGGTAACTTACCAAGGGGACGTTGGACTGCATGTGGCCAAGGCTATTTATGGAATACTCAAAAAAATTGATGGTGACCTGAAAAAACTGGCAGATATAACTGAATCGGAAAGGCCCAAATTTTTAGGCGAAACGTATTCATACGGGGCTTTGGCTTACGACGAATCCGATAAAGCCAAGGCCGAAATTAACGAGATAAACAAAAAAATATACGAAAACAGCGATGATGTTATAAGCCAGATTCACCGCGTTGGAGTGTCGTGGAGTATGCAATATTTTGAGGAAACCTATAAATTGTTTGATTTCACTCCGTTCGAAAAGAATTATTTGGAAGGTATGGTGGCTAAGGAAGGCTTAAAGCTGGTAAAAGAACACATCGCCGATGGAGTTTTTGAAGAAAGCGACGGAGCAGTAGTGTTTAGAGGAGAAAAGTTTGGGCTCCACACTAGAGTGTTTATCAATTCTCAAGGCTTACCAACCTACGATGCCAAAGATTTGGGAAATGCGGCTCTTAAATGGCGCGATTATGCTTACGATAAATCGATAATTATTACCGGTAATGAACAGACAGAATATTTTAAGGTAATGCTAAAAGCTCTAGAACAATTTTCGCCAAAAGAGGCTAATAATACGACGCACATTCCGCATGGTATGGTGGTTTTGAGTCAGGGCAAAATGAGTAGTCGTACCGGTGATGTGATAGCGGCGCTAGATTTATTAGATTCGGTAGAATCATCGGCCAAAAAGATGGCCAATAACCCGGATTCGCCTACAAAATCAACAGCTTTGGCGGCCATAAAATACGCTTTTTTGAAAAATAAAATCGGCGGCAACATAGTTTATAACGTCAATGAATCGCTTAGCCTTGAAGGGAATAGTGGCCCCTACTTGCAGTATTCTTACGCCAGAGCGTGCAGTATTTTAGATAAAAAGACGACGGACGTAGTAGGTGATTGGTCTTTTGACGATAGGGAAAAGAGTTTGGCATTAAAAATTTCGCAATTTACGGAAGTAATCGACAAAGCGACGGAGGGGCTGATGCCTCATCTGATCTGCGCTTACTTATACGAACTGGCGCAAGCTTTTAACAGTTTTTATGAGAGGAACCGAGTTATAGGCAGTAATAAGGAATCTCAGAGACTAGCCCTGGTAGGAGCTTACGCTTGCGTTTTAAAAAATGGCCTTAAGTTATTAAAAATACCCACACCAAAGCACATATAAACAAGATAGTTAGACAAATTATGAGAGTTATGAGGTTGTTTTTGATTAAACCATATGATTGAGTATTAGAGACAAAATAACCATAATCACTTATAATTGTAAGCAAATGAGCAACATAAAAACGGCTTTGGTATTGTACCCTAATCAGCTTTTTGCCATTGAGTTATTGCCTGCAACCGATTTAATTTACGTAGTTGAAGAGCCTTTATTTTTTGGCCTTCATCCGGAGAGACGGCTCAAATTGAATAAGAAGAAGTTGCTATTTCATCGCGTTAGTATGCGCCGCTATGTAGAAGAGCTTCTTTGGCAAAAAGATTTAGAGGTTGAATATGTTGAACTCGACCAAATTGAACAACCGGGCGATATTTTGTTGAGAGCTCAAAAAGCCGGTTTCGAACAAGTGATGCTGTTTGACTTAAACGACAAACTATTAGAATCAAAACTAAAACACACAATCGACAAAGATTTGGACAACCCGTTTACCTTAAAAATTTTACCTACGCCGTCATTTTTATTGAAAAATGTGGAGGTCAAAGAGTTTTTTGGGTGTCAAACAAAACGTCGATTTAGCGATTTTTATCAATGGCAAAGAGAACGGTTTAACGTACTGATAGGCGACGATTATAAACCACTGGGCGGTCAGTGGATGTTTGAATTGGGCAAAAACGAATTGGCGACCGATTTTGATGAAGTGGTTGGTTTTGAATCGTTTGGCGACAATCAATATATAGCACACGCCGGAGAGTGGGTGAATCGACATTTTGCAGATAGCCCTGGCTCGGTTGATGAATTTGTCTGGCCGACGGATCATTTTGAAGCCGAGAAATGGTTGCATGACTTTATTAAGAATCGACTGCCGAATTTTGCCAAGTACGCCTATGCAATTAAGGACGATTCGGTGTTGTTAAATCATAGCGGCTTGTCGGTGGCTTTGAACAGCGGGTTATTGACTCCTCAACAAGTGGTGGATGAAGTAGTTAGCTTTAGTGTTAAAAATTCGGTAGATATTGCGAATTTTGAAGGATTTATCAGGCGTGTTATTGGCTGGCGGGAATATGTTCGCGGTCTTTATGTGTCTAATTTGGTTAATGTTCCTAAGAGCCCGTCGCGAGTCGGATATATTAATCCTAAATGGCTCGAAGCGACAACCGGCTTAGAACCGCTGGACAACACCATCAGAAAAGCTGTTACTAATGCCTATTTGATGCCAAACGAGCGAACGTCTATCATCAATAATTTAATGATGCTAACCGACATTCATCCAATAGAATGCTACAAATGGTTTATGAGTATGTTGCTTGACGCCTATGATTGGGCCGTTCAGCCTAATGTATTTTCTTTGTACAATTTTGACGATATGAGCGGTATGAACAATCAATCTCCCATTGCCGATAGCAACTATGTACTCTCTACCAGTAACTACACCAAAGATTTATGGTGCGACATATGGGATGGTCTGTTTTACAGATTCGTCGATAGGCACAGAGCAATGCTGGCCAATAATAAAACTACCGCCTTCGCAGTGAAGAACTTGGTCAAAATCACCCCTGAACATAGGCGGATTATTAACTACAGAGCCCAAGACTTTTTATATTCCATAGAGTAAGCATTTACTAAAAACATTAAAAGCGACTATTATCTATGTATAACAAGGAGATTTCATCGTGGCACGAAAAAAGGAAGGCTTTATGAATTTTGTTAGAACTCAGGGTGTTGTCGGGCTAGCCGTGGGTTTGGCCATTGGTACCCAGGTTGGTAAAACTGTAGAAGCAATTGTGGTTGGGTTTATTAACCCGATTATTAATTTTATCGTGGGTGGAAGTACCAATTTGGTGAGTAGTAAGTGGGTTGTAATTAGCAACTGGCATGGCCGTTCACTGGAGTTTGGTTGGGGGGCGATTTTATCTGCTACCATTACTTTATTAGCGGTCGCAGCCGTTATTTATTATGTAGTTCGTGGCTTAAAACTGGATAAACTAGATAAGAAATCCGAATAATATAGGGAGTAAGACGCACATGGTGGCAACCGATTCTTTGTCGCAAAAATTACTATGGCTAGATATGGAGATGACCGGTTTAAATCCCGGCAAGGACCGGATATTAGAAGTTGCCGCCATCGTTACCAACTTTGAGTTTATGGAACTGGCAAAATATGAATCGGTAGTTTTCCAACCACCTGAAATTATTAATAATATGGGTAATTGGGCTAAAGAAAACCATATAGCCAGCGGTTTGATAGACAGAGTGCAAGCGGCCCCAAACGAGCAGCATGTAATGATTGAATTTGTCCATTTTATTAAAAATAACTTTGAAGAGCCGGCCATATTGGCGGGCAACAGTATTCATCAAGACAGACAGTTTATTAAACAATGGTGGCCGGAGGTAGACGCTCTTTTACACTACCGGATGGTTGATGTAAGCAGTTTTAAGGTCATAATGCAGACAAAATATAATTTAGTATTTAATAAAAAAGAATCGCATCGTGCTCTAGATGATATAAAAGAATCGATAGCCGAACTGAAATTTTATTTAAAATACTTTGATAAATGATTAATCATAGAGATGTTGAGGGGTATATATTTGGCTTACCGAACGTTAGGCTAGATTATCCATTTGGCGAAAAGGTTGCTGTTTATAAAGTGAATGAAAAAATGTTTGCTCTCATTCAAGAAGGCTCAAACCCCGTCCAGCTGAGTCTGAAAAGTGACCCACAACTGTCGTTGGTACTGCGCGAAAAATACGAAACCGTTATGCCTGGCTATCATCTGAACAAAAAACACTGGAACACTATAGTTTTAACCGGCCAGCTGCCCCTGGAAGAGATTCAAGGTCTTATTTTTCATAGTTACAACTTGGCTGCAAAAGAATAATTATTTTAAGAATCCGTAACAACAGATAGCTGCGAATGATAGTTTTCAGCCATTTTTTTGAGTTTCTTGTTGTCTGTCGAAGCATAGATAGACCTTAACAAGGTTTTGTAGGCATCTAATCGGTTCGCCAAAACGGAAGAATAAGATTCCTCAAATTTTCCGCGAGCTTTGGCGTCATTCAGTACTTTATCGAATTTAGTATTTCTGTAGGATTTAATTTTTTTGCCTTTTTTAGGGTCAAATTTGGAAAGAAAGCTGTTTGTGTCTTGAGATTGACTGGCAATGATAACGCCTAAAGTGGTTGATTTGTTAATTAACTCCGGAGTTCGTAAATCACGAGAGTTTTTATCGATAAGTTCAGACAAATCGATTTGTTGAGCAGCTAGTTGGTACATTTGTTCGCTTTGTTTTTTACCGATACTGCTCAGCAGAGCATATCCTCCGCCAAAAATCAGCAGCAAGCCACAAACCAAAATTAATACTCTCAATATTTTTTGTTTTTGACTGCCCCCGCCAAAACCAAAACGGCTTTTTGCTCCTGGTGGGTCCATTATAAAATCGTACGGGTTATTGTCTGACTGTTCCATTAGGTAAAAGCATAACAGGAATGATAGTAAGTTCGCTAGTAGTAACAGCCTGGCGAATAGTATTTTAGGTTGAGTTACTTGCTAGTTGCTAATCGGCCGACTACACTGTTGATATGGATGCAGTCGAGGATGTTAAAAGTCGTCTATCTGTTGAAGACGTTATCGGGGAGTATGTTGAATTAAAACGGGCGGGGCGTAATTTTAGGGGATTCTCCCCGTTTAATAATGAAAAAACGCCGAGTTTTATGGTTAGTCCCGAGAAGCAAATTTGGCACGATTTTAGTTCTGGTAAAGGTGGCAATATGTTTGGTTTTGTTATGGAAATGGAGGGTGTTGACTTTAAGGGTGCTCTAGAGATATTGGCTCGTAAAGCGGGGGTAGATTTAGCTCTTTATAAAACAGCCTTCAAAGGCAGTCGACCTCAAAAAGACAAAATATTAAATGCCTTAGAATTGGCCACCAAATACTACCAACAAACCTTACTTAAAAATAAAGGGGCGCTTGATTACGTTGTAAAAAAGCGCGAGTTTAATAAGCAAACTATCGCTAATTTCCGAATCGGTTATTCGCCGAGCTCCGGACACGCCCTGGCAGATTTCTTAAAAAAACGTGGTTTTGAAGATTCGATAATTAAAATGACCGGACTGGTCAGCGCTAATTACCGGGGTTTAACAGATATGTTTCGAGGGCGCATAATGATATGTTTAATGGATCCACAAGGAGCACCAATAGGCTTTACTGCCAGATTGCTGGACGATAATGTTAACTTGCCAAAATACATTAACGTTCCGCAAACATTACTTTACGATAAAAGTCGTCATGTTTTTGGGCTACACTTAGCTAAGGACGCTATCCGCCGAAGCGGTTTTGTGGTTATAGTAGAAGGAAATTTAGACGTTATAAGTAGCCATCAGGCCGGTTTTGCCAATGTTGTGGCTACAGGAGGGACTGCCCTAACCAGCCAACACCTCAAAGCATTACAGCGGTTTACCGATGATATTAGGCTTTGTTTTGATCAAGACGAAGCCGGAATATCCGCTGCCGAACGAGCGATAGAAATTGCTCAACGTTCGGATGTTCACCTATCGATAGTTAACATAGCCGGTAGTAAAGACCCCGACGAATTAATACAAAAAGACTCGGCAGCATGGGAAGAAGCTATCCATAAACCACAATATGCGCTCGACTGGCTAATTGATAGGTATCAAAAAATATATGATATAACGACTGCCAACGGTAAAAGATTATTTAGCGATGTTTTGCTAAAGACTATCGTCAGTTTGCGCGACAGTGTGGAACAAGATCATTATTTATTACAACTGGCTAAGATGACGGAAGTTAGCGAGCAAGCTATCCGCAATAAGCTGTCGAGCATTGCGAATCCAAAAAAAGTATTTAAGCGAAAGGCGCAGTCGGTCGAGCCGGCCGGAAGCGACCCGTATATGCACGAGGATCGTTTGTTATGTTTATTGGTGGCTTATCCGACGACGCGTCGATTGCTAGAAACCGAACTGAAAAAATTAGTGTTCAATACTCCCGAGAGACAGCGCGTTTATGAATATTTAGAAGCTAATCCTCAAGTTTCATTAAACGAAGGTATACCCGAAGACTTGAAAGATGTTGAAAATTATGTAAAAATACTGCTATTCAAAGCAGAAGAGCTCTATGATAGTTTTGACTCTAACGAGCGGCTAAGGGAGCTGAATGACTTAATCAACAAGTTGATTGCAAAATACCAAAAGCAACAAAAAGAAGAATTAACTTTGGCAATACGTCAAGCCGAACGCGAGGGCGACGATAAAAAAGTAAGCAAATTGTTAGACGAATTTAACGCCTTAATAAAAAATAAGTAGGAGTGTATTTGTGGTAGACGAAGACCAAACAATAGAATTAAGTGCGGCAAAAGAAAAACTACTCGAAGAGGCCAAACGAGTGGGCCATATCGAGCAACGTGAAATATTTAAACAAATTCCCGATACGCCCGACAATATAGACTTGTTAGACAGCTTGTATAACGAGTTATCAGAAGCGGGAATCGAGTTAATAATTGCCGAAGAACCGACTAAAGAAGATTTTAGCGACGAATGGACGACCGAAGATGAAGAAATTGTAATAGAGCCCAACGCCTTGCTGGACGATATCAGTGACGACTCTGTAAGATTATACTTGCGTGAAATTGGTAAAATACCGCTACTAACGGCCGAAGAAGAGTTAGCTTTGGCCAAAAAAGTAGTGGCTGGCGAAAAAAACGCTAAAGATAAAATGGCCGAGGCCAATATGCGTCTAGTGGTATCTATTGCCAAACGTTATGTTGGTCGTGGTCTGGATTTGCTTGATCTAATACAAGAAGGCAATACCGGCTTGCTTCGAGCCGTTGAAAAGTTTGACCCTGATAAAGGTTTTAAATTTAGCACCTATGCTACCTGGTGGATTCGCCAAGCTATAACCAGGGCTATTGCCGATCAAGCTAGAACGATACGTATACCGGTACACATGGTTGAAACTATTAACAAACTACTTAGAACTCAACGGCGTCTAACCCAAGAACTCAACCGGGAGCCGACCAACGAGGAAATAGCCAAAGAGATGGAGATAGAAGTCGAAAAGGTAGAGCATATTATGAAAATCAAGCAGGATATCCACTCGCTCGACCAAAGTGTGCGTGACGACGAAGAAGATAGCGTTTTAGGTGATTTTGTTGAGGACGAAGAAACCATAACACCGGAAGAATCCGCCGCCGGACAGTTGCTAAAAGAACAGGTCAAAGATTTGCTTGGTTCTTTGAGTGAACGCGAGCAAAAAATTATCCGTTTACGATTTGGTTTAGAAGATGGCAAAAGCCACACCCTTGAAGAAGTGGGGCAAGAATTTAGCGTTACCCGGGAGCGTATTCGACAAATTGAGGCTAAAGCGTTGGCTAAGCTGCGCAAACACAAAGACTCTAAACGATTACTCGACTACATAAAATAAATGGATATCAAGTTCAGTTATCAGATGGCGTTATTAATATAAGAGCTGTATTAGATAAATGATATTGACAGGGCGCTAGAACTAAATATACAGTATAAGCATAAGCTAATAACAAACAGCTTTAGCACATCAAATAGAGACAAATAACAAAACAAGGCACCATTCAAACCCAAAATCAGGGGCCTTTAAAAGAGGAAAAACTTGGACGACAATAGTTTGTCGCGCCTTAATGTTTGTACACAAACCGGTTTTGGAGTAAGTCACAACTCGCAGTTGACGTACCATAACCCGGTTGTTTCAAGCATTGGCGTACAAAAACAAAACAAAACCATGCTCCCCAAGAAGCTAGATTTTAAGAAGGGAGCTATAGAATACCGCAGAAAACGGCTAGTAGGCAATTTGGTTAAAGGAGTAGTCGAGGCTTTTGTAATTGTAGCGGTTTTTGTAAGTGCGCTAACTTCTGTTGGCGTAATAGTGAACAAAAAATTTGAGGGCCGTAGCTTACCTTTCACTTATGTGGGTGACACCTATATTGGCGGAAAAACCAAAGAACAAATAAAAACTCTGTTGGATGAAAAATACAACCAAATGTATATTACTTTTGACGAAGGCGGCTTGCGACGTCAACTAAAGTTCGATCAACTTAATATCGAGATGGACACCGAAACCTTTAGCCAAAGCGCTATACCGAAAAAACCAAACGTTTTGTCGTTTTTAGAATGGAAACGCCTAGAGGTGCCAATAAAAATGAGCGATAGATACGTCACGGGTTACATAGAGCGACGGATAAATACCAGCCAAACGAAATCTGAAGATGCTCAACTGATGATTGACGGCAATAAACTGGTGGTTCGGCCGGAAGTAACCGGCTTTACTTCCGACGCCAAGTTCATTATCGAACAGATTAGATTTGCTCTAGCCAGCGGAAGAGAGCCATATATCGATGTAACGAGTGTTACCACTAAGCCAAACGTACTGGCGGCTGATTTGGCTGATGATCTGGAGAAGGGCAACTCGTTATTACAAACTCCGATAAGTATAAAATTGGGCTACAGATACATACGGCCAACGATAAAACAAAAAATTGACTGGCTGAGCGTTAATCAGTTGCCGGGCGCTAAGAATGTTGATTTTGATTTCTCTAAAGGGCTTGTGAGGGCTTATATACTGGAGCAGGCTAAGAGATATCAGCCGGCGATTAGAACAACCGCAAGCGAGAATGGCGAATCTACTGGCGGACAGTTGGTGATAGAAAATGTGGACGAAGTGGCTTACTCGATAGTTTTGGCGCTAAAAACGGGTAACCAAACTACTCAACAATTGGTTATCAAAGATTCGGGTGACAGATTTACAGCTCAACACCAGCCAGCCACTAACACTTTGGCGGTGGCTAATCAATAAAACTGCACAGTAGAACACCTACAAACACTTTAATTTTGATTATTTTTAGCAGCCAACTTAAAAACAGGTGTCTTGAAGTATAATATTTGTATACGACGCTAGGAGTTAAAGATAGCTGCGAACGAGTTGAATAAAAGACTGGTAATAATTGACGGTAAAAGTATTTTTTATCGGGGTTATTACGCTATGCCGGGGCTAGCTACAAAGGACGGCACACCCACCGGCGGAGTGTTCGGTTTTACCACCTTAAGTCTGGAAGTCATAAAACGTCTAAAACCGGATTATGTGGCGGTAGCGTGGGATAAGCCGAAAACCAATATCCGCGCCAGATTAAAAATTTATCCGGCATATAAGGCCGGTCGTAAACCGGCTCCGCCCGACTTCTACGAACAAATCCCTATTCTGCACAATTTATTAGAAGCCTTTGGCTGGCCACTTTATGAGCTTGATGATTATGAGGCCGACGATATTATGGCTACGCTGGCTACGCAAGCTCGGAAGAAAAATATTGAAACAATACTAATTACTAGCGACTTAGACGTTTTGCAGTGTATTAACGGTCATGTAAAAGTTTACGCTCTTAAAAAAGGCTTAAGTCGCATAGAAGAGTTTCATCCGGCTAGTTTCGAGGCCAAATATGGTATTGAACCAGAGCAGTACCTCGACTACAAGAGCTTAAAAGGCGATTCGTCGGATAATATTCCAGGCGTTCCCGGCATCGGTGAAAAAACGGCGCTAGCGTTGTTAAAGAAATATTACAGTTTGGACGAAATATACAATAATATCGATCTAATCGACGGACGAGTTCACGAATTGCTATTAAAGGGAAAAGATTCGGCCTATTTGAGTAAAAAATTAGCTACCTTGTTTACTGATGCTCCTATCAAATTAGATCTAAAAGCTATGGATATTAATAATTTTGACGCGACTAAGTTGAAAGAAGAATTAACCAATTTGGAATTCCGCTCTTTACTTAGACAACTGCCAGAAATAAATTTGATAAACGAGGAAAAAGAGGCCGAGCTGGCAGACGGATCAACTCGAGCACCAAGGGTAGTAGCTGCCGAGTTATTTAACGCCAACAGGGCGACTTGTATATATGTGTATGCTTACAGTCGTGGCGCTCAAGGAGCAGACCCCTACGCGGTCATACTTGGCACGGGCTCTCAGGTGGCCACCTTTATACTCCCCCAAGATATAGATAAATTGAGAAGCTTAAAACACTTACTCGAAACGACTCCGATTGCAGGCTATGACGTAAAAAGTCATCTAAAAAGTCTTTTTGAAGTTGGAATATATCCCCAAAGGGTAGCTCACGATGTTCAGGTGGCAGCCTTTTTGTTGGATAGCTTGAGGACTCCAAAAACGTTACACGATATTGCCAAAGACGAGTTAGGCTACCAAAATCAAGATTTTACAGCAATTCCTCCAGAAGATGTTTCGATGTATGCTGCCGAATTGGTGAACACTCTATGCGCTTTGCACAAAAAACAAGCTCAAAGTTTTGAACAATTTAATAAAATGACAGATTTGGCGAATAAAATTGAATGGCCGGTGATACCGGTTTTGGCTCGTATGGAATGTAAGGGCATCAAACTAGATGTACCCTACCTAAAGAAAATGGGAAAGCAAATGGCATTAAAGATAAGCAGGGTAGAAGAAAACATCTATAAGCTGGCAAACCAAACATTTAATATTTCTAGCCCTATGCAGTTAGCAAAAATATTGTTCGAAGATATGGGCTTACCTACCGTGGGGATAAAAAAAGGTAAAACCGGCTACTCAACAGCAGCCGGCGAACTAGACAAGCTTAGAAGCTATAGCCCGGTAGTCGATTTAATTAGTCAGTATCGTGAGTTAACTAAATTAAAAAATACTTATATAGATGCTTTGCCTAAATTGGTGGCTAAAGACGGGCGTATACACACTACTTTTAATCTAAATATTGCTCAAACTGGCCGCTTAAGCTCGAGCGATCCTAATTTACAAAATATTCCGGTTAGAAGCGAGCTGGGTAAAACTATTCGCGCGGCATTTGTGGCAGATAAAGGTAAAGTGTTTGTTTCGGCGGATTATAGTCAGTTTGAACTCCGCTTGGCTGCCGTTATGGCCAACGATACCGACATGATGGAAGTGTTTAACAGCGGAGAAGATATACACATTAGGACAGCCAGCGAAGTCTACGGGGTGGCGTTAGAGGACGTGACAGAGGAACAACGCAATGCTGCTAAAACGATTAATTTTGGTGTTCTTTACGGTATGAGTCCACACGGATTAGCCGCTGCTACAGGTATGACATTTAATGATGCCCAAGATTTCATTGATCGATATTTTGCCTCTCGCCAGCCGCTGGTGGATTATATCCAAACTCTAAAAGAGCACGCAGCGAATGCCGGTTACGTAGCCACGGTTTTTGGGCGACGTAGGCCGACTCCCGATGTGAAATCGCCAAATTACATAGTGCGAGAGGCGGCGCTGAGACAGGCGGTTAATATGCCGATTCAAGGCACGGAGGCAGATTTAATGAAGATGGCTATGGCCAAATTAGAGCAAAAATTCGATCAGGAGTTTAAGAACAGCAGCCTGGAAGCCGATGATAATAAGCCAAGACAGTTACTGCAAATACATGATTCGCTTTTAGTTGAGTGCTTAAAAAAAGATGCACAAAAAGTTTCCGAGATAATGAAAGATGTTATGGAAAATGTGTATCCAGGGTTGGGCATTGTACTAGCAGTAGAGGTGCGTACTGGGCAAAATTGGGGCGAGTTATAATTTCCAACTTAATACGGACAAAGTTAGGCAAAACCGCTAACTGTAAAAGTCTTTTCGTACACTAACTTGTTGGGTCAAACAGCGATCCCGAAAAAAAATCGTCTCTCATAATAACTTGGAATCATAGGCCAAAACACCTCGTGGCGAGGATGTTGGCTCTAGTTCAAATAAGTCGGTCTAAGCTATTTAGAACCTAAAAAGTACAAAAGCTACCAAACGTTAAACCAACCGATGCAGAAAATATCTGAGAAATTAGGCTTTCATGAAGACGGCTCAAGCTATACGGACGAAAACGGGCTTATTTGGCAAAATGTCAAAAAAGAATTATTTTGATTTGTTATCGGCGATGAACTTCATAGTTGTTCGATAAACTTTAACGTTGTACCAAATTAGCCAAGCGAATAGGGCAACCAGCCAAACTATCAAAACCAGCGGCATCAGGCTAATACTGCCATGAAAAGCAGCATAGTTTAAGGCAAAAGTTAGGTACGTAAAAAAGACGCCGACAAAGGCTAGGGAGACTACCAGCATATTTCTAATTAGTTTATAGGCAATGTTACGTTTAGTTTTTTCGTAGGTTATTAAAAAGAGAGTGCTTGGTATGTTGGTGTATTGCGGCTTAAGGTATAAAAATCCGAAACCTATTACCAGCACAGTTTGTAGTAGGGGGACTAAAAGCATATACCACAAACTTTTTTGACTCCAGCTATCGGCTTGACCACTGAAACTAAAATGAGTAGGTATTGTTTGAGGGAGCTTGCTCCAGAAATAAAATGCAATCATCCAGCTAGCTATTGCTAAAATGACACAAAAAACAAATATCGCGAGATGCCACGACTTTTCAAAGTGTAACTTCATAATTTAATGATAGCACCAGCGTTATAAGAAGTTATAATTATGGTTATGAAAATTAAGATTAAAAAACTTCGTGATAATGCCGTTTTGCCTAAATACCAAACCGAGCATAGCGCAGGTATGGACTTACATGCTTGTGTAGATAAAGTAATCCGGATGAAACCGGGCGACATTTTTTCTATACCGACTGGCATAGCGGTTGCCGTACCGGAGGGGTACGAAATGCAAATTCGTGGTCGTAGCGGTTTGGCTTTGAAGTACGGCATTGGGTTAGCTAACGGCGTCGGCACCATAGATGCCGATTATCGAGGAGAAGTATGCGTAATTTTGGTAAACAACGGAAAAAAAGACTTTATTGTAAAACCGAAAGACAGGATCGCACAGGCGATAATTGGTAAATACGAAAAGGTTGAATGGAGTTTGGTTATCGAATTAAGCGCAACCAAACGTGGCTCCAAGGGCTTTGGTTCAACCGGATAATAACAAACTGAACCCAATTGCATTAATGAGGCTATAGCAGTTTTCGTTTTGGTAAGGTCTTGGTTTTAGATTATCAACCGCATTATCAACCTCGCTATAAGGAACGTAGAAATTGAGAACTAATAAACCGTAAAGTATAACCAGCTAGCTGTTAACACTTCTTTAAAATACAATTAACTTAACGTTATAAGATTACATGCCAATTTTTATCACCAGTTTCTTAGTTAAACCGCAACGGCGGTTTATCTCCGGTAGTCGCATTCTTAATTCGGTAGCTAAAATCCCGTTTGGTGTGTAAAGCCAAATAGCATCTTTTTTAACTGCTACTTTCGGCTTAAAGTCGAATAACTCCTGACAATATTCTTGTAACGCCGTTAGTTCGGTTGGTTTATCTAGATCTTTTTTGGCCAAGATGTCTTTTACAGAATCCATACGGTAAGTATCTAGTAAGCACAAATGGTTTTCAAGCCGCTTGACTGTTTAGCCAAAAATCTCTTTGGCTAGTAACTAATATAAATGATAACTATAATGTAACAAGTATGCCAGAGTTGCCGGAAGTAGAGACCGTTAAACTAGGTTTAAGGCAGTTTATGCCTGGTTTGGTTATTTCTAAAACCAAGAGCGATTGGCCAAAAAGTTTCCCAAATTCGCCTAGTGATGTCAAAAAATTCATGATTGGTTCCGAGGTTCTAGATATTAGGCGTCGTGCGAAAGTATTGATGATTGATCTTTCTAGTGGCTATAGTTTGGTTATTCATCTAAAAATGACCGGTCAATTGGTTTTTAGAGGCAAGCAAAGTTTTGGAGCCGGGCATCCTACCGATAGCTTGATTGGCGAGTTGCCAGACAAATCTACCAGAGTAACCGTTGAATTTACCAATGGGAGTAAACTATTTTTTAACGATCAGCGAAAATTTGGTTGGATGAGACTTATACCAACCGACGAAATTCCCAATATCGGATTTATGCAAAAAGTTGGTCCGGAACCGCTGGGTTCTAGCTTTAGTTTGCCTCTTTTTACCGATTGTTTAATGAAACGAAAAAACTCCAACATAAAAACCGCCTTGCTTGACCAATCGGTAATTGCTGGCATCGGTAACATATATGCCGACGAATCTTTGTTTTGTGCCGGGATACACCCATCAAGCATTGTTAGCGCCATACCTAAAGCCAGGTTAAAGAGATTGCACGATTGTTTAATAAGAGTTTTGAAACTAAGTATTGAAAAGGGTGGCTCGACAGATAAAAACTATGTTAATGCGGAAGGCAAAAAAGGCAGTTACATTGAGTTCGCCAAAGTTTTTAGAAAAGAACATCAGCCCTGCCCCAAGTGTGGTCGTGAGATAATAAAAATCAGGGTGGCGGGTCGAGGTACTCACGTTTGCATTAAAGACCAAAAATTGTACGAGAAATAATAATATGATTACCGCTTTTATAGGGGATAATTATCCAGCAAGAGAAACCGCGCTTAAAGAGTTCGTTGGCAACTTTTCGACGATTCATGGGGCAGCGGCAATCGATAGACTTAGTGGAGATTCAATTGAGCTTAATCTACTGAAAGATAGTGTAGCTACGATACCCTTTTTGTCTTCGAAAAGAATGGTAATAGTAAGAGGGTTAGGCCAAAATAAAGAAATTAGTGATAATTTTGACGATTTAGTTCGGTATGTGGCCGACACCACTGAATTTGTCGTCGTAGAAAATCATCTAGACAGCCGGAGTCGATTTTTAACGGAACTAAAAAAATACGCCGAGATAAAAGAATTCAAACACCTGGAGGGCGAAGATCTGGTTGATTGGGTTATAGAGCAAGTTAATCAGTTGGGTGGTTCAATAAATCGGGCTTTAGCAAATTTACTAGTTGATAGAGTCGGGGACAATCACCAAATGCTGGCTAACGAGCTTGAAAAACTAGTGTTGTATGATTCAAAAATTACTAAAGAATCGATAATGGAGCTAACCAGCCTGAATCCACAAAGCAGTGTATTTGCCATGCTCGACAGCACTTTTAATAATCAACCAGCCAGAGCTATAAAACTATACAAAGAACAAAGAGAGCAGGGGTTGGAGCCGGGGTACTTACTTGGCATGATTTCTTGGCAATTATATGTGTTAGCCGTGGTAAAATCGGCCAACGGGTTGTCAGTTGACCGGATAGCGAAAGAATCAAAAATGAATCCTTTTGTAATTCGCAAAAACTTAAATATTGCTCGTCGTATCTTAAATGTAAAGCTGCGAAAAATGCTGGACGACACCATTGAGGCCGACAGACTAATTAAACAACGATCAACGAATGCCGACGACGTTTTAAAAACGTTAATACTTTCGTTTAAATAAACAAGGGTTATTTTTTAGTAAGCGGTTTGGCTGTTGGTTTTTTAACGGTTTTTGGTTTGGAATTGGTTTTTTTAACAGTTTTTTGTTTGACAGTCTTCTTAGATGTTGTTTTGGCAGTTGATTTCGCTTTGGTGGCTTTACCGATTTTGGCTCCGCTCGCTTTAGCGTTTTTGGCTAGTTGTTTCTTTTTTCGGGCTGCTTTATTTTTGTGTATCACTCCCTTTTTGACTGCAGTATCAATAGCGCTATTGGCACGGTTCTGCGCCTCAAGAATTTCTTTGGCCTTGCCTTTTTTGGTGGCTACAATAAAAGCTTTGACCGCTTCTCGTAAATTACGCTTGGTTTTGGCGTTACGAATTGCAGCTTTTTTAGTCTTTCTGACTCTCTTCTCTGCGGACTTAATTATTGGCATCGTACGTTTTATCCTTATTTAGTAGAGTTACTTTATCAATCAATGGCAAAGTATAAACTAAAACTTCTTATTTTGCAAAGAATATAAGTACGAAAAAAACTAAAATACGATAGTGCTCACTTAAAAGATGTTGGCGTTTCGCAAGCCGAAGGTTATGAAAAAGCTTGTTTACGTAAATAGACCTTACTCCGTGCCCTTTATAACCAAAAAATACTTCTAAAAATAAGCCTAATATATCTTGATAAACAGCCATTTATGTGATAGTGTTTTGATAGGTATAAAAAAATACAAATAATTTGCAGAAAGATAGAAAAATATAGAACGGACTAAGAATGGATCAAAATTCTAAATCCCAGGCTGTTGAGCGTTTACGAGATGCTCAGAACGTGCTGGTTACAGTTAGCGATAACCCGAGTGTAGACCAGCTATGTGCGGCTGTTGGACTTACCTTAATGATGAATAAACTGGGAAAGCACGCTACGGCCGTTTTTAGCGGACAAGTACCGTCAACAATTGAATTTTTAAAACCCGAAGAAACTCTAGAGCAAAATACTGACAGTCTGCGAGATTTTATAATTGCGCTAGATAAGTCCAAAGCCGACAAATTACGCTACAAAGTAGAAGAGAACGTAGTAAAAATATTTATCACGCCTTACAGAACTTATCTAACCGAGAAAGATTTGGATTTTAGCCAGGGCGACTTTAATGTTGACGTTGTGGTGGCTTTAGGTGTGGCAGAGCGCAATTATCTAGACAAAGCTATAACTGCACACGGACGCATTTTACATGACGCTACGGTTATCGGGGTTATGGCTGGCCCGACGCAGGTGGACATCGGTAGTATTAATTGGCAAGAACCAGAGGCTAGCGGTTTATGCGAAATGCTGGTTAGTATTAGCGAAGCTTTTCAAGGAGGATTAATTGATAGCCAAATGGCTACGGCTTTCTTAACAGGGATAGTGGCCCAAACGGAAAGGTTTCGCAACGAGAAGACGACGCCTAAAGTGATGACTATGGCGGCGCAGTTAATGGCAGCTGGAGCTAATCAACAACTAATAGCCGAAAAACTGGAACTAGCAGAAAATAAGCCCGATGAACAAGAGCCAGTACAACCGGAGACTAACCCCGACGAAGAAGGGGTTATTGATTTACATGAAGACAAAATAAAAAAACAAGAAGAAACGAGTGACATTCGACCAACTAAGCCGGAACCGGAAGAAATACACATCGATGAACAGGGAGTGCTATCCGCCTCTTCAGACTTAAAACAACAAGAAAAAAGTGAAAATAGCAAACAGAAAGACGATGTAAAAGAAAAAGAAAAAATTGACGAAAATGAAAAGGAGATCAGTGAATACAGTAAATATATTACTGAGGCGCCACAAACAGGGGGAGTTCTGACAGCGAACTCGGTTCCCGAGCAAGAACGATACGGTCCAAGCACCGATCCGCTCAGCACTATTCCCTCGGCCGTTACACCACCCTTGCCAACTAAAGCTGCGGATATTCGGCCGATTAACGATAACGATAATTTTGACATTGGCTCACTGGAGAACGATAAAAAACTTGGCCCGGATGTAAACCAAAACGATACTCTAGCCGACATCGAATCAAATGTGCAGAGCTATCAAGATTCGCCACAAAACGATTTGGACGCCGATGCTGCTCGTAAGGCCGTTATGAACGCTGTAAATGCTGCCTACAATCCTGATCGCCCCGAGCCGGTTCAAGCTCTAAATGCTACAGAGTTCCCTTTGGAAAAAGAGGAGAGCGATAATGTTGCTCCTCCCGTTCCTCCGCCCATAATGCCGCCTTTTTCTGAACCAGCCAAAGAAATGTTGCCAAATGCCGGCAATGCTAGGGACGATGATGACAACATCAGTGGCGTTCCGCCTTTACCTGGTTTTTAATTAAAAATTTCTATCAGCCAAATGGTTCAAGGACTGTTATTAGTAAATAAACCGATCGGCATCTCCAGCTTTAGAGTAGTATCCATTGTTAGAGGAATTATTAAAGCGAATACTAAGCAGAAAATAAAGGTAGGCCATAGTGGCACGTTGGATCCTCTGGCCAGCGGCTTGCTAGTTATAGCAGTGGGCCCATACACAAAAAGGCTAACCGCCTTAACTGAACTACAAAAAACCTATATTGCCGAAGCTGTTTTAGGCAAGAACTCTACTACTGGCGATAGCGAGGGCCAAATTAAAGTAGTTTCTTCGAAAAGGCCAACAAGAGAGAGTATAAAATTGGCTTTAGTCAGTTTTAAAGGAGTGAGCCTACAAACTCCGCCTGTTTTTAGTGCTGTAAAAGTCGATGGCATTAGAGCCTACAAACTAGCCCGCCAAGGTTTGCGACCGAGTATAAAACCTAGACAAATTAATATCAAAGAGATTGAGATTGTATCCTACAAATATCCTTGCTTAAAAATAAAAACGACCGTCAGTAGTGGCACATACATTAGGGTGCTAGTAGAAGATATAGGCAAGGAGCTAGGTACCGGTGCATATATAAAACATCTGGTCAGAACCAGGGTGGGAAATTTTGATTTAGATAAGGCCGTTGAGCTTAGCCAACTAAATTACCCAATTTTGCTAAACAATTTAATTACGCTTGAAAATTGAGTAAAATATTGTTATAATCCGTAGGCTTTATGATTTCTACAGCTAAAAAACAATCGATAATCAACGATACTCAAAGACATAAAAAAGACACCGGTTCGCCGGAAGCTCAGGCTAGTGTTTTAACTGCCAGAATTAAAGAGATTACGGAACATTTAAAAAAGAACAAGCATGATTTTATGGCTCGTCGAGGATTGTTACAGCTAGTTGGTAAAAGGCGCCGTTTATTGAAATACTTGGCAGAAACGGAACCGGACAAATACCTTAAGACTATCAAAAAGTTAGGCATCAGACGTCAAGTTTAAAAATTTGATATTTGAATAAATAATTTAATTAGGAGAAAAATTAAGTATAATTTAAATAAATTATTGAAGTAAGGTGGTGGAGCACAGCTATACGTTGTTAAGCCCGTATACCTGAACCCCGCCACTTTATAGAAAGGATTATAAAAAATTAATGGGACAAACGATTAATCCGTTTGGAAAAAACATATTAAAAATAGAAACCGAGTTCTGTGGGAAAACATTGAGTTTAGAGGTTGGGCGTGTGGGTTTTAGATCGACTTCCAGCGTTTTGGTTCGTTATGGCGATACCGTGATATTGGGTACAGCTATGGTCAGCCCAACACCAGTCAAAGAATTTGACTATTTCCCCCTAAGTATTGATTACGAGGAGAAAATGTATGCAGCCGGCAAAATCAGCGGCAGTAGGTTTATTAAAAGAGAAGGTCGCCCGAGCGATGATGCCATTTTGATAGGACGCCTGATAGACAGACCAATCAGACCGCTATGGCCCAAGGGTTATCGCCATGAGGTTCAAGGCATAGCCACAGTGTTAAGCATGGATCCCGGGTTTAGGCCGGATGCTATTGCCATGATTGCCGTAAGCAGTGCATTAATGTTAACCGGCGCACCCTTTGAGGGTCCGGTGGCAGGGCTAAGGGTTGGTTTGGTAGGGGGTAAGTATAGCACTTTCTTGTCGGCCGAGGACATGGCTGAGTCTAAACTAGACGTAGTAGTGGCAGGTACTAAAGGCGCAATTATGATGGTCGAGGCGGGTGCTAATGAGGCCTCGGAAAAAGAAATGATAGGGGCTTTTGAATACGCTCATAAAAATATTCAACCCGCTATTAAACTACAAGAGGAATTGGTCAAAAAAATAGGGGTTGAACCCCAGGAATATATATTAGACGTGCCAAGCGAAGAAGTAGTACGTGAGGTTCAACTATTTTTAGACAATAAGCTAGGTTCTAATATTAGAACTGACTATCCGGAAAGGCATCAGAAGATGCACGATTTGAGGATATCAATGCTCGATCATTTTTTGTCACTGCTCGGCGAGGAGGAGTTTGCTCTGAAGCAGAAAGAATACGAAGAAGCTTATGCAGTGGTTGTTAATAAAGACGTCAGAGACGGAATAATCAAAAGCGGCGCTAGGCCGGATGGGCGAAAAAGCGATGAGATAAGACCATTAAGTAGTGAAGTCGGCTTACTGCCTAGAGCCCATGGCTCTAGCTTGTTCACCAGAGGTATAACTCAAGCGATGAACATTGTTACACTGGCTCCTTTAAGCTATGCCCAAGTGATTGATACGATGGAAAAGGAGGGCGAGCGACGCTATATGCATCACTACAACGCCCCCGGTTACACCACTGGAGATGTTCGCCGCCTGGGTAGTCCAGGCCGTCGTGAGATTGGGCACGGGGCTTTGGCCGAAAGAGCGTTGCAGGCGGTTTTGCCCAGTGAAGAAGAGTTTCCATACACTATTCGAAGTGTGACCGAAATTATGAGTCAACACGGAAGCACGTCTATGGCAGCAACTTGTTCCAGTTGTTTGGCGCTTATGGATGCCGGGGTACCAATCAAAACACCAGTCAGCGGCATAGCTATGGGGTTATTTATGGATAACGACAAAGCAATAATCCTCAGTGATATTGCCGATGCCGAAGATTTTGCTGGCGATATGGATTTCAAAGTAGCCGGCACTAAGGATGGTATTACTGCCTTACAAATGGACATGAAGGTACACGGCCTTTCTATTGAGCTGCTGAGCAAAGCCCTGCTGCAGGCCAAAGAAGGGCGAGCAGTTATATTAGAGTCGATGCTAAAAACTTTGCCTAAACCGCGATTAGAAATGAGCAAATTTGCTCCTCGGGTAGAAACTATGAAAATTAATCCGGATAAAATACGCGATGTCATCGGTAAAGGTGGTGGAACTATCAACAAGATTATTGCTCAAACCGGAGCCGAGATAGATATTAAAGACGATGGTTTAATCTATCTGGCGTCACAAGATAAAGAGTCTATTGAGGCTACCAAAGCGTTAATTAAGCAGTACGTTGCTGAACCGGAGGTAGGAAAAATATACTCGAATTGCAAAGTAATTAAGCTCATGGACTTTGGGGCTTTTGTAGAGATAATGCCAGGGGTAGAAGGGCTGGTTCATATTAGCGAGATGGCTGAAGGAAGAACCCAGCATCCTAGTGATGTGGTTAAAAGCGGCGATCTTGTTTCGGTCAAACTAATAGCCATAGACGATAGGGGACGTTTGGTTTTGTCTATGAAGCAAGCCGCAAACCACAAAAAGTAACAACTATCAACTAGTTAAGTAAACAAGTAAATTTTAAAGATGTCTAAACAAGAACTTCTTGACCAAATTAAGACAAGTATTATAGAAAATAAAGTCTGCTCTCAATTAGCAGCTCAAGCTACCAGTTTGGTCTTCGGCGAGGGGAACCCCGATGCCGATATTATGTTTATTGGTGAGGCTCCCGGAAAAAATGAAGATATACAAGGCAAGCCGTTTGTTGGGGCGGCCGGCAGGTTTTTAGACGAAATGCTGTCTAGTATCAAATTAAATCGTAAGCAGATTTATATAACGAATATTGTTAAATACCGGCCACCAAACAACAGGGATCCTCTGCCCGAAGAAAAATCGGCTTTTTTGCCATATTTAATTAAACAGATTGACGTTATACAACCTCCTTTAATCGTACTTCTGGGCAGGCACTCCATGGAGTGCTTCTTGCCCAATCAGCAAATAAGCAAAATACATGGTCAGCCTAAACGCGTAAAGGGGCAAGTGTATTTGCCCCTGTTCCATCCGGCAGCTGCTCTGTATAACGGTATGATGCGCCAGGAACTAATTAACGACTATCAAGCAATCCCAGAAACATTAAGGTTAATAAGAAAAGGAAAATAATAAAATAATGACAGACAATCAAAAAACTCAAGAAACAGCTAAGTTGGCGGCGCGGTCAGCCTCGCGCAGTGAGGCGATTCGAGCTCAAAGGCGTAGTGTTGAAGCAGCCAACAAAATCGCCAACGAATACCAAAACGCCGAATCTAAAAAGCTCGAAAAGAGAGCCAATTTAATAGATGACTCACCCAGGCTAAAAGTAATTGGGTTAGGCGGCATGGATGGGGGCGGCTCAAAGAATATGTTGGTTATCGAGTATCTAAACGATGCTTTGGTAATTGATGCCGGTAACGACTTGGGCGTAGATTTACCGGGTATTAACTACGCTATCGCCGACACCACTTATCTCGAGACTATCAGGCATAAAATAAAGGGCTACGTCATAAGTCACGGCCACCTGGACCATATTGGAGGCTTACCTCATATTGTGCCAAAATTCCCGGCGTCTGTTTTTGGCAGTAAGTTCACTATTGGCAGGGTTGAGGAAATTTTTGAAAATTTTGGTTTATCAATGCCCGAAGGGTTTGAGCTGAAAACAGTTGTTATAAACGAAACGACTCACGAAAAAATAAAGATTGGCGCTTTTTTTGTTGAACTGGTGAGGGTTACTCACTCTATACCCGGAGCAACTGCTATAGTTATTGATTCTCCGGTTGGCAGAATTATTATAAGTGGTGATTTTAGGCTCGACCCTAACCCTCTAGATCACGAAAAAACCGATATGGATAGATTGAAACACCTGGGTGAAGAAGGCGTTTTATTGCTGTTGTCCGAAAGTACTACAACCGACAGAGCCGGTAGAACGCCTAGCGAGAGTATAATTGAACCCAGTTTTATTGAGTTATTTAACAGGGCTCCAGGTAGAGTTTTTATTGCCATTTTTTCTACGAACATTAATAGAATCCAAATGGTTATAAACGCTGCCGTGCACCACGGCCGAAAAATCGCTTTAGACGGTCGTAGTATGATGAGCACCCTCGAAATGGCAGTTAGAAATGGCTTTGTTAAAGTGCCAAAGGGCACTTTTATTCCGATAGCCAGCGCTAATAATCTACCAGACGAAAAAGTTGTTGTTATATGCACAGGCAGTCAGGGCGAAACAAACTCAGCTCTTATGCGTATGAGTACCGGCGACCATAAACACATTAAGCTCAAGCCTAGAGATACGGTTATTTTAAGCTCCACGCCGATACCGGAGAGCGGCAACGACGCTATGATTGGTGACATGGTAGACGATCTGATGCGTAAGGGGGTTCATATATTTCAACACGCTACTCACGAGCTGGATAACATTGGTCCTCTGCATGTTTCGGGACATGGTAGCGCCGATGAATACAAAGACATGATTAGAATTACCAAACCTAAGTTCTTTGTGCCCATTTATGGTTCCTATCGTTCTAAACAGCGCCATATCGAATATGCAGTTGAAGAAGGAATCCCTAGAGACCGAACATTTAACGCCGAAAACGGTGATGTCATATCTTTCACAGGCGACAAAATGGAACATGCCGGCCAAGTACCGCACGGCACCGTGTTGGTCGACCAAACGGGGGCGATTGTTAGTAATGTAGTGGTCAAGGATCGTTTAATGATGGCTCAAGATGGTTTAGTAGCGGTGGTGTTGACGATTGATAAAAAGAACGGCTCAGTTTTAACTAGTCCGGACATTATTAGTCGCGGATTTATTTATATGAGGGATAACGAAGAGCTAATGAACGATTTGCGAAGCGAACTGCGAAGGGCGGTGCAGCAACGTTTTAAGCGAGTGGAATTGGATCGCTTTAAGCAAGAGATTAAAGAGCACGTAACTCATTTTTTGTATGAACGTACTCAACGGAGCCCGATAGTTATTCCAGTAATTAACGTTATCGGTAAGGGCGTCCAAACTACTGTTAAAACCTCCTCTAATGGTGGTTCAAACGGCACAAGTCCGGAAGAAAAAGCTAAAGAGGATGCAATTTCTCAAGCTAGGCGGTTTGCTAGGTTAAGACAACAATTACTGGGTCAAGAAGCATACAAAAATTAGGTAGACTAAAGTGAAAAAACGTGGTATAATATACTACATATTCTACTCAAACCTAATTGATTTTATAAGGATAAGCGTTAGTAGAGTACAATAAAACAAGCATGGCAAAGAAAAAAAGAAGACCCCAGCGCAAGCGTAAGGAAACGGTTAAAGAAGAGTCAAAAACTAATTATTTCTGGCGCCAGGTTTTTGTTTTTATTTTGTTTGTATTGGCCTTCTTCTTGTTATTGGGGGGTTTTGGCTGGGGCGGCGCTTTACCCGTAAAACTATTCAGTATCGCCAGTTGGGCGTTTGGCTTAATTGCTTATTTACTGTCGTTTGTCCTAGTGTATTTGGGCGTACATAAGTTCAAGAATGAAGAATATATTATTCCATTTATAAAACTAGCGGCTAGCGCAATCTTTTTATCGTGTTTGGCGGGGATGATGCATGTCTTTGTCGATCAACAATCTGCCTCTAAAGCTGCCAGTGTTGGAACCTACGGTGGAGAGGTTGGCTACTTACTGAGTAAAGGCTTGCTGACGTTCTTAAATAGCACCACGGCGTTTGTGCTATTCCTTGTTGTTGCCTGGGTAGCTTTTTTGGTGATGTTTGGCATTGCTCCAAAAAAGATGCTTGCTTGGTTGTTAGCCCTGTTTAGGAAGAAAGAAAGGGATTCCGACTTAAAAGAACTTAAAGAGAAAGCCGAGGGCGATAAGTTCCAAATCCATGCAGGAGTTCCAATAGTTCATCACAGTCCTAACGAAGAGACTAAAAGAGATAAAACGAGCGGACTCAAGGCGGCGGTGGCTAAACTTTCCCCCAGCGAAGACCATGCTGCCTTAACCGCCGAAAGTGATCCCGACTGGAAATTCCCAAGCCTCGATTTGCTTAATCAAAAACAAGACAAAGCAGACCCCGGAGACACTAAAGCTAATGCCGAGATTATAAAATCAACCTTGGCTAATTTTAATATATCCGTCGATATGGAGGGAGCTAACGTCGGTCCAAGGGTAACTCAATATATTTTACTTCCGGCACCCGGCCAAAAGTTAAGCAAAATTGTCGCTTACGAAACTAATATCGCCTACGAATTAGCCGCTAAAACAATACGTATAGAAGCTCCTATACCGGGTAAAAAGGCGGTAGGCATAGAGGTGCCTAATCTAAAGTCAGCCACGGTTCGATTATCTAGTATATTGTCGTCAAAAGAGTGGAAAGATAAAAAAGATCCCTTAATTTTTGCAGTCGGTAAAGACATTTCGGGTAAGCCGACAATCGCCAATATAGGCAAAATGCCGCACTTGTTAATTGCCGGCCAAACTGGCTCCGGCAAGTCCGTCATGATTAACGCCTTGCTAACTAGTTTGGTGTATCGAAATAGCCCCTCAGATCTAAAGCTAATCTTGGTTGACCCCAAGCAAGTAGAGTTGACACCTTTCAATCATATTCCTCACTTATTAACTCCGGTGATTACCGAGCCCGAAAAGTGTGTAAGTGCCCTCAAGTGGTCGGTAGCCGAAATGGAAAGACGCTTAAAAACATTTTCTGAAGCCGGTAAAAGAAATATTTTCGAGTATAACGAAGATCGAAAAGAAGAAAGGATGCCTTTTATTCTAATAGTAATAGATGAGTTGTACGACTTAATGATGGCTGCTGGTCGTGACATAGAGGCTCTTGTGGCCAGAGTGGCGGCCAAATCACGTGCGGCAGGCATACACTTGATATTGGCAACACAACGGCCAAGTGTGGATGTTATTACGGGTCTGATTAAGGCTAACGTGCCTTCCCGAATAGCCTTTACGGTAGTCAGCCAAATCGACTCCCGGACTATTATAGACGGGCCCGGCGCCGAAAAACTGTTAGGCTACGGCGACATGCTGTACAAACCGATAGATGGCAAGCCGGTACGCTTGCAAGGCGCTTTAATTGAGTTGAAAGAGATAAATCGGGTAAACGATTTTTTGCGCTCTCAGCGAGAACCGCAATATAACGACGAAGTTATAAGTATGCCTGTTCAGCTACATGGCCGGGGCAGTATCGTTATGGAGTACAGTGATAGTGCTGCCAGCGACGATTTGTGGAAGGATGCTATTGGAGTAATTATAGAAAACGGCAAAGCCAGCACCAGCCTATTACAACGGCGTTTGAGAATAGGCTACGGCAGGGCCTCAAGAATGATTGACGAGATGGAGAAACGAGGAATAGTTAGTCATGCCGATGGCTCGCGACCGCGAGAAGTGCTGGCGTCGACTATTGACGAAGTGCTGGGTGGCGGTGATGTAGATGTTGACGAACCGGTAAGCGATGACCCCCGAGACGAATACCTAACAAGATAAACGAAATCAAATAAAAGCATTGGCGGCGTTCAGGACAATTATTTGTAACAATTTAAATTCAGTTTAACGATGACCAGGCGATCCCTAAATACACGACACTTTTAAGATACTCTTGGTAATAAGCTCAAGCTTTCAAAAGTTTATATTTTATAAAAATGCTCCATCGCTAAATTGTTGACCAACAGAGGTGGGTAAGTTATAATAATTGCAATATTAACTTCAGGCTGCTATCTAGAAGAGAGTAGAGGAGCAGTCACTAACCAAAGGAAGGACGATAATTTGAATACATACGAATTAGCGGTGCTTTATCATCCGGATCTTGAAATAGATCTAGAAAAAGCCTCCCAAAAAGTAATAAAACTGATAACCGACAATAAGGGCAAGCTTATCGGCGAAGATAATTGGGGTAAGCGTAAGCTGGCTTATAAGATTAAAGGCTTGGCTTCGGCCGTCTATGTTTTTTACACGGTTGAATTACCCCCGCAAGCCGTCGGGAAAGTGGAAGCCAGTCTAAATATTACCGACGAAGTTATTAGATTTCTAATAACCAAGCCCGATTTGAAAGCTATTGCTAGAGCCGAGGCTGTTAAAAGCAGCAAAGAAGCAAAAAAACAAAAAAGTAAGGCCGAAAAAGTAGAAAAACCGACAGAGTCACCCAAAGAAGAAGCTCAAGCACCTGCTAAAAAAACAAAAGAAACTACAAAAACCGAAGCAACTAAAAAGACCGGTACTAGAGAATCCAATAAAGTAAAGAAAGTTAAGGAGTAAAAAATGGCGAGAAGTTTTAATCAGGTAACGTTGATGGGTAATTTGACTCGCGATCCGGAGCTTAGAACTATTCCCAGTGGTCAAAGTGTTTGCAGTTTTAGTTTGGCTTTAAACCGCAGCTATAAAAATGCCGATGGAGAGTGGCAAGAGACAACGGATTATGTAGATGTCACAGCTTGGGGGGCTTTGGGTGAGCGAGTAGCCCAATATGTCACAAAAGGTCGCCCGGTGCTGGTGAGCGGCCGGTTGCAAAGTCGCTCGTGGGAGCAAGATGGGCAAAAACGCAGTAAAGTAGAAGTGGTTGCTCAAGATGTAACCTTTTTGGGCAGTAGAGGGAGCAGCGATTCGGTCGACAGTGACAGTGACCAGCCAGAAACCAAGAAATCTTCTAAAAAAGAGGTCGTCATAGAAGATATCAGCGATGAGCCGATAGATTTAAGTGAGATTCCGTTTTAATAACTATCGGACGTTGTTTTTGGTAGGTTAACAACAATTTAATTATATGTTAAGCAGACAGCTAATTAAGATGAAAGGAAACGAATATGGCCAGAAAAAGAAAACCGGCAACCGGTAGTGTTTATTTCGATTACAAAGACGTTAAAAGTCTACAACGTTATGTTAATCAGTTTGGTCAAATTGAGACTCGCAAACGTACCGGCTTGACCGAAATGCAACAACGACGCATGGCTAAGGCAGTCAAAAAAGCTCGCCATATTGCACTACTGCCATTTGTCCCAAACAATTAATTAATACTCGACAGGCAGGCGCATAAAATTGCGGGCGTTAATAAAATTACAAAATATAGTTTAATAACGTAAAAACGGAGTAAAAATGGCATTTGGCATCACGGATCTTAAGAAAGGAACTGTTTTTCAACTGGAAGGACACCCCTATAAAGTTGTGGACTATTCTCAAAAAGTGATGGGACGTGGCGGTTCTATTGTTAACGTACGCATTAAAAGTCTAGTGGACGGTAAGGTGTTGAACAAAACTTTTAAAGGCAGTGAGGTAATTGAGCCGGCTGATGTTTCTTTTAAGAGCGTACAATACCTTTACAAAAATAAATATAAACTGTTTTTTATGGATTCCGATACTTATGAACAGCTAGAAATAGAAGGTGACACCGCCCAAGAGGCTGCCGGTTATCTCAAAGAAGGAGACGCCGTTAAACTGCAAATGTTCGGCCAAAAGCCAATTAGCGTGGAATTGCCAAAGAATGTATTTTTAAAGGTTGTATATACCGAAGACGTAGTTAAGGGAGATACTTCTACCAGCGTAGTCAAAGATGCCAAGCTAGAAACCGGAATTATCGTTAAGGTACCGGCTTTTATTAAACAGGGCGATGAAATAAGTGTTAGTACCGAAGACGGTAGCTACCGTGAGCGCAAAAAATAACAATCGTGATTTTGTAGAAAGATTCTTCTATGTAATTTTGACTTGCTCCGAAAAAGTAGGTTTTGAATCTAAACATACTCCACAGCACATTACCCTTTTACCCCCCTTTCCCACGGAACCAAGACAAACCGGCTCTGTGATGCAGGTGGCTAGCCGGGTAGCAAATATGTTCACCCCTTTCGATATAACCTTGGCGGGCAATGATAACTTTGGTCCAAACAAAAATATTCCGGTAATTTTAGTAAAAACTAACGTTTTATTGCATAAAGTCCATAATCTGTTAATTAAGGAACTAAAAAGCGTTGGCTTAAATATATACGATTATTACAGCAATGAATTTTTAGGTTATGGCTTTACTCCTCATGTAACTATAAAAAAAATTCATCCGGTTGTAGATAAATCAAAGCCGATAACTGTTGGTCACATAGCTGTTATGCGAAAGTACAAAAATACAAAAACCGTGGTTGCAAAATATAATTTTGGTAACGGCAATGAAAAATAGACTTGACACAGAACTAGTGCAAAGGAATTTAGCGCCAAATCGTAGTCAGGCAGAAATTCTAATTAGGTTAGGCAAGGTAGAAGTGGATGGAAAAATCATTATAAAACCGGGCTACTTTGTTAAAAAAAGTTCGGCTTTAAAAATAAAACAGGAACAACGATTTGTTAGTAGGGCAGCCTTAAAACTAGAAAGCGTAGCCGAAACCTTAAACCTTAATTTTGAAGACAAAATTGTTTTAGATGTTGGAAGTAGTACCGGCGGTTTTACCGACTTTGCTTTGCAAAACGGCGCTAAAAAAGTAATTGCGGTTGATGTAGGCACTAATCAAATGCACCCGAGCCTACGTGCTGAAGAACGTGTTGAGTTGCATGAAAAAACGGATATACGTGATTTTTTACCCAGTCAAAAACCGGATATTGTTTTAATAGACGTTTCTTTTATATCGCTTCGCCGTGTTTTGCCGCATATTAGAAAAATAATAACTCTCAATTCTTTAGTTATTGCCATGTTAAAGCCACAGTTCGAAGTGGGTGGTAGCTTAAAACATCGGGGTGTCATAAAAAATGACGCTATACGCCGTAGGATATTAAAAGATTTTGAAGCCTGGGTTAAAAAATATTTTGTCGTACTTAAAAAGGCCGATTCACAAATAGCCGGCTCTAAAGGCAATCGAGAACGGTTCTTTTTATTAAGAAAACTTTAAAAATACATAAGACTTAAAACACCAGGTGTTCATACTTTCACCGGCCGTTGTCTTGGCTCAATTGAAAAATTAAACGTTAAATTTGAACTCGACAATGTCGTTTGGTTGCATAATGTAAGTTTTGCCCTCGGTACGAATTTTACCCCTGGCTCGAGCTACGACCTTGGAGCCGGCTTCTATTAAGTCGTAGTAATCAACAACTTCAGCGGCTATAAAACCGCGTTCAAAATCGCCGTGTATGACGCCGGCGGCTTGCGGGGCGGTACTGCCTTTTTTAATAGTCCAAGCCCTTACTTCTTTATCACCGGCAGTTAAAAAACTTTGCAAGTTTAGAGCCTGGTAAGCGATTTTAACTAATTGTTCCAAACCAGAATGCTCAACTCCATAACTTTGCAACAGTTCTGCAACCTCGTGTTTGCGCAAATTTTTAAGTTCGTCTTCTAGTTTGGCACACACTAAAATGGCTGGGCTTGGCTTAACCAGTTCGAACAATTTTTGTTGAGTTTGTTTGTTGCTTAAAGAAGCTTCATCGACATTGAACACATAAATAATCGGCTTGGCGGTTAATAGCTGCAATTCTTTCAGCCAACCGTCAATTTCGTTGGCATTTAACTTTTTGTTAACCGTGTCAAAAAGTGGTTTGCCATCATTCAGTTGATTAAAAATTTTTTGTAAAAAGTCGAGCTGTGGCTCAAGTTTAGGGTTGGCTTTGGCTTCTTTTTCTAATTTTGGTAACTTTTTTTGTACGGTACTGACGTCGGCCAGAACAAGTTCGGTGTTGACAATTTCTATATCGTGAGCCGGATCGATTTTGCCTTGAACGTGCTGAATGTTGTCGTCTTGAAAAGCCCTAATTACTTGGGCGATAGCACCACATTCACGAATATGACTTAAAAATTGGTTACCTAAACCCTCGCCCCGGCTGGCACCGGCTACCAATCCGGCAATATCGGTAAACTTAACGGTGGCCGGAATAATTTTTGGGTTGTCATATAATAAAGCTAATTTTTCTAGCCTTTCGTCGGGTATTGGCACAACGCCGGTGTTTGGTTCTATGGTGGCGAACGGATAGTTAGCGGCTAAAATATTATTATTGGTCAGGGCGTTAAACAGGGTAGATTTGCCAATGTTCGGCAAACCGACTATTCCAATAGACAAGCTCATTACGCTATTATAACAGAGGTAGTAACGTATAAATAACAATGACGAACATTAAAATAAGATATCAAACCGATTTTAGAGTAAAAGATAAATGGTTGGTTGGGTTTGCGGTAATGCAAGAAAACGATTATCGTAAAAAAACACTAATCTGTAAAACAGTAAGATACATTGCTAGTGCTTTACTTTGAAAGCGCAGTATAGTAAATAATTTAAGGTTAACGCCCCTGTTAAAAAACTATTTATCGTGTTTATTGCTTATGGTTGTAATTTTTCGTACAATCTGATTAAAGTTAAACAAAGAGGATTTTATGATAAATATCACTAAAAAAGATCCAAGTAACAAAAGCGGTGAAGTAATAAGTGGAGCGGTTAAGTGTGCTAACGTTAAAAACGTCATGCTTAAAATTAAAAACAATAAACTAATAACAGTTTTAATTTTAATAATTGTAATTGCTGTATGTGTCGGGTTCTACTTTCTGTTCATCAAAGAAAGACCCGTTTTAACAGTAAACGGTGTAAAAATTTATAAGTCTGATATTGCCAAAGATGCTAATTTAAATAAAAAAGCTTGGCGGGCTTCCAACAAGAATTTATCCGAAAAGGAAGTGTACGAAAAGGCTAAAAACCACTTAAAAGAAAAGGCGTTCATATCTCAAGGATCAAAAAAGAAGAATATTACAGTTTCGGACAAAGAGTTAAATGAAGAATACCGTAAAAGGGTAGCGGAATACGGCAGAGAAACTGATTTTTTGACCATGCTACGAGAGACATACGGCTGGACTAAAGAACAATATCTAGAGAACCTAAAACTAGAACTCATTAAAGAAAAACTAGTAACAGAAGTAGTCGCAAGCTACAGTGGTGAGGTGTTATTTGTAAGATACGATGTTTACGGCAACGACCAACAAGGAGTGGAGCAGGCTTTAGCGAAGGCTAACGAGCTCAGGCAGCAGATGATTTCAGGCAAGAAACCCGAAGACATTGTCGACTCATTCGAAAATAGCACATTATGGCATAGACCGTTTATTGATAGTTATAAATTTACCGGTTTAAATGGGAGTAACGACAAAGAATATTTCGAGGGTCGAGAGGACTGGCAAAATATTTCAAAATTAACTACCCCGGGGCAGGTAACTCCAGTTTATAAATCTGCAGGTGGTTACTTTGGCGTTGCAGTGTTAACAGCACGGAATGGTGGTGCTCACAATAGCTGGGACGCATATACATCTTCATTTAAGGTATCGATGGGAGAACGAAAAGCTATATATCAATATACGAGAACTTACGCCTCATTATTTAAATTGGTCATTAACCATGTACAAGAGGGTGTAAAATTTATCTATACCGAATTCACTGGCAAAGTAGCTTATGCTATATGCGAACACCCTGCATTAAATAAATCGGGCAGTTGTTGCAAGTTAAAAAATCCCGGTTCCCAAATACACATTGGAAAACTTGAGGTTATTGTAACGGACTCTGTAACGGGCGACAAAATTCCGGGGGCTACGGTAAGGGTATGGTTCAACGGGCAAAATTATCACAATCTTTGTAATAGTGAAATAGACAACCGTGTTTTTAGACAAGAAACAAATCGTAACGGTATTGCTAGGTTTGAACTGAGTTGCTGGGTGCACTACACAATATCAGTTTCACATGCTGACTACGGATATGCTATTGTTGACGAAAACTGGAAACCAAAAAACGGTGCTACTGATACAATAAATTTCCGATTCCACAAATGGACTTTAAGAGCTTCGTCTGATGTTGACAGACGCAACGTGCAGGTTGGTGATCCGCCAGTAGTGTTTACTCACGACATATGGAACGCTTCTAATAAATCTGGTATGAGACCGGGCGCTCCCGGAACGGATGTTAAAGACACTTTTAAATCGACAGTAATTTGGGAGAGCGGAAGTGGGGAGGTCTACTGGGTAAGCAACCCCAACAGCGGAGGGGCTACCCCGACGATGCCTAGTACAAGAACGCACGGACCTCTTGGTGCAGGAAAGCGCATCGAGCCCAAGAGAGTGAATAGATTTACGCCTTCCTCACCTGGAGTTTATTGTCAGAGTATTATCGTTAAACCATCAGTCAGCAACGACGACAAGTCTTCATTTACTTCAGGAAGAGCATGTGTGGAAGTAGGCCTTCGAACTCCACCCGATGGTGGTTTCACTCCGCACGTTGATGTTACTGATTACGAAAAAGGCAATAACACATTTTCGGTAACCCACAGAGTGGCTGCCGACAGAAGTGCCTGTCCGTCAGCCGGTAATAATTTAACAAGGACTTGGTCATACGGCGGCGGGTTGTTGCGTGAGGGCACTCAGACCGTCACCTATAATTGTAGTGCCCCTAACGCCGTTCCTACTATAACGGGAGGAGACACAGTAGTAACATTATATGCAGACTCAACACAGCGCAATACACTCGACGCCCAAGATCCAGGTACTTCTTACTCGAGATTTACTACTATCGGCACATCGACTGAAACCAAGAATTTTACCGTCTACGAAGTTCCTTACACTCGTTTTTACGGCCACGACGTCCACGCTACTAATGGAGACGTCATCTTTAACACCAATCCAATCCCTCCCAACTCTCAGGGTATCGCCTCGGCCTCCCAATACGCTATTATCGCCCGAAGCACTATAGCTATGGCCTCAGCCGCTTTTCACCATAACGCAACCAACCCTCCTCGCGCACCATACGGTCTTTCGGTGGGAGACTATGCCTTCGGAGAGGGGGAGAGATCTTTGGAAGGTAAGTTACCAACTACCGCGATAGACTATAGCCCTGGCGCAGGCGGTAGTCTACCCACTCCCCCAGTCGATGCCAGGGGTGGTTACTACAAAGGAGACGATATTACAATAGAGGCTTCTAATGTATCGAAAAAAATCACCGTCAAAGCCAAAAACATCACAATAAACGGTGATATAACAACAGTATTGCCTCCAGGTCCCTTCAACGACAGTACCACACCGGTAGTTTTATTGATTGCCGATGATGACATTAATATAAGCTCCAACGTCCGACAAATTGATGCGGTATTAATTGCTGGGGGGGAGATTAACACTTGCACAACAAATACAGGTGCAGTTATCCCTAGAAATCAGTGGCATACTGCTTGTCAAAACAAGCTGGTAATTAACGGAGCCATAGGAGCTAAAAATATTAACTTCCAGCGCTCTATAGGTACCCGCCTTAAAGGTAATACTAACGAGGATATGGCTAGAGTATTCAACGGCAACATGGCCGGCGATGCTGGCAACCTTACCGAGGCGGCCGAAGTGATAAACTACCCGGGTTACTTAAACTTTACCAGCTTTTACTTGTTAAATAGCGGTCGGGCCAACTACCAGGCCTTGTTTAACGCTCCTCCGCGTTTGTAACACGTTTATAAATTGAATAAATAAATTGTTGTTTT
>Ga0255342_1000172_pt1 | contig 120857 bp, 97 predicted proteins | sample wastewater_treat_3_FD_192416 | JGI IMG/M metagenome (GOLD analysis project Ga0255342, IMG submission 192416) | Wastewater microbial communities from Lulu Island WWTP, Vancouver, Canada - plant14 | ecosystem: Engineered > WWTP > Wastewater > Unclassified | place: Canada: Vancouver, British...
TGGAAAAACCCCAAAATGGGCCTCTTGAGAGGGCATTAGAGAGGAAAAACCATCAAAACAGACCAAAAAAGACCTGTCGGGTCAGAAAAAATGATGTGGAATAGGATGAATTCATCTCAATTCAAATACGGGTGTATTATTCAACGGTCTTTACTATATTAGTATATATTATATATAAGTATATATACCAATATATTGTATATCCAGTTCCATAATCATGCCATCCCAGCCCTCGGCGCCGGTGTAAGACGTGCTAATTTGCTAATTTCGCTAATTTGACTTGGGAAAGAAAAGGCCGGCGTGTGCCGGCCCGTTAATATATCATTGGATGTCCATGTCGCTCAGGACAGGGTTTAGCGGTACTGGTAGATCATCCAGCCCTTGGTGCCGAGGGCGAGAAAGATGAGGTCGCCGTCCAGGGCGACGTCGAATATCTCGATGTAGGGGTGGGTGATGGTTCTGAGGTCGTTCACGCGGAGGGGGTTGGTGACATCGAGGATCTTGAGCCCGCCCTGGCCGAGGGCGAGGTAGAGCAGGTTGTCTTTCAGTTCGAGGTCGCGGATATCGTTGGAAAGGCGGGTTTGGAAGATGAGGCGGGGGTGGTTCATATCCGAGGCGTTGATGGCGAGGAGCTTTTTCCCGGCGCCCAGCCAGACGATGTCGCCGTTTTTGGCCATCACGGTGGCGTCGGAGATTTCGTAATTTACCCCTATGCAGGTGGGAAACTGAAGGTCGGAGATATCGACGGTCACCAACCCGAAGTCGTTCAGTGCCCAGAGATAGGGATATTCGGCGATGAAATCGCGGACGCCCCACTTTTCGGAAAAGGTGCTTTTAAGCTCGCGCATCCCGCCTTTGCCGATGTCTATGATGTCGATTCCTTTGAAACGGTCGGCCACATAGAGCATCGAGCCTTCGCGGGTGATCTTGTTGCCGGGCACGGTGTTCGTGAAATAGATGGTGCCGGGGTAGGAAAGGGTGTCAACGGTGGAAACGAGGTTGGCGGGTTCCTGGCTACAGATGTAGATCTGGTTTCCGCCAAGCATGTTCACGTCCTCAATGATGTATTGGGAGCGGAAAACGGCCTCGAGGCGCGGCGACCAGGGGTTGAAAATGGAATGTATCCAGATAAAGTTCTGGTTGCGGAGGATAACCTGGTCTTCCTGGAAGTCGATATTGTATGGCTGGATCGCGGTTTCGTGGACCAGCAGATGCGGGACGCGGAAATCGACGGCAACCGCGGACGCGCAGAAGGCAAGGGCCAAAACAAGCAGCAGAGTGTGTTTCATTTGTCACTCCTTATTGGATGTGAGGCAGCTTTGGAGGCTGCGAAGTATATACGAGGCAGGCGGGCGTTTCCTGCATCATTTGATCAGTTGGCGGATGATGTCGGCAGAAGTCATGCCCTCGGCTTCGGCGGCAAAGGATATCAGCACCCTGTGGGTGAGCACGGGCAGCGCCACAGCCCTCACATCCTCTTCCGAGGGGGTGAGGCGGCCGTCAAGGGCGGCCTTTGCTTTGGCGCCCAAAACCAGATACTGGCTGGCACGGGGGCCGGCACCCCAGTTGATCCATTTGGCCAGGCCGGGGTCAAGCTCGGGATTCCCGGGGCGGGTGAGGCGGGCCAGCTTCACCGCGAATTCCAGAACGTGGGAACTGAGCGGCATGGCGCGGATGGCGGACTGGAAGGCGATTATCCGCTCCGCTGAAAGAAGGGGGCGCGGCTCTTCCGCAGCGGCGCCGGTGGTGTTTTGCACGATGGTCAGCTCCTCCTCATAGGAGGGATAGCCGATGTTGATGTAGAGCATGAAGCGGTCGAGCTGGGCTTCCGGCAGGGGATAGGTTCCTTCCTGTTCGATGGGGTTTTGGGTTGCCATCACGATGAACGGCAAATCCAGCGGACGGGTCACGTTTCCGCTGCTCACCTGGTATTCCTGCATCGCCTGGAGCAGGGCGGCCTGGGTTTTGGGCGGGGTGCGGTTGATCTCGTCAGCCAGGATGATATTGGCAAAGATCGGACCCTTGATATATTGAAATTCCCGGCGCTCGCCGCCGCTGAGGGAGACCAGGATGTCCGAACCCGTGATGTCCGAAGGCATCAGGTCCGGAGTGAACTGGATGCGGCCAAAGGAGAGGTTGAGGGCTTTGGCGATGGTCGAGATGAGCAGGGTTTTAGCCAGGCCGGGCACGCCTTCGATGAGCATATGGCCGTTGGCGAAGAGGCCCATCAGCACTTTTTCCACCACGTCGTCCTGGCCCACGATGACCTTGCGGATTTCGGCCAGCAGCTCCTGCTTCACGCTTTTCAATTCTTCGATCTTGCCGATCATGGCTTCACTGTTCATACATTTTGTCTCCACGGATAATCGCTTTCAGCACCTGGCTTCCGCTCGCGGCGATGGCGGCAAAGCCGATCACGCCGATGAGTATGGCCGTCAAAACGTGCGCGAAAGCCATGATCGCCGAAGCGCTGTCTTTTGTCAATGCAAATCCAACCGAGAAAATGATTATCATCATCCATTCGTTGCTGCCCAGTTGGGCCGGGGGCTGGGGCAGGGCGTAGGAAAGGTTGATCAGGGTATAGCCGAAAAGCACGTAAACGAAAGGAAAATCCACCCCGAAAGCACGGAAGAGGAGATGGAAATAGAGGCCGTCCAGGCCCACTCCAAGGGCGGTGAGCAGCACGGCGACAACCAATCTTGACCAGTGCTGCTCAAACACGTTCAGGCCGCGGATGAAAACGTCGATGTAGCCGAAGATTTTCTCCCGCCAGCGTCGGGGCAGCCAGGCGAAGAAGGTTTGCAAAAACCTCACCACGCCATCCTTTCGCCACACCGCCAGCAGCAGAATCCCCAGGGAAACCAGGAACACCAGGCCCAGCAGCACCAGCAGCACAGTGAGGCCGGCAGACACGCGGATTCTCAGTAGCGGAACCATCACCAGCACGAAGAGGATGCCCAGGGTGTCGAAAGTCTTGTCAATAAAGATGGAGGGCAGCACATTGAGCAGGGGCAGGCCGTGATTGCGTTTCACAAACCAGGCCTTCACCAGCTCTCCGGCCCTGATGGGGATGAGGTAGTTGACCCAGTTTCCGCCCATGCTGTAGAGAAAGGTGCGGCCCAGGGAAATGGCGGTTTGGGATCTCAACAGCAGGTTCCAGCGCCAACTGCGGATGAAATAGGCGCTCAGGTAGGCGATGGCGGCGAAGGCCACCAAATAGGGTTTTACCCGTCGGATGCTGTCCAGCACAGCGCTTGTGTCGATGCTGCGCAGCCAGAGCCAGATCAGCGCCAGTCCCAGAAGAAAGCCGGCGATGAGAAAAGCAATGCGCTTGCGGGACATCAGGACCGGTTTAGCGCTCAAAGACCATCCTGAAATGGTGGGCCCAAACCCGCTTCAGGGCTTCCGGCGCGGCATTTTCCAGCCACTGGTAGCTCCGCATCCGATCGGCAAAACCGGGATCGTCGCCAGAATAATAACTGAGGATGCTCAGGGTCTCGCCCTCCTCTTCCTTTGGCTGGGACAGCTTTTTAGGCAGCAGTCTCCCCGGCAGCCATTTGGCCAGAAGTTCCTCCTTGGTCATGCCGATATCCGGCCAGGGCGGGCAGTCGAAACAGCCGGACTCGGCCAGTTTCCAGCCCAGGTTTTTGAGCAGGCGGATGATCGACGGCGGGTCGATGTTGCCAAGGCGGAGGTCAGGATACTTTTCAGCGCTGTAGTCCTTCAACTGCATCTTGTAGCCCAGGCCGGAGCGGTTTGGAACGCTGATGAAGATGGCTTTCGCGGTCACGCGGGAAAGTTCACTCAAAAAGGCTCTCAGGTCCGGCACGAACCAGAGCGCGGAAAAGGAAAAACTGAGGTCGAAAGCCCGGTCGGGATAATCCAGGCGGCGGAAATCCGGATTGTGGCGGGCCGTGAAAGAGCGGTCCATCGTGTGCCAGAGATTGCGTATCAGTTCAAGGCGGCGGGGATTGTCATCCTCCAGGGTCACTTCCAGGCCGGAATCGGCTAGGGCGAAGAGGTTGATCCCGCTGATACCGGTGAAGCCGAAGGAAGGGCTTTCCAGCACATTCCGGGCTTCATACTTGTTGGCGGTGGCCAGCAGCAGTTCGTTCAGCACGATGCGTTCGTAGGAAGAGCCCAAACCCTCATGGGGGCTGTCAAAGAATTTTTCCCAGTCGTTGATGATCGGAATGGCCATTATTTCTTCAGATAGTCTTCAATGGTGATCCGGATATCCGGAATGGTGAAAGTGGGGGGGAGGCCCATCAGTTCGTAGGTATCGGCCACGTGATAGAACCAGGAGCGGGATATCAGTTGAAAGCGGCTGACCCAAAGCTCGTTGTTGACGAGTTTCGCCGCTTGTTCGCCCAAGCGGAAGAAAATCCGGTCCAGCTTGAGGATGGAGGGGTAGTTATCGCCTTTCAACTCCCGGGAAATGAAGTTCACCAGTTGCTGCAGCTCCACCGGCTCGCGGTCGGCCACATTCAGTGCCAGACCCGGTTTGTAGTCGTTCAGCAGCAGCCAGGTGAAGGCGCGGGAAATGGTGTCCACGTGGCAGAGATGCAGCCAGACGCGTTTATTGATGAGGGGGAAGCGGTTCTTGTGCACCATCTTCACCAACTGGTATGGGAAGCCGCGGTCGCAGGTGCCGTAGGTCACGGAAGGGCGCAAAATGGCGGCTTTCAGGCCTCGCACGACCATCCGCTGGATCATTTTCTCGCTTTCGATCTTGGTGTAGTGGTAAAAATTATCCGGGTTACGTTCTGTCTGGTTGTTCGCCGGCAATTCCTCCGGGATGGCGCCGAAGACCCCAACCGAGGAACAGAACATGAATTTGGCGTTGTGCAGAAGGCAGTGTTCCGCCAGGGACTGGGTAGAGGTGAAGTTGGCCCGCAGAAATTCCTGGTGGCTGAATTTTCGGCCGCCCCGCAGCGCGCCTATGTGCAGCACGGCGTCGAAAGCGTTGTCTTTCAGCCAGGCTGTGAGTTTGTCTGTGTCCGCCAGATCCATTTTTACGATTTCCAGTTCGGTGCGGAAGGCGGAATAACGCTCTGGCTGAGTTTCAGGGCGGATAAGCGCGGTGACGTGGTAATCCGTTTTGGCGGCCAGAACATTGTTCAGCACCGCCCGCCCGATGAGTCCGGTAACGCCTGTGATCAGCAATCTGGGCATTTATCCAAAAATCCTTTGGAACCAGCTTCTCTTCTTGCGGTGTCGCCGTTCGTGGCTGGGACGCAAATAAACGTATTTGAAAGGAACGGTTTCGTCGGCAATGATTTTGGCGGGAAAATCTATGGAGAGCAATTCAGCAACGGTGGGGTCCAGCTCCGTCCTAAGCAATTCCAAGGCTTGGAAATACGATCCGTAGGGCGTTTTGGCGTGGTCGTCAGAAGCCAGGAAGTGGGCCCAGCCGTTGCGCAGCAGCAGCCAGGCGGTCTGGCGAACCTTTTCGCCGTAGTTTCCCAAAAGGCTGCCGGCGTTCACCTGCATGTAAATGTCGCGCCGGATGAGGTCCTTGGCGTCATGGACGTTTCTCATGATGCTCACATAGCGTTCTGCGTGGGCCAGGATGGGCTTGTAGCCTTTGCGGAGCAGGGGGTAGAGGTATTCGTAAAAATCACTGGGCAGGCCGTTGAGGTCGGATTCAACCAGGATGTAGCGTGAGTTTCCCATCCTAAGGTCGTGTTTCTCAATGTCTTTCAGGCTGAAAGGATGCAGGAAGATTTCAAAGCCCGGATGCAGCCTGATCCCCAAGCCTTCGCCAGACGCCAGTTCACGCAGCCTGGCAAGTTTGGCGTCGTAATCCGCACGCGGATACTGATAGAAGCCCGGCATGAAGTGTGAGGTCATAAAAACGTCTGTGACGCCACCCTCAGCCATCAGTTTCAGCTGGGCAAGCGATTTTTCCTCAGAATCAGAGCCGTCATCGGTCTGAGGCAACAGATGGCAATGAATGTCGATCATCTCTCAGGGTAGATTCTCCTTTATCATTTGCACAAACTCCACCAGAACATCCGTATGTTCGAAAGGGCTTATCATCCGCAAACTTTCGTCCAGCATCTTCTCCACCGCCAGGCGGGCTTTGTCGAAACCCAGGAAGCCGGTGTAGGTTCTTTTTGAGGCGGGGACGTAATCTTCGTCGAAATCTATGTCCTCGCTGCCGTGTTTATAATCTTTGTTTATATCTTCTATCATCTGATAGGCAAGGCCAAGGTTCAGGGCATAGCCGCTCATGATCTGGCGCGTGTTTTCCTCCGCCCCGGCCAGAACGCAGGCCATGTCCGCCCCCGCCTGGAGCAGCGAACCCACTTTTTTGGAATCTATGTAGCGCAGTGTGTTCAGCTTCATCACCCGGTGTTTGCTTTCCAAAGCCACCGCCTGGCCGCCAATCAAGCCGTATGTCCTTGTGCTGATGGAAAGTATGCGTATGCAGGCCAAAGCCTTGGAGGGAGGGGTGATATCGCTCAAAATCTCAAAGGCGAGAGCGTAAAGCGCGTCACCGGCAAGGATTCCCACTGTGTTGTCATATTTCATGTGCAGCGCCGGGGCTGCTCGCCGCTCCGTCCTGTTCATCAAAAAGGGAAGGTCATCGTGCGTCAAGGCAGCGTTGTGGGCAATTTCCAGCGCTGTGGCGGCCTTCAAGGCCTCTGCCATGCTTTTGCCCTTCATTCCGGTGAGCATATCGTACATTGCAAGCAGCAAAAGCGGACGCCAGCGTTTTCCGCCGGGGAAGATAGCGTAGCGCGTGGCTTTCTTGAGTTCCTTGGCCGGTGCTGTCTGAGGACTAATGTATTGTTTCAGACTGGCTTCGATCATATCCAAACGGGTCTCAAAATACTTCTGTAACAGCAAGTTATACTCCCTGATGGCTGTTTCTCTCATTTTCACGCCATTTTACTTTTCCTTACTCTGAAACGGCCAATATTGTCAAGAACTTTTATTGGAAAACGGCATCAAAGCTCCCAATTTCAGAAATACCCCACTCGATTTTTGGAGCTGAAAAACGACTGGTCTTGGACCTGACTGCGAACATCAGACACCAGCCAGGAAAGCTCTTTCGCGCGTAATATTCAAGACGGCATTTCGTTTCTTATCATGGTGATAGCTTGCACAAAAGAAATAATCAGTTTTAAGAGACTACCATATCTATCTACTATACAGTTTAATACCCTCTTCTTACAGCGCCCGTGACCCGTAGAGGATCATAGCGTTGTTTGCTGGCCGTTAAGGCCCTCCTCTATGCCCCAGACGCGCCTCCCGCTAAATCCTCGCACCAAATGCGGGCATCGTGCGGGAGGCATGAAAGAGGGATGGAAGCGAGGGCTCAGGGCCTGACATGCAGGACATGGCGGTGGGTGAGCATTTATGGCTGTATTTTGATTAGAGCGGATGCTGGCACTCAACAGCAAAACAACCTGGAGGGCTTTACCTATCCGGTTTGACAGAGAGCCGTCAATAAATGGGGAAAAGGAAGGATTTGGACTGGGAAACCATGATTTCCCTTGACCTCCACAGGCAGGGAAAATACCGGGTCAGGTAAGGAAAACATGATACGAACCGGAAAGATAATCGACATCGACTGCCAGTGCGGCTTCAGGCTTTTCCGCTATTTCAAGGCGGGAAAGGGGCGGCTTATCAAATGCCTCATCAGCAGGCTGAGTGAGGACCGGGTTGGCCTAACGGGGGCGGCGACCTTCTCGAGGCCCGTTTGTCCCGCTTGCGGCCGGGAACTGGGCATCGTGATGATGATCCATGGAGAACCGGCCCTGAAACTTAACCAGGGCACGATCAAAAGCGTGAGGATCTGATCCGGATTTGGGACCAGAAACGCTGTCAGAGGCTTTGTTTTAGAATGGGATCAGAGGGGCAGGGAGACTCTTGTTCCTGTTTTGGCTGACTGGTAGATGGCCTGGATGATTTCCACGGATTTCCGACCGTCCCTTCCGTCGGTGAAGGGTTTTCCCTTGTTCAGAAGGACGTCCACCACGTTGCGGTAATAGGGGTTGTGGCCGAATCCGTAAACGTTCGGGGGCTGATAGTTGGCGTCCAGGGCGATGCGGTCATCGTCGTCGTAGTCTTCAAATTCCCACTTTTCTATCTTGTTGACGGCCACCCCGCCCACTTTCACGGTGCCCTTTTCGCCGATGATGGTGATTGAGCCTTCGAAATTCTTTGGATAGGTGAGCATGGTTACATTTAGGGTGGCGATGATCCCGGAGCGGAAATGGAGGATGGCGCAGCCGGTGTCCTCAGCTTCGATCCGGCGGGCCATGGTGGAGGTATAGGCCATCACGCTGTCCACATTCCCCAGCAGCCAGTATATGGCATCCACGTAATGGCTGGCCTGGTTCATGAAGGCGCCGCCGTCGAATTCCCAGGTCCCGCGCCATTTGGCAGCGTCGTAATACTCTTGGGGGCGTTGCCAGAAGACGTTGGACTGGGCCAGGAAGATGCGCCCGAAGCGGTTTTTGTCCACAGCCTGTTTGAGCAGCTGCATGGTGCTGTTGAGGCGGTTTTGCTTCACCACGAAGAGCTTGACTTGGTTGGCGTCGCAGGCCTTGATCAGCCTGCTGGCGCCGTCGATGTTGATGGCCATGGGCTTTTCTGTGATCACGTTGACTTTGTGTTTGGCCACGTCGATGCCTATCTGGGGATGGAGTCCACTGGGTGTGCAGATGCTCACTGCGTCGAGCTTTTCCTTGTCCAGCATTTCCAGATGGTCTGTGTACCAGTTCGTTATGCCATAGGTCTCGGCGGCGAGGCGGGCTTTTTCTTCGACAACATCCGCGCAGGCGACAAACTCGGCTTCGGGAATTTGGGAAACTGCTTCAAAATGGTTTTTGGAGATGCGGCCGCAACCGATCAATCCTAATTTTATCTTTTTCAATTCTTGTCTCCTTGAGAGTGATTCTTGAGACACCAAGCGCACATTTCGGCGATGCTGGAAGCGATGCTCGTGGTCTGAACATATCCAGCCGAGCGTATCTTGGCGGCTTGGAAATTGGTCTCGGTGGCGAATTTCTTCATGCGGTCACTGTTGATGGGAAAATCGATCCCCAGCAGTTTGGCAGGGAGGTCAAAGATTCTGCCAATACCCACGGCCATTTGGATGGGAATATTCACCCGGGGCATCCGGAAGCCTGGCTGCGAGGCGATTAAACGCATCAATTCATGCAGGGTTAAGTAAGGCTCGTCAACGCAGTTGAAGTGCTGAAAGCCTGGCTGGAGCAAGCCCAGGGCGAATATGACCATGCCGGTGACGCTATCCAGGGATACCACGCTTTTAACGTGGTCGCCTTTGCCCACCATCACCCAGGGTCGGCGGTGCATGGTATCCAGAAGTTTGTACATGTTGGCGTAGTTGTGGGGGCCGAAGATCACGGTGGGACGCAACACAATGAGTTCCCGGAGCGGATCTTTCTTTATCCAGTCAACGCAGAGCAGTTCGCCTGCCAGTTTGGATTCGCCGTAGGGATGGTCCGGCGCGTAAGGCGCATCCTCATCAGCGGCCCCTATGGGATGTCCGAAAACGGAAACCGTGCTCAGGTAGATGAGGCGCCTTATCCCTTTCTGGGAGGCGAATTCGAGCAGGGTCTTGGTCCCGTATTTGTTGTGGGAAAAGTATTCCCCGCGCTTGATGCCGAAATCGTGTTTGGCAGCGGCGCAGTGAATGATAAGATCGATCTCGGCGTTGTTTTCCAGCTCGAAAGCTCCGGAGGCGGATTTGAGGTCGGGCAGGGAGCGGATATCACCCAGGATCGTCTTGGGATGAGGGTTGGCGTCGCAGTGGGCGCTGAGGTCTATCCCCTGAACCTGATGGCCCAGGCGGTCGAGTTCCCACATCAGTCGGGAGCCTACAAAGCCGTTGCTGCCTGTTATTAGTATATTCATTTATGTAGGGCGTCTCCTAACGCACCGGGTTCCAAGTGGCGGTCTTCTTTCTCTGCAGATAGCGGACGAAGGCTACCAGCGACGACCAGATCATCCCCACCAGATATGCCGGCAGGTAAAAGAATGGCGGGCGCTTGCCACGAGCTTGAAGGATCAAGCCAAGCACGCCCAATCCGTAAATCAGGCACTGGAGCAAAAATATCACCCGGTAGAAGCGAATTTGTAACAGGAAAGCGGAGGCAAGGAATCCTGTCAACACAAAAACGAAAAAGAGCCAGCGCAGCAGCTTGTGGGAAACGAGCTGGAAGCTAGTGGCGGGATAGCGGAAGGGGTTGAGTAGCGCTAGGTTGCGTTCCAGCACAAACCATTGAGGGGTGATGATGCGGATCTTACGGGCGATTTCCTGTCTGGCGGATTCAGTTTCTTCCTCAAAAACGTTGGCCTGGGGCTCGTAAGCCGCCAGAAAGCCGTTTTTAAGTACGGTTAGTACGCGCTCGAAATCGTCCACCGACTGGGGATCAACCCTCTGAAAGAGGTCGCGACGGATGAGAAAGATGGAGCCGTTGGCGCCGATGATGGAATGAAAATCGCTGTCCAGCTTCTTGAGCCAGGATTCGTAGCGCCAGTAGAGGCCTTCACCGGATTTTCCACCTTCTCCCGGGGTGAGCCTCAGTTCACCTGAAACCAAAGCCAGTCTGGAATCAGAGCGCATTCTGGCAACCAAGAGCTTCAGGGCATCAGGCGCGAAAATGGAGTTGGCATCAGTGGAAAACACGTAATCGCAATCCAGCCGCGGCAGTACCAGGTTGTGGGCTGATTGCTTGCCTTGGCGCGGTTTTTGGATTACCAGTTCCACCCGCTGGTCCTGATAGCGGCTTACGATTTCATTAGTCGCGTCCTCTGAATCGTCCGAAATGACGATCATATTCAGGCGATCATGGGGGTAATCGAGTTCTAGGAAAGAAGTAATCTTGGCCTCGATCACATCCTCCTCGTTACGGGCGGGACAGAGTATGGTCACACGGGGAAATTCAGCTGTTTCCTCAGGGGTGGGATTGTATCTTTTCCTGAAACGGGTCAGGATGGCGATAATGAGGGGATATCCCGCCAGATGGTAAGCCAAGGCGGCTACGGAGAACCAGAAGAGGGTTTGGGTGAAGATCATGTTTGTTAACTCACTTCCTGTCGCTGGTCCAGCTGGTTGATGAAAGTGTCGGAATCCAAGGCGACAAACGCAAAGTCAGGAGAAGGCCCATTCTGTCAAGCTATTTGTCTGTTAGGCAAAGAAACATTTGACAGGGGCGGGCTGCGGATAATTATGTGTCCCATGTCGAGTCTTAACTTCGTGAAAAACGCTTCAGAGGATACGGGGATATAATTTTATGCCCGGAATCAACCTGAAGAAAAACATCCTGCTTGGCGGCAGCTCCAGATTGCTGATCATGGGGTTGTCTTTCCTTTGCAGTTGGATTTCCGCACGTTTTTTGGGGGTGGAGCTCAAAGGCCAGTACAGTTATCTGGTAACCTTGGGAGGTTTCATCTGGATGGTGCTGGATTTGGGATTGTACCGCAGCTATCCCTATCTGATCCGCAAAAACCCAGACAAGCTGAACAGCCTGATGGGCTGGACGATCCTTTCCTTTGTGCTGGAAACCTTGCTGTTGGCGGCCTTGGGACTTGGTTTGCTGCGGTTCTGGAACTCAATTCTGGGCTTTGTCTTTGATCCTCTATCCATGCTGCTTTTCATAGGCTTCATCACCCTCACCAAGCTATTCATGCACCTCCAGAGTCTCTATATGGGCATGGACCGAATCGGGCTGCACTCTCTGGGTCACATCCTCAATTCCTTAACCTGCTTGCTCCTCTTTGCCCTTGGTTATTTTATGTTCCAGGGGGAAAGGCGGCTGGTCTTCATCTTGGGCTCGATGTTGCTGGGTTTGACGGTAGCCAGTCTCTTTTTCTTGCTGGCCAAAAGATGGGGTAATCCGTGGCGGAACTGGCAGCCGCGTTTTGTATTGAATTCCTATAAATTCGGGATCCGGGTGTTCATTTCCAGCCTGCTGATCATGCTGTTGATTCGAGCGGACATTGTGCTCATAAAGCATTTCCTCGGTTTTAGCGAGGTGGGAATCTACTCGATAGGAGCGCATATCGTTGACACGCTGCAAACAGCATCCAACGTTGTTGGCGGTTTTCTCTTCGTGAAACTTTCAGATACCGCGGACGACCGCGCCAAGTGGCTCCTGATGAAGAAGATGCTGATGCTGTTCTTCGTTTTTCTCAGCATCACCAATCTCGGTTTTGCCCTGCTGGGAAAATGGGTGCTCCAAACCTTTTACGGAGCGGATTTCGTGCCTGCCTATGGGGTTTATCTATGGCTGATACCGGCAAGTTACGGGCTCAGTTTCGGCTCGCTTTTCAACAACTATCTGAACAGCAAGGGATTCCCCGTCGCCACCATCTTCATTGCCGGACTCGTCCTGGTAATGAACATTGGGCTAAACATACTGCTGATCCCGCTTTTGGGAATTATAGGGGCTGCCATCGCCACCGATATTGCCTATTTGCTCTGGTTCTTGCTGATCATCGCTTATGAACAGCGAAGCAGCGGTGGCCAGATGCTGTCCTGCCTGGCTCCGGCCAAGACCGATTGGAGAGATTTCAGCCGGGAGCTGCTCTCCACCTTACGTGTGAGGAACAGGAGCAATCTGGGAAAGGAACAGTTCTGATGAGCAAATCGAGCCGGGAAATTCTGATCATCCATAGTTGGGGCATTGGTGATTTAATCCTGCTCACTCCGGCGTTGAAAGTGGCTAAAAAGCTGCATCCAGAACTACGGGTAACTCTGCTTGTATTTCCCCGCCAGGCCGCAATTCCAGTATTGAATGCGGAATATGTGGCGAATGTCTGTTACGGAGGTTGGAAACCTTCTGAGCTTGTCAGAACCTTGATGGCTAAAAGGCACAGACGCTATTATGCAGTATTGTTTACTTCAGGCGTAACACCCTGGAAAGCATGGCTATTTATGCTAGTACTGAAATCAAAGCATAAGATAAGCGAGTACAACCAATTCAAATATCCATTATTAACAGATTATGTCCGCCACGATCCAGCCTACTCACGGGTGCGCGGCAACTACGAACTGCTCAGGGCGGTTTTACCCTTGCCGTACTGGGAGGAAGCGTGTCGGCGCAAAGAGGAACTGGATCTGGCTACTGATTTTGCGCTCAGCCAGGCCAACCATAGCTGGGCTGAATCTTATCTCAATGACCATGGTCTTTCAGGTAAGCCAATTCTGGCCATCCATCCCGGCTGCATGGCCCGGAACAAATTCCGACGCTGGCCGGTTGAGTATTTCGTGGAACTGATTAGGCTCATTAAACAAGATTATGATTGCCATATAATAGTGATAGCAGGCCCTGATGAAGTAGATGTGGGTGAACGCCTGGCGGAAGTTGAGGGTGTCCATTTACTGTCTAAAACTTCGTTGGCCAACGTCGCGGCGTTCATCTCCCGCTGTCAGGCTTTTTTGAACACCGATTCAGGCTTGGGGCACATCGCTTCCTGTTTTCAAATCCCCTCCCTAACCATCTTCGGGCCGGGCGACGAGGCTCAGACAGCGCCTTTTTCCCCGGTCAGCCAGGTGGTGCGGCTTCCTATCCATTGCTCGCCCTGTGTACGCAAGAAAAAACGAGACTGTCAGGTAGAATGCCTCACCAACTTGAAACCTGCTGAGGTTTGCACGGCCCTCAAACCAATTCTGCAAAAAGCCTCTTCCTGAGAGTTTTTCCATCCTTGACCCTCCAACCATCGCCCCCGGTATGCCCCTCGAATGATGCCCGCCACTTAGGCGGCCATTGTGCGGGAGGTCAAACTGGAGTCAACAATCAAGGGTTAAGCAAGAATACAATTACGGAAGTAAGAAGGTGAATTTAGCTATAGACATTAAGCAGTTGCCGGGTAAGTTCAGCTCGAGAGAAACACTTGATCAGATCTGTTTGAATGGTAATAATAGGAGGCTGGTTTTGCAGCAATCGGTCCAAGGCGGTGGATATTGCTTCTGGATCAGAGATGTGAACGTGCAAGCCGCCCCTGAATTCTGTCAGCAGAGTATCGATGATTGATCTTTTCGGACCCACGGAGAGGATGGGTTTGCCAGCTCTCAGAAGTTCAAACAGCTTGCCCGTGTAAACCTGTTCGGAAGCGGGGTTGTCGTCTAGCATAATCAGGTTCACGTCTGCACCCAGAGTGTGCTCCAGCGCTTGTCGGTGGGGAAGGTAACCCAGATGGGTATAGAAAGCGTGTCCGGCAGCCGTTATCCATTCACGTAGCAGAGGATCAATGCTTCCCAGATGGATAAAGCTGAGATCAGGAACTGAAGATCCCGCCATGCCTGCCAGCAGTTTGAGGGGGTTACCGTAATTGCGGTCCATACGGCCCATATAAACAACTGTCGGCTGGTCGTGCCGGACTGGAGTCAGTCCGGTAAAATCATCTTCATCGAAGCCGTTGGTGATCACTAGGGATTTTTCGTCAAGCCAGGGATACTTGGCGATGTATTGATTTCGGATATGCGGGGTGACAAACACCGCTTTGTCACAGGTTTTGAGTACTCTGGCGTCAATTCTGGTGATTCGCTTGAAACGGAAAGGCAATGCTTTTTTTTCCAGCAGGGGTGCAAATTGCCAAGCATCCCGATAATCAGCCACCCAGAATATTTTATGCCCGAACAACTTTTTCAGCATTATTCCAGCAAGAAACGAGGAAAATGGATAAGCCGTAATATAGAGGTTGCGGATTTGGTGGCGTCGAATGATCTGAGCCGCTTTCCAGGTGGCGAAGGGCATCCAGCCGATCTGCTTGTCGATCGGCCAAAGAAGGTCGTTGATGAACTTTGCCAAGGTCCAAAACCATCTTGATAGGAGATTTTTTGGCATGGTATCGGCAAAGCGGGTGCTTGTGATCCGGCTCACGTTGCGGCTGCGGATGCCCAAACCGCCTACCCGGTGGATATGGGCTTCGGGGGGAATGTCGTCCAGCAGGGAATGATCTGTTTCCTTCCTCACAGGTTTTTTGGGTACCACGGCGTGAACTTCCCAATCTTCGCGACAGGCGTATTTAAGGAATTTCAGCGCCCGCTGGACCCCGCTCAAGCCGGTGGGTGGAAATTCGTTGATGATCATCAAAAGTTTATTGTTGTTCATACACTTCCCTCACCCGGCCAATCAGCCCGGGCATCATGAAATCTTTATTGACCCTCATTTTTCCTGCCTGGGCAAGCTGGGTAGCAAGCTCCGGTTCCTGGATGAATCTAGCGATTGAGTTTGACAGGCTGATGCTGTCGCGAGGTTGGGCGAAAAGCGCTTCCCGGCCTTGTTCAAAGAGGCCATGGATACCTTCACCCTCGACGCCAAGCACCGGCAGGCCGGCATCCATCGCTTCCAGAAAAACGATGCCAAAAGTCTCACTGTAACTGGGCAGCACAAAGAGGTCGAAATACTGATAAAGGTTACGGACAATATGGTTATCAAGACCTCCGGTGAGACGAACTATGCCATCCAGGCCCAGAGCACTGATCTGTGCTTTCAGAGAGGCTCTCTGAGTTCCTTTGCCAACAATTACCAACTGAAGGTCAAGCCCTTTGTCCGTAAGGATGTTTACAGCATCGATCAGATATGAGAAGCCCTTTTCCGGGGTGAGATTTCCAACGGATAAAAGCTTGTAGCTGTCTTTTCGCAATCCAGACCGAATCGGAATGAGTTCCTCTTCCCGGCAGTCCGGTGCGGGACCGATGGCGTTACCCAAAACGCTGATCCTGTCAGCATCCTGCCAGGGCAGCAGCCAATCACGCAGCCGCTTGTTGACGGTGAAAACATGGTCCCAGCGGGCGAATGATTTCGGCAGGGTCTTACGATAAAAGGGCAGCAACCGGTTTCCGTCCAGGCGGTCAGGGTGGGTGCGAATGTTGTGTAGTGTGAGTATCTTGGGCTGCTTCAGCCTGTCCAGCCAAGTTTTTAGCCAGAACAATTCCGGGATGTGGCGGAAATCGTGAACATGGATGAGGTCAGGCCGGAAGCGAGAACAAACCTGTCTTGCGACGGGCAGGGCAAAAACCGGGAAGCTGGCAAAGGCAGATAGAAACGGGACCTTCAGGGCAGGATAGGTGATGGAGCAGACTGAAACCTGGCCTTGGATGTAACGCTCCACCTTGAAACTGCCGCCAATATGGAAAGCGATCACCAAAACCCGGTAATAGTGGGCCAGCTCGTCAACCTGGTGTTTAACGAAAATCCCCTTCTGGCTGTCCTGACAGGTGGGGTAGAGATCGCTGAGGATAAGTAATCTTTTCACTTTGCCTGTTTGCGAGGGGTATTTGCCCCTGACGCCGGAGACACTAATGAGGCAGGCAGATTTTTGACAAGCTTTTTTTGGCTGGGTCAGGCTTAGAGGCAAATTCTCGCAATTCCCTTGACTCGTGAGGCAGGCCGAAAATAATGGTGTGAAATTAGATCTAATATGCGAGATTAATTATATGGAAATCAGCGAAAAAACTGTGATATCGAACTTCATCCGTACGATAATAGACAAGGATTTGGCCAGCGGCAAACACAGCAAAGTGGTGACCCGCTTTCCCCCAGAACCGAACGGTTACCTGCATATCGGGCACGCCAAATCGATCTGCCTCAATTTCGGCCTTGCCAGAGACTACGGTGGAGTCTGCCATCTGCGTTTCGACGACACCAACCCCATCAAGGAAGATGTGGAGTATGTGGATTCCATCATGGCGGATGTGCGTTGGCTGGGTTTTGATTGGCAGGACAATCTTTTTTACGCTTCAGACTATTTCGACCAGCTTTACGAATATGCTGAGATCCTTATCCAGAAAGGCCTGGCTTACGTTTGCGACCTCAGTCAGGAAGAAATCCGCGCCCACCGCGGCACCCTGACAGTTCCTGGTGATGACAGCCCATACCGCGAACGGAGCGTGGAAGAAAATCTGGACCTCTTTCGCCGCATGCGAGCCGGGGAGTTCGAGGAAGGGACAAAATCCCTGCGCGCCAAAATAGATATGGCATCGCCAAACCTGAACATGCGCGATCCCGTGATCTACCGCATCAAGAAAGCCGAGCACCATCGCACCGGAATAAAATGGGTGATATATCCCATGTACGATTATACCCACTGCATTTCAGACGCCATCGAAGGCATCACCCACTCCATCTGCACCCTCGAGTTCGAAGACCACAGGCCGCTCTACGACTGGTTTCTGGACCAACTGCCGGTGCCCTGCCACCCCCAACAGATTGAGTTCGCCAGGCTGAACCTGAGCTACACCGTGATGAGCAAACGCCGTCTGCTGGAACTGGTGGAAAGCGGAGCGGTGAGCGGCTGGGACGATCCGCGCATGCCAACCATAGCCGGGATGAGGCGCAGAGGCTTTTCGCCAGAAGCGATAAGGGAATTCGCCGACCGCATTGGTGTCTCAAAAGCCACTTCCATCGTGGATTTCGAGCTTCTCCAGTTCTGCGTGCGAGAAGACCTGAACAAACGCGCAAACCGGGTGATGGTGGTGCTGGAGCCGCTGAAGCTGACCATCGAGAACTATCCCGATGGCAAATTCGAAGAACTGGAAGCTGAGAACAACCCCGAAAATCCAGGCGCCGGGAAGCGTTTGGTGCCGTTCGGAAAACATCTCTACATCGAGCGTGGTGATTTTTGCGAAAACCCTGTCAAAGGCTGGTTCCGCCTTTCGCCGGGAGCTGAAGTGCGCCTCAAACATGCTTACTACGTCACCTGCCGGGAGGTGGTGAAAGACACGGAAGGCCGCGTTACCGAGATTATCTGCAGCCACGTTCCAGAATCAAGAGGTGGCTGGACATCTGACGAACGCAAGGTGAAAGGCACCATCCACTGGGTGAGTGCCGCCCATGCCATTGATGCCGAAGTGCGACTCTACGACCAGCTTTTCACCATTGCCGACTTCAATGCGATGGAAGAGGGCAAGGACTATCGCGATTACCTGAATCCCGCATCGCTGCAAGTGCTTACAGGCTGCAAGCTTGAGCCCTCGCTGGCTAAAGCTGTTCAGGGCGAAAGGTTCCAGTTCTTGCGCCAGGGCTATTTCTGCGCGGATGTCGATTACACTCAGGAAAAACCTGTCTTCAACCGCATCGTTACCCTCAAGGACAGTTGGGCAAAGCGGAGTAAAAAAAGATGAGGGGATGCTCCCGGGCGAGAGTACCATCTGCAGGCGGAACCATCCCCCAAAGGGATATCTGTACCTATAAAGACAACCCCAACCGGGAGGAAGAATGAAAAAACTTGCGATCGCGACCCTGATTGCCATTTTGGCCCTGGCTGTAATGCCAGCCTGGGCGGAAGAGGGCTGGAAAACCCTGAACAGCACCGAACACAGATTTAGCCTTGATTATCCTGACGATTGGGACCACGAGGTATCCATCGACGCGCTGCTGACACTCATGAAAACTGATGGAGGCCTGCCTCTGGTGATCACTGTTGCTGCCGAAAAGGATACATCCAATGCGGAAAACGGGATCATGCCCAAATATTTGAAAACTGAGATGGACGCCGTGGAAAGGGAGATCGCAGCCTTGGGGATGGGAGACGCGGTAACCCTAGAACGCGGTGAAAGCCAAGTGAACGGGCTTCCCGCCTATGTGCTGGACCTTAAACTTGATCTAATGGGAATGGCGCAAATCCGCATGTACAATGTAATCGTAGATATGGGTTCCAGCCTGGCTTACCTCTCCTTCTCAGGCGAGAACGGCTCCTATATGAAAAACGCTGAAACTTTTACCAAGATTAAGAACAGCCTCAGGCCAATCGGTGAGGCCTCAGAACTCCAGCCAGCGCCTGAATCACGGGACAAAGAATACTGATTTAATAGTGGACCCTCAACTGGGATTGGGGGTCGCCGGTTCATCGGGCTGTCCGGGTTTGAGACTGGACGGCTCTTCCATATCCGCTTCTTTTTCCTGCTTGGGCATCGTGTACAGGGCTAATCCGCCTAAAATACTGAAGATCATGGCGATGTCAGTAAGTGTGCTTCCCACGATTATCCCCGCGAAGGAAGCGAAGATGATGATCGATCCAAGCAGCTTGGGTTTGGTGGAAAAAGAAAGGAAAGCCAGGATGGTGATCATGATGGCCAGGATGGCCGCTACGACGAAGAATTCCTGAGTGCTGCTGAATTCGTATGTCCAGATGCCCCTGACTTCTTTGGAAACCAGCGAAACCAGCGCTGCCAGTACAACGATCAATCCTCCAAGCATTGCTAAGATGCTGCCTATGTATTTCATTGTTTGCTCCAGTTTCAAAATATGAGCCATCAAACTTCAAACCCTCTCAATGTCAACAGAATTCTCCGGTTGCCCAGCAGGCGAAAAATATGTGGACAGATTTACCGGCTTGGGAAAATATGAAATCGGGAGGAACCAATGAAGTATAAACTGATCCTGATCAAGATCGACCGCCGCAGCACAGAAGCCGCCAGCGTGCAGAGCATTCTCACGGATTACGGCTGCAACATCAAGGTGCGCCTTGGCTTGCACGAAGTTTCCAAGGAATTCTGCGCCAACGACGGCCTGATAATTTTGGAAGTTGAAGGTGACAAGCGGAAACTGAACACCATAGTGAAAAAACTCAACGCGTTGGAATACGTCACTGCGCAGTTGATCGAGATGTAGTCAATTCCCTTCCGGGAAAAACTGAATCCGGCGCCCAGCCTGGAATCCCGTTCAAATCAGCTTTGGCGGGTTAGTGCCATGCTTGGCGCCTGATCTTGTTTCCGGCCGCTAAATGGGGAAAAAGGAGGGCGCTTTACTGGCTGATTTTGGAATCCGTAATCTCGATGAAGCGGGCGAGGTTTTTATCCAGATTCTTAAGGTCTTCGAGGGTATGGCGTTTGATTTCCACTTTGGTCGGAGCTTCGCTGGCCAGTTGTTCCAGCTCGAGTCGCGGCGCTTGGGAGAAGAATTCCGCTACAATTTTTGTTATCTCGTCCTTGTAACCGTCGAGAGTCTTGAAATAGGTGCTGCCGGTGACTTTGATCAGTAGCTTGAAACGATCCTTAACCTCACAGCTGGAGAAATTAAGGGCGATTCCGGAAGCGCCGCTTTCCTTTTTGACCCTGGCTTTGATGCGCTCCCAGACCTTGTCCAGGTTTTCTTGGTTAAAATCCAGCTTGTTGCTCGGAACTGGTTCCGCCGTCCGGATCGGTTCCGGTTTCTGTACCACAGCAGGGGCAGAGCCACGCGCCGGGGCGGCGGAAACGGCACCGGAAGATAGATTGGCGATCAACTTCGCCACGTCTTCCATTTCATCCAGTTTGCACAGCTTGAGCATCATGAGTTCAAAGATCAGATAAGGGTTGCCGCTGCTCTTGATTTCGTTGCGCGCCTGCAGCAACATGCTCATCACATAGAGCAGGTTTTCCCGGCTGAAGAGAGCCGCGATGCCGTCGTAGAGCGGATATTCCTCGCTGGTGACCTCGCTGGGCGACATCCCGATCTTGCGCAGGATAACGATGCGGATGAATTCCATCATGTTGTTCAGGAATTCCTGCAGGTCCACTCCTTCCTCAAAGATAGCCTGCAACTTTTCCAGCAGGACGGAGTTTTCCCGGGCGTGGATCAGCCGCATCAGTTCACAGTAGATTTGGGTGGGGATGAGGCCAAAGATTTCGCGCACCTTGTCGATGGTCACTTTGTCCTGGCAGTAGGAAAGCACTTGGTCGGTGAGGGAAAGGGCGTCGCGCAGGCTTCCGTCGGCCTTGCGGGCTATCAAGTGCAGCGACTCCGAGTCGATCTCGATTTTTTCCTCCAACATGAGTTCCTTGAGTCGTTTCACGATGGCATCGATCGGAATCCGTTTGAAATCATAGCGTTGGCAGCGGGAAATGATGGTGGGCAAAACTTTGAAGGGCTCAGTGGTGGCAAAGATGAAGAGCACTTTTTCCGGCGGTTCCTCCAGCGTTTTAAGCAGGGCGTTGAACGCGTTTTTGGAAAGCATGTGCACTTCGTCGATGATATAGATTTTCCAAGGCGACTGGCTGGGCGCGTAAAGCAGCTCGCGCTGAAGCTCGCGGATGTCGTCCACGCCGGTGTTTGAGGCTCCGTCAATCTCGATCACGTCTGCAGATGTTCCAGCCGCGATCTCCAGGCAGTTGTGGCATTTGTTACAGGGAGTGATGGTGGGGCCTTCCACGCAGTTGAGATTTTTCGCCATGATGCGGGCCATGGAGGTTTTACCCACTCCCCGCGGCCCGGTGAAAAGGTAGGCATGGGCGATGCGGTTGCTAAGCAGCGCGTTGTTCAGTATTTCGGTGATATGGTCTTGCGCGTAAACCTCTTTGAAGGTTTGCGGACGGTATTTTCTGGCAAGTACTAAATAGCTCATCTGTGCTCCGTCGTCATTCTTTTTCAGCCCGGTCTTTCAGGCAAGCATTTTCTGCTGGACAAATTCGGCGGCTTTATATAAAGTGAATTAACCTGGCGGTTGCCGGGAGTTCCCGATATTATGAAAAGCAGTGGAGGTATAAGATGAAATTGGAAGGAAAAGTGGTGATTGCCCAGGGCGGAGGCCCGACGGCTGTGATCAACCAATCTTTGGTGGGGGTTACCCTCGAGGCAAGGAAATTTCAGCAGGTGACGCGGGTTTACGGCGCGCTGTACGGCGTGCAGGGCATCGTGAACGAGCAGTTCATCGATCTCACCCAGGAAACAACTCACAATCTGGAACAGGTGGCCAACACGCCCTCCTCGGCGCTGCTGTCCACGCGCGACAAACCGGATGAGCAGTACTGCCGCGAGATTTTCCGGGTGCTGAAAGCCCATGGCGTCCGCTATTTCTTTTATATTGGCGGAAACGATTCCGCCGATACGGTGCGCATCGTGAACGAAGAGGCAGATCAGGCCGATTACGAATTCCGCGCCATCCACATTCCCAAAACTATCGATAACGACCTTGTGCTCAGCGATCACACCCCGGGTTACGGCTCGGCGGCCAGATTCGTGGCCTCTGCCTTCACAGGGGTGAACCTCGACAACCGCGCCCTGCCCGGAGTTTATATCGGCGTGGTGATGGGTCGGCACGCCGGTTTTCTCACAGCCGCCGCAGCTCTGGCCCAGAAATATCCGGATGACGGGCCTCATCTGATTTACATGCCCGAAAGGCCTTTCAGGCAGGAGAATTTCCTGGCTGACGTGAAACGCGTTTACGACCAGTATGGACGCTGCGTTGTAGCTGTTTCGGAAGGAATCGTGGACGAACACGGCACCCCCGTGATGACCATCCTCACCAAGAACAGCGAAACTGACGCCCACGGTAACGTGCAGCTTTCCGGAACGGGTATGCTGGGCGACCTTCTGAGCGACCTGGTGAAGGAAAAACTCAAAATCAAGCGCGTGCGCTCCGACACTTTTGGCTATCTGCAGCGTTCTTTCGTCGGCTGCGTTTCAGATGTGGACCAGCGCGAAGCCCGCGAAGTGGGTGAACGTGCCGCCCATTACGCCATCTGGTACAATCTGGATGGCTCAATTTCCATCCAGCGCACGGGGTTTTACTCAGTGAACTACCAGCTAGAAAAACTGGCTGACGTGGCCCGCAAGACCCGCCACATGCCTGATGAATACATCAATTCCAGCGGCAACGGGGTCACCGATGAGTTCAAATATTACCTCCGGCCGCTACTTGGTTCAGGCTTCGGCGCAGCGCACAGGCTCCGTGCCCCCAGAGTGGCAAACTTGCTCAAGGGAAACGCTTGACATTAAGTCGCGCGATAAAATAATGGTCAAAAATCAAATACAGATATGGAGGAACCCATGACCTTTCAAGAATTCATGAACAAAGTCACCGCCAAGAACCCGGATCAACCCGAATTTCTGCAGGCGGTAAAAGAAGTCGTCGAAACCATTTGGGACGTCTATCAGGCCAATCCCCGCTTTGTGAAAGCCAACATTATGGAACGCTTGGTCGAGCCTGAACGCACGATCATTTTCCGCGTTCCCTGGATGGATGACAATGGTGATGTGCATGTGCAGCGCGGCTACCGCGTGCAGTTCAACAGCGCCATCGGCCCCTACAAGGGCGGTATCCGCTTCCACCCCAGCGTGAACCTCTCCATTATGAAGTTCCTCGGCTTTGAGCAAATTTTCAAAAACAGCCTCACCACCCTGCCCATGGGCGGCGGCAAAGGCGGTTCGGATTTTGACGCCAGAGGAAGATCAGACGCTGAGATCATGCGTTTCTGCCAATCCTTCATGGCTGAACTCTACCGCCATATCGGCCCGGACACAGACGTTCCCGCCGGCGACATCGGCGTGGGCAAGCGCGAAATCGGCTATCTTTATGGCTATTATAGAAAGCTGGTCAATGAGTTCACCGGCGTTTTCACCGGCAAAGGCAGTACCTGGGGCGGAAGCCTAATCCGTCCTGAAGCCACCGGCTTTGGCGTGGTCTATTTCGCCGAAGAAATGCTCAAGACCAAGGGTAAGAGCTTCGAAGGCCTGCGCGTTGCGTTGTCCGGATTTGGCAACGTTGCCTGGGGCGCTGCCCAGAAGATCAACGAGCTGGGAGGCAAAGTGGTCACCCTCTCCGGTCCCGACGGCTACATCTATGATGAAGACGGCGTTTCCGGCGAAAAGGTTGACTACATGCTCGAGCTCCGCGCTTCGAACAATGACCGCGTTATCGATTATGCCAAGGTCTTCCCCAAAGCCAAATTCTTCGAAGGCAAGCGTCCTTGGGAAGTTCCCGTGGATGTGGCCATCCCCTGCGCCACTCAGAACGAACTGAACGTGGAAGACGCCAAAAACCTCATGAAGAACAACTGTTTCTGCGTCACCGAAGCCGCGAACATGCCATGCACACCTGAAGCGATGGAAGTGTTCTTGAACGCCAAGATCCTCTACGCGCCTGGCAAAGCAGCCAACGCCGGCGGTGTCTCCACCAGCGGACTGGAAATGACCCAAAACTCCATGCGCCTGAGCTGGAACCGCGAAGAAGTCGACGCTCGCCTGCACGGAATCATGAAGAACATCCATGAAGCATGCCGCGAAAACGGCGAACAGGCCGATGGTTACATCAACTATGTGAAAGGCGCCAACGTCGCCGGCTTCCTGAAAGTCGCCAACGCCATGTACGACCAGGGCATCATCTAAACAACAAACAACCATCCAACATATCACCCGGCTCACCCGAGCCGGGTTTTTTTGCCTTTTCTGATTGACTCCACCTTTGCCCTTTCCAATCCACATCCCATTCACTTCCCGCAGACTTCCCGCTTGCCAAACGGGAATTCTACGGGAAGTGGTCAGGATGCGAGTGGGATGGGGCAAAGCACGGAAACAGAGACGATCACCCTGGAGAGCGGACTGGCAAAGGAAAAGAAGAACCCCGGACCTTGTGATCCGGGGTTGGGTGCTTATTATGTGGACTGGTATGAAACCGTCCTTGGATGGTTTTATTTCATCAGGACGATGCGTCCGTTCCTGAGCTGTCCTGTGGTGTTCATCCGGTAGTAATAGACGCCGCTGTTGACTGGCTTGCCCTGGTTGTCAGTGCCGTCCCAACTGGTGTTGGCGATGCCGGAATTGTCAGTGCGGAGGGCGAAGCTCTTCACAAGCTGGCCGCGGACGTTGTAGATGGCAAAATCCACGTCAGCATCAGCTTTGCTTTGGATGCTGATGGCTGTATTGGTCTGGAAGGGATTGGGATGCACGCTCACGGTGATCTCCGCGGGCGCGATCTGGTCGTCAATACCCACGCCGACGTTGACAGTGACAACATTGGAAGGATCGGAGAGCATCATGGGGTTGTTGAACAGGGTGCAGACCCAGTATTCGTGGGTTCCGGAGGGAACTCCGCTGTCTGTGAAGGTGAGGGTGTTCGGGTTCGTGATGCTGGATATGCTGAGGCCGTTGCGGAAGAGGCGGTAGCCCACAAATCCCTTTCCTTCAAAGTGTTCCGGGCGTTCCCAGGTGAGGACCACGGTGTTTGGGGGTGTAACGGTGGCTTGCAGATTCCGGGGCGCGGGCAAGTTCTCGATGGGGATGGTGTAAGAACTCATTACCGCTGTGCCGGGCATGCCGTGCTGATCAACGGGGGTCACCTCGAAAGCGAGGGGGAAGCCCAAATCTTCTGCTGTGGCGATGTAAGCCTGCTCATTGGCGCCGGCTATAGCCTGGGGTGTGTTGTTCACGATCCTGTACCACTTCAGGATCGAATTGCCTTCGGTGTTTCCGTCCGCATCATTGAAGGAATAGGACCCTGTCAGCTCCTGATTGATAACGGGCGGGCCGCTGATTATCACATCGGTGGCAGTGGGGGCGGCGTTGATAAAGCCCGTTCCGGAGAGGGGAATGGTGATGTTGGGATGGTTGTAGAGGTTGCCGGTGATGGTCAGCGTTCCGTTGTAGGTCTGGGCGGCAGTAGGGGTGAAAGTGATGTTGGCCGTGATGGATGAGGTTCCTGGAATGTTGAAAGTGGATACATCGCTGGTAAAGGCGGGATTGTCAATGGAGATGGTCCCGCTGGCAGGAGTTGAGATGTAGTTTATTATCGAGATGGGAATAACCGCGCTGCCGTTCACATACATGTCTGGAAAAGCAATGTTGTCGGTGGAGATGGGATACGCGCCCACCAGTCCGGCCAGGGAGTATTTCACGCCCTGGAGGATTTCCTTGGAGGTCATGTTCTGGAGGAAGAAGACCACTTCACAATTGGCCAGGTTCCAGTTTGCGGCAGGGGTGAAAGTCAGGTTGACGGTTGTGGTCCCACCTGTGTCCAGGTCGATGGTGGTTCCGTTCTGATTGGGGGCCATTAAGCGGTTGACGTTGTCCACTGTGGTTTGGTTGAACCAGACTTGGGGGATGTTCGATTCGGTGAGAACGCCATGCAACTTGACGTTGGTGTTGGTGTCCGCCTCCGGTTTGCTGATGGTCACGGCAATTTGGAAATCGCCGCCCACCTGGGCACCCTGGGCGCTGATGGTGTAGTGAGAAGGCACAGCCATGCGCGCGTTCACCTTTGGCAGATAGTTCGAATACATTGAACTGGAGCTGCTTCCGCCCACGGAGGCATTCTGGCCGTCAAACAACGCGGTGGGGTAACCGGTGATTCCATAAAAACTGTTGCGGGCGTTGGAATAGGTGTTGGCGTATGAGTCGCCGTTGTGGTTTTTAATGATTGCTACGGGGTGGTTGTTCTGCAGCAGGTCGTGACATCCCATTGCCGCGCCTGGGCAATAACCACACCAAGTGCCGGTGCCTACTTCAACCACCACAAGATTGCGCGGAACCGCTGGCAGGAAAGCCAGCAGACCGAGTAAGCCGAGTATGATCAAAAGGGTCTTTTTCATCTTGAGCTCCTTGATATTATGTTATTAATAATGTTTCACATCTGTTACGCCTATGGTGAATCCCTGTATTTTGTCAAGAAAATCCTGCTGAGATCGCCAAGGCTCTGTCAGGATATAAGTTCCGGAATAATCTCCATCAGTTCATGGGGTTCATTGACCACTCGGTCGGGGTTGTGTTTGAGCAGATTGGATTTAGAATGCAGGCCCCAACTAACGCTCACGATTTTCAGCCGATTACGCCGCGCGGCTTTGATGTCGCGGACTTCGTCGCCCAGATACACAACGCGCTCACGGTTCAGGTTGTGAGCCCTGATCCGGGCTCTGATGCTGCGGTGTTTGCGCAGGATGCCGCTGGTGCCTTCCACCCAGTCGAAACAGCCAATTTGATTATGCTCGAGCCATGCCAGCAGGTTTTCGGTATGGTTGGAACTGATCAGGCCCAGGGAAACTCCTTGTCCCTTAAGCTGTTCGAGCACCGGAACCACACCGGGGCAGGGCTCCAGGTCGGGAATCATTTTGCGGTATTCGTGCAACACAACCGCGATGGCCTGGCCGAGTTTGTGGAGGGGGAATTTCACTGCCCGGCAGGCCTTGGGCAGGGGCAGGTCACGAACTTGTTCAAACAGCTCTGGGCTGATGGTGCGGTAGCCGTAGCGAGGGGCGAGTTGATTGATCAGTTCCAGGATCATGGCGATGGAATCGGCTACGGTGCCGTCAAAATCGCAAATCAGGGTCGGTTTCACCCGCGTTTCTTCCTAATGTCCAGGATCATTTGGTATGCTCGGTTGCGGCTGACCTTGAAGCGTTTGGCGATGTTTTCCGCGAGTTCCTTGCTGCTCTCAGGACCGGGCGCGAGTTCCGCTATGCAGCTTTTGATTTCCTCTTCCGAGGCAGGCTGCTCCGGCGCGGCGGCTTCAATAAGGACTACAAATTCACCCTTTTCCGTCATCTGATAATCGGCCAAAATGCTTTCCAGGTTGCCGCGGATGAACTCCTCGTGTAGTTTGCTGATTTCACGGGCGAGGCAGACCCGCCTGTCCCCGCAGCGGGCAAGGATGTCTTCCAAGGTCTGCATGAGCCTGTGCGGAGCTTCGTAAATAACGACGGTATGGGGACTGGAAGCGACAAGATCGAGTTTGGCAGCGCGGTCTTTCTGCTTGAGGGGCAGGAAGCCCAGAAAGAGAAAACTACCGGTATCAAGGCCGGAAGCTGTGATGGCCGGGATCAGGGCTGTAGCCCCCGGCAGGGGTATGATGTCCACTCCAGCCTCGATGGCGGTGCGGACCAACCAAAAAGCCGGGTCGGAAATCCCCGGGCTGCCGGCGTCGGAAACGACCGCGATGGACTTTCCTTCATGCAGCAGAGCGAGGATTTCCGCCAGGCGTTGTTTTTCGTTGTATTTGTGCAGGCTTAGCAGCCTGGGCGCTTTGATCTCGTAATAGGAGAGCAGGAAGCGGGTTTTGCGGGTGTCTTCGGCAGCGATCAGGTCCACGCTTTTCAAGGTGTCCAGCGCGCGGAGGGTGATGTCACCCAGGTTTCCCACTGGCACCGGGACCAGATACAGGCTGCCTGCTGGCAAATCCGCCTCTTAAACCAGTTTAAGTTCTTTGCCTACCTTGACGAAGGCGGCGACGGCCTTATCAAGGTCCTCCCGGCTGTGCGCGGCCGAGAGCTGGACGCGGATGCGGGCTTTGCCTTTCGGCACCACGGGATAGACGAAGCCGATCACGTAAATGCCTTCTTTCAGTAGCATGTCGGCCATCTTCATCGCCAGAGGCTCGTCGTAAAGCATCACGGGAACGATGGCGGTGTTGCCTTCCACGATGTCGAAGCCGGCCTTGATCATTTCCGAGCGGAAGTAGCGGGCGTTTTCCCAAACCTTGTCACGCAGTTCCGAAGATTCGGAAAGCAATTCGATCACCTTGATGCTGGCGCCGACCACGGACGGTGCAACGCTGTTCGAGAACAGGTAGGGACGGCTGCGCTGGCGCAGAACTTCGATTATTTCTTTGCGGCCGGAGGTGAAACCGCCGTTGGCACCGCCCATCGCTTTGCCAAGGGTGCTGGTCACGATGTCCACGCGGTGCTGAACGCCAAAATGCTCCGGGGTTCCGCGGCCTTTCTTGCCGATGTAGCCGGTGGCGTGGGAATCGTCCACCATTACCAGTGCGTCGTATTTTTCGGCCAGGTCGCAAATTTCAGGCAATTTGGCCATATCGCCGTCCATGGAGAAAACTCCGTCGGTGCAGATCAGGCGGTACTTCATGTCTTTGGCTTCGATAAGGCATTTTTCCAGTTCTTCCATGTTCGAGTGTTTGTAGCGGAAGCGCTTGGCCTTGCAAAGCCTCACGCCGTCGATAATGGAAGCGTGGTTCAGTTCGTCGGAGATAATGGCGCTTTCATCGTCTAGAAGGGGTTCGAACACGCCTGCGTTGGCGTCGAAGCAGGCGACGTAGAGGATGGTGTCCTCGGTGCCAAGAAACTCGGAGATCTTGCGTTCCAAGTCCTTATGGATTTGCTGCGTGCCGCAAATGAAGCGCACGGAGGCAAGGCCGTAACCCCAGTTATTCATGATGTCCTGTGCGGCTTTCACTACCTCGGGATGGTTACCCAGGCCAAGATAGTTGTTCGCGCAGAAGTTCATTACGCTTTCGCCTGTGCTCACGCCGATATTGGCTCCTTGGGGTGTGGTGATGATGCGTTCGTTTTTGTACAATCCCTGTTTTTTCAGTTCCTCAAACAGGTTTTGCAGGTCAGTTTTCATTTTGCCAAACATGGCAAACCTCCATATTATGATTGTTTGTTTAATTCCACACTTTTGGAGGCATCGATTCAGTCAATAAAAAAAGCTCCCGGTGAGGGGAGCCAGATTTTGGTGCAGAAGGCGGGACTCGAACCCGCACACCCGTTACAGGCACAAGATCCTTAGTCTTGCGTGTCTGCCAAATTCCACCACTTCTGCATCTGTAAAAGGTTCAGGGTCAATTGCCCGGAGTAGTTTCCGCGGGGGACGTCTGCTGCGTCGCCGAACCGGCTGGAGCGGTCTGGCCTGGCGTGGGCGCGGGAGCGCTTTGCTTGGTCGGAGCTTTGGTGTCGCCGAATGTTTCGCTGAGGACTTTAGGGGCCTTGGTCTCGTTCACCTTGGAAACCTGGAAAGCCAGGAACAGGCAGGAAACCACAAAAATCACACCCAGGATCTGGGTCCATTTGCGCAGAAACTTGGAGGCGCCGCTGCCGCCGAACACATTCATCGCGGCTCCGCCGAGGTTGGCGTCCAGGCCACCCTTGGAGGTTTGCGATAGAATCACCAGCACCAGCGCGACGCTGATTATGATATGGATCACCAGGGCAATCGTGTATATAAGCATGTTTCTTTCCTTATGTAACTTCGAAAAAGCATTGTTCGGAAACTAAGTTTTGCAAGCGGCTTTTTTGTCAATCAGAAATTCCCGCCGTTCTTGCCAAACGCTTACCAGCATGGCCGCCAAAAGTAGCGCCGCGCCAAGCATGGCGGTGGCTGAAACCCTTTCCCGCAAAAGCAGCCAGCCTCCCAACATGGCGAAAACCCCTTCCATACAGAGGATCACGCTGGCGACATGGGGCTGGACTTTTTTCTGGGCGTGCAATTGCAGGGTGAAAGCCACTCCCACAGACATTATTCCAGCGTAGAGCAGAGGCAGGCTGGCAGACCAGATTGAGTTCAGAAAGTCCGCGGCAACGAAGCTTTGCTTGCTGACCATTCGGAGAACAATGCTTCCAACCAGGCTCAGGAACGCGCAAACCCAGTATTGGAAAGCGGCAAGGCGCAAACTGGAGTGGAATCGGGTGAGTTTGTCGATGAGCTGCACATGCAATGCCCAAAACACAGCTCCGATCAGCACCAGGGAGTTGCCCAGAGTGGCTTGCAGGTCAGGCTTTCCATTGATAAGAGCCAGGCCGGCCAAACTCAAGGCCACGGCCGAAATCAGGGGAGGGTTGAGCTTTTGTCCCCGTCCCAAACCGACCAAGGGAACAAACACCACATAAAGACCGGTGATGAAGCCCGCGCTGCCGGCTCCGGTCCAAAGCATGCCAAACTGCTGAAAGCTGGAGGCGAGGAACAGCATCAATCCCAAAAGCAGCGGCCCTTTCCAGCTTTTGCCGTTAGAAGGGGTGTGGTCTGTGACCGGAATCTCCGGGTTGGGTTTTTTTGCTTTGGAAATCAAGCCTGTCAGGGCTATGCAAGCCGCCCCCAAAGCGAAGCGCAAAGCGTTGAAGGTAAAGGGATCCAAGCTCTCCATACCCTTGCGCTGGGCCACGAAGGCCAGACCCCAGATCGCCGCGGTGAGGACCAGGGTCAGATATGCGGCCATGCCTGTTTACCGGTCATATCAATCATCGCGGCGTCTTTTACGGCTGAGGGCAAGGCTGCCAAAACCGCCCACCACACCCATGTAGAAGCCAAAATCGTATGCCCACCCTGTATTAAAGACTTCGTAAAGGCGCACATCACGGTTAAACCAATGCCAGATAAGGCTGAATGGCGCGATCCAGCCATGCCAGATACCCATGAAAAAACCGGCCCGGTTCTCGGCTGATCTGCCACCAATTCCGGGCGCGCAAGAGCAGAGCAGGGCCAGGCAGGCCAGCAAGCTCAAGATTAAGAGAAGTTTTCTTTTCATCCTGTTCTCCTTAAACTCACCAAACTGCCAAATACCGGAATCGGTCAAGTAAATTATGGCTTTTTTTAAATATGATGCGGGTTAGATTTTGCGGCACAATACCTTGGTGTGATTGTTCTTTGCTGCCGTCGATATTCTTTCTTAACTCAATACCAGCGAATGCCTTGTATGAAACGATGTTGATTGGCCGTTAAGGCCCTTTCCTGTGTTCCGGATTCGCCTCCCGCACGATGCCCGCATTTGATGCGAGTATTATGCGGGAGGCGTGGGAGAAGGATTTACGATACCGCTCAGGGCGTGGCTGACGGGACATGACGGTAAGTTAGGAATTATTAACCTTTTTCAAACAAGGTGATTTCAAGCCTTCTTTGGGAAAAGCTAACTTCTTGCAGCACATAATTCAACCATAGTTGCAATATCTCCCCAATAACGATGAGGCCCGGGAGATTGTGTAAAAAAATCAACAACTGCGCTAATTTCACACCTCGGGTCTATTAAAAAGACTTGCCAATAAACGGCATATCCGGGAAAATGTCCAAAAGAAGAGTCAGGGATAGGAGATTAAATGCTTTACTCGCTTCCAGATGGCCGTAGTTTTGAACTGGAGCAAGTAAGCAGAGTGTCCAGAATCCGTGACGAGGGTATGGGCTTTGGTCCCGTGGATTACAGCAAGTTGACGTTTCGCATCAGTTTAAGTGTCAATGAGGTGGTCGAAGTTACCCTGCTTTATCTCTACTCGGACTGGGTGGAACAGAAAAAGAAACTGGCTTCCATCCGCGCTGATCTGCTCAAAAAACTTCGGGACAATGGCATAAACGTTGATGATTCCTAAGGGTCTGCCTTCAGCATGAAACTGAGGAGCAGACCGAACTTGGCTTGGATCTCTATATTAAATAAAAAAATGCCAATCAACAAGCTAACAGGCACAGTTGTCCACTAATGCCGGCATCCCGGGTTCGCCGTTATAAAATTCTATGGCTTATTGAACCAGCAGCTTGATGATTTCGTCTGCGATGCTTATAGTGATCAGGTCCTTATAGGAATAGGACTGTTTCATTTCAGCCCCGTAGGCGTTGATTTTCACTTCTCCGTCAACCCGGTAGCTCACTTCGCCGTTGATAGCGCCCTTGGCGATGTTGTAGATGGCCTTCAGGTTGTTAACCTTGAAAATCATGGTGCCTTCGCGGGAATAGACCTTTTCATCGAAGTTAAGGGCTTTGTCAAGGTTGCCGGAGCCGGACTCCGCATTGCCGATGGTGATGGTGGCGGGGAAATCTGCCAGGGTGAATTTGAGGCCGTAGGGATTCATCACGATGAAATCCACCAGGATCTGGGTTTCGGTGATTCCAACTTTGCCCAGGTAGCTGCGTTTGATCTTGAAAATGTCGTCGCCATTGGCTTTGAAGGTGCCCAGCACCTTTTGCAGTTGGCCCCGGATGTCTATTTCGTAGGGTTCCTCAAAAACCAGGCTCTGCCTGGTTCCCAGCACTTTTCCTGATCCTCTTCCCGCGATGTAAACAAAGACCGTTTGGTCGGAGTAATTAACCAGTTTCACCGTGGGCCGGGTGTCCAGCGTGATGTCAAAACCGAGGGCGTTGGCTTTGCGGCCGGGGATTTCCACCGCGCGGTTGAGGGAAGCTGTGCCGATCTGTTCCCGGTTTTTATTCAGCAAAACCAGGTCCATGTCGTTCAGTTTGAGTTTGTAGCGGTTGGGGTTGAGCACGCTGAGCGATATCTCCAGCCTGATCTTATCCGGATCAATGGAGACAACTTTGATATCATGGATTTGTTCAACTTTGGGGCTCTTGAAGAACCATTTGCATGACCCGAGGCCAAGCATGGCCAGGCAGATCAGCATACAATATAGTGCTTTGCGCATAATTACCTCATGTGTTTGTTTTATGTTTGTTGGTCATCATCAATCCAAGGACCGAATTCACGGAACCAATTCTCCAGCGCGAAGACGTTGAAGATCATCTCCGCTTGGGAATTGTCGCCCTTTTTATACTTCTGCCAGTTAGCCCAGATCCGGGGCAGGTCCCAGATTCCCCTGCAGCGGAATTCCGTGGAGCTGAAAAGCTCTTCCACGGCCGATTTCATTCCTCCGCGCATCCACAAAGCGTGAAAGGGGGAGCCGAACACCGCTTTGTCACGGCGTTCCGCGATTGCTTTGGGCACGATGGAACGCATGGCCTGACGGTGGATGCGTTTTCCTGTGGCCTGGTGGACCTTGTGGGACGAGGGCAGAGAAAAAGCGAATTCCACCAGTTCGTGATCCAAAAAGGGAACCCTGCTCTCTACCGAGGCGGCCATGGACATACGGTCTGCCCAGTACAGCAGGGTGGGCAGGGAAGTAAAATAGATTTCGTTATAAAGGAAATTGGCCAGCTTGGTGCCCTCGATGTCTTCGAGGCGCGCCAAAATTCCGCTTTCCAAAGATTTCCTTGCCTGACTGGTAAACTCCCGATTGAAGGGTTCAAAGCGCAGGTGCCGGAATTCCAAAGCGTAAAGACGGGATTCCGGTAATGCAGTCGCGAGGAGGGTTTTGGCTATCCCGGACAGCCATTTGGGAATGGGATTGGAGGCCAAATAAGCCTTCAATTCCGGCCAGAACCTGCCTTGCTGCTGGTCGAGCAGCAAATCTGCCAGCCAACGGTATTGCGCGTGTTTGTAGCCGGCGGTGAGTTCGTCGCTGCCCTGGCCGTCCAGCAGCACTTTCACGCCGTATTCATGCGCCAGTCGCATAACGGAGTATTGCGCGGCAAATCCAGATCCCAGTGGCAGATCGTTGAACCAGGTGGCTTCAGCGAACCAGCGAAGAGCGTCATCAACCTCAGGTGAGCAAAGATGTGACACACAGCCGCAAGCCGAGGCCACTTCAGCTATCCAGCGCCGCTCGTCAAGCTGGGGCAGTTCAGCGAAATATGAGGAAAAGGTTTGCAAAGGGGTCTCGCTGAGCTGTGTGGCGCTGCACACGATCGCCGAGGAATCAAGGCCTCCGCTTAAACAGGCCCCCACTTCCACATCGGAGCGCATTTGCCAGCCAACCGCGCGCTGGAACAGTTTGCGGTACTGGTCCGTGGCGTCGTTCAAGGACAAAGTGCTGGTGCCAAAGATGGAGGGATCCAGGTGATGATAGGTCCGCGCTGAGATTTGGCCGTCCTGAACGGACAAGGTGGTGCCGGGCTCAAGGGCGTGGATGTTGTTCCAAAAGGTCTCAGCACCATACACCTGTAGCGAATTTATCTTCATCGCCCGCCAAAGCATCGGCCTGTTCAGGCTTTTGTTCACGGGAGTAAACAGCAGTTGCTTTATCTCTGAGCCGAAATAGAGCACTTGGTCGTGGATGCAGTAGTAGAAGTGTTTTACTCCGAAGCGGTCCCTCGCGCAGAATAGCCGGCGTTGTTTTTCGTCCCAGATGGCCAGCGCCCAGATGCCGTTAAAATGTCTAAGGCAGTCATCGCCCCAGGCGTGGTAGGCTTTGAGGATCACCTCGGTGTCGGAACGGCTGCGGAATGAGTATCCAGCCTGCTTCAGCTCTTCCCGCAGCTCCACGTGGTTGTAGATATTGCCGTTGAAAACGATGTGCAGGCCTAACTCCGGATCGCTCATAGGCTGGTGACCGCTGGCCTCCAGATCTAAGGTGGCAAGGCGCCGGAAACCAAGTCCCAGACGGGCTTTTACCGTAATATCGAGCCGGGGGAGTACAGCCTTCACATCCGCTGTGGATTCCTCTCCGCTGAATAAAGCCTTGAAACCGTTTTCGGGGCAGCAGAGAAAATATCCCTCGTCATCAGGCCCGCGGTGCCTGATTGTGGAGGTCATTTCCTTAAGCAGCCGGAGGTCGGATTTACTTTCCGGATTGAGACAATAGATTCCGCTAATTCCACTCATGATGATGAAGCAGATATCTGAACCTCAGAATATGGTCAAGCTAATTTTAGCAGATCTCTATGATAGGGGGATAAATCTATTGACAGGAACCAGATGTCCATTCAAGCAGGTTTGAATGGCTTCCGGCAAGGCTTTGCAGGAAGTTGACGACTCTAAAACCAAGAATAGTGAGGCTGAACATGAAACACAAGTTTGTGATGCCATTGCTGGTGTTGCTGCTGGCGGGAAACCTCAGCGCTTTGCATTTTGCCCGCTGGAGCACTTCCATGGGCTCTTTTACTGCCGAAATCTACGACCAGTGGGTGCCCATCACCGCCAACAACTTCATTTCTCTGGCCAACAGCGGCTTTTACAACAATCTGATCTTCCACCGGGTGGTGGCGGGTTTCGTGATCCAGGACGGCTGTCCCCTGGGCACCGGCTATGGCGGGCCTGGCTACACCATTCCCGACGAGTTCCATCCCAATCTGCATCACGACCAAGCAGGGATTTTGGCCATGGCACGTACCAGCGCTCCGAACTCAGCAGGATCCCAGTATTACATCACATTGGCCCCAACCCCGCATCTGGACGGCAACTGCGCCATTTTCGGCAAGGTTATTTCAGGCTTGGACACAGTTCTGGCGATCGGGCAGGTTCCGGTTGGCGCCAATGATAGACCACTAACGCCTGTAACGATCGATACTTTGCGGATACTGGATTTGGCCATCATGAACGTGACGCCGTCGGATTCCACCACGGTTATGGTCAACGTTAACGAACTGCAGACGTTTGTAGTGGAATCGATTAGCAGCCTTCCGACCCAGTTTGACTGGTATGTGGACGGAGAGCCGGTCATGGGTATGGATTTCATATTGGAAGCCGCTTTTTCCACACCAGGGTCCCATACAGTGGTTTGCGAGGTAAGCAATTCAGACTGGGCCCACACCATCACGTGGGATATCCTAGCGGAGGGGTCAGCCGTTGAAGAGGACATCCCGCCAGTGATCCAGGGGATCGAGATATCGCCCCATCCCTTGCGAGAGGGCGCCACGCTGAAGCTTTCTTCCGGCAGTGGCGAACCTTTTCAGGTCAGCGTTTACGACCTCCGGGGACGCCTTTTGTTCGAAGTGCCGGAACTCCTGAAACAAGGTTCTGAGTGGTTTTGGGATGGCCGTGACGCCCAAGGGAATCGTTTTCCAGCCGGCACTTACGTGATCAAGGCCAGTTCGGCGTCAAGGACGTTTTCCCGGCGCTGCGTGATTTTATGAAGCTGAGGGTAAAGCCCGTCTGATCTGACAAGGCTAACCGGACACTATTCCAGACCGGTGTTAGATTTGTTCGCCACCAGTTGCAGCAGCCTGCCTTCCCCGGCGGGCAACAAGATATGGGCTACGTTGTCGATGATGGGGTGGAACATCCTGTCATAGGGGTCCCAGAGCCCGGGATGAGGGCCGTAGGCGTCCAGTTTTTTCTTGTCGAAGGTAAAGGTGATGATCTGTGCTTCAGCTTCCGGAAAGTACTCCGCAAATTCCTGATCTGGAACATAAAGCGGAGCCGTGATGGCGCCGGGACGGAAGAAATTTCCGCGTCGATTCACCAGCATGAACCAGGGTTTGCCATTTTTATCCTGGTAAAACCCGCATTCCACATAGCCTTCGTAATCTCCGTTGCCTTGTTTGAGCACCTGCAGCCTTTTGATCAGGTTTTTCTTTTGCCATCTGCTGTTGCGGGCTTTTTTGGTGCCGATGGTTTCTGATTCCAGCCAGTTGAGGCCGCGGATGATCTTTCCATATTCCAAGACCCGGAAATTGCTGGAAGCCACAGCGGGCCAGGTGATTGGGTCCGGTACCGGATCGGGATAGTTTTTTGCCACCACTTGGGAAAAGACCACCGCCCGGTTTCCGTATCCCAAGGCATCATGAAAAACCCTCAGGCGGTAGTGGATAATGCCGTCCGGTTTGTAGCAGAGCGGAAGATAGAGCAACGCTTTTTGGGTCGCGGTGGGGGGCTGGATCCAGTTTTGCCATCTGTCGCCATCGCTTTTGTTCACCCAGTTGCCCAAAACCTGCACGATGGGGTAGAAAGAGCGGTCTCTATTTTCATCACGGTAGAGCATGCTGCCCCGGTAAACCCTCAACAGCTTTTGGTCCAGCACATCCTGGATGAACAGGCCCGCGTTCTTGTCTTTCGGTCCCCATTTCAGGTCGGGTGTGAGGGGGTAGATGTCCGGCGCGATGATTTGAGGCTGGGCGAGTTTGCGGAAAGCGTCAACATGATCGTAGAATATCTGGTTAGATTTGTCCAGCACAAAGTTTTTTCCCTGGTAATCGTAAATAGCCGTTGTTACCCTGGTCCCGACTTCGTGGGCAGCGTCCTCAAGTAGTTTAAAGCCTTCGAACTGTCCCAAATAAGGTTCGTCAAAAGTGTAAAAACCACCCAGGTTACCGGCTCCTGACGCGATTATGTTCTGCATGCGTTCCTGGATTCCCTTGCGCATCATGGCGTTATCCGTCACCAAGTCATGATGTAACTGGTCCTCGATCTCCACATAATCCAGCTGCACGTCGCAATTGCCATACCACCAGACGCGGGGGTTGAGGTTCACCAAACGCATCAGTTCCTGGGAATCGGGTGTGGCTGGATCGCCGTCGTGGTCCAGGCTCATCAGGTTTGCAGCCAGCAGTTCTGAATATGGTATCTGTAAAGTGACTTCGATGAAATCTCCTCCGGCTGAGAGCAGGTGGTCATTGAGACGGAAAACCGTTTCGTTGAGTTCCCGGCCCTGGCTGAGATGGCGCAGCACCCTGACATGGGAGGAAAATCCAGCGCCCTGGAGTTCGTAACCGCTAACATCGAAGCGCAACAATGGCTCGTCGATGCGCAGGCCTTTCTTCACCGCGCTGATCCGGAAGCGGTATTTCACCCAGATGCTGCTGTTTTCATGTCGAGGCGGGTCAAGCTGGCGCAGCACGAATTCCTTGCCAAAGCGAACGTAAGCCCCGAATTTATTTGGCCAGCGGTATCTGAGATCGGTGAACAGCCAGCCCGGCCTGTCTTTGCCCATGCTTGCCTGCCAGGCCCAGCCGTAAGACGCTCCGGCTATGTCAATGGGTTTTCCCACCCGCGGCATCTGCTTGTCGCTACGGGCGGCGTACCAAAACTGGTTGTCCATGCTGTCGCCGTACTTGACTTCTTTTTCGCTGACGAACTCGGCTTCAAAGCGGAGCAGGTTGTTCGTTGACAGGTGGTAGCTGGAAAAGTTTTTCGGGCTGCCCGGCTCGCTGTGCCAGGTTTTATCCGATATCCAGACATCGAGGCCATAGCTGTCAAGTTCCTTCAGCATAGTAGCCAGATCAGCGTTGTCCTCGAAAGTTTCCACGAGGTTGGAATTGTATCCCAGTTCTTTCATCTGCCGATAGAGCACAACTCTTTGGGCGGAGTTTCTGCTGTTGCGCAGATAGGAATAGGTACCCAAGAGAAATTTGTCTGAATGCTTGGCTGCCGCGGGCACACAGCAAACGCAGGCCAGCAGGCAGGCCAGCAGGATCGAGGTTGTTTCCGATCTGGTCATCGTCGGTCTCCTTGTTTTGGTTCTATCATCAGCCCGAAGGGCAACACTGTTTTTTCGGCTTATGTTCATATAGAATGGGTGTAACTGCCGTCATCCCAGCGAAAGAATAGCGAAGCAACACCATCTGGCCGTTAAGGCCCTGTTCCGGGTTCCCGAGGTGCCTCCCGCATGATACCCGCATTTGATGCGAGGATAATTCGAGGGGTGTGCGGGAGGGACAAATACGAGCGCTAAGGGTTTGGCTGGCAGGAGATAGCAGGGTTAGAATCTATGACGCTCTTTCAAATCAGGTGGCTGCGGTCGCTCAACCGGAAAGCAGACCGGCGGGCTGTATCCATCCTAATTAAACATAAACCTTTATTAGTTTATCCCAGCTTTCAGTCAAGTGATTTTTAATACTTAAGGCCGGGTGGCTTGATTCACTCGCTGAGGTTGATCTTGCGCGAACGGAAACCATAGCCCAGCACGTCATAAACGTCGGTAACGATCATGAACGCGTCGGGGTCGATGTCCTTCACGATATCCGTGAGCAGGGGCACCTGGCGGCGGTTGATAACGCAGAAAAGAACCTCGGTCTCTTTTTTCTTGTAACCGCCCAAGGCTTTGAAAAAGGTGACGCCGCGGTCAAGTTCGGAGTAAATGTCCTCTTTGATCTCATCGACCTTCGGCGAAATCACGTACACGCCTTTGATGTAGGGAAGTCCTTCTGAGGCGAGGTCGGTGATTTTGGAGGTTATGAACAGGTTGATATTGCCCCAGATGAGGATCTTGGGATCTTTGAGCAGGATTGCCACCAGCAGGATGATCCCGCTTTCCACGATGTAGTAGCCCGTGCCGATGGATAATCCCGCCTTCTGTTTGATGAGGGCGACGGGGATGTCAGTTCCGCCGGTGGAGCCACGGGATTTGAAGATGATTCCAAGCCCAAGGCCCAGCACCACGGAACCCGCGATGGCTGAAAGGAGTATGTCCTCTGGGCCGAGGTAGGCATATATGACCCTGCCATTGAAATTGAAAGTATGTTCTGCAATGTTAAGGATGCCTAAACTGGCGATGTTTTTGATGTTCACCAAATCGGTGAAAATGGAGGAAAGCAGCATCCCGATCACTGACTTGGCACCGAAGGACTTACCAATAAAGATGAAACTGATGATGAACAGGGGGATATTTAGCATGATCATGGACACGCCGACGGGGATGCGAAAATAGTAGTTTATCACCTGCGCGAGACCGCCTACGCCGCCAGGGGCCATATTGTAGGGCATCAGAAACCAGGAGTAGCCGATGGCCAGCAGTAAAGCCCCAATCGCGATCCCGACTATGTGTTTGGCTTCCCGGAAGAAGAGCTGTTTACCACTTAATTTCTTCATTTTTCATTTCTCCTAATAGCTTGACGGATTGGCGCGCTTCAGAATGATGGCATTTTCGTGCGGGGTTTGTTTCGGGTATGAGTTTAAGCCCCCGCTGGCACTAATATGACAAGGAATTCAGATGATCATAGACTTGAGATTTGATGGCAATAGACACAGCCATATCGAGCTTGACGCGGCAATACCGATTCGCGAGATCCTGAAAGGCACGGACATCCCTGCCGAGAGGATCCTGTCCTATAAAATTGACCACGCCCATTATGTCAATGACGAATATGTTCCCACCCAGAATACAATGGTAGACTGCATCTCTTACAACCACAACGAAGGCAGCCGCATCTACCAGGATTCGGTAATCTTTATCCTGGCCAAGGCAATGAACGCGATTTTGGGAGCCGGGCACAACCTGGTGATCGAACATTCCATAGGAGACGGCGTTTTTTGTGAAGTTTTCGGCACTCAGAGCTGGACCCCGGACGACTGTCAGCGAGTGAAAGAGGAAATGCTACGGATCGTGGACAGCGACCTGCCGATAGACAAGATCCGGGTGAAAACCAGTGAGGCGCTGGATATATTCAACACCATGGGCAGAAAGGATGTGATCAAGAACCTGAGCTATCGCTACAGCGACGAGGTTTTCGTTTACCGCTGCGGCAAGTATTATGACCGCTTTCTGCGGCCTTTGGCAGACCGGACCGGCAGGGTGAGGGAATTCGATGTGGTGTACAAGGAAACCGGATTCGTGCTGCGTTTCCCCACCGGCAGGGAATGCCGCCTGGCTCATCTTTTCGTGCTGCCGGAAAAGCTGTTCCAACTCCACCAGGAACACGATAAATGGCTGGATATCCTGCGCGTACACAACATCATAGACATCAACAAACTAACCGACAACTACGAAATCTCGGAATTCATACTGGTGGAGGAAGCCCTGCACGAAAAGAAAATCGCCGAAATCGCCGCGGATATCGTTAAACGCCAGGAAGTGAAGCTGATCCTGATCGCCGGTCCTTCCTCCTCCGGCAAGACCACCTTTGCCAAACGCCTTTCAGTCCAGCTGCAAGCCTCCAAAGCCAAACCCATCGTGATCGGCCTTGATGACTATTTCATCGACCGGGACAAAACAGTGCGCAAACGCAATGGCGAAATTGACTTTGAATCCCTTCACGCCCTGGACCTTGAGTATCTGAACAAGCAGCTAAGCCAGTTGCTCAACGGTGAGGAGGTGGAATTGCCGCATTTTGATTTCGCCCGCGGGAAACGTCGCCGTAGCAACAGATTCATCAAGCTGCACGAGGAAGACGTGATCGTGATGGAAGGCATCCACGGCCTAAACGATGAACTCACAGCCGCGATTCCGGCCAACCGCAAAGCAAAGATCTACGTGAGCGCCTTAAACCAGCTCAACATTGATAACCACAACCGCGTTGCCACCACCGACTGCCGTCTGCTGCGACGGATGATCCGGGACCACCAGTATCGTGGCTACACAGCCACGGAGACTATGCTGCGCTGGCCCAGCGTTCGCGAAGGTGAAGAAAAGAACATCTTTCCTTTTCAGGAAAACGCGGATTACATGTTCAACAGCAGCCTCACCTACGAGCTTGGTGTGCTGCGTAAACACGCCTGGAAACTGCTTCTTTCGGTTCCCAAAAGCTCCTCGGCTTACACCGAGGCCCAGCGCCTTCTGGCCCTGCTTTCCAACGTCAATGACATCCCGGATGCCCTGGTACCGTACAATTCTATCATCCGGGAATTCACCAACGGCTCTATCTTCAGGTATTGAAAGTGAAAAGAATCCATATTCTGGCTGATGACGTGCGCAACAAGATCGCCGCGGGCGAAGTTATCGAACGGCCAGCCTCGGTGGTGAAAGAACTGGTGGAAAACGCCATTGATGCCGGAGCCACACAAATCACGGTGGCTGTTGAGAACGGCGGCAAGGACCTGATCCAGGTCAGCGACAATGGCAGTGGCATGAGTCCCGACGACGCCCTGCTGGCCTTTGAAAGACATGCCACCAGCAAGATCAGGACCGTGGGAGACATCATCAGCATCAGCACCCTGGGCTTCCGCGGCGAAGCACTGCCCAGCATCGCCAGCGTTAGCAACCTGACTCTGATCACCCGCGATGCATCCAGCGAAGTTGCCACCCAGGTTGATTTCGATTTCGGACGTCTGCGCAATGTGGGACAAACCTCCTCCAACCTCGGCACCAACATCACAGTGCGTGGCCTTTTCAAAGCTTTGCCCGCCCGGCGAAAGTTTCTCCGCAGCGCCACTACCGAACTGCGCCACATTCTCAAATACATCCACTACCAGGCCGTGCTGCATCCCGGCATTGGCTTCAAACTGTTTGTGGACGGCAATCAGAAGCTTTCCTTCGTGATAGCGGCAAACCGGGAACAGAGGATGGGGGAGATGTTCGGCTCTGGATTCTTCAATGAAGACATCATCCCCATAAAAGCCGAGAATGAAGGCTACCGCCTGGAAGGATACATCTTTGGGCTCGAAGACCGCAGCGACAAACTTGTGGACATACAATACTGCTTCATCAACGGGCGCTTTATCAATGACAAGACGGTAAAACACGCCATCAAGGCTGCCTACGAGCCCTTCATCCTCAAAACCCGCGTCTGGCAAAAAGGAACCACACCGCCCTACGTGCTGTTTCTGGACATCCCGGTGGAGCAGATCGATGTGAATGTGCATCCCGCCAAACTGGAAGTGCGGTTCCGGGAACAGCAGAAGGTGCATTCCCTGGTCTTTCTTACCCTCACTGAGGCCTTGAATGACTATGAACACGCGAAGTTTGCCTCCGCCAGGGTGAAATTCGACCGCGCCCAGCAGGTGAATGAAGCCACCTTTGTTGAACGCACCGTTTACAAAAACAAGGTGGAAGTTCCCCACTTTTCCGAGTATAAGAAAGAATTTGGTAACCTCTATCAGGATGAGCTGTTTCCCGCTACCCCGGGAGAACCTGTCCCTCCCGGCAAGATCCAGGTTCCGCTGGTGGACATAGACAAGAAGGACGTCGAGGAACAGCTTGAGATAGCCGACGACCTGCCCAACGAGTCTTTTCAATACAAGTTGCTGTTGCGCAATGAGGAAGATTATATCAACCCCTGGCAGCTGCACAACACCTATATATTTATCCAGGTGGAGGACGGCCTGGTGATAATCGACCAGCACGCCGCCCACGAACGCATCATCTATGAAAAGCTGCTGCAGCGTACTCAGGGAGCGCCTCCAGTGCGCCAGAAGCTCATCATACCATTGGTGATCGACATTCCGCCGATCATTGCCAGCGAAATACGCGACCTGGTTGAGCAGAATCTCGAACTCTTGGAAAAGACGGGTTTCGTGCTGAAAAAATTCAGTGGCGACTCGCTGGTTATAGAGGAAATACCAGCTGAACTGGACGACTGGCAGGGCGGCAAGATTTTCATCGAAATCCTCAAACAACTGGAGGAAGAGATGGAACTGAACTCCGATTTCCGCGATTCCCTGGCCAAATCGATCGCTTGCAAGGCTTCCATCAAGGCTGGGAAGAAGCTTACCAGAAAGGAAATGCTGAACCTGATCAATCAGCTTTTCGCCTGCCATATGCCCTATTTCTGTCCTCATGGCCGGCCTTTGATCCTGAAAATGACCCTTACGGAGTTCGAAAAGAAATTCAAACGCCAGCTATGATCCCCCTGATCACAATTGAGGGGCCCACGGCCTCGGGAAAATCTGATCTGGCCCTGAAGCTGGCCCGGGAACTGGGAACAGAGATCATTTCGGCGGATTCGCGCCAGGTTTACCGGTATCTGGATATCTGCACTGCCAAGCCCTCCACTGCTGAGATGAAAGCCGTAAGGCACCATCTAATCAGCATCATCGAACCTTCGCAGAGCTACAATGCTGGGAGGTTTAAATCTGATGCTGAGGAGGTGATACGCGACCTTCATAGGCAGGGAATGGTCCCGCTGATCTGCGGCGGCACCGGACTCTATGTGGAAGCATTGCTGCAGGGCCTCTTTCCCCAGATCGGCATCGATCCTGAGATTCGGAAACGGCTACGGGAGCGGCTGAAAAAAGAGGGTTTGGATATTCTTTACGCGGAACTAGCTGAGCGAGACCCTGCCTTTGCCGAAAAGATAAGCAGCAACGACAGGCAACGTATTCTTCGGGGCCTGGAGGTTTTTGCCGCGACAGGGCTTCCCATCAGCGAACACTGGCGCCGGCAGAAGGCCGAACGAGAATTCACGGCTTTCCGTATACTGATAGATCCGCCGCGTGAGCAGCTTTACGCGAGAATCAACGCCAGAACAGAACGGATGCTGGAAGCCGGTCTGCTTAGTGAAATAACCAGCGTTCTGAAAATGGGCTTTGACGCTTCTTCGCCCGGTCTGAACAGCGTTGGCTGCAAAGAGTACCTGCCTCACTTGCTCGATTCCGTTTCCCTGCAAGACTGCTCCGTTTTAGCAGCCCAGCATACCAGAAATTACGCCAAGCGCCAGTGCACTTGGTACCGCAAGCGCAAGTTTGATTTGACATTGGGTGCCGGCCCGTGTAATATATTAAAGACCGTCACGCTCATCAGAGCTTGGCAGAAATCTTTGCACTGAGGAACTAATGCATCTGGTTGCTAAGGTCTTTGACCTGATCATAACCGAGGACGATGTCCTGAAGGAAAGCAAAAAGCTGATCGGTCAGGATAGTCCGTTGGCGCTGGCTCAGGCCCTTAATCGGGTCATTGACCGTTGCTTGTTGCTGCATGAGGCCAGAGAGGCCGGCATCCGGGTAACTGAAGATGAATTCGACAGTGCCTTGCTGGAAGTTTTGGAGGAAATCGAAGAAGCGCCTCAGAACGAAGCTCAGACCCTGGACATGGAAGAACGCATCCGCCAGAGGATCGTGATCCGCAAATACGTTAAGCAGATCATCTGTCAAAACCATCCCATAGCTGACGAGCAACTGCTGGCTTTCTATGAAGACCAGCCGGATGTATTTCTCGCGCCAGAGGCTGTGAGGGCCTCCCACATTCTCTTCCGCCACGATGAACCGGAAGCTTTAAGCAAAGCCAGGGTGTTACGAAGCCGAATCCACAACCAGACCGATTTCATCAAAGCCTGCCCGAAAAACTCGCAATGCCCCTCCGGAGCCCGTTGCGGCGATCTGGGCTGGTTTCCCCGCGGCCGCATGATCAAGGAGATAGAGGACGCGGCTTTCGCTCTTGAACCCGGCCAGATCAGCGATGTGTTCAAAACCCGCCATGGCTACCACATCCTGCTTGTGACGGAGCGCAAACGCCGTCACCAGATTCCCTTTGAAGAGATCAAAGACAGCCTCAAAACGAGATTAATCCAGTTGGAAAGGGAATATTTCTTCATCCGCCACATGAATGATCTGCGCCGCAATCACAACGACCAGATCAAGATTCTCGACCCCCGCTTCAGCTGCTGACGCTGTTATCAGTTTTTTCTACCCAGGCGAGGATTTCCCGCTGGAGACCCAGTTTTTCCTTGTCCGACCTGTATTTATCCCTGTCCAAATCAAAAGTGGCCACGAACCGCCCCGGTTGATGCTTCATCACCCTGACCTCATCCCCCAGCTTAATGGCCTCATTAATATCGTGGGTAACAAGGATGATGCTTAACTTTAACTCTCTTGATATAACACCAAGCCAATTTTGCAGTTGCAAACGCGTTATAGCATCGAGGCTGGCAAAAGGCTCATCGAGAAGCAGTAGTTCGGTCTCCATCATGCAGGTTCGCAAAAAAGCAGCTCTTTGGCGCAATCCGCCACTGAGCTGATAGGGCAGATGCTCCGCGTGTTCCTCCAGGCCAAAGACCGGCAGCAGTTGTTTCACCTTCGCCTGGGCGGTTTTGATGTCGCCACCCTTGATTCGCACCGGGATCAGGGCGTTATCCACAACGTTCAGCCAGGGAAAGAGGAGATCATTCTGGGGCATGTAGCCCAGGAAGCCGCTTTTCCCTGTGATGTCTTCACCTCGGAAATAAATCTCTCCAGAATCGGGACGGGTGATCCCTGCCAGTAGCTCCAGAAATGTGCTTTTTCCGCAGCCGCTGCTTCCCACCACGCACACGAAACTCTGTTCCCGCATCTCGAAATCCACATCCCGCAGGATCAGTTGCGGCTGTCCTTGCAGCAGGAAGGATTTGGTGAGCTTATTAGCCCTGAGGATCGGCTGCATCTGGCAGAAACTCGTTTGTGAAGGCTGCCAGGGCTTCCACGCTGGTGGTGATGATCCCCTTTCGCAGCATCCAGTCGGCAAAGTTTTTCCAAACCACGGGATTCTGCTGTCCCCAGCGGGGAGCGTCGGCCTGGAATTCACCGCTGAGATGATCCAGGCTTGCTTTCACCAGTTCGCGGTCCAGTTCGGGAACCGCCTTGGAAAAAACCTCGGCTCCTCTGGCTGGGTCCTTGATGCATAGTTCATAGCCACTGGAGGTTGCTGCCAGGAACTTTTTCATAAGTTCAGGCTCAGAATTGACCATCAGGTCGCTGGCGATAAGCACCGGAGTGTAGAAATCGAAGATGGGGTCGATATCCCGGACGGGGATGAAGTTTATATCAATGCCTTTCAGCCGGGCTTGAACGCCGTCCCAGCCGTAATAAATCCATTCGAAATCGGCGTTTTTGCCGATGGTGGTGAAGAAATCAGCAATTCCGTGAACCACTTCCACGTTGTCGAAATCCGCTTTGCTGCTCTCCATCACTTGTTTCAATATTCCCAGTTCGGAAGGCCAGCCGGAGCTGCCATACCTTTTTCCGCTGAAATCCTTGGGGGAAGTGATGCCGGCTTCTTTGAGCGAAGCGAAGCCGGAGCTGTTGTGCTGGGTCACCGCGGCCAGTGATTTCACGTGCACACCCTGGGAGCGGGCGATGGTGACGCTCTCCTGATAGCTGAAGCCAAACTCCGCCTGTCCCAGTGCCACTATCTTCTCCGCCGTGTTCTCTCCCGGCTGGATGATTTCCACATCCAGGCCCTGCTCTTTGTAAAATCCCAGGTCGCGTGCTACGTAAACACCGGCGTGGTTGGTGTTGGGAGTCCAATCTAGAACCACGCGAACTTTGCGCAGGTCCGCCTTTTCCTGTTTCTGACCGCATCCGGCAAAGACGAGCAGCAAGGCGACGACGATTGTGACAGCTATAATATAGTTTTTCATTTTATTGCTCCCTTTGGTATGATCTAATTGCTAAGCTCTGGGGTGATACACTCTATGCGTTTCAACCAAATAGCGCGTATCCACGTGAGTGTAGATCTGGGTGGTGTTCAGGCTGGCATGGCCCAGCAAAACCTGCACGATGCGCAGATTCACGCCCCCTTCCAGCAGATGCGTGGCAAAGGAATGACGGAAGGTGTGGGGCGTTATTTCCTGTTTGAGGCCGGCTTCCAGAGCGGCCTGGCGCAGGATTTTCCAGAATCCCATGCGGGAGAGCTTGCCCCCGCGGTTGTTAAGGAACATGATGTCGGTGTTGGCCAGCTTAAGCAGGGCGGGGCGGGTTTGGTCAACATAGTCCCTGATGATATCAGAAACGCTTTCCACAAAAGGAACAAACCGCTGTTTGGACCCCTTGCCGCGCACCAGGATTACGTTTTCGTTAAAATTAAAGTCGTGGGTGGTCAGCCCCAGCAGTTCCGAGACGCGCAATCCCGTGCAGTAAAGGAGTTCAAGCATTGCCCGGTTGCGCCTCTGCAGCACGGTTGTGTTTGGTAGTCCATCCAAAAAGCTCAGCATGGTCTCCACGTCCAGGAAATCTGGCAGATGCTTGCTCAGCTTTATCTTGGGCACTAGGTCGAAATCCACGTTCACGTCTTTGCCGCTATCGGCCAGGAACCCAAAAAACTGATTCAGGGCGATCCTTTTGCGGGCGATGGAAGTATTTACCAAACCCGCTTCCATAAGCTCCACAAGATATTTGCTCACTTGCTCCGCCTGATGCTCTTCGATCGGCCGCCCGTTCCAGCCCAGATAGTCAAAGATATCTCTCCGATAGCTTTCTACGCTGTTTTCCGCCATGCCTTTTTCCACCCGGATGTAGTAAACGAAAGCGTTCAGCAGGCTGGTCAGGCTGGGCCCGAGATCAATCTCTGGCCTGGTAGTTGGGCGATTCCTTGGTGATGTTGACATCGTGGGGATGCGATTCTTTGAGCCCGGCGCTACTGATTTCGATGAACTCTGCTTTTTCGCGCAGAGCTGCAATGTTTTCCGCGCCGCAGTAGCCCATGCCGGAGCGCAAGCCTCCCGTGAGTTGGAACAAAAAGTCTTTCAGTGGCCCTTTGTAGGGCACCATGCCCTCGATGCCTTCGGCGACCAACTTGTTTGCCTCGGTGCCTTCCTGGAAATAGCGGTCGCTGCTGCCTTTGCGCATCGCGCCGATGGAGCCCATGCCCCGGTAGCTTTTGAAGCGGCGGCCGTTGTAAATGATATATTCGCCGGGGCTTTCGTCGGTTCCTGCCAGCAGCGAGCCGATCATTACGGCATCCGCGCCTCCGGCAATGGCCTTCACGATGTCGCCGGAGTATTTGATACCGCCGTCGGCAATAAGCGGAATTCCCGCTTTGGCGGCAACCTCGGAGCAGTCCATGATGGCCGAAAGCTGCGGAACGCCTATTCCGGCGATAACCCTGGTGGTGCAGATGGAGCCGGGCCCGATGCCCACCTTGATGGCGTCGGCGCCGTTGTCGATGAGAAATTGGGCGGCTTTGGCGGTCGCTATGTTGCCGGCCAGGATTTCCACGCCACAGGCGGCCTTAACCTTATTGATCGCGCTGCGGATATTTGTATGGTGGCCGTGGGCGGTGTCGATCACCAGCAGATTCACACCCTGTTTCGTAAGTTCCTTTGCCCTTTCCAGATAATCGCCGGTGACTCCGATCGCGGCTCCGACCAGCAGGCGGTTCTTATCGTCCTGTACGGCGTTTGGGTAGCTTATCCGCTTCAGGATGTCCCTCACTGTGAGCATGCCGGCCAGGCCAAAATCGGGGGTCACGATCAGGAGTTTTTCGATCCGGTGTTTTTGCAGGAGGGCCACGCAATCCTCGTTGGAAGTGCCTTCCGGAGCGGTGATCAGCCTTTCACGCGGCGTCATCAGGTCTTTCACAAGCCGTTTGCCGTTGGTCTCAAAACGAATGTCCCGGCTGGTCAGGATGCCCACCAGCTTTCCCTTTTCCATCACCGGAAATCCGCCGACCCTGTGTTCTTCACGGATCTGGTGCACTCTCTCCAGGGTGTCGTTCGGAGCAAGGGTGTAGGGGCGGGTGATGAGTCCGCTTTCAGCGCGTTTCACCCGTCGCACTTCATCCGCCTGCTTTTCAATGCTGAGGTTTTTATGGATGATTCCCAGGCCACCTTCCCGCGCCATCGCGATCGCCATTCCGGCTTCTGTAACCGTATCCATGGCCGCGCTCAGAACCGGGATTTTCAGGCTTAGTTTGGCGCTGATCCTGGTCTGGATGCAAACCGAGGCTGGCAGCACTTTGGATTGCTGCGGCACCAGCAGAACGTCGTCGAAAGTGTAAGTCTTGCGGATCGTTTTCTTCATCATGAACTCCCTTGAATATCCATAAAATGAATTTCGCCCCGGCTGTCAAGCACTTTACCGGGAGCAGTCCGGCAGTATGTCCGAAAGCAAGGTTGGACGGAGCCGAAAGAAAAAGTCTTGACTTATTTCACCCCTGTTAAGTAGTTTGCTCGATAAGAAAAAAAGCTTCCGAACAGGGATGAAAGCATGAAAAAAACTATTTTGGCAGTCTGGCTCTGTCTGCTGGCGGCACTGGCCCCGGCAATCATCACCGAGAGCGGTTCTCTCCGCGCTTTTCTGCTGGGCAGCGAGCCCGCCTGCGCCTATGACAACTGGATTTCCCATATTGCCGAGGGTATAGCCAGCCCCAATTACAACCTCTACGCGCCTTACGACGTCCAAACCAACGGATTTGGGAATTTCCGCCTTCCCACAGCCACTGACCTGATCTATTGGAACAACATGGCGGAACTCTTCGTGGCAGAGGATTACGATGGCGCACAGGCCATACTCACATCCAATTCCGCCCCTTTTCAGATTGTGCAGTTCAATGACACAGACACCGGACGCACCTATATCATGCTGCGCGAGATTCCCAATCCCGCCTATTATGACGACAACGGAACGGTTACGGAAGATGATGACGAATCGGGCGCATTTGTCTATGGCTGGGGGCTTTTCATCTACAGTCCCCAGGGCAGCAAACCCATAATCATCACCGTTCCCCATCCCTGTGATGATTTTCCCACTCCCGCGATGGGATATGAAGCTCTGAAGCACTGGGACGCCCGCTACCTGATGATAAACGGCTCCGGCCGCGAGGTTCGCTGGACCAACCAGGGTTCTTACACCAACTCCAAATCCCTCTCCGACCCCCTGCGCAACCCCACCCATCCTTTCAACACCCTCTACAAGAAATTTGCCGACACCATCCGCGACCAGTTTGGCGTGAGGGAGTTTTCCGCCCAGATCCATTCCTACGACTGGAACCGCCATCAGGGCTATGCCAACTGCCAGATTTCTGCCGGTAATCCGCGCCCCTGTCCCAACCTGCCCATCCGGGACCTTTCGCCTCTGAAGCGCGACCTGATCAATGCCGGCCAGCATCTGATGATTCCCGCGAACACCATTGGCATACATGCCGATGTCTATCTGAACGACTTTTACAGCGTGAACTACAGCACGCACGATTTCATTTTTTCGGACGGCGTGAACAGCTATCCCGTGAACGACCAGGTGGACCTGCCCGCCTATACTCAGAACCAGCACATGCTTTACACCCAGAGCGGTTTAACCGATTACGACGTTTACGAACCTTTCTTCCATCTGGAAATGGATGAACTGCCCAACTGCTATGACGAAACGGAAAACGTGTATCACTGGTTCTTCGGCTGGGACGCGACCAGCCAGAGCTGGAATATGGATGGCCTTTTCGACCGCTTCATCGAATATTACGGACGCTGGATCTATGATCTGGAGCCGGTCCTGGTAGATATGTTCGCCATGAACGACAACCAAACCCCGCCTGCGCCGCAAAACCTCGCCGTGCACAACCAGTCCCTGACCAGCGTCACTCTGAGCTGGGAGAAAAGCCATGCTTACGATTTTGAATCCTACGAAGTGCTCTACGCCACGGAGTCGATCGGCACCGACAACTTCCAGGTCTTCAACCGGGATAACAACTCTTTTCTCGCCTCACCCGATTGCGAGATGATCACGGTGACCAACCTGACAAACTCCAATTCCTACTATTTCAGGATTCGCGCCAAAGACAAGAATGGCAACTACTCCACCCTTTCCAACGAAGTTGGCGCCAACCTTGCCCCGGCTGGCATTACCTCTTTCACCGCCCACGGCCTGGATGGCACAGTGCGCCTTTTCTGGCAGGTGAACGGTCAGGTCAGCAACCAGGGTTTCAAGGTCTATCGTCAGGACGCCGCCGGCGACTTTGCTCTGGTGGATTCCTGGCTCACCAACCCCGCCCTTTCAAATCCCTCCAGTTACAACTTTGAATGGTGGGATACGGATGTGAGCAACGGCAGCGGCTACACCTACAAAATCAGCAGCACAAACCTCCAGAACGTGGAGTATTTTCACAACTATCCCGCCGACGCGGAACCAAGGCCCATCCACAGCCTCACCGTCAGCAACATGTCAGGGACGCTATCCGACGAAGTATTCTTCAGCGCCAACCCCTTCGCCACCGATGGAAACGACGCTTACTGGGACGTGACCAAAGGCACCCCCGGCGCCTCAAATTACGTCTGGGGCGCTTTCTTCGAACAGTATTGGAGCAACAGCGGCACCAACCTAAGCCGGGAAGTTAAGGCAATGTTCGATGCCGATTCTGAGATCAAGACCTGGGTGCTTAGGGTCCGCAGCGACCAGATCGAAACGCTCAACATCACAGCATCCGGCAACTTCAGCCGGGAGGAAAAGCTCTATTTGCAGAATGGCGGCACCTACCACAACCTGCTGGCCGGGCCCTACCAATACAGCAACACAAATTCCGACTTCCGCACCATGATCCTTCACTGGGGAAACATGCAGCCCCGGGCTTCCTTTGCCTCGCTGGAAAACAAAGTATATCAGGGCGGAACCGTTATCACCTTCGGCTGGAGTTTCCAATATCCCTTCCTCATCGACCATGCCGAAATTTCTATTGTCAACGCTTCCGACAGTCTGCTGCTTTCGGACTCCGTGACGCCCACCCAAACCAGCTTTCCCTGGCTGGTGCCGGCCAACGTGGCTGAAATGCAGGATTGCCGCTTCGTGGTGGACATCGTGGCGGTGGATGGGGTGCGCGGCAGGTTTGTATCCCCCTATCGCTTTTCCCTGCTTCCCCAGATGATCCTGGCCTATAACGAAGCCGGATTGAAGATGCGCTCCAATCCCTGGCCGGATAGCGACCTCAGCTTTGAACAGGTCTTTGGCCCCGCCCTCGGCTATCAGATGACCCCGAATGGCGGCTGGGTCATGACGCTGGATTTCGACTTCGGCACTGCCTATTGGGTTTCATCCAACGATATCAATTTCTACAGCAGCATCTTGCCGCTCCAGAGCGGGGCTTATTATATTGATTTGGTCCCCGGCTGGAACTTTTTGCCCAACCCCCATCTCTGCGCCTACGACCTGGAGGACCTGAGCTTCACTCTTCTTGGCCAGTTGCACAGCTTCACCGAAATGCTAAGCCAGGAACTGGTTTCGCCCGCCGTCTTTGTCTGGCGCGGCGAGGATTACGAAAAAACCAGCCGTATCGAGCCCTGGGAGGCTTTCCTCATCTATTACAACGGCTCCCCGGACCTGGCGCCGCAGATTCGTTTCCTGCCTTTCTGCGACGGTCCCAAGCCGCTGGCTCCGGAACCCGTTTTTAGGCTGCGGATGGAACTCGAGGGAGCCCATCCCGCCGGAATTGAACTCGGCCTGCATCCCCTGGCTACAAATGCCGTGGATTTCCGCTTTGACCATCCCAGCCCGCCCTGTCCTCCGATTTCTGATTGCTCCTCTCTCTGGATCCATCATGCCGGCGCGGATTCCACTGACATCCGGAACCTTTGCAGCGAATACCGCCAGCCCTTCAGCGGGCCGGAACAGGTTGAATACTTCAACATCCATGCCCACGCGGGTCTGGAAGGGCCACATGAGATCAGTTTCAGCACCGAGGGAGCCGGCGACCAATGGCAGATTATGCTGATGCTGGATGACGTTCCCCACTATCTGAACGGCCAGGATACTTTTACCTGGGAGCCTCCGGCTACAGGAACCTACGAAGGCTACATCCGGGTGAGCAATTACCAGGTTGCTCTCCAGGATCTGGTCCAAAGCCCCATATCCGCGCTATCGGCCTATCCCAATCCCTTCAATCCGGATGTCACCATCGCCTTCAACCTTGCCCTCTCAAACGAGGTGAGCGTCGATCTCTTCAACATTCGCGGCCAGAAAGTGCGCTCCCTTCACAAAGGAAAACTCGCGGGCGGAAACCACAGGCTGCGCTGGGACGGACGTGATGAAACCGGAAGGGGAGTGGCCAGCGGTGTGTATTTCGCCCGGGTGAGCACAGCCAGCGAAACCAAAACCATCAGGATGCTGCTGCTGAAGTAAGCGATTATCAGGAACTGCCGGCGCCGTCTGTGCGCCGGGCGGATTTCAGCCTGGTTGATACAGGCCATAAAGCCTGATAAAAAAGCAGCCTCCCCAGTGTAAAGGAGAGGATTGTAATCAAAAATATTTAGTGCGACTGCCCTAATCCCGAAGTTTTAACCCCCAGGAAAAACGAAGCAATGCCTTCTGGCCATTAAGGCCCTGTCCCGGGTTCCGGACGCGCCTCCCGCACGATACCAGCATTTGGTGCGAGTATTTGCCGAGAGGCGTGATAGAGGGATGGACGCAGGCGCTCAGGGCCTGACTGACAGGACATTGCGGTGGGTTAGCATTGATATGACACTTTTTTCAACCAAGTGGGTGTGAGAGCGCAACCTCAAAGCAATAGGGAGGGTTGCGGACCTTGTTATGTTGGATTATGGTCTGTAAGCCACACGTCATTCCGGGCTCGACCCGGAATCCAGTCAACTCTGTTTCAATCCTTGTTATGTTGGATTATGGTCTGTAAGGGGCGACGCACCGATCGCGCCCTCCGCCACTGGCATCTGTTTCAATCCTTGTTATGTTGGATTATGGTCTGTAAGACTACGACAACCTCATGCTCCAATACTACCGCGTTCTGTTTCAATCCTTGTTATGTTGGATTATGGTCTGTAAGTCGATCGCGAAGGCATCTGGTTGAACAAGTGTCGGTTTCAATCCTTGTTATGTTGGATTATGGTCTGTAAGGTTGCCGCGCTGCGCCGTGAAATCGCCGCGCAGAAGCGTTTCAATCCTTGTTATGTTGGATTATGGTCTGTAAGTATCAGCGCTTCATGTGGCGCTGCATCAGGGACCTGTTTCAATCCTTGTTATGTTGGATTATGGTCTGTAAGCTCCAGCTCGGCATGCTGCCCAAGGCAATATATTTCGAGTTTCAATCCTTGTTATGTTGGATTATGGTCTGTAAGGACATTTTAGGCAACCGTTGGCTGAATACACCGTGGTTTCAATCCTTGTTATGTTGGATTATGGTCTGTAAGCCTTTCGTTACTGGCCGCCGGATGGCGGCCGCGAAATGTTTCAATCCTTGTTATGTTGGATTATGGTCTGTAAGCGGCGAGGTTCACCATATTCATATAGTGCACGCCAAGTTTCAATCCTTGTTATGTTGGATTATGGTCTGTAAGATGGTATTGGGCGAGCGCAGTTGCTACGTAGCCAAGTTTCAATCCTTGTTATGTTGGATTATGGTCTGTAAGAGACTGGGATTCAGCCCTGACGCTGACGTGAGCGGGTTTCAATCCTTGTTATGTTGGATTATGGTCTGTAAGCGATATTTTCTTTTTCTTGTCACAGACGAGCTGCTTGTTTCAATCCTTGTTATGTTGGATTATGGTCTGTAAGTCATGGTGCTTTTCGCCGCCAGAATGCCGCTATTCCGTTTCAATCCTTGTTATGTTGGATTATGGTCTGTAAGGCCTTCACGAAGAAGGCGAAATTTGTTCTGCAGGTGTGTTTCAATCCTTGTTATGTTGGATTATGGTCTGTAAGGATTTCGAGCTTGCGGGAGCGTCATGTTCAACGGTGTTTCAATCCTTGTTATGTTGGATTATGGTCTGTAAGCAAACTGGACTCCCGCGTCTCCCACATCGTCCTCAGGTTTCAATCCTTGTTATGTTGGATTATGGTCTGTAAGTCCGCGAACTGGATGCAGTAGCAGACCTATGGCTGAGTTTCAATCCTTGTTATGTTGGATTATGGTCTGTAAGTCTCTCTCAAAAACGGGGACAATCTGTCGTAATTGCGTTTCAATCCTTGTTATGTTGGATTATGGTCTGTAAGTCGAACTCGTCGAACTGATCGTCGAGTCCGAGGTCGAGTTTCAATCCTTGTTATGTTGGATTATGGTCTGTAAGCCAACCCTACAGTATTGCCGGGAAGCGCAGAGGCGGTTTCAATCCTTGTTATGTTGGATTATGGTCTGTAAGTAAATTATACGATGTCTTGTGGTAGCGAAGCTACGGTTTCAATCCTTGTTATGTTGGATTATGGTCTGTAAGCTGATGGCCAAAATGGGGGCCGCCTTCGGCCTCACGTTTCAATCCTTGTTATGTTGGATTATGGTCTGTAAGAAGGAACTTTCCACATCCACCATTAAAAACCTCGAGTTTCAATCCTTGTTATGTTGGATTATGGTCTGTAAGTGGGAAAAAGAGTATTGGCAGAAATCGCCGTCGAAGTTTCAATCCTTGTTATGTTGGATTATGGTCTGTAAGTCACATGATCGCTGAAGCTGGCCCGGTTTTTCAGAGTTTCAATCCTTGTTATGTTGGATTATGGTCTGTAAGCAGGTTCGACCGGGATCAAAAAATATCCTACTACCAAGTTTCAATCCTTGTTATGTTGGATTATGGTCTGTAAGACAGCCGTTCAGACCGGCTTCGCGGATTGGTCCATTCGTTTCAATCCTTGTTATGTTGGATTATGGTCTGTAAGTGAGCAGGAAATCCGGGAGAAGGGATGGAAGTATTCGTTTCAATCCTTGTTATGTTGGATTATGGTCTGTAAGGAATTATCCTACTGGTGTCCCAATGCCGGAGTATGTGTTTCAATCCTTGTTATGTTGGATTATGGTCTGTAAGATGGCCTGACGCAGCTTGCGGGCGGCTGGTCCGGTGGTTTCAATCCTTGTTATGTTGGATTATGGTCTGTAAGTGGGCGACTACTGGATTGAGGGCTACCGCGCCAAATAGTTTCAATCCTTGTTATGTTGGATTATGGTCTGTAAGTTTGCCTTGTTTCATTTTACTCCAATTCCTCTTTTCATGTTTCAATCCTTGTTATGTTGGATTATGGTCTGTAAGAGAATTGACATTTTGGCAGACCCTGGTAGCCGCGCGTTTCAATCCTTGTTATGTTGGATTATGGTCTGTAAGATAGAGAGGGTGTCCGGCGGATATTATACTATGCTGTTATAAAGTATCACCCAAACTTGCAAATGGGTATCACCTGTCACAGTGGTCGTAACTGTTTATGGGATTGTGAGATGAATAGGACTGGCTTTAGACTGTGTCACAGTGCTCTTTGGACGTTTTTGGACGTTTCAGTATCAGGGTTTTTGCAAATTTGCCCTAGTTTCAGGGTGTTTTCAGACCATCGGTTTTTTTGAAATTATTATCTCATTTAATAGAGCCGTAACTGAAGTGCCAAAGTCCCTATCATCGTGAGCCACTGACTCTGATCAGCGTCTATAAACTCGATCTTAAAGTCCTTATTGAGAGGTTGGAGGGCAACTCCCCGGCGGGCTTCATCGAAGTGTATCCTTTTCAAGGTGATACCGGTCTCGTAGCGCACCGCACAGATCTTCCCATTCGTGCCATCCCAGGTGACTTGCTTCTTGATTAACACTATGTCATCGTGCAAGATCTGAGGCTCCATGCTGGCACCATTGATCCGGAAGGCCACATAGCTGTCCGTACCCAAGGGAATGTAACGAGTGGGGACTTCGACTGATTCCGCTGGCTCATACCCCTCTGGAACTTCAATGGGTGATCCGGCGGCTATTTCCGCCACGATCGGGAAGATCGAAGTGCGCACGTAAGTGGTATCAAAATCATTCACTAAGACCGGCTTGCCATCCACGATCCGCACTTTCTTGGTGGTCTTGATGTCATCACCAAGCTCCCAGGGAGCCAGGATGAACATGCTGCCTTCCCCTCTCAGCAGCCAATTCACATTCACTCCGGCATCGATCAATCTGGCCATGAACTGAGGGTCGGGATACCTCTCATTATTCTTGTAGCGGTCCAAAGAATTGGCAGAGATACCAAACTTTTCCGTGAACTGGTACTGCTTCAGTTTCATTGCTTTAATCAGCATTCCCAGTCTGCTGCCGATGTCATTTGGGTCCATATTTCCTCCTATATGGTTACTTTTCTCTTGACCTTTTGCCGTATGGGTAAGATTATGCATCCGTGGACAAGATAAATTGTCTATCATTTTTGTCAAGATAGAATTGTATAGTGTGATTCGGCGGCGGATTCTTCCATTGGGATCGGAGGGTTTGCAAATGCTCTCGGAAGGAGCAGAAAGGACTTCCCAAGTTATTGCGATGCAGTATAGTAGCACCCAACAATAACATTAGGGAGGCGCTTATGAAAGCGACCGGTTACGAACCTGGGAAGACAGTGGTCGGGGACGACCACTGTGACAACCCGACCACTGTGACAGCTGTCACAGTGGTATCCAATCGGAGAATAAACCTGCCGATGCTGATCAGTAGATACTTTGAGCACTGTGACAGCAAAAATGGCCTGAAAGCTGTCACAGTGGTGCAGAAATTACCGACCACTGTGACACATCATCATGGTGGGTCTGTCACAGTGCTCTTACCGGTAACTGAATTGTATTGGAGAAGGCTTAGGATGAGCAAGCGGAAGATCAGGGCGGTCTGGCTGACCGTAGAGCGGGTGGCGGAGTTGATGAACTGCTCCACTCGCACAGTATGGAGATACGTTAAGAGAACCAGTATGATGGTACACAAAGAGCAGATAAAGCAAGGCAGCAGTAAGATCATGAAGTCTTTCCTGCTGACCGACCCGGAGATCTATGCCAGGGAGATGGCAGACTGTGAGAGCAGGGGCCGGATACCTGACGAGTTCATTGAAACCGGTATTGAGGTCGATGGCAGGCTACTGAACAGTGCCCTTGTCTACAAATATAGGAACGCAACTGCGGAGGATGGTGATTACTATGCAACCTTATGATGTCACTCCAGAGGAATACGCCGCATTTTACGAAGAGCGCTTCCCTGATCGGGGAAAATATCCTCGAATAAGTGAACTTATTGGGAGTCAGAAGCAAGCCCTGGTGACTCCCCCCATATATAAGGAAGAGGAGCAGGCGGTCAAAACACCTGCCCCACCACTTGATGTTGATTATGACAGCCCAGGGTACATCGACTTCAGTCCCCGCGAACACATCCCACTTCAACACGAAAAGGAAGCCAGGTTACTTGGCCACTTCTGCAACCTCGTGATTCGGAGGCTGGCCTTATGCCATTCCAAAGTAGAGGAGTGGAAGCTGATAGTTGAGGAATACAACAACGGAACCATGGCCCCAGAGCTACTCAAGCTCAGGGGTGAGCGCAAGGAACGGGCTCTGCGGCTCTGGATCGACCAGTATGTCAAATCCAATCAGGACATGTTCGCACTGCTGCATAAGGGCAAGAATATCAGCCATAAACGCAAGGTGACCGAGACCGAGTCCAATGTCCTGCTCAGCATTCTGCTGCATCCCAACCAGATCACCATCGGTTCTGCCATCAACATGCTCAAGGCTCAAGCCAGGCTGGGTTACTTTGAGTCACCCACCAGCAAACCCACCTTGAGAAGATGGTGCACTGAGTGGATGGAAAACCACCTGGCGACTTGGGAACAGACCCGCAAGGGCAGCAAATACGTAGCGGAACGCATAGTCAAGACCATCCACCGGGATGCCCGGCTCCTGCATGTGGGTCAGGTCTGGGTGGCCGACGGTCATACGCTGGCCTTCGATATCCTCAATCCCCATACCGGTAAAGCTCAACGCATGACCATGATCATGGTCTTCGACTGGGCAAGCCGCTATCCGGTGGGTGCCTCACTCGCCTTTACCGAGGATAGCCAGCATATCCAGACCGCCTTCCGCAATGCCTTCCTCAATACCTCGCACTGGTATCTGGATAAGGATGCCGAGGGGAATACGGTACAAACCCGGCCACCCTTCGCCTTCGTGCCCGAAGCGGTCTATCTCGACAATGGCAAGGCCTTCAGAGCCAAGCTATTCCACGAGTACTGGGAAAGGCATGACCTGGAACTCGAATTGGGCGGTGTGTTCCCCAAGTTGGGCATCGAAGCCCACTTCGCGGAGAGCTACAATGCCAAGGCCAAGGTGATCGAACGCTTCTTCAGAACCTTCCAGGAGCAGTTTGAACGTTTCATCAGCAGCTTCCGGGGAGCCAGCGTAGCCAACAAGCCATCCACCCTAATGCGTAACGAGAAGTGGGCAAAAGCCTTATACAAGCGTGAGGCTCCCACCATCCGGGACACGATGCAGATGATCGGCTTCTACATCAGGCACATCTACGGCGAGACCGAGCATGGTGCATTGGAAGGCAAGACACCTTGGCAGGTATTCAGTTCCGCACTGGTGCCGGAAGAGCGGATGCTCAGGCCGGATAAACTCAACTTCATGATGCTGGCCACCGAACGCAAGTCAGTTAGAAACGATGGCATAGTATTCAACAAGCTGCTCTACTGGCACGTCGCCCTGATGGACAACATCGGCAAGCCGGTGATCATCAGATACGACTATGCCGAGGCCAGGTGGATACTGGTCTATGATATGAAAGACAACTTCATCTGCCAGGCAGAGCTGAGACGCAGCCAGCATCCTTTCATCCACATCGATAAGAACAACCCGGTCTCGCATCAGTCCCTCAAGAAGGAGTACACGCAGATCAAGAAGCTGCAGCGCTTAACCGAACAGCATGCCCGAGACTTCGTACTGCGTAATCAGGAGGCGGTGGATAATCTCCTCGAACCTTATGTTCGGGAAAGCCTGAGCGCACCCAATCCCACCTTTCAACAAGGGAGCATGATCACCGCACCCGAACCTGAGGCTCAAGACCGCATCGAAGAGATGGAGCGGGAGATGGTCAAGGAACTGCCTGAATTGGAATTCATAAAGCCTGAGGAACAGAGCTTCGGCTCTAAGCAATCAGATACCAAGATAACTGGTACAGAGAATGAACAAGAAGCATTAACCGCCGATCCTGATCCCGAAGAGCAGGACGATGATGATGACGAGAGCTTCTACGGCATGCTGAAAAAAGTCGGCATAATCTGACAAGGAGGATCAATGAAACCCAACAAGCTCGTGCAAATCAAGAACGTAATCAGGGCCGATGCCTGCATCCAGTTCCTGATGAACCGGCCCAAGACCGAGATGGTAGGCCTGGGCCTGATCTACGGCAAGCCCGGCCTGGGCAAGACCACCTATGCCAGCCGCATCGCCTTCATGCGAGGTTACATCTATATGCGGCTGGAATCGACCACCACTCCCAAGTCCTTCGCGGTCGATCTGATGACAGCTCTCTACCGCCGCTTCGGACTGGGTGAGTTCATCCCCAGCGGCACCACCAACAACATCTTCAAGCACTGCCTGAAGCTCCTGGACGACAATCCGGAGACGGTGATCGTGATCGATGAGATCGACTATGCCTTCAAGCATGACCGTCTCTTAGGTGCCATCCGGGACATCGTGGATGTCACCCTTACCATCGTGATCCTGGTCGGGATGCAGGATGCCCGGAACAAGTTGGCCGCCATCAACCGCCACTACTTCGACCGCTGCAACTACTTCTACGAGTTCAGGAAAGTGGGCAGGGACGATATCCGCAAGATCGCCAAGGAAGTGATGGAGATACCGGTGGATGAGTCCATAGTAAACAAGATCGACTTCAACTGCGAAGGCAATCTCCGTAAGGCTGTGAAGATCATGTACATCATCGAGCGGGCTAAGGCCAGCAATCCTCAACTCTCCATTGCCAATCTCGATCTGGGGAGAGACCTATGACCGCCAGAGAACTTGTGCTGAACTTCGTAAACCAGTACAACAAGCCCTTCGATTCGCCCTTGGTAGCCAATATGACGGGACTGGAGATCGGGGAGCTTGAGCCTATCATAAGCGAACTCCTTGAGGACGAGACCATTAGGTTAGCCAGCCACCGGGAGTCCATCTATGTCCGCAGCAACCGCTTCAACACAACTTTGGACAAGCAATTGCGGGCGCACTGGAGCTTCGATCCCAAGGCAGCCCTGGCACTTCTCGATCTGATCGAAAAACGCAGCTTCACCTCGATCAGGAGCATCGCAGAAGCCTTCGGGAGAAGCCGCCAGTGGGTCTTCGTTTATCTGGAGGCGATGGCCTCGGTTAAGGTGATCGGCATCAATAAGAGCGGATACTGCGTATTAGACCACCAGAAAATCCCCATGGTGGGATCGATTGTGATCAAAGGCATCCTGGGCGAAATGCGAAGCAAGGCCGGGATGCCACCTAAGCAAAGAGCGCCTTACCGAACTAAGAAGCGCATGGCTCAACACCCACAGCAAGCACTGTAAGACCAGCCAACCGGGGGCATTCTATGGATCAGGAACAGCGGGAACGAAAACTACGCCAGGAGATACACGGCCTCAGGGTCAAAAAGTTCCACTGGCCGCTTGATGCCTTCAGGTTCATCATCAAGGGCCTCGGTTATGGTGAATCGCTGAGGGCTTTGCCGGAGGACCGCTTAACTGAGTTGAAGGCTCTCCTGCTCAAGTATCGCAAGCATGGCAGACCCCAAGTCTTTACTTTCGACCGCCAGGGCATGTATATGTTCTATCTCATGAAAACTGCGGCTTGGACCGAGTCTCAACTGCGGGCATTCATGCTGAAACACTTTTCCAAAAGCCACTGGAACCTACTCGACAGGAAGGAGCGCAGAGCTGTGATCGCCATGCTGCAGAACTATATCAAACAGAATGAAAAGAAAGCCAAATATACAGACAACAAGGAGGCATCCAATGGACACACCCAAGACCCCCAAGGCTAAAAAGCCCGTACCCACCCGTATTGACGCTAACGGCCAGAGCATTCCGGTCTCGATCATCAGACCTGAGATCCTCAAGCAGGACGCCATCGTAAGCAAGACCATCAACCGGGCCATCAAGCTGCATCAGCGTATGGTAGCTGACAAGAACAAGTTCTTTGAGGACGTGGAACTTTATCTCCAGCAGGTAGCCGAGAAGAACGGCCTGGAGTGGAAGGGCAATGCCGTCCTCAACAGCTTTGACGGCAAGTACCGGGTGGAGATCAGGTTCAAGGAACGCATCCAGTTCGGCATCGAACTTCAACTCGCCAAGCAGAAGATCGATGAGTGCCTGAAAGCCTGGTCCGCCGACTCCAACGTCAACCTCCGGGCCATCATCAGCGAAGCCTTCCAGGTCGACAAGAAAGGCGAGATCGCCAAGTACCGCATCCTGCGCCTGCGCCGTTACAACATCAAGGATAAGACCTGGAAGGAAGCGATGGAACTGATCGACCAGGCCATCCAGGTGGTAGCCACCAAGCAGTACATCAACTTCTATGAACGTGACGAGTCGGGCCAGTTCCGCCAGATCGTCCTCAACTTCCCTGCCCTGTGAGAAACAGTGGCAGCGTAACTCATCTCTATTTGATAAAAGCACAGGAGAATGAATAATGGCACCTATGAATACCAACACCGCAGAGGAACTGATGAATATCTTCAAAGATGAACGCAATTACCGCACCGATGAGATAGCCGAGATCCTCAGGGTCGACCGCTCCAGCGTCTACCGCTGGATACGTGACATCGGCGATCCTCTGCCGGCTTTCAGAACCAAAGAAAACGGACAGCTGCGCTGCTCCGGCAAAGACCTCAACCTCTATCTGCAGAAGCACAAGGTACGCCCCGAGTATGAGTAACAGCCATGAGTTCCGCATCAAGCGGGACAACTGCAGGGAAGCCTATCTGAACGGCAAGACCGATCCCACTGAGTTGGCGCTGATCTTCGGAGTTTCCGGCATCACCGTCCGTAAGTGGATCAAGTCCGGCAAATGGGACGAGCAGTTCAAGGAAGAGCGCAAGCTCGACCATGAGATCAACTTGGCCCGCAAGAAGGCACTCATCCAGGCACTGCGTGAATATGCCAAGAACCCGGCGGACACCGCTCTGCAGAGCCTCGTCAGCCTGATCAGGCAGAACCAGAAGGACGCTGAGCCTTCCAAAGAATTGAACGACTATATCGTCCGCTTCCTGGATCAGGTGACCGACTTCATGATCGAGAAGGGCTATGAGACTATGCTTAAACAGTTTCAGAGTATCGTGCTCGATCTTGCCGAGTACTTACGAGTCAGAAATGGATAGACACATGGTTACCTCCAAACACACCAGCCTACCTACCCTCCAACGAGTGGAGCTATTCCCTCCGGCTCCACGACATCCTGCCTGCCTGACAGCGGAGCCGATCCCCACGGTTCCGCTGATCCTTCCGGAAACTCGGGGTCCCCGACCAACGGCTTGCCGGGGGTTGGGGTGATACCCGGTTATGCCTAAGAAGTTCATTCAGCGGCATAACAAGGCTCTGACGGAGATCGCATCCAAGACGATCTCCGTCTTGCCTTTTATAGACGATAATCCTGAAGCCAAGACTGAGAGGATCAGGCGTACCACCGGATCAGGATGGGATGCCTTCTCGTTCTTCTGCCATACCTATTTCCCGCATATCTTCCCACTACCCTTTTGCCCAGCGCATGAGACCATGTTCGATGAGACTGACAAGGGCTCAGGCATCATTGCCATCACCGGATTTCGTGGGCTGGGCAAAACGGTACTCATGGGAGTGGTCTATCCCATCTGGATGATCATCCAGGGTGAACGCTACGTGATCCATACAGCCGCAGACATAGATCTGGCTCAGGAACGCACTGCCTTTACCTTGCATGAGCTGCGGAACAACAAGCGGCTCACGATGGACTATCCGGAGCTGCAGCCCGTGGATGCCTTTGATCTCGACTTCTATCTCAAGAACAAGGCGAGGATCAGAGCCAGAAGTATCAAGCAGTCTCACAGGGGAACCATCAATCCCAAGACTGCCAAACGGCCCGGACTGATCGTCTGTGACGATATCGACAAAGAAGAAAACATGGGCAACCAGTCCATCGGCAAGAGACGCATGGAGAAGATCACCCAGGAGCTTGCCGGAGCTCTCTCACCGGAGGGAAATGGCAGGATCGTCTGGCTCGGTAACCTGGTGCATCCCAACTATGCGATCTGCCAGTTTCAGGAGCTTATCTTGGGCGAAATACGGGCTGATAACCCTGATCTGGACACAAGGTCGGTTCTGAAAACGCACCAGAAAGCGATATTGCGCTTCTCTCTCGAAGATATGCATGGCAAGTCCATCTGGGAGGAGCAGTACCCCACTGCCACCCTGCCTAATCTGAGAGCCAAGTTTGGTCATACCGGATACCAGAGGGAGATGTTGGGGCAGCCAGTCATTGAAGGGAACATATTCAAGAACCACTGGTTCACCAGATACAAAACTCTGCCTGAGCCATCTCACATGAAGCGGGTCTGGCTCTATGCCGATCCCGCCTGGGGTGAGAAGGGCTGTTACAAGGCCATCATCTCCATAGGCTATGACGGCAACAGGTTCTATGTGATTCACGTCTGGATACGGCAGACCGAGAACACCAAGTTCTTCAGATACTACTATGATACCTATCAGGAACTTGATAGAACATATAGAGTCAAAGCCCGGGCAGCCTGTGAAACTACCTATGGTCAAGCTCGTATCCTGGCTGACTTCGACAGGTGGGCACAGGACAATCATCTGCCACCCATCAGTCACAGAATCAAGCGTATCGATAACAAGGACAACAAGAACCTCCGCATCGAAAGAACCGAGACCATCATCGAGACAGCAAAGATACTCTTTCCTGAAGGCCAAGATACTCCCACTCTCATCAGTCAGTTCCTCACCTATCCTGATGGCTACATCGATGGCTGTGATGCCCTGGCAGGCTGCTTGGAACGGTTCTCGGAATACGATATCGGCAGGAACAGAGTCAAGGTCAGGAGGTTCGCCTTCTGATGAACTACTACGATAAACTCATGCTTGAATACTACCGTGTCCTGAACAATGCCTGGAAGACCGAGATCAGGGATGCTGCCAGACTTGCCATCCAGATGCTGAGTGACATGCCACGAGCAGAGAAGATCAACCGGGACTCCATAGATAAGCTTATGGGCATCATCAACACCCAGTTGGGAGATGACTTCGCGGCCCTGGTCAATGAGCCCACCAAGGCGATAATAGACCGCTGTGTGCGCCTCGGACTGAGAGACACCCAAGTGCAAGCCCCAACCAAGACCAGCATTGGGCTCTGGGGTATAGAAGACCAGCATCTCTCATCCACCATCCAGAAGCAGCAGTTGTTCTGGATCGGGAATCACTTCGATGCAGACATCAGGCAGAACTTTGCCGATGTCCTCTCCAAAGCCATAGAACAAGGCTATACCAAAGAAATGCTTGCTGATACCCTCAAAGACCAGTTCAATGACCTGGCAAACCGCTCATCCCACTACTGGCAGGGACTGGCAGAGCATACCGCCCTGCGCATCAGGGAGTTCGGAAGGCTGCAAGGTTATAAGAAAGCCAAAGCCAGGTACTACAAGCTCGTGGTTATCCTGGATGACCGCACCAGTGATATCTGCCGGGCATTGGCAGCCCAGGATAAGGTCTATCCACTCAACGATGCCCTGGAAGTGATGGATAAGCTCATGGCTCTGGATACCAAGTCCAGTAGCCTGGATGATGCCAGAGATTACATCAAAGCCCTCGCACCCTGGATCAAGGATGACCAGATCGAATACGACTCAGAAATGAACCCGGTTGGTGTCTCCGGAGCGCATACACCTTTCCCACCGTTTCATTGGAAGTGCAGGACGACATCTGAGGTTTGGAATGTTTAGTTTCTGCTGTGAGTTTGTAAATCTGATACTATTTCATGAGTATCATCTTATGAGTTTGAGATATGCCATTCATCTCAACCCGCACAAAATAAATCCCCGAGCTTACAGCAGTACCTTTCTCGTCTAGTCCATTCCAGACTATTCGATGATGCCCTTCACGTAACAAACCGTTGTGCAGGGTTATTAACTTCTGTCCTTTGATATTGAACACAGATAACTTAGTCGATCCTTCCCGAGGAGTTATAAAACTGATGGTGGTTTCTGGATTGAAGGGGTTGGGGTAATTAGTTAGTGTTGAAAATGTTATAGATGGGATGACCGGATCATCTGTGTCAGTCGTTGTAAGATACATAGGGATCGCCACCTGAACTATTTCGCCTTCGTTGACAACTACGTTTTCTATGATCTGGTCTTCATAATCCCAGCGGCTTGCCCGGATCGTATATAATCCAGGTCCTGTTGGATACTCAAAGCACCCCAAACTGTCACTGAATTCGGGAAGTTTTTGGTTAATCTCTATCTTGGCACAGTCAATCATATCACCATTATCAGGGTTGAAAACGATTCCCCTTAGGCCGCCAATATATACAGAATTATATTCATAGGCACCGATGTCTACTGTTTGCTGACCGCCAGTACCTGAAGCGATGCGCTTGTGATATCTTATATCGAAATCAGGCAGATCGGGAAGATAAGCTCCAGTATCTATGCAGGGAGAATCATGCGCTAAACTAAAATCACTACCTAAGGAATCGGCATACTGAGGGTTAGCCATAATATTGCCTCCTCCGTCATAAAGCGGGGGCACAGGAATCTCCACGCAGTTATTCATAAAGATGGGCGGGTAACCATCGACATAATCTGCTGAAGAGGTGTTAGTATGGCCATCCAGGACGTTATTATAGAAGTTTGGGCTTGTCTCATACCCCAGTAGAATAGTGTCGTAATTGATAAAACTATTATTAAATAGCAGAGGCGACACTTCGTTGAATTTTGCTACTGCCCCACCGTCAGAACCCACTGGGGGGAAATGCCGAAACAAATTGTTATAGATTCTGGGTTTATTGAACACAGTATGGGCCCCTCCCCAGATTTCTATGCCATAGGCATAGTAGCCGGTTGTTTCCAAAATGTTGTTGTAAATATCCGAACCTCGACTTGTATTGTAGAATCTTACATGGCCATATCCAAAGTTGTCTGACAAGACATTGTAGCCAGGGCCAGACGATTGTAAGCTTGCATATCCGGAACCCATATTCGGTTTATAGATAAGGTTCCTTCGGCAATAGACAGTATCCACGTCAGTATATGACATACAAAAGAACTTGGTTTGTGAATTATAAGATTCATTTCCATACATGTTGTATGACCCTACATATCGAGACAGTTCCTTATTTGCATCAGTATCATTGAAGTTGATATACTTATTAAATATAATCTCACGATGGCTGCCACCCCCAGTAATATCTGTTGCAGTTCCGGAAAACTCACATCTGGCTATTGTTAGCGTGGGTGCATCTTCAAGATCAGAGCCGGCACTGATAAAACTAGAAGTGAAGTGAAAACCACTGAGATTGTAAGAAGTGAACCTGCACCCATATATAATCGTGTCTTCCAGAAGGTTGCCGCAGCTAATCGCAGCAGTATTAGTTTCAAAAGTGCAATATTTTACATCAATTCTACCATTCCTCACGCATAATGCCCCCCAACTATTTGGATAAGTGTAATCAATAATCCCCATGAAAGTGCGGTTAATATGGCAGTATTCGAATTCAGATTTTTGAGCGTTTTCTGTAAAATGGATTCCTCCCCACCGAAACAGCTGGTCACTTTGCCAGGTATCGAAGACAATGGGATAGGCCTGAGTACCATGTGCCACAATCTTGCCATGGACAACAATCATTTTAGCAATTGGCTCTATGGGATTATTTATGGTTCCATGCCAGAAGAAACCATTCCAATCTATCTCGATCGAAGCGCCGTTTATCTGAACCTGCACACCCGGCTCTATGGTGAGAGTTACACCGGAAGCAATGTATAAGAACGATACCAACCGATAAGGGCTATTCTGTAAATCCCAAGTGGTATCCTGCGAAATGATACCTCCCACATCCATAGCAGAAAGGCTGAAAGCCACAATCATTAGGGACGCGCTCAGGACGTATTTCATGTTCTTATCCTTGTTTTAGGTTGGAGTCACTTATGCAGAGACTCCAACACAATGAGTTTATTTTAACAGCATCATCTTGCGAACATGGCTTTTCCCACCTTGTTCTACTCTGACAAAGTAAACTCCAGACGAAACTGGTCGTCCCGATGTATCTGTTCCAGTCCAAACAATTCTGTGATTACCGGCAAGATGTTCTCCATTTACCAGTTCTTTTACCTTCTGTCCACGCAGATTATATACTATCAGTTTCACATAGCCATCTTTGGGTACTGCATAGTTTATTGTGGTAGATGGATTGAAAGGATTGGGGTAGTTGCCCTGGATAAGTAGATGGCTTGGGGGGCTTACCTCCTGAAAAACTAAAATCTGTGGGTTACCAAGTTTGGTTAGGAAATCCATGTAACTTTTAATATTTGTAGTGGTTGCGCTGCAATTTGGTAACGACTTAGCACCTTCTGAAGCATATTTATACAAGCAGTATGACTGATCTATTAGGGCATAGAGAGAATCTGCTACAGAGATGGGGTTGTTAATAACCAACTGCAAACGCTGAATAGCAGATAGATAATCCTCTTCTTTTATGTAACATTGAGTTTTTACCGCTTCCTTTTCCAAATAGGGAACCATGTTTTCAAGAGGTATCTTCAGATCAAGGTATTCCCTCAAAGATGCATAATCACTCTCAGTAGCTCTTTCTATAAGATACAGAAAGTCTATTGCCAAGGATGTTATAGTCGAATCAGGAAAGGCTTCTATAATTTGTTTCATTATATCTTGCGCTAGGCCAAATTCGCCTTGGAAAAAGTATTCTGTCCCAATGTTCATTAATGAATGGGGGGAAGTTGGTGGTTCAGGTGGTTCTGGGACAAATCTAAACGCAGAAACATCCGGATAGAACCTATCGGGAGCTGCAACCCAGTTCGGGATAAATGTATTGTTATACACTTCTGCAATTTCTTCTGGGGTTAGATTTGCTACTAAGTAGTTGTCCCAGTTTTCAAAATCAAACACTGACGAGGGATCGTTTGCCACTGAACATTGCTGGTCAATGATCCGGTTATCGGGATAGTTTACTAACATTTTTAAGGAACTTAAAGATGCCCCATCACCGATTAATTCGCACCCACCATTATCCTGGAACAAATTGTTCGAGAATCCATGATAGTCTGGCTCAGTATCTGGAGTTCTATACGATTTTGTCCCCAAGAACCCATGCCCTCTCAAGTTGGTGAAGTTGTTATTCATAACGTTAAGTTCGGCATCATTGGCATAAATACCCATGCCGGAGTATCTGCCATTTGGTTCATCCTGCTCTGTAAAGAAATTGTGATAAATAAGTGATTTTGAGCTGGTATGATCTATCCAGATGGCTGCGTGGTCGTTATAATAAAAATTGTTTGGTTCTATGTTTGGCAGCTCCAAAAGGATATCAGTCGGAACGCCATTGCCGTCGAAAACTCCACCAACCAGAATACTTGAATCCTGAGCGTATATACCGAAGATATTATTATTAAAATCGCATCCCTGAACAATGGCTTCCTTACAATTAATCAAGCTGATGCCATATTCATTTTGATCTTCGATAGTGTCTCCACCGAATGTACACTCGTCTTTGATGTCAGCCTTAAGATATTGAATGCCATTGCTTAGTTGATTATCTTGGATAAAAATCCCACAATGGTTGGATGCAAAGGAACACTGTTTAATAGTAGCAGTTTGCTCTATGGTCGCATAATTGCTTCTGTCAAAAAAGACTCCATAAGTACAATTAGAATATGAGTTATTGTTGTATTTTGGTTCATTCGCGTTCTTCACATAGATTTTATCAATACCACTTATATCAGAGCACTCAAGTATAAATGACGGGGAGTTTGTGCTGTATCCCGTATATATGTAGATTCCTTCCCATCTTTGGGCGTTTGGATGAGTAGATGTTATGCGAACATTGAGCAATTTACGTGGGTTTCCTTCTAATCCTTCTATCCTGCCATTATCATTAGTTATTATCCTATCGCCATGTAGTTCGGGATCATTGGAATCCGGGTCTGGTTTGTATCCAGAAATACAAACGCCTGATGCGAGCTTAATTGCGCTACTGTCTGTGTTTGTACCCTGGACGATCAATTGTGCTCCATTTCGATTCGGGTAATTACCACCATTCAAGTTCACATGAGAGTTCTCTTCAAAAAGCATAACAGCCCCATCTGAAACTTTGCATTCCCCAGTGCCAAGGATGTTTACTGTGCCATAGACTATGTAATCATCTACATCAGTTATAAAGCCTTTGAAATTCACATTAGTCTCATCTATTGTAAGCTGGGCATAAGCAGGATTAGTCATACCATCATAACCTATATCAAAATCATGTCCGATGATAGCAGAACTATTGTTTAACCCATATTGAGGGAATCGAATGATGAGATGCCCATGATTCGCTTGATAGTTGATCTTCATGGTGCTTGATTCCGTATGTATATAACCGGTATTCAATTCAACAACATCATTTATGTATACTCTTCCTCGGTTTTGCAGCCATCCAATCCGGGTGGAAACATCATTATCCGTGGAGTAATCATTCAGAGACAAAAATTCAGTAGTCGCGTTTTCCTTCACTATAATTGCATTTAGATCATATGATGTTGACGATAGGTTTGAGCCTTTGAATATCGCATCACTTGCTTCGGAAAAATCCATATTGTTGGTAACGACAAATCGACCTGTCCCATGATTGTTCTCATCAACTTGGAAAACTGCTGTATTCACGGTGCTATTGCAAGTAGCGCGATAAGTTGTAAGTAAGCAATCGTCGCCAAGCGTTATTGTTGCGCCATCCATGATCTCCAAATTATCACTTATATATACAGATACACCTTCTGCAATTTTTAATCTTGCTCCGGGGTGTATGCGAATTTTGTTATAGAAAAGGGGATGGTTTGCAGTAAGAATAGTGTCTCCCTCAGCCCAATAGACATCGAGAACCGGTTCGTCGCTTAAGAATACTTCACCTAATCCAATATCTATGTTCTGGTATTGAGTAGCCGTATATGCTCCTGTACCGTTTGCTCTGAGTAGTGTAACAGTGTATCGGGGATGCTTTAACAGGTTCTGAAATACTCCTCTGTTTACTTCAAAGGGAGGGGAATCGCCATAAATTACTGTTGTCGGCATAGCAGCCCTTCCGTAAGCATTGACATAAATGAAAGAAGTGTTCTCTCCACCAGTATCCACAGCATTAACAATAAATGTAGGTTGGACTTGGTATTTTACGACATTATCTTTACCTTTTTGAAATTTACTGAACCCCAGTGGTGGATTCACTGACTCCTGCTCGTGTTCAGGCTCTCCATTCGGCCCCACGCTTGATATAACCGGCATGTACTCAGGATAAGAAGTCACATAGCCATGCTCATCTGGATACATGATATTTAATAAACCAGATGCTGTTAGATAAGGTGTTACACCTGCCCATGATCTTGATGTTGGGCCCCATTGTTGAAATGAATCGTGTGTTACGTCTGAATACATATAGTTTGTTGAGTTGTATGAAATGCTTACGAAGTCACCTGTAATGATCTCTTCTTGGGGGTAGTAAGGTGGTTGCTCGGACATATTTGAAATGGAAACAATAACTGATCTATTCAAATCGGCTCTTTCTAACAAAGCGGAGTGATTATTGACATATCTGTATCCAGTTCCAAGGAATAATGACGTTGGATCATAAAAAGTTAACGGATCATAATGGAGTGAACCTTCAAATCCGCTGAAGTCGTATTTTTTCTCAAAGTAGTCAATACAATCATCGCGGAAAAAATACATCCCTTTGTATCTGTCTGTGAGTGTTGTACCTTTATACCCTCTAGTAAATATGGTACTAGTATTTTCATTATACTCAAGAGTATTGTTCAGGTTGGGACGAGAATTCTGAGAGAGATAATTATATCCTGGAGAGATAGGAACGCTATTAGATCCCGCGTCAGTAGATCCAGTAAAATAAACATGTCCGGAATTGTCAACTAAAGGTGCAGTCCAACAGCTGATAAGTTCTGTTTGGGGAGTATTTATTTGATTTGCGACCAACATAGGATCAATCTCATAAATCTTGTTATTCTTACTAACTGCATAGAGACGAACATCTTCCTCAACTTCTGTATCAAAAGCTATAGGCGCAATAAAATGATCCTCATCATTAAAGTTAGTAATAATAGGAATCGAATGTACTAAACACCCATCCCTTGCATCTACAACAAAAAGCGTATGTAAACCGAGAACATAAAGCAAATCACCGATTAAAGTAGGTGTTGCCATATATTCAAGTTTGAAATTGAAAGAGTTATCTATTGTGTCGCGCTCTAGGTTCCTCAGGTTCAAGATCCAGTTACATTCCGCGTTATCAGTGACAAAATCAGCTGAGACAGATAACAATGTTCCGCTTTTATTAAGCAGTATTACTCGATTGTGGTTTGTTGAATTATATTTGTAAAGTACGGGGCTAGCCCAAAAGCCCGTTGCACCATCTACACGTTGTTGAGCCTCACTAGTTGTAAAATAGGTGTTTATATTGCCAATATCATCAGTATTATAGCTCGACACGCAATCTTCTTCTAGGTTCAAGTGTTCTTGATTCATTTTAATGATCTGCCTGTTCTCAATCGACCAGTCGAAAATTCCGTTCAATACTGTAAAACTGATTAGCAGACCTTCTTTACCCAGAGGAGTTATAGGTTCACCAGTGTGAACATAGTTATACAAACCGAAAGTTGCAGCATAAAAATGCTGGTCGGCCGCATCGTCAACAGCTATTACGTTGCGAATCCTATCCGGGCATAAGTAATGCTCTGAAGCAGGTGGGGTATCGCCTCCCGTAGCATATAGAGCTGTTGTCATGATGGCAATTGTTATAATAATCCAAGTTGTTTTCATAATTTCTCCAAAGTTTGTTCATACATATGAGTGACTGTGAGTTATCTCCAATTCTTTGTTACTCACGTACTTTGAAGACATGACAGATAGCCTGTCTTAGTCTATCAAAACAAAATCTTTGATTGATCCCCATGTTATAGTGTTCTTTTCCAACGATTTCCCCAGCATTTATGCGCTCGAAAGAAGTTCCGGAGACCAAGCAGTGTCATAGTGTCATAAAGGATATTGCTGCCTAACTCAGTGCAGTAAAGCCCTGTGCCCAAAATGGTGAGCCTGCCGGCCAAAATGCTCATTGCCATAACAACCTCCTATAGAGAAGTATGTTCGTATAAGTCTATTTTTTCTACTGAACAAATTCAACTTCTTTTAGTTGACTTGAGTTCCCTTCTTCCGTTATTAAACGGGCAATAACGGAATGGCTCATATGAATCTTATAATCATGTTTAGATCTAGTTTCATCCTCTGGCGCATAAGACAATTTGTCAATTAAAAAATTCAGCGTGGGTTTCAAGGTTATTCTGTCAACCCAAAATTCATTGGCATCCTTACCCATCCTGATTTGTCAGCATACAGGGGAATGCTTTCCTGGCTCTGGATCTATGATTACATCTGGTACAAGGAGATAGCATGACCGAAGCGTTGATGAACCGAATCAAAGCTCAGTTAGTCAAACATGAAGGTCTGCGGCTGAAGCCATACCGATGCACAGCAGGAAAGTTGACCATCGGTATCGGCCGCAATCTCGATGACCGGGGTATCTCCCAGAAAGAGGCTTATGCCATGCTGGATCGGGATATCCAAGACTGCGAGCAATGGCTGATCGATGAGATACCTGAGGTGTACAATAAGCTCGATGAGGTGCGCCAGTCGGTGCTGCTGAACATGTGTTTCAACTTGGGCATCAAGGGACTATTAGAGTTCAAGAACACCCTTGCATATATCGGTGCCGGAGACTGGGAACGGGCAGCCAATGGCATGCTGGCCTCCAAGTGGGCGAAGCAAGTGGGAATGAGAGCCATTGAGCTCTCCGAGATGATGAGGAAGGGAAAGTGATCTCCATCCCGGTCGAGACCGATGCCATGCTCGCCATCCTCAACTTGCCAAAGGAGATGTCCAACAATGGCATCTTCAAGGAGCATCAGGGCCTGGTCATGGAGATGATCAACTCCCTAGTTCTGCAGGAGTACTATGACCGGGCAACTCACGATGACTTGCCCGAAGAGGAGCCGTTCCTGATTTCTTTTCGTTTTGGGTTCTGTTTTCTGATGCTGCACAGTACTTGTGAGTTCCTCAATTTGAAGACCCTAGGCGAGGGAATAGTCAAGACCGTAGGTTTAGACCAGTCCGCGACCGAACTACTCACAGGGAGCGAAATTGACGCCTTCAAAGCCAACCTTGAGCTAAGAGCACTGACCATCCTGCAAGCCTATCTCAATCCTGCCGGTCTGGATCGACTGAATGAACTCAAGCCCAGACAGCCTCGCCCAATTCGAGTGGGAGTTATCTGATGCCTGATCGTGATTTTACTTCTCCTGAGGAACTGATGGTCGAGATCTACCGGGCTATCTATGCCGCCCTGGAGAGCCGGCTGCATCTGATCGGATCGACCATCGATGCTGACTCTCGCAAGGAGATTCTGTCACAGCAGATCTACGACAAGGGTGACTTCTATGGCAATACTGGCTATCTACTCCAAACTACCGATACTGCCATGATCCTGAGAGTTGGCTCGAACGTTCGTCATGAGCCTTTCGTTTTGGGCGGCAAAGTGCCTTCCTGGACTCCGATCGCTCCATTGATCGCTTGGGTCGAACGCAAGCACCTGTCTTGGACTGATAAAGAGACAGGTAAAGTTCTGACCGTAGCCGAGATCGCATATCTCATCCGGGGCAAGATCAAACGGGAAGGCATTGCTGCTCGTAATGTGTTTGCTTCAGTCATCGCCAACCGGGAGCAGTGGATCTATCAGCAGTTGAATGATATCGAGGTGAGCCTGTGACAGCACTTGAGAAGTACCAAGCTGAACGCAGCCGCATCTCCGAAGCTCTTAATCTTGCTGGAGTGGCAGAGACCCTATACAACAAGGACAACATCCCCAAGAACCTGCCTTGCGCCATCCTTATCCTCGATTCCGAGATCGGCAAGCATGGCACCTCCCGCCAGTATGTGGATACCGATATCGCCTGGACGGTTTACCTGATCGTCAATGCACAGAATGTATCCGATCCAGACTCTGAGCTATATTCATTCAAGGAGAAGTTCCGGAGCTACTATCAGAAGCTGATGAACCGGGACCTGCCAAGTATCGAGTTTTACACATCCAGAGTGGATGGAACCAGATTGGTCAGGATCGCCAAGATTGATCTGCTGAAAAGCGGTACGGGAGCTGGTTCATGAGAGTGATGCGCATTGGTGCCTATAACCTGGCGATAAGTTCAGCGAGTGATCTCCTGGAGACCAAGTACAAACCGGAACACATAGATCTATCCAAGTATCAGTGGATCGGCAAGCAACTTGTAAGTAAAGCTGCCGAGACTAAGAAAGTGGTGTCTCAGCCCTACTCGATGAGCAATCTGCTCAATCTCCTGGATACCGATGAGTATCACTCCGGCTGTATCGATGCTCTGACTATGGCTACCATCATGCAGTTCGACTGCAAGAACAGCCAGGTCAAGTCCTGGATGGAAGCTGCCGAGTTCCCTGCCTGTGAAGACCAGACCACCATCCTGGCGGAGCTGATGAAGTTCTATCTCGCCTGTGGTAACGGCTTCCTGATCAAGATGCGGAACGCTCAGGGTCAGTGGATGGGACTGGAGCGCATGCTGCCCTCTGAAGTGCAGATCGTGGAAAACTATGACGAGTTCGGCTTCTTCAAGCCCAACTACATCCAGGTTAACAACAACCAGAAGAAGGACTTCGCCTACGAGGACATCATCCACTTGAAGAAGTCAACCCATAGATCAAACGCCTGGGGACTGGCTTGCCTGCCCATTGCCATCAACATCGAGATCTTGGGCGAGATCAAGACCTTCGACTACAACAACTTCAAGAACGGCCTGATGATTGACTATTTCGTAATCGTGGAGGGCGGAACGCTGAGAGACGGGACCGTTACTGATGAACAGGGCAATGAAGTGCTGACCGATGCCTATACCGAGATCGAGAAAGCGCTCACCGAGGTCAAAGGCAATGCCAGGAGCCACTCCACTGTCCTGATCGAGAGTGAGAGCCGGGACGTGAAGATACGCCTTGAGCCTCTCCGTCAGCAAGACCGGGAAGGGGGCTTCTTAGGGCTCAAGAAAGACCTGAGAGAAGGTATCCTCGCCTATCACCGGGTTCCCGCCAGGATCGTTTCCCAACTTATCCCAGGACAGCTTGGCGGCGATAACCGCAGCGATATGCTGATGTTCTACCACTTCGTGGTCAAACCGCTGCAAAACCGCCTGGCACTAACCCTGGCAGTAGAGTTCAACTATGAGTTTGGTTGGAACGTGAAGCCAGATGATTTCAACTTCGGCAACCTGACCGAGGTACTGCAGAGTGACGATGAACGATTGTTCTTTACGGCTAAATAGTAGAAAAAACACCAGGAAGGCGGACTTAGCACCTTGCTTAGGGGTACCGCATCAGTTGCCTGGCACAACCAATAACTTCGTTTACTGTGAACGCTCACTGTGTATAGGGATATGCAAGGTATGCACCCTTGCACATTGCCCATCAGTGTTAACTCACAGACTCCGTTATTGCGCCTTTTGGGGCATTACCGCCCCGAACATTGCAGCGAACATTGCTATTGCTGTTTGTTCCATGGGTAACACCTCCATTAGTTATTTGGATAGTAATCCTTAGCAACACCTATTTTAGACTGCTTATTATGTCAATGATTTTTCATGCAAATACACTCAGTCCTTCTTTAAGTGCTATTAGCGATAATAACTTAACTATATATCAAAGGAGGTAGCGTGAATCGTAAACGCACCATTCTCAAGGGAGAACTCCGTAACGTGGAAGTAGAGTTAGTCTCGCTTCTGTTCGATGAGATGACTCCCGCCAATCAGAAGGGTTTTGTGGTCAAGAACGCTTCGGGACGGAGCTTCGAACACAAGATCAACTCCACCAAGTTCAAGAGTGAGACGTCAGGAACCCAGGGACGGCTCTTTGTCACCCTGATGGAGCCCAACATCCACGATTCCCAGGATGACTATTACACCCGGGAAGAGATTCAGAAGGCCTGCGACCACTTTGCCAAACATGGCCTGGTGGGCAAGTGTGACGTCAATCACAACATGCAACCCGTACCGGAGTTTACCGTAGTCGAGAACTACATCCTCAAGACCAGCGACCGGGAACACTTCCCCGATACCAAGGTGGGAGCCTGGGTCCAGGTGCTGAAGTGTGAAGACCTCAACTCTGAACTCTGGCAGAAGATCGAGAAAGGCGAGTTCAATGGAGTCTCCATCTATGGCCGAGCCGATGACTACCGCAATGCGGAAGCGAGCCTTGCCGGGATCAGGAACGAACTCAATAGCCTCCGCAAGGTAGCGGAGCATAACAACAACACCGAGCTGCAGAAGGGCATCACCGCCATCAGTGAGAAGATCGGTGAGTTGGAGAAGGGTAACCCCAACCTCCAGCTTGGCGATGCCATCCACAGCATCGAGAAGAGCCTCAAAGACCTCTCCACCACCATGAGCAAGGCCATCTCCAAGAGCATATCCGGAGAGCCCGATGCCAACCAGTCCAATGTGGACAAAGAGCTTACCATCGATGGCAACAAGATCGTGGTCAAGGCCTCGCATCGTGAGATCTACAAAGGCATCTCCGACGTGGACTCCGGCAAGGCCATGAACATCCTCAATCCCAATACCACCTCGCTGTTCATCGATGAGGTGATCGGATCACAGCCGGGTGATACCCTCTCGGATATCTCGGTGCTGCCCCTGCTCAAGGACGAGAAGATCGACGTCGGCCTGATCGATGACCTGGTCTTCAAGAACTCCCTCGATGGCGCTCTGACGGCTCAGAACGTGAGCACCGCCGACCTCTCCGTGCCCACAGGGATACTTAATGCCGAGTTCACCTTAGGCAGGGATGTAGTCGAGTTTTACAAGGACAAGTACGGCGAAGATGCCTTCGGAGCCTATGTGGAGAACCACATCGCCAAGAAGACCGAGAAAGCCATCCGTCTGCTGCTGTTCAGGGGTGACCGGGCTTCCACCACCCCCAAGCTCAAGGCTTTGGACGGAGTGATCAAGCTGGCCACCGCCGCCTCAGATGTCAGCAACCTCTCCAAGGCCACCTATCCTGACTGGGCAAAGCGCTTTGAAGCGGCTCTATTGGCTTTCTCTGACGAGATGCTGGAAGAGCAGGAGAACTTCAAGTTCTACGTCAGCCATAAGGACCTGATCCGTATCCGGGCTGAACTTGCCAAGCGTGCGACCGGAGCCGGAGACAGACTGCTGCTGGAGGGCGGCAAGGTATCCTTCGCGGGGATTCCCGTCAAACCCCGTCTCATGCCTGATGAGTACATCATCGGCGGCCTGCCCAAGTTCATCATTGTCGGCTATCGCACCGATGCCGAGTTGAAGGTCGAACATCATGGAGCGGACTGGAAGTACCACTGGTACATCCGTATCCGGCCCGGGATCACCTACATCTCCGGCTTCGTGAAAGTGTTCAAACTCACCACCTAATCAACCAACTAAGAGAAGGAGTATCTCTATGGATTTCATCTTCGCCAATCAGCAGTTTATCCTGGGCCTGATCTCGGCTCTGGTGGTCTGGATCATCTTCAGAACCACCGGGAAGCAGATCGACAAGACCAAGGTCAACTCGGCTCTGGCCATCATCCTGGACATCATCCAGGACATTAAGATCAACCCGGACACCAAAGACCTGGATGACTATGCCAAGAAGCAACTGGCGGTGGAGCGGGCCACCAAGTCCCTCCCGCCCAGCCAGGCCAACGTCATCCTCAAGATCTTCGGCACCATCGGAGGAGCCATCGAATACGTGTTCCACAACCGGAAATGGCTCTTCAGCATCGGCAAGGCGATCAAGGGGGTGTTCTAATGCCTCCCATCTCTCAACCTACCTATCCCTCCGGGATGCAGGACACAGATCTGCAGTTCTCGGCCCTGATGGATGTGTTGATCGCCGACAACGTCTATTTCGGAGTCGGCACCTATAACCAGACGGAAATCAACACCAACTATGCCAATCAGGGCCTGATCAAGACGGAACTCAGCACCAACTTCGACCTGCTGGGTGAACTGTCTGAGAAGCCAGGTAAAGCGGACTCCAAGCTGTCCAAGCTCAAGACCCGCAACTATACTATCCCGGGCAAACGTACCAACACCATCGAGCTTAACATCTCCGGTCTTTCTACCAAGCAGAAGAACTTCCTGGAGAGCACCCTGTTCATGGGTAAGGACACCACCATTGTGGTGGCGTCCAAGGAGCTGGACAGGGTGGTGATCTTCACCGGGCTGCGCTGGACGGTCGACTGGTCGGGAGAGGCCGATGGTCTCTTCAACGTAGTCATCTCCACCGAATTCTCCGGAGTGACCTCCAACAAGATCTATCTGATCAAGGATATTCCTCCGGGAGCGTAATATCACCACTCTCCGCAATTACACTCGAAAACAAGGAACTGCTATGGACTGCCAGTGCAAACCTGAGATCGCGGGGTCCTCGCAGCACAACCCGTTGTGCTGTGGGGTGCTCAAAGAGAAAATCGATTCAGTGCACGAGGAGCTCTATGGCAATGGTGACAGCAGCAAGTCACTGGTAACCAGGATGGCGAGGGTGGAGACGAACATGAAGATACTGTTGACCGTCTCCACCTCGCAATTCCTGCTCTTACTGGGCATTGCCCTCGAGATGTTCTTTGGTAAATAAGATAAGGATTATTCTATGAAACGGGAACCCAAACTCAGCTACAGCCAATTGCGGCAAATACTCTGCCTCACGATCTCGAACGCTACCTTGAAAGCCAAGCTTGAGGACTTCCTCTCCGGCAAGGTAGCCAAGGTGAGTGAAGTGGAACTACTGGAACTGATCAGCCAATCGGAAGCCGATAAAGAGCTGATCTCGATACTTTCCGGGCGCAATCCCGATGACATGGACGCCCTGGAAGCCCTGGAGTACGTCTCCGCTTTTTTCGTCTATATCAGAGCCAACAAAGAGAGGTTCGCAAGTTGGCTCGGGAGTTTCGGATTGGCGGTAACGGCGTCTCCAACTACCCCTTCGAGAGGTTCGAAATGATCCTGCGTAAATTAGGCTTCACCAGCGAAGACTTCAACAATATGACTCTGCCTGAGCTATACCTCCGGCTCTGTATCGCTGATCCCAAAGGAGAAGCATGATGGACGCGATCATCGGCTGGATCGGCGGTAAGCGCCTGCTGAGAAAGGTGATCGCTCCCTATGTCCCCCAGGACATCAAAGGCTATATCGAGCCCTTCGGGGGTGCGGCCTGGATGCTCCTCTACAAGGACAAGTGGGGTGATTTGGAGGTCTACAACGATCTCGACAACCGCTTGGTCAATCTGTTCATGCAGGTGAAGTACCATCCTGATGAGCTGATCAGGGAGTTGGACTGGTTAGTCGCCAGCCGCAAGCTCTTTGCCGACATTCTCAGGCAGGAAGGCTTGACCGAGATACAGCGGGCCGCCAGATTCATGTATCTGATCACCAGATCATTCGGAAGCAAGGGTGACAGCTTCGGCACCTCTCAGAAGCGTGGTACCTCCAGTATGTATAACCGCCTGGAACGGATCAAGGAACTCCACAAACGGCTCGATATGGTGATCATCGAGAACCTCTCCTATGAGCAGGTGATTGATAAATACGATACCAGGAGCAACTTCTTCTATTGCGACCCGCCTTACATGCTCGGCTATACCTATGAAAACTCCAAGCAGTTCAGCCATGAAGCCTTGAGAGACATTCTAAAGAGTATCAAGGGCAGATTCATCCTTTCCTACGATGACAACCCGGAAGTGCTCAAGCTCTACAAGGGCTTTGATATCAAGCACGTCACCCGCACCAAGGGCATCAACCGCAAGGAAGGCAAATCCGAGTTCAAGGAAGTGATCATCGCCAATTTCAATCTGGAGGAGTCAGGGCCCCCGCAGCCCAACTTATTGGGGAGTGGGGTGAAACAATGAACAGCATCATCTCCTGGGTAGGCGGCAAGCGTATCCTCCGCAAGAAGATCCTGCCGCTGATCCCCAAGCATGACATCTATTGCGAGGTCTTTGGCGGTGCTGCCTGGATACTGTTCGGAAAGAGTGCCAACAAGGAAGACTGGCAGTTGTCCAAGAAGAGCCGCTATACCGAGGTCTATAACGACATCAATGGCGATCTGGTGAACTTCTGGAAGTACATCAAGAACCACCCCGAAGCCTTCGTTACCGAGCTTAACAATTACCTGATCTCCAGGGAGATCTTCGATAACTTCATGAAGCATGAGCCCCGAACCGAGTTGGAGAGGGCGATCAAGTTCTACTACAATCTCGCCTGCAGCTATGGCTCACGCTCCAAGAACTTCTGCGTCAATCAGGGCTACAAGTATATGCCCCTGCGCAATCTGGAGAAGGTGAAAGCTGCTTCAGACCGGCTCAAGCAAGTGATCATCGAGAAGCAGCCTTGGGAGAAGATCGTAGTCCGGTTCGACCAACCGCACACATTCTTCTACCTTGACCCGCCTTACTATACCAAGGAACACATCTACAAACGTGAGGACGCGGATGCCTTCAACCAGCATGAAGAGCTGGCAGAAGCCTTGAAACAGATCAAGGGCAAGTTCCTGTTATCCTACAACAACGATCCTTACATCAGGCATCTATACGATGGCTGCATCATTGAAGAAGTAGAAACTCAGTACTCCGTGTCAGGTGCGTTCCAGACTGAGACGGAACTGATGATTAGGAACTACAAACTATGATCTTGTTTATTTTAAGTCAAGCTGGGTTTTTATGAATTTGAGAGTGTTTGAGTATTTGGTTGCTACTGAATGTAGGTGTTTGATTCCAGAAAACACTAACAATACTTTGGCTAACAGTTCTTGGTTCTTATTTTTGTCTTTCAACACTTTAAACCAAACACAGGCGTTTGTCTTATATGTCTTTGATTCCTTAAAAGGTACTGAATACTCTACGAATCTATCATTCATAATTGTACATATATCATTATCGTTGGGGTTTTCTATAATGTATTTTTCTTTTGCATACAAAGCACTCGGTGTCAAAACTATACCTATCCATTCGGATAGAGAATGCCAATCATATGCTTCTTCAATTGCCTCTCCCATAGCAATGTTATTTGCAGTGTCACATTGATACTTACCATAGCTTATGGCACCACGAAAAAAGACACGATTTGTAAACTGCTCCCAAAAGAAGCAATCAATAAGCTGAGGTATTAGACTTAACAGTATGCGTGGATCAATTTTGTTTCTAGTCTTCATAGATATACACACTACAAGAGTATCAGATAAGCAAAGCACATCTATATCTAAGGGCTTGATTTTCTTTTCCAGCCCCTCTTTTTTATCCAATAATGATTTTTTAATATCTGCCCATATCTTGAAGAACGTATTTCCAAACCGTTTAGACATTAGATCTCTAAATCCCAATACATCAAGCATAATAACATATCCCTCTTTAACTCGAGCTGCAGGATCTGCATTTAGCTTTTTAAGGGTATCCTTAAACAATTTGTCGTTATCCATTGTTACTCCTTATTGCATGATTCCATTTTATACACTTTTTGATATTGTCAATTGTAAATATGCCTGACCTAACCTTTAAACTCGTTCTCGTCACTAATGATGCCAGCCTTAAGCTTGCCGAAGTCAGGCAGGAGGCGGAGTCCGCCCAGTCTGCGGTGGAGAAACCTGCTGCGGTTAAGATAACTGCGGAACAGGCTCTGGCTACCATTCGTGACGTGAAGATCGCAGTCGATGGAGTTCTGCAGGTGGTGGGCGGTCTGGTCAGATCTATGAATGGTCTGCTGGATGCCTCACTGGGTCAGAGACAGGCCATGACCTTGGCTTCTGTAGCCTTTGGCGAAGCTGCTGGTGAGATGGGCAGCTTCGCTTCATCTATGCAGCAGGTTACCAACTTCGAGGATGATCAGCTCTTGTCTCTGATGTCCAAGCTGTCCCAGACCTTCAAACTCAATAAGGACGAGATTCAGCAGTTGGTGCCCTTACTGTTAGACTTCACTGAGGCCAACAAAGCCACCGGAATGAGTGTGGAGTCCGCCTTTGATCTCATGGGTCGGGCATTGAACGGGCATACCGCTATGTTGGGCCGCTATGGGATTGTGTTGGACGATACCCGGCTCAAGACCGAAGGGGTATCCTATCTGGTCGAGAAACTTGGCGAGGACTATGGAGGCACGGCGGAAGCTTTGGCTGACCTCCGCCTGCAGAATGCCAATGCCTGGGGAGATATCCAGGAAACGGTGGGCGATATGCTCACCACTTTGATCAATCCTCTCCTGCAGGGACTTCGCTTGCTCATGGATGCCTATAACAGCCTGTCTCCTGTGATGAAGGGCTTCGTAACCGGGATCGTGATCGCCATCCCCATTATCGGTACCGTAACCACTGCGGTTACCGCTCTGACGGCAGCCTATCATGCCCTGCAGGTGGCCATGAACCCGGTAGCGGGGATCATCGGCATAGCGGTGGGAGCTTTATCTGCCTTGGGCTTTGGACTGGCTGCGGCATCCACTAAGACCGATGAGGTTAGTGTTGCCCAAAGAAGCATGAAAGACGAGATCAAGGATGCTGAGCGGCAGGTGTCGGTGGAAGCTGAGAAGTTCTCATTGCTTGCGAGTCGACTATTGGAACTACGGTCACAGACTACCCTTGCCAATGCCGATAAGACCGAGATGAAGAACATCATCAGGTCTTTGAATGACAACTACTCGGAGTATCTGGGCAACATCAACTTAGAGACAGCCGCCTACAATAACCTGGCCACTGCCCTGCGGGCCGCCTCCGAAGCCCTGGTACAGAAGAAGGTGGCCGAGATCTACGGCGATAAGTATAACGCCCAAGTCCGGAGGGTAGCCGAGCTGCAGATCGAATTGGATAACAAGCGGGCCGAATTCGAAACCGCCAGGAACAGGATGAACCAGTTGAAGGCTTCGGTGGACTGGGAGTTCCTGACCAGTGACCGCAACGCTATGGGCTTCAACCCTGCTTCCTACTTCGGCAACGATGGTGAGTGGCTCAAGTTAGAGAGGACGGTCAACTCGTTTGGGGCACTATCTGGCAAGCTACAGGCCGCTAAATACGATCTGCAGGCTTTGGGTGATGCCTACCGCAAGGCTATGTTAGAGGCACCTGATCTCACCTTTGATCAGGGAAGTGGAGGCGGTGGTGGCAGTGCTCCCGCTCCGGCACCCAGTCCCGCAGCTTCGGAAGCGGAAAGCAGGCGCAGGGAAGCTCTGCGTTTGATGGAAGAGCTTGCCCGGCTGAGACAGACTGAGACCGCTCGAATAGAAGCCGAGTACCAGAGAAGGCTGGCCCTGATCAGGGAGTTCACTCAGGATGGCAGTGATGCCGAACGCCAGGCCATCGAGAACCTCGATGCCTGGAAGACTCAGCAGGATAATGAGCTTACTACCAAGGAGAAGGATGCCGTCCAAGCCAGATACAAGGCTGAGATCGACTACTTCTCCAATTTAGAGAACCTCGGAGTCAACTCTTTTGATGCTTTGAAGGCCAGCATGGAGGAGTATTACGCCTGGGCTCAGCAGAACCTTCCGGAGAAGGAACAGCAGCTTATCCAGGCCCAGATAGCCGAGGCCGATGCCCGTCATACAAAACTGCTTCAGGAACGTCAGGATGAAGAGAAAGCCAAGCTGCAGGAACTGCAGGATATCCGGGACGAGTTCCATTCCCGTGACCTGGACAACGTCGGTGACAGTTACGGCAAGCAGCTTTTAGAGGTGGATAAATACTATGAGAAGATGAAAGCCAAGCTCCTGGAAGCCGGACTAACTGAAGTGGAGATCGAGCGGCAGAAGCAGGAGACTCTTGCCACCCTCAGAACCAATTACCAGCTTCAGGCAGCCAGCGGCATCTCCAAGATCTTCGGTGATATTGCCTCCGCTCAGGACAAGGACACCGAGCGTGGCTTCAAGCTCTGGAAAGCCTCGGCGATAGCTCAGGGCTACGTGGATACCTTCTCAGCCGCCATAGGAGCCTATAAGTCTATGGTGGGCATTCCCGTAGTCGGACCCGGACTGGCGGTTGCTGCCGCAGCAGCCGCGATGGCAGCCGGTATCGCCAATATCGCCAAGATCAGTTCCACCAAGTTTGAAAAGAAAGCCACTGGAGGTCTGCTGACCGGACCTTCCCATGCTCAAGGCGGTATCCTGATCGAGGCAGAGGGTGAGGAATACATCACCGCCAAGGACCGGGTCAAGGCCCTGGGCAGGAACCTGTTCGACTTCCTCAACTTCGCACCCCTGGATCAGGTCAAGCTTGCCTTTGCGTCCATGCCTGTTCCCTCAGTGCCTATTCCTAATAACCTGGGCGAATCTTATGCCGCTGGTGGGGCAATCTCTAAGAGTGGCAGCATGAATACCCTGATCGATCTGATTGCCGCCCTGAAAGACGAGATCGTCTCACTCAGGCAAACGGTTATTGACTCCAAGCCTATCATCGAAGTGAATGTCGATCCGCTCTCCAATGATCCGGTTAAGGTCTCCGAGATAGCCGATACCGGCAAGATGATCAGGAGTGAAGTCTAACTGCTATGGGACTAATAACTTTACATTCTTCTTGATAATGTTTGCAATGGAAATCAATACTGTTTCATTCTTTTTCTTTGGATTCAGAACCCCTCGTGTGCAAAGCAGTCTACCTGTACTTATACCTTGTTTTTGTTGCGGTGTTAAATTGAATGGGGGTCTTGCTAATAGGGAAAGAAAATCTGATTTTGCTTTATCTGAAGCATGGGCAATAGCATTGCGTATCTTGAAAATGTATTTTAACTCACTTTTATTAATTTGGCTTCGTTTAAAAGCATTATTATCACCAACCAGTTTCCTAGCTCTTTTGAGCAGAGTTTCAAAATCGTGCCATGTATTGAAGTTATTAGGATGGTCTAAATGCTCAGTCACTCTCTTGGCCAACAATATTGCAGATTTTTTTGATCTAAATTCCTTTACTCTCTTACGCAACACACTGTCTGGATTCTCGGCAAGTTCCAGAATCAATAATTGCCTACAGAACTCTTCCCATTTTGTCCAAATTGATAAGTATAATCCATTAGCAATTTTATGAGTTTCAGGGAAGTTGAAAACTTTATCTTTCCCCGAGTTGTCAAACACCTTAGTAAATGCTTCACAGGAGTGCTTGATGGAGTCTAATGTCTCATCTCTAAGTTTCTCTTTTAGGTTCATTCGTAAACCTCCTACGATCATAAACAGCCTACAGAAATACATCAACTTGTCAACACTAATCTGAAGAGTTATGACAAATTGTTTTAAGATCGACTTCATCCAAGGCAAGACCGATGCTCCCGACTACAACCAGGTCAAGCATAGCCTGGAGGATAGCTCCACCAACAGAGCCATCATCAGCCTGTCTGTCTCTGCCGATAAGCTGCAGTCGGTCTCCAACTACAGCCGTGAACCCAAGCGGCTCGTGTTTGAGTGCTTTCCTACTGTCTGGATACAGGAGAACATCCTGAGTGGGAATAACGAGCATGAACGCTATATCTCGCACTTCGAGGTGAAGGTCTACCGGGACGAGGCTCTATTCTTTACGGGCATCATAGATACCTCTCAGCTATCATTTGATGTAGCCTCCGGCATCCTCAAGATCAGTTGTTACGACAAGATCAAGCTGCTTTCCCTGTTCTCCGATCTCACCCACTACTATTCCCTTTCCGCGGGTTACCTTCCGCAATGGATATTGGCCTATTTCATTCAGGACATCGGGCAGAAGATACCCGTCAACATCCCTTACTCCAATCAGTTCAGCTTGCCTACCCTGAACATCGGCAGCGGCAACGCCCTAACCATCGCCCATATCGGCTTCGATGATCTGCTTGCCTTTCCCAATCCCACCCATGGCTGGACTTACAGCTATGACGGCTCCGGCTGGCCGGGTCCCCAGTGGGGATATCTGATCGATACCATAGCCAACCGCATGAGCTTCGTCTTTGCCTACAAGAAGGTGATCAAGGCCACCTATCCCAGTCCTGCCGCTACCAGGTATCAAGGCCGTTACCGGGGCCGCATCTATAAGTTCTTCAACAATATCTGCCCGGTAGTGGTCGAGTATGACGAAAAGACCGACTGGGTGGAAAACCTGGCCTTCCTCGAAAACGCCACCAATGAGTTCATCGGCTTCTTTACCGGGAACGGCGTCTCCGAGTCCACCCTCTACAATGGTCTGGCTTCTGTGGGCTCTATCGATAGCCGCAGCTACGGCAGCAGCCAGTATGTCAACCACTGGATCGAAGCCCACTTTCATGGCAACCTCTTCCCGGCCAAGCTGCATCCCGGCAAGGCCTACGTAAACTACACCGATGAGCGGACCGATAACATCAAAGTGTTGCAGGCCATGCTCATGCTTTACAATGCCACCATCTTCAGCAATCCCCAAGGACAGATCGTGTTCAAAAACAAGGATGCCTACAGTAGTACAGTGATAGACATCGATGCCGGGGATGTGGTCGATTTCACTACCAAGCGGGGCAATCCGGAGAAGCCCCAGATAAGCTCACTGGATATCCTGACAGGGGATACAGCTCAACTCCAGAACCTGATCAAAGACTATTTGATCGACTTTCATGACTCCAAGTGGAGCTGCGAGGCAACCATCGATAGTCTCTCCAAATACAACCTCTCCCTCCAGTCCAGGATACGCATCCAGAATCAGATCTATGCCATAACCGAACTGGAGCGCAATTACATTGAAGATGAATACAAGGTGAAAGCATGGTTGTTATAAAGGGATTCAAGCTTATCCGCTGGGCTAATGACGGCATCTATTACTTCTTCTGTCCCAACGGGCAAATCGAATACAGCCCCAATCAGAAGTACCGCATCGAGAAGAAGAACGCTTATGATCCCACTATCATACACAGAAGGGAAGCCTACCGGGAGGACGCCTTCGATCTGGAGGCGGTGCTTGAGCCATCCGAATACTACAGCCTGATGAGCTTCCTCCTCGGCCCGGGCGTGCTCTATCTGGAATACACAGCCTACAACAATATCAACAGCCAGTTCCCGGTCACCATCTCTCAACTGCCCAAGTGTCCGGATGACCTGCATGAGTATCCCACGAAGGTCAAGTTTAGCCTGGAATCGAGATACATCGGCTCACCCGGCTACATCGACTTCGGTGGCATCATCATCACCGACTTTGACGAGACAGTCACCCCGTGCTAAGTTAGGGAAGGAGATCAGAAGGAGATCACATGTATAAATACGGCATCAGCTACTACTATATGGATGGCAGCATCCGCAAGCCCAGGTCAGGCGTGGACGTCCGTTTGCTCAGACCGGGGCAATCCTGGGCTGAGGGGCTCAAACTGATCGAAGTCACCGGGGGTTCCGGGTACTACGAGATCAGCATCGAATCTGAGGCCGGCTGCGGCTACTATGAGCTCTGGGATGACCTCGGCAGTCCCTTTGGCCAGTTCAGCGGCAAGACCTGCATCATCGGCAGGCTCGACACCAGAGGCCTGCAGAACAACTCCGTCAATGCCAGTCACATCACCGATGGCTCTGTTACAAGCTCCAAAATCGCCAACGGAGCACTCTCCAAGACTCACTTCGCCCCGGATATACTCACTCTGTCAAAACTTGAACACGAAATACAGGATCAGAACAAGGGAGTGGGCGATAACAGCCAGGGCAGTCCCGCCAACCTGTCTGATGACAAGACGATCATTCATGTCTTGGAAAAGGAGTATCAGGAGCTTCCGCATATCATCCTGAGTAACCAGTGCGACGCCTTCCTCTATATAATTGATGCCGTGCTTGAAGGAAACATGGTAACCGTTACCCTTGGGATCAGCCAGGTCTATACCGCCTCCGAGCCTGCCTATACCCTGATCGCCCTCGCCAAATGATGCCCAAGAGAGAAACCCGGCAGAACCGGGTTAAGAAATAGCAAGCTACTGACTATCTCTTATTTTCGAGCCGGCAGATCAGCTCTGCCATCAGATTGATCATCTCCTTGTAGTCTCCGCATTCCCAGGCATCATCCGCCCTGGTTCTGATCTCATCCTCGCTCATCTTCTCCGACTGCAGCCAGGGACCTCTAAACTGGTTCCACCAGCTCTTGTAGTGGAACTCGTTATCGTATGGATCATCCTGGAATGCTTGATTGGCTTCGATAATCTCTTCAATTGGCTGCTCTGCTCCATCCTCACGCCTCAGAATAAGTTGGCTGCCTGATTGAACCATCTCCTCCGGCGTTGCCTGTCCTTTGCGGTTCTTGTTTTGCTTGGTCATCTTGTTCTCCTTCCCGGTTACCCGGCTGTTGATGTATGAGTGCTACCAAACACCCCTCGCAAAGGTGGTCAAGTCCTTTCCGCTCAATACTATAAGAAAGATCGAGGATGTTCAGACTTGACATAGAAACACTCATCTTCGATTATGATCTCAGCCTACAGACCCTACATAGAATGCCCTCCGAGACGTGGGAACGCCGCCCGGTGATTCCCACGTTTTTTTCGTTGTTTTCAATCCACAGACTATTGAATTTGCAAAAAGGTTGAAACTGGATTTGCAAAAACCGTGATACCAGATTTGCAAAAAGGTTGAAACCGATTTGCAAAAAGGGTGATACTGGGGTCTCACTAAAAACAGCGATTTGCAACAAAAGTGATACTATTTGCAATTTCACTTGATACTCTATAGCTGTTTCAATCCTTGTTATGTTGGATATAAACTGACACCCAAAGCTGCAAGAAGTGACACAAGGGGAAAGAGGTGATAAGGTTTTGATTGGTGGTAAGATACGATGGACTGGCTTTGGAAATGTCCAAGCGCCTATATGGACGTATTTGGACTGTTTGCTGACAGGATTACTGCAAATTAGCGAGGCGTTTGGACAGGCTTTGGAAAGAGCAGTTGGAAAATCGGAACTTTGAAATTAGAAAAAGCGCAATTGGAGTGCGATTGTGCCGATCAGGAAAGCTCCGTAATTCCAATCAGAGTCTAAAACCAGAACCGGGTAGTCTATATTAAATGGTTGGAGGATAATCTGTTGCCTGTGGTGGTCGATCTGCACCTTCTTGATGGTAAGACCATCGTCAGTCCTTACAACTGCAATTTTACCAGCGGCATTTTCCCAACTCTGATCGCTCTTGATGACAACGATGTCCTGATGCTGGATCACAGGCTCCATGCTCTGTCCATTTACTTGAAAGACAGTATATTGCTTGGGATTGCCGGGCAGGAATGAGACCGGTAACTGAATCTGACCCACTTGACTCCACTCGTCTCTGATCTCCATCGGAGGTCCGGCAGCTATCTCTCCCACGATAGGAAAGGTGATAGATCTGGTAGGATCGAAGTCCTGATCGGTGATGGGATGCAGGATTGGAGAGATGATGGCTGGGGTTGGAGTGTCTGGATTTGTATGGTTTGTTGGTACCTGATTGGATTGAATAAGCTCCTGGAACTCATCCTTGGCATACATGGAGCCTTTACCCGTAAAGAGCCAGTGGAGGTTGATCTGATCCTTGGAGAGGGCCTCCAAGAACTCCGGATCGGGATAGCGTTCGTTCAGCTTGTATCTGGAAAGCGAAGCACGGGAGATGCCATACTTGTTGGCAAACTGGTAATCCTTAAGGCGCATGGCCTTTATCACCAGGCTAAGGCGTTGTCCGATAGTCGGTTTATTCATCATGGTCTCCATACAGTAACTTTGCTATTGACTATATCCGCACGGCTGCAAGAATAGTTCCAGATGCCATTCTGCTGCAAGGTGGTTTGGAGTCAATATTAAAGTACATACTGTGACCCAGGCGGATGATAAGGTATTGCCAGATAATGCGTAAGAAAGCTGGCAAACTCGCAGAAAGGACTTCCCAAGATTCTGCGCTGGTGGTTCTTAGCACCCTACTAAATACATAAGAGAGGTGTAGAATGACTACCAAGAAACGCTGCCAATCGGAAGTGCAGAAACGGGTGAATCGGGGCAATGTCCAAGCGGGTATCCCTGTCCAAGCGGGGGTGGGCATGAGGCTTAACTCATTGATAACTATGATGAGAGACCAAAATGTCCAAGCGCTTGACCGTATTTTTGAGGATTCCAAACTGAAATGTCCAAGTGGGTCGCAGTTTTTGAAGGACTTGGACATGGACATGAAAGTCGATTTGATCTGGTTACCCATAGATAGGGTTGCCATGCTGATGAACAAGAATCTGAAGACGATCAGAAGGATGGTGGATGCAGGGAAGCTGACCGCACTCAAGCATCAGATCCCCACCAAGAACGGAGCCACGATCAAGACCTTTGTTCTGGCCACCGAAGAGATCATTCAGGCTGAATATGACAGGTTCAGAGACAGCCTGCGCAAACCGGAGCTCTATTTCGAGGAAGAGATCGAACTGGGAGTACATAGTTATCCCAGTGTGTTCCTGGTCTACTATGATAACGGTAAAGATTTAACTTCGAATATCAAGGATTCAGCAGGAGGTTCAGATGTTTCCCTATAGTGGTAGGCCAACCGAGGAGTTCCTGAGAGAATACCGAAACAAGCTGAATGAACTGCAAGAACTGATGGAAAGCCAGGGCTTGAAATTGGAGATCAAGAGCGGTGGCAGGTGCATAGTGGTACCGGAGCTAAAGGCTGGTTTTGGTAAGGTGAGTGGGAATGGAGATGTTGATGCTGATGGTAACGGTAATAACAATAGAGAATCTACCGCTGTCGACAACAGCTTCATGCTTGCCTACAGCCAGCAGTATAATGCCAAGGCAAATAGTTCCGAAGACAACCTGGAGTCCGAGACAGTCTATGAGACCTACGATGACTATCTGGAGTTCGAACGCAAGCTTACCCTGATCCACGAAGCCAAGGAGAATGGTGTGGTGATCGACTTCGGCAGTGACTTTCTCGACCTGGCTCCGGTGGAAGAGGAAAGGCTGTTATACAAGGAAGAGGCTCAACTCTACGGCCGGTTCTGCCAGGAAGTGATTCGCAGGCTGTATGGAGCGGAATCCAAGGTATTGGCCTGGAAACGGATCACCAGTGACTATAATGGCAAGAGACTGGTACCAGAGATCTACAACCTTAAAGGCCCCAGAAAAGAGAGGGCGCTGCGGGAATGGCTGCGTGTCTATCATGAGACCAATTTCGATATGTATGCCCTGATCCACAAGAGCAAGGGCAGATACAAAGAGCGCAAGATCAGCTATCAGGAACAGCAGTACCTGCTGCATCTGCTGCTCAACCCCAATCGCATCAAGATCGGTTCCGCCATCACCAACCTCAAACAGATGGCCAGAAACGGTATTATCGAATCCCAAGCCAATGAACGGACGCTCAGACGCTGGTGTGAGGAATGGGCAGCCAGGCATCCGGCGGAGTGGCATCAAGCCAGGGATGGCAGCAAGTTTGTCTCGGAGAATGTCATCAAGAGCATTATGAGAGATGGTAGCAGCCTGGAAGTAGGACAGGTCTGGGTGGCGGATGGACATACCCTCTCCTTCGATATTCTCAATCCCCAGACCGGTAGAGCCCAGCGTATGACGATGATCATGGTGATGGACTGGGCAAGCCGCTATCCGGTGGGAGCATCACTCGCCTTTACCGAAGATAGCCAGCATATCCTGACCGCCTTCCGCAATGGCTTCATCAACTGCTCGCAGATCGCAGATAACAATAGCGGAACGATGGCAGTGCTGCCCAAGTATGTCTATCTGGATAACGGCAAGGCCTTCCGAGCCAAGCTCTTTCATGAGAGATGGGAAGAGCATGACCTGAACCAGGAACTGGGAGGGATCTTCCCCCGGCTCAATATCGGAGTGAGATTCGCTGAGAGCTACAATGCCAAGGCCAAGATCATCGAACGCTTCTTCAAGACCTTCCAGGAGCAGTTTGAGCGGTTCATCACCACCTTCAGAGGTGCCTCGATTGACGATAAGCCCTCTGTTCTGCATCGCAACGAAGCCTGGGCTAAGAAGCTCTATACGGGTAAACCACCGACCATTGAGGAAACGATGCAGATGATCGCCTTCTACGTGAGGTTCTGTTATGGCGAGACTCCGCATACCTCGCTCAACAGACGCACACCCTATGAGGTCTTTAGTGCTGCCAGGATAGCGGAAAGCCGCCAAATCGAGATCTCCAAGCTCAACTTCCTGATGATGGCGATGGAGCGCAAGAACATCCGCGCGGAAGGCATCAGGTTGGATAAGAAGGTCTATTGGCACCGGGAACTGGTTAATCATGTGGGACAGCCCTGCATCATCAGATTCGATTACAGCGATGCCAGATGGATAGTGGTCTATGACAAGAACGATGTCTTCATCTGCCAGGCAGCCCTCCGCAAGGCACAGCATCCCTTTATCGAGGTCTCGATGGATAAGGCGGTCTCGCACAAGGAACTGAATAAGGAATACAGAGAAATCAAAGGAATCAGGCGGGAGAAGGAGCGCAATGCCAAGAAGTGGGTGGTGAACACGCAGAAGACGGTCGATAAGATACTGGGCAACTCCCCATCTAAGCAGGAGAAGCTTGAGGATCAGGGTGCCAGAGCGCTGTTCAGCAGTCCTCCCATGCTGGAAGCCCCACCCAGGGATAGTAACGAGATCATCGATGAACTAATCCGGAAGATGACTAACAGAATGCCCAAGCATCCAGATATGCTGAGTCCGGAAGAGCGGGAGAAGTTGGATGCGAAAGAGAAAGAAAGACAGGCACGAGAAGCGATTGAACAAAGAATCGAACAGGAGATCAAAGAATCCTTCGAAAGGATCGGAATCGATTATCAAGGAAGCAATGCAGATACACCGATATCCTGGAAGACTGCCTTCAGTAAAACAGCAAGAGAGTATTACAAATCCGAACCAAGAGCCTTAGCGGAACAAGAACAACCAGATGAAGATAGATCTGTCACTACCATTGAAACAACCAGTGATGCAGTTACAGAAGTTGAAGATCGTGATCCAGCGGAAACGATCATCAACACAGTAGAACTGTCTGATGATAAGCAAGTACCGGATGAGGCCAAGGAAAATCAAACACCTTTCGCACACCTCTCCAGAGCGGAACTCCTCAAACGCATCGGGATAAACAAATAGGAGGATAACATGAAACAGGGAACACTGGTTAGGACTCAGAACGTAATAGCCGCAGACAAATGCATCGAGTATCTGCAGACCCGGCCCAAGCTGGAGATGGTGGGGCTTGGGCTATTGTATGGCAGACCGGGACTGGGAAAGACCACCTATGCCAGCCGGACAGCATTCAGTCAGGGGTATCTCTATCTCAGGCTCGAGGCAACTACCACTCCCAAGACCTTTGCGTCCAAATTGCTTTTGACCTTATACAAGAGATTTGGTATGGGAGAGTACATACCCCACGGTACGGCTAATGACCTCTTCAAGATGTGCTTATCGCTATTGGAAGATCATCCTGATACGATCATTGTGGTTGATGAGATAGACTATGCCTTCCGGCATCCCCAGCTCTTGGGCGCAATCAGGGATATCGTGGATGAGACCACCGCGATAGTGATCCTGGTCGGGATGCAGAGTGCCAAGGACAGACTCAACCAGATCAACGAGTATTACTTCGACAGATGCAACTTCTTCTATGAGTTCCAGGACTTATCAAAGAAGGATATTGCCCAGCTATGCAGTGAGATCCTGGAGATCAAGTTCCAGCCTGATATTGTTGAATATGTCCACTTCCACTCCTGCGGCAATGTCCGTAAAGCCATGAAGCTTATCCGTTCAATAGAGGAGATAGGCAGATACAATAACCTTGAAGTAGTCTCCCAAGCAGATCTGGAGGATTGAGGGAACCATGACGGACAAAGAACTCATCCTCAACTTCGTCAATCAATATGATCGTCCCTTCAATGCAGAGCTCACATCCAAACAGACCTGTGTCAGCATTGATGTTATTGAGAGCCTGATACCAGAACTGCTTCAAAGCCAGACTATCAAGCAGATAGAAGATGATCCACCCATCTACGTCCGAGCCAAACGTTTCCAAGCCAGGATCGGTTATCAGCACTACAAAGGCTGGACTTTCAGCATAGCAGATGCTCACATGTTGCTGGACATCTTGGAGCAAGGCAGCTACAAGTCCATCCGAGAGATTGCTCAAATCGTCGGTAAATCCAGACAGTGGGTCTATATCTATCTGGAGGCGCTGGCGTCAATTGAAGTAGTCGATCTGAGGCAGTATGTTTATGTGGTTATCTCCCGCCAAAACTTACCCAATATTGGCAAAAAAGTCCGGAAAGGTATCCTGGGGCAACTCAGAATTTTGAATAGAATATGGTAATAATGATTAGAGATCATTGAATAATTAGGTGTTCGTATTTCAGCGCTGTCGCGGATGAGTTAGCGTCATGATTTTTCGGGAGGGATAGTCATTTTTGTTCTAAATCGTGCCATTTGCTTCTCTAAATGCCCTTTCAGGGGGGCTTTTTTACGGTTTTCCCAGAATCTGGCAGACCTCTCCTACATCAGGTTCGCAGAATAAGATTTTTGCACATAAGTCACGTAATTTGCATCCCAACCATGAAGCGAACGACATAGAAGATAGATAAGAAATAGTGCAATTAATTCCTGACAGGATAGTTGTCCCTATATATTGTCACTGTATCACGTCGATGGAGTTTAGCATGAGAACTGACAGGATGACCCTGACCGATTATGAGATCCAGAACAGCCTGGCAAGACTGCAACACTTTCAGGAATATTTGGATAACTGCCACGAGTACATTCTGGAAAGTCGGTTGCCTAGAATTACGCAAAAGTCTTCATATATGTTTTGTCAACATGGAGGTTGTATTACACCTAATCTTTCCTACACGTAAGTGCTTGAAAAATGGTGTGTCGTTTTGGCAGAAGCATGATATATCTCGTTATGAGACATTACGATATCCTTTCAGTGCGAATATGGACTTATCCATTTCTTCGATTTCATTATCGTACCAATGCCTGTCCATAAACTGCCTTAACACGAGATCGTAATCGTTCAGGAGTTGCGCAACATCACTGTAACCAAGTGATAACGCATACTCAAGCAGGCGTTTAGCTTTGTTGGTGAAGACCAGGGAACAGAAGATATCAAGCCAGGTATCTTCAATTTCAGAGTAGAACTCGATTAGCAGTTGCCCGGTGCTTTTTGAAGGATAGTCATACTTCAGTGAGCAGAACATATTGTAGAAGATGCATCTGATGGTCAGGTCAGCGATTTGTGGAGCATACTTGGATGATTTGCTCTGGTCATAGCCAAAGTGCTGTTTGAGTTCCTTGAACACCACTTCGATTGACCAGCGGCGCAGGTAGATGCTGAGGATTTCCATTTCTTCCAGGTTCATATCTGTGCAGATCAGTGCTTTGTATCTCTTGTGTTGCGGATACTTGAAGAAACACATCCTCACATAGCCCAGTACAGTCTGCAATTCAGGTTGGTTTGCGGATTGCTTATCCAGAACTGCCACTACAATTGACTTGTACATAATGCCAGTTGCTTTGTTTTGCTGCCACTTACCTGATTTCCCATACAGTTCCTTGATGGTCATGAACTTATTGCCCCAAAGATATCTCTGCCCGTCCCGCTTTACCATCGCCACCAAGTCTATACACTTGGACCTGAGCGTTCCAAATACGAATCTCAAACTGCCGCTGTTGTTGTACCAACTGTCCCAGAGCAGGTAACGGAAGCGAAAACCTCTTTGTATGGCACGACGAATGAATGACTCGGCTATCATCGTTTTCTTCTGCCTGGCCATTCTTTGGCGTTGTTCAGTATGAGTCCCTTTGCAGTAGTGGCTTTTATTGGCATGTTTGACCCTTGCTTTCCCAATCTTAAGCTCAAAGTCCAACGGGATGCTTACCACTCCATTATGCCAGGCAGCTACAATTGCCTGATATCCCATGTAGTATACTTTGCGACAGTGATCCACAAACCAGGAGCTGTTCTCAACCCGTCGACCGGTCTTCTCTTTGGCAGTGTCATCAATGATCAGGGCAGAGGTCTTTCCTTCCGGAGTGGGACAGAGCTTGGCGAAGTGCAAAGAAATGCGGTACAAAAGGTTTCTCCAGTTATAGAATTCATTGTTCAACATGCTGTTGAGAGGACTCTTTAGCCGAGTTGCATGGAGATTGACTATTCCGGAAAACAGAGAACGCGAGCCCTCCAACATAACGACCAACATCAGATACAACATAAACACAATTGGATGACCCTTTTCCTTACCAACTCCACATTGCCGTAAGATACTGCTCAACCTAAAGCGTTTGAACAGGAAATGAGCATTGTGCTCTATAAGATCTGAAGATTTCACTTGACTGATTTGGGCTATTCTAAGGAAACTCATCTTAACACCTCGTTCTTGGTATTTGTTTATTGTCTTATGCAATAATAAGATACGAGGTGTTTTTGTCAAGAACTATTTTTACCTATTTTAATGTGCCACAGAGTCTTGGATAACTAGGAAAGATTAGTTACACTATTTCTTGCCTATCTTTTTACGTCGTTCGCTTCACTGTTTGGAGTTAACTTCAGAGACTCATGTGCAAAGGTCTTCTTTCTTCTAAGCACGGCAAGCCGGATTCCCAGTTTTCATATTCATAATCGTTCAATGTGAATTGAAAATAGTAGCTGAATCTACTGTTATCAAAAAAAAGCAAGATTATCCAGCATGGAAGCGGGATTCTTAGTCTAGAACACAAACAATCTGGTTTGCTCGAAGGATACATTTGTGAGCTCGCCGCTGAAGGGATTCTTCCATTTCACATAGCCTGCTTTGATCCTGGAGATCAGCCAATCTGAGCGAAAGCGGTATATCTGTGGAACGGGAAGCTAAAATGATCACTGGTTGTTCAATGTTTACTGGGTTGCCGGATAATGGTTTGATATTCGACATGATATCAAGTAATCCTCATCCTGTTCTTTATTTGACTGGCATGTAGTTACTAATGTACTCTGTTGCCTTAAAGCATTGTTGTCAACTCATCGAGAGTTACAATTGAAATGTCAGTTGATTCTAAATACCTTAAAGCAATATCTTCAGAAACTACCACAAAAGATTGAATGGTAAAGTCTGTGTCTTCAAGTTCCAGATAAGATCTTATCGCTTCTTTGTTGTAACTCATCCATTGATGTCTCCTGAGGTGTTTAGAAATCCAAGACGATTGATTTCGACTATCTCTAATGAACCGCTCCCTCTCATTCCTAATCTCGGTCGGGGTTCTTCCGAAGTTAATACGTTTACACTCAATAGAATACACAATCTTTCGATTATTATCATAGGCTAGAATATCTATGTCCCCTAAACCAAGATCACAGAGAGTATCAATATCTCCGTTCTTATTGATTACTAAATCAGTTCCTGCTATTATCATATCTGGGTTCAGTTCGCTGATCCTATTTTGGACTATATCTACAAAATCATGGGATAACTGGTTAATGATACTTTCCGAATATGCTTTCATTTCGGTTGATTTGAACAAGTCTTCTCTAATCCTCCCATTGTGGATTCCTGTTAGTAAGTACAAGTAAGACTGGAATAGAGTCTTAACTCCGATGATAATGTCGTCTTGTTGGGATATAATAGGTTTGAAAGCCAAGGATAATCTTCTTTTATGGTGCCATGGCTCAATTTCTTTACGAGCGAAACCTATTGGCAGTGATTCCCAAGAATCTCTTTGCTCCAAGACGAACATGTTCAAGAATGCATCTACTTTATCACACGCCATCCCCGATTTCTGTAACTCTGCCTTTAGCCTTTCAGATTTCATGCATATAACACTTGAAGAACCTGACCTTGAGATTTTTTCTAGATGATACAAAATACTTTCAATATCGATGCAATTGATTCCGTATTCTGCAAACATAGCTTTATTAAACTCAGTGTTTTGTTCATTATTGGGAGAAATATCGCCGTATTCGTCTATATATGATCGCTCATAGTATTCAAACAAGCTTTTTTGCTTCGCATTAACAAATCTTCCATAAGACTCAGACTCCTCCACAATACCGAGTCTTCCGGAAGCAAGTTTATCAATTCTTATTTCCCACAGGTTTGAACGTATGATGTCTTTCTTTATTCCAAAGCTAATGATATGATGACATATAGCCAACAACTCTTCAATTGAGTCATTGGAGAGTATGAATTCTGTGGAAGGTGTGTGCATCGAGAATTCTATCAAGAAACGTATTGCTCTCATGGAGTTGTCTATGTCGATGATATCTCTTTGGTGCTTGGGAAACACTTCGGGATAACAATGTCGAATTGAAGACGATAACCATGTTTTCTTTCGCTTTATGAATATTAGGGCCTCATGGCTTCCCATAAGCGCTTCAATCAAACTTCTAACATTGCACCCTTCGATGCGACTGTACAACATCGAAAGATAGTGGTCAAGAACATGGTTTATAGCCAGTATTTTGTCATTGGTAATATCTAGATCTATCTCTTGGCTGATAGATGAGCTAATCTCCTTGGCAACGTCATCCAATAACAAGTCGATGTCTGTATCATGCAATTGATGTACCCAACTACAATCCGTTAAAATGGAGAAAACGTCGTTTCTTTCACTGATATGTATCATCTTAGCTTTACCATCACTCATAACTTGAGAGCATATGCTATCAGCAATACTAGGGTCGGAACTTGCCAATAGAAGCAGGTTTACTATAACCTCTTTCATTAGTTCACACTCTGCTATATTATCTGATCGCACAAAAGATTTTTGACAGTCGCTACTAAGAGTTATACCAATTCCACTATCTGTAAGATTGACACTAATCCCTTCTATTGATCCGACGGCAGGATAATGTGTAGCTGTACGGTTATTCTCTTCTTCTGGTGAGCAAAGGAATAAATCAATCACTTTTAACCCGCATGACGATATATGAGTTTTCAAAATGGGACCCATTTTCCATAACCAATAAGCTATTGCTTCTGCTACTATGATTTTAAGCACCTTAAGTTCAGTAGAATCATCAATGGTAATCCAAATTGGTATGTCATAGCCATCAATTAGTAAAAAGTGTTTCGAAGATCCAAATGCCATTTGGCTATAAATTCTATTATCATAAAATATTGAGTGCTTGATTACTTTTGTTAGTCTGTGGGTTGTGTCTAGCGCTAAATGAAAATCACTAGATGAATATACGTCACACTTGTAATCTATACCTAATGAGTAGTCGATGTGCATTAATGAAGGTTTTTCTTCGTCTGATATGTATAATGTCTGGTCATTATCATTATACATGTACCAAAGAGCCCAGAAGGATAAACCCGGGTTAATAAAGGGAAGCGTATTGAGAGCTTTCTTGTATTTCCAAAAGCTTAACTGGTTAAGTTTGTCTGATCGGAGAATGAGATATAAATCAGCTAAGTTTATAACGATGGGATCTGTTCCACCCGAATACAGTTCACATCCGAAATACAAGCCAGATATTAGAACTACTATGTAGTCTGGATTAACTTCTGCATTACTCTCTTTTATCGAATTCTCAACATCTCTATAGACCCTATCCAATGTATTTCTACTGGTTTGAAAGATTCTGTTACATGATTCAGCAGCACCGTATCCGCCATAACTGGATAGGATGACATGCGCAAGATACTTATCTATATCAATTCTATAGATTCGTGCGGTGTGTATATCAGCATCACCATCAACTTCGACGACATCTGATACATGCTGATACCCCTTGTCGCAGAATTCTTTATGCATGATACTCGTTTGTCTCATTAACGAGTTGAGAATCATTCCTCTATACAAGCTGTGATTCTCTAAGGATGATAACAAGTAGCGTTTTAACGCCTCTGTAATTAAGCTCGGGAATAGAACGATAAGGCTGTCCAGCGATTGATATAGAGGCTTACTGCATAACACGTTATCTATTGATTTGTACTCGTGTGCTGATAAATCTTCGTTCTTGAATATGAACGGTTTGAATACAGAACAGTTCACAATGCCGAGTTTACGTAGTCTCTCTTCCGGGAAACAGATAGCATCCATATATTCATTGCAAGTAGACTGGTTACTGAATCCCACAAGTGGATTTCTGTGATCTTGAACACAACTCATATACCGATTGTGACCAATTTCATCTGCAACTGAATTGGACAATTTCAACATACAAAGAGAAATAGTAAACATCTCTTTAACAATATTGTTGTCGATATCGTCCTTCATCGAACCGATTGAGTCTAGAATCATTTGTAACTGATTAACTGAATCAGACGATATCCCAGGATAGACGGTGTAATTTCCCCCATAGAACATAACGTTTTGAGTGAATAGGTTCTCAACAGGGTCTTCTTCAGTACAAAATCTTATACTTGTATTCACGTCTTGGATTACATCATTGTTGGCAATATGAACGTTTCCTGGTTGATAATCGCTGAGTAAATCCCAAACAGCTTTCTCTATCCTGATTTGCTTGGATTGATTTATTGGTAATAAGAGCAATGATGCAAGAAATGATACCAATTCGATTCTATCATATTTTCTTAACACGCCATACTCATCAGCACTATTGCCTTTCAGACAACACTTCTTGTATTTACGTCCACTCCCACATGGACATAACTCGTTTCTTCCAGTTTTATTACTCATTCTACAGTACCCCATATCGATTAATCATAATTACATCATAATCTTAGTTACTCTGTCCCACGAGACCATCATCTCACCATCTCCGAAATGATCGCTAATCAGTCTCGGATTTGATGCAATAGCCTGCTGGGCTACATCCATAGCCAAACACATTGGGAAAAGAGCTGGAGATGCTATTAAAGACCTTAGCGGTGCCTTATGCTCCGGTGTTGAGATCAGCATGGCTTCAAAGAGTACGGCTATCAGGTTTGGATCAGATATTGCCATCGGATCGCTTTTCTTGTAACGACCTTTCGTCTCTGTATCCTCCAAGACACCCCAGGCAACAAAAGACCTTACCGCATATCTGGCGTTTCTAAGGACTGTTGTACGTTCTCCATATCGCTCCACCAGACGGTCAAATATCTGCTTTTGCGTTACTCTTTCTTGCAGAGCAAGCACTCTTCCGCTTTGAATCGCCACATTGTACCAGAAAGGATATGCGGCTATCATCAGTGCCCAATGAAGAGGCAGCCAGTTATCATTTGAGCTTTGTTTCGCCAGTATCAGCAGCCTATCACGTAAATCTATCAATTCGGGGGCCGGGTCGAACCACGCTGCCAGGATTCCGATCGCTATAGTATATGTTTTATCTCCCCGCTCACCAGTGCCCCCACTCTGTTTTTTATCCGCCAGATAGTCTGTCAGATCTATACGAATCTCACTTGCAGACATCCCGGAGAGGAGCAGACTGAGGCATCTATCCATCCATTCCAGCCGGATAACCTGTTTGATGCCGATCTTATCAAAACGGCTTTTCTTCATTTACTCATCCTGTTAATCTTCACAAATGGCACCATGACCTCTTCGACAGAAATGCCCCCGTGAGTTATAATCTTTTTCCCCACTGTATGATAACAAGCCCGGTAGGGAGCAAACAAGCAGTACAGATCATTGGGAAGCCCCTTGGGAGTCCAGACCAATGAGGATTTAGTATTATCTGCTGCCTGGTCTCTGAGAGTTTCCGACTGATAAATCCTAACTCTGGATGCCCTGGTTTCAGATAATGAACCATCTGGGATATTACCGATTCCCTCGCATTCCAGGTTACCATGATCAGAGGTGATCCATATCTCAAAGCCATGTTCGATCATGGTCTTTAAAAGATAGCTAAAGTGTCCCCGCCTTGCCCAGTGCCTGATCTGGTTATGCATTCCAGCCGAACCCAGGCTCATGCCATGCATGATGTCATCAACAACGTTTAAAACTATACCGATAACTGTGTCACTTTTCAGGTCCACATGCTTTTCAAGTTCTGCTACTATCTCGCCTGTCCCATCCATGCGTAGATATTGCACACCTTGAGACCCAAGTCCATTGTCCTCACAAAACCTTTTCCAGTGGCTTTCTTCTTTGGCTGTACTGGAAAGATGTTGTCCAAAGTAGAAGGGAATAGCAGCGTTGAAAATGGATTGTCTGGAGATCGAAGTTAGGGTGGGAAGCCAGGCAAAAAGAGCATTTTCGTGCAGATCAAATCCTTCCAAGTCGAGTTCCGCCTTAATGCAGAGCCATTGATCATAAGACATTCCATCCATCACGATCAAGGCTGTTTTTAGCGCTTGCATCTCAGCCCTATGATAAGCCATGCTCTTGGCTACTTGATGCACCATTACCGGCTTGGTGGAAGGTAAGCTTGAAAGTGAATCATAATGCTGCTCAATCCAGACTACGAACCTGTCATTAACCTCTTTCCTGAGTTCCTGAATAATCTCAGAGTCATGGGGATCGTTTATTGAATATAGCTTGAATAATAGCTTAGCATAGTCCTTTGTGAACTTCTGCCACTCTCTGGGCGAGCCATCCAATCCGGGCAGATAAGCTTGTAAAAGGGACATCAAACTTTCGATCTGATCAACCGGATCAGGTGTCTTCAGTTCTATGCCGCAGCTTATCCAACCCCAATCCCCATCCCCCGCAGCAGTTATTCTGACCCGCTGAAGTATGCCTTCAGCGAAGAAGTTATCTGCATAGACCTTCAGATCAGGATGGTCGAAAGGCAGCACTTTGATATTGGTTCCTTGTTTTAACCGTCCATCTACGAACCGGCTCCATTCATTCTGCAGAAAAGCAAAGAAATACTCTTTACTTTCTAAAGCATGCCGGAGATTGATTTCGTAGTCTGTCACAAATCTATCTCCGGCATCGTGGAGTTTGTCCACCAGGAATCCCGGCAGCTCTGTGTCAGTATAATGCACTCTGAAAAGTACAGCCCAGAATTGCACTTCACTTGTTATCCCTGCAATGTCGATCCCAAACACTAGCCTGGTAACGAAATCGATACTCTGATTGTATGATGCAAGGTTTTGAGGATGTGATCCCAGCAGTTCAAACAAATAGCCGTAATACTGACCGGGCAGTTCCTTGATCGCCTTTGTGGATAAGCCAACAAAGAAATCCTCAAGTCTAAGCTCGATCCTTTCTGCGTTGACCAACACCGAATACGGCAATTGAGCATTATCTGTCAGATCAGCGGAGATCCTTATCATCAGTTTGGAATCATCATTTCCTGATGCCATCTCTCTCTTGCTTTCGAGGTAGAAAAACAAGCTCAGATTGTTTGTGTAGTCAAATACATCATATCCTGCGCTCACTAAGCGCTCAAAAACGGCTGTGTTTGATGTTAAACCGTCGTAGTCGAAAAGTATCAGATTAGTGGATTGAAAAGACGAAATAGTATCAACAACATAATCAATTAATCTCAACTTCATGGAGATCTTCATACTGTCTCTGCACTATTAATTACTGAGCAGGACTTTATTAGGATGTAATTGTTTTCTGCTCCAGTGAATATCTATTGATTGCATGAATACCGGACGAACTATTTTTGCTCTGTGCATTAGCCATTTACCTTCTTCGATTCTAAGATACAGACCTTCACTAGAAGCATCACCATATGTTGATTTTTTCAACATTTTGACTATGCTTTCTAAGGAAAACAGTCCCCTTCCCAACTCTTTGATGACTGGTATTCCAGCTTTGCTAAGAATAGTGTTACGATATTTAGTAGACAAGAATCTGCCTTGGGGCAAATCATAAACATCGAATCCTATGAACCAATCGGGTAGTCGATTATAAAGGATCGAGTGTTTGGCATAACACCACTCACCAAACATCATTTTACTAGTACCAAGCTCATCAAATAATTCATCAATATGTCTGTTCAGCCATTCTGGTATCTTCTTCCATTGTCCAAGATATGGTGGATTGATGGCATTCCCTCTATTATGCAAATTGAAGCTCCCGTCAAGATTAAATGAAATTCCAAGATTAGCTCCATCAATCTTTTCTTCTACAATGATCTCATGTGACAAGAATTCAGCTCTTTCATGATCAGAAAGCACTTTGTCTCCTCTGATTGGATATTTAGCCAGATTCGATAAATGAGGTGTACTTGGAAATTTAATCATCGGCATGTTTCGGGAACTTCTGTTCGAATATTCTTCTAACATATTCTTCACCTAAAAAGCATACTGGAATTTTTACATATTCCAGGGCTTTTCTCCATCCCCACCATTTGCTGTCTGTCGCCTCATATATGGTTGGCTTTTTCTTATTTGGATGAGCATTAGCCACAGCAATAAACTTCCTATCTGAGATATCAAAGTTGGCTAGATCTGGATGTTCAGGGAACTCTTCATAAGTATCGCCTACAGGAGTAATATGAACCCGGTCTTGCTCCGGAAAACCGTACCTATTGTCATGTAACCATTTGAAGAATATATTTCCCAGTCCAGGCTGTCCTTTATAATTCAGCTTATGGCTATATTCTTTAATAATTTCTCCATCCTTATCAAGCACAAGCCCATCTTTGGTTCTAACTATGGACTCTAGTAGCTCAATACAGTTCAATGCGCATTCATGCCAGTCTTTACTATCCTCTGGACAATTCAAAGCGTTATTGGCTGTTAATGGAACATTAGTATCGAGAATAAATTTCTGTGGCAATTCCATATATCCAACCTATATCCTCTCATCCATGCGCCTTAACAAGGCTGCTTTCGACTGTGCAGCAATGTCTTCCATTTCGTCGCCAAAGAAGTTTTCAGGCCAGTTTAGGATGTAACCACTATCATTAACTTGAAGCTCTTGAAGTGACGCAGGAGTTGTGTTTGCGTCTGCAAAGAAAGCAGACACTTCATTATTTGAAATACTGTCGCCTTCAGCAATCCTCCTTTGAATTCTGCGCAAGAAATGCTCAGAATGGGTTTCAATGATGAGTTGAATATTTCTATCAGATCCACCTTCTCGAGATTTTAATGCGTCAATCATAACATCTGCCAAGGCAGCTTGAGCGCTTGGATGTAAATGAATTTCGGGTTGTTCCATGATAATTATTGAGTTTTTAGGTACGTAGAAGAGCTGAACTATTACAGGTAGTACTTGAGATACTCCAAACCCAATATCAGGAAGATTAACCTCTAATTGAGACCCCTTCGAGATGATTTTGACTTCATATTCTTGTCGTAACTCTGATACTTGTGATAAGTTAAAGCTATCAATAAGACCCATTTTTTGCAGTTCGGTAGCAATAATGCTATAAAATGACTTATATCTTTTGCGTAACCCAAAATTGATTTTCCTTTCGCTTGCTGCAAGTATGGCAGGGATAGTAAACTCGCCCGCATAACCGACATTTTCAGGTTCGATACCAGCCCATGAATACAGTCTTTCAGCTTTTGTTCTTAATGGCCCGAGGTAATGTATTGACTTGAAAAGCTTTTCATTGGCTAAGTTATAGTCTTTTACGAACTCGGCATTTTGATGGTAAGCTACAACCTCGTCAGGAAATCCGTAAAACCTAATGGGGGACTTTAAAGGCCAAGATCTCCCTTTATTTTTGACGATACCAATATTATCAGTGAAAAGTTTGTATTGCATCTTCTCAGATGCTCTTTTCATCATGATAGAGTATCTGGTAGCTGAATTGTCGCTATTCTTCGTAAATGAGTACTTAAAAAAATCAAGCACGGGAGTGTTTTGCATAGGTGGCACTTTGATAGAAGCTTGGAAAGAAAGTTGGTTGCTTTGTACATATCTGTTTGATTTTGCTTTGGGAGCCTGAATTGGTTTTTCAAGATCCCAAGTGTAGGAGAATTCTAAAGCACTAGAAACCTCTCGTCCAAACACAAACTCCTGGAAAGAACCCATTGCAACAGGAGTATTTTTAGATCCAGGATACAGAACAATTTTCCGGTCTGGTGATTCAACAGTCTGTTTTAACATCATTAACAACTGTCCTATACTAGATTTACCTGAGCTGTTGGCTCCAAAGAATATGGTCAGCGGAGCCATCTTCATCTCTCCGGTATCTTTCCAACCTTTGAAGTTTTGGATTCTTAGGTGTTTAATCATCTTTTCTCCTTTATTGTGTTCTGGTAATCGCTTGATCGTAGTACATCAGCAGTTTGGGATCTTCTTCCAGCAAGGAACTGGGGATGCGCTTTGCCACCAGTATAATGGTATCATAATCTCTGTTTTGCCAGCAGTATTTGAATCCCGCTCGCACTGCTTCTGCCCTGATGACCTTGTATCTCTTGCCTGATAACAGATTTGCAGTGCTCTTGGGTAGGTCTGGTATCTCAATTTGCAACTCACTCAGCTTCTTGGGCTTATAATCCTTGGGCAGATAAGTCCAGAACTCTTTTAGTAGAGCCTTTTCACGCATCTGCTCCAGATCAGCCAGCTTGTTGGGATCTGGCACATACCACCTGTCTTTGGCTTTGGCTTTGAGTACAGGATCATCTTTGGAGAGATTTCTCAGTTCTTTCCAGTTTGTGGATAGGTAGGTATGGATCTGGCTTGGGACATCACTTTTATTGTCGTACTTGAGGAAATTCTCCTCCAGGATCAGGGACAGTTCCAGGCTCTTTTCAGTTTTGTTCCAGCCCGCAATCTCTCTCATGAATTGAGGATGGATTTCCTGAAAACTTTGAGGCTTATCCTTTAGCAACTGCCTGAGCCACTGGATAGCGGATACCTCATCTGTGATAAATATTTCTATCTGTGCCAAATCGGGAATCTTCATCTTGGTTTTATCATATTCTACTACCTGCTCAGGCAAGAAATACATGCCATCCCTGCACGGAAAATGCTCTTCCAAACCTTTATAAAACTCTGCCGAGGACAAAGGCACCAGGGCATTCCTCTGCAAATAGAATGCCACCATACGGTCATATAGAAGATAATTCTGCCTCTCTGCCACAATCTGCATCTTGCCTTTCTCAACCACGACTTTTGGAAGCTGTTTGAGGTGCGTTCTTACAAAATCCCAGACCCCTTCTTCGGTGCCGGACAGTTTAATGAACCTTTCCTCAATCCCTCCATTTGGCTTATAACAGGAAATAATCAGGTCTTGTTTAACAGCGGCGGATGCTGTTACTTGCTTAAAAGACCCCTGTTTTTTATCTAGTGTCCTAACATCGGCAACTACAAAACCAGCTACCTGTAAAGCCTCCTGTATTGAGTTCCACACACTGTTTTTCGAATTATGAAACTCGACAGTCATCCATCTTCCAGGCTTTAAAACACGGTAATACTCTATGAAACAATCAGTCATGAGATTCTGATAGTCAAACAGGTTTTTATTATGTTTTTTATTTTCTATCGCTTCAGATTTATTATTTGTTCTTACTCCAAGCCATGATTCTACGATTATACTGAGCTCTGAATACATGATGTTTCCACCAAACGGAGGATCAGTGAATATGTAATCAAGACAGATGCTTGGGATATTCGGGACGTCAGTTGTCGATGACTGATTTATCGACCAATTATCAGAATAGTGGGCAACTTTCCCCATTAGAGCGTTTTTAAAGCTGCTGTACTTATTTACTATCGCACGAAAAACTGAGTTTTCCTGAGACAATGATGGGATATATAATGTGCCTGTTACAATACCACCTTTCCCATCATCACGGTATTTGTATCTCTTGTCAATATTTACGAGTATAGCGGTCAAAACACCCATTACCATTCTTTGTATCAGGTGATTCCGCACTGACTTTGTTCGTTGCCACAAAGCTGCAAATACCATTAGATTTCTTTTAGTGTAGAAGTGGTGAACATAGGTAAGCCCATGTGATATTCTCGGCTGATCCGTGTTGAAACCTATAGGCAATAACTGAGTAGGATACCAGCTCAAAACAGCCATTTTATCAATTCTCTCTATCAACTCAAGATCATTCGCATCTGGTTTCTTTTCATATCTTTTGCTACCAATGGAGTAGTTTATCAATACTGGTACTTGTTTGGCTATCCTTTGAATGCCGTGAATGGACTCATTATCGTCGAAGTTATCTTTCTTAGAAACTCCTTCGCCAAGGTTGTGCACAAACGACCTCTCCATACCACCTTTAGTCAGTATTGCATTGCAGTATGGGCATAATTTTGCATTATTTGTTTGATCGGACACTCCACTAACTAGATCCCAATACACTATCTCTTTAGTGCAATTAGGACATACGAACACATCACTCCACACAGTAAAATTTATCTTGCCGAATGTTGTCCCATCATCTGCTAAGGTCTTGTATACCCAAGCATACTCATTTTCAACTTCCATGATTATCTGATTGAACTCTTCATCAAACTCCGCAACATTTACTGGAGAGAGATACATATTAGATATATACGTAGCCGCAGGAGAGAGATCATTCAGGATGGCTTTTCTGCTGCCCAGTTTGGAGAATGGCTTGCCCTCTTCGTCCAGGATTGTGCCATCGTCCTTTACGGTGTAACCAAGAGATTCGACTACCTCTCTGTCGCCACATAGCTGAGCGGCCACTCCGGTCATGCCGGTTCCGCAGAAGCCGTCAAAGACGATATCTCCTGGCTCGGTGTAATGCAGGATATATCGCATGATCGCTTTATGGGGCACCTTGGTGTGGTAGGAATGGGCATTGTAAATGGGATCGTTCTTCCCTTCGCTCACGTCTGCGGCAAAGGGTTCCCGGTGATATTCTTCCGGTCTGTCCCCCTTTTCCTTTTCCCACTCTGCTATAAAGTCATTTATCCAGGGATTGGGGCAAGCAGTGTAATAGGGAGGGTCGCTCAGTGCGATGATATCTTCATCCTCTCCAATGGGAAAGCCTTCGATCTTGCGAAACTCAGGATCTTTCAGCTTTTCCCGCAGGAGATCTCTAAAGTGCTCTCTGCGGGCATCTTCGCTGGCAAATACCTGTCCCAGGCAGGTGACGGGACCTTTTGCCTTGGTTTCAAGATCGATAGTGGTTTGCTGTGGCATCAGTACTCTCCTTGAATGGCTTGTAACACTTCTTTTCCATAGTCGCTAAGATAATACTTTTGCTTTGGATGCTTAGGTTTATCAGGATGACTCATCAGCAAAATCCCTCGTTCCAGTAATGGATAAATATGCTTGGTTCGCAAATTATACCTGCTACCCAGATTCAGCTCTTTTCGCAAGCTTTGCATACTGATGGGTTTAGTGCTGTTGAGAATGATTCCCACTTGAGTGTCTGACAGCTTTCGGGATTCATTCTGAGCTTGCCCAGTAACTTGGCTAGTAGCTTGGCCACTTACTTGGCCAGTAGCTTGGCCACTCTCTATCTCTGCAGTAGTCTTATCTATCTGCTGAACAATATCTTCGCTTAGTGACCAAGCTTGCTTATGGTTGGAGGACTTGGTCACTTGAATAGCTTCAAGCTTGGCCAGTATGCTCAAGGTCAGTTCGCCGGACTTCCCGGTGATGGCTTTGGCAATAGCTAAGCTTAGACTCCGATTACTGACCAGGTAAGAAAACAAGGCTGTTTCATCCGCATTTAGCTGTAATCCAAGTTTGCTTTGTAAATCACTTACTGCTTGGGAGATGATCTGTTTCTTCAGGATTGAGATCGTGAAGCTAAAGTCTGATTTGTCATTCTTGATCTGAGCAGGGAAAAGACCTAGTCTACGGCAGTCCTCCATAATGGTCCTGATCCCGGTTCCGGCTTCTTCACAAAGTCCAATCTGACGGAATATCCTTACGATCAAGGGATTGCGGATCGGGTGATGCCGGGACTCGAGCAGGGCTTCAACACTGGAATAAGCAGAGCCGGGATTCCAGAATATGGTCTTATCCTTGAATATTTTGATCTCGGCTTTTCTGGAGGCATCTCCATAGTCTTGGTGGATCAGCAGATTTACTGCCGCCTCTCGAAAAGACCTGAATTCCAAAGTGTCATCTTTGCGCTGCAGGGTTGCTTCATCCAAGGAGAAAGGTATGTCTGCAATCAGGGAATACTTGTCGATGAGCACCCTCCAGGCTTCGAAGAGATTGCTTTCTATTACCAGCCGGTCATGCCACCGGTTATCGGCGTTCCAGCTATCTTCTGGGCTGTCTATTCTCTGATAATCCACAACTGGCCTGGACAGTATCTGTCTCACAAACCGGTCTTGTCCAAACAGTAATATAGCCGCCTTAGTAGGGATTGCCTTACCTGCTTCTTCGATCAGCAGTCCCATTTCCAGCAGAAAGTCCAGATCACTCAGATGAGCATATTTACTGGTGGGGGTTTTATCCAGAAGAGTTCGGTACCATTTTAGAGTAGACGAATTGATAAAACTACTTGGATCAATGCCATGCTCCAAACTTCTGTCATAAGGGGTATCGCTGGCGTCTCGAATGAATGCCCTCAGTTCAGACTCGGTGCATAGCTCATCACCGGCGCCCCTTCTGATGTATGCCTGCCCTATTCTCTTGCCGAAATAAATAGGTTTGTCCTTGCGGTCAGCTTCCCGAATGTGGAAAACCAGAACACGCTTTCCCTCGATCTCGTGTAGTTCAGGGTCTGACGGTATGATTCTGCTCAGCTTGCCTCCATTGCGCAGGCTGCTAAGAAAGTCATTCTGAACCTTATCTACATCATCTACACCAACAATATCCCGTACGGCTTTACCAGCGCTTTCTTTGACTCCGAAAACAAGGTAGCCTCCACCGGTATTGGCAAAGGCAGATACGGTCTTATAGGCATCGTCCGATACCCCGTTACGGCATTGTTTGAACTCCATGTTTGTCCATTCCGGATTCTTGATAGCTTTAAGCAGCTCTTCTTTGGTCATAATAACGCCTATTCAAGCACTATCCTTACCCGCTGAGGATCCTTTCCCTGAGCGAGTGAATCAATATATTGATTCAATACCCGTTTAAGCTCATAAGGTGTTATCGATCCCCCTGCTTTGCTGATCACTCTGTGAATATCATCAAGATTGATAGTTACTTTAGTGATCCCGGCAAGTACTTCCTTGAAAATCCTCACAAAGTTATCATCCACCTTATCAGGAAGCTCTTTGCTTTTAATAAACTCATCCAGGATAGCCTTGTCTTTGTCACTCAGCAGCGATATTGACTCCTGGGTATGCTCATCCTTTAAATTCTGGATCAGCATCTCGATCCAATTGGCGATAGTAGTATCAAACCACTGGTCTATCTGGTTCAGAGTGTGGCTTGCTGACGTGGTACCCGATTCCACTGCAGGATTGAATCTGCAATGGGGGCAGATGGGATCTGCTTGCAAGTTTTGTTCGGTAAGGTTAAAGCAGGTTTTAAGAGTTGCCAGTTTGTCCAGAATGTCATTAACCTGATGTTTGGGCATGATGTCGATCTCACCAAGCTTAAGCAGATTGCATATCCGTAGATCGTTGGAGAGCTCAGCTTTTTTTCTATCATCCTGCTTATTCAGACGGTTCTTGCTGTGCAGCTTCACATAATGCTCAATGTAGTCTTTCTTGAGCTTTTGCAGCACATAGCTGATCTTTCCTGTTAGAGCTTTAATCTCATCAGCCTTTATTTCCTGTACCTGTTTGAGTACAGTCTCTTTAACCTTACCAAACTCGGTCTGCCAGGGATGCTCGCTGGTGAGCAGGTTCTCAGCAGTGGAAAGCCAATTAATGAGAGGATTTAGATTGATGATGAAGTTCCGGGCGGCATTAATTGTTTTAACCAGATCCAAAGAACTGCGACGTGTCTCTATTTCTGCCACAGGAGTATTGAAGTTCTTGAGCTTAGCTGCAGAATTGAAGGCAGTCAGGGACTCAAAGAATTCCTTTGTTTTAGCGATAGTTTGTTGAGCTTGATCCAAGTTTAACGGTACTGCCAAGTCCACGCCCCATAAGATCAAGCCATCCCTCAGGTGGTTCATGGTAATCACAATGCGGGAGATCTGCTTTGAAATGGCGTCTTGCAGAGCCTTAACCGGATCATCATTCCCTTGAGTAACACTTTGAGCTAAACCGGGAGCAAGACCCACAAGCTCAAATAGTGCTTTAATGGATTGGATATTCCAGTCCTTGGGAAGCTCGATGTGTTTGAAGTCGATCAAGGTAGCAAGGTCTGTGGCACAGAGATATTGAATCTTGGTTGCATCAAACTTATCTCCGATCACGCTGAGGACGATATCTCCGCAGTATACCATAGCTGCCAGAACTACAGTCACCCAATCCGGCTCCAGCCTGAAACCAGTGGGATCAAGATATTCCAAGCCATTGACTTTGGCTATGAGCTCTTCCCGGTTCAGCACCTGGCCTTTGCCTTTGGCTGAAAGTTTTTCGCTAATGTACTGGGCGATTGGTGATTTGGATGTGTTGATTTTATCCCCATCGAGAAGCTGCAGAGCATCCAAAGTAGCCAATGCGTTCTTAGTGCGATTGTTACTGGAGATGGCTCTTAGTGCTTCAGAGATGGCTTGTTTTCTGTTATAGCCGGTTATAAGGACGGAGAATTTTGGATATTTTGGTGCCTGATTTTCAAAGTGCTGAGCCAGGCAGATCGAAGCAATAGCGTTGATTATATCTCTGAAGTTAGCCGTTTCATTTTGCCCGATCCCGGAGATGTCTCTGATGTTCTTACCCTTTGCCCAATTCTCCAGGGATTGCCGTTTCCCCTGATAAACCACGTCAAAGGCTTCCCAGATATGCTTATGCAGCCATGAGACCGTCTTGCGCAGGTACTGCTCAGATTTCTGTAGATAGATGTTTTTGGCATTCCCAGATGCTGTGAGGGATAGTTCATGCGAGGCTGCAAACAGAGCCAGGGCTTCATCAAACTCCTCGTCCCTGCGGTTCAGATAGATAAACACCTCATCATCGAGTTTCTGGTCCTTCACAGGGGCGGCATCATAAGGTCGCAGGAAGTAGATATAGTAATCTCTTTGAGGAACTGCAGTGGATCGTTCATTCGGTGATCCAAAGAATAGGTATCCGCTGCGCGGAGCGTTTCGTTCACGCCAGTTGATCTCATATTGCCAGATATTGTAGTTAGTTACATGTGGATTCACGTCCATCCTTTCTAGGACACGTTTGAGAGCTTCATTGTAATAAGTATTGAAGCTTGCATCATTTAAAGTATCCCTTTTCTTTCCAATAATGGCATCGTAGTCATCAATCTTCTTAAGATCGAGGTAGAACTGGCCGTTATTAGGATTGGAGGAGATAAATTGGCCACTCACAGTGGTTACGATCTCTCTTAAAACAGTCTCAACCAAGGTGGTCAGGTCTTTATCCGGCTCGTCACCTCCCATGCTGGCAGCATTGGCATCAAAGAGGAAGAGGTTATTCTTAAGCTCTTGAGGGGTTGCTCCGATAGGATTATGTGTGTCCATGGTTGTGAGTCTATGAATCGAGAGGCCATTTACAATTCTGATGGCAATGGGCTTGTAGATGGGTTTGGTGAATGCCTGTTCGATCTTGGAGATCAGAACCGAGTTTACCTCGATTACTTCTTTCACATCAGGATTGGAGCGATTGCTGGGGTTGTCGCTGAGCATATTCCAATAGCTGTCATAAGCCAATATACCCGGAGTGTCCTGAGGTACTTCCTTGTCGATGATCTGCTTCATATTCAGAGAAATGGTTTTCAACACTTCTCGTTTTTCGATCAGGGAGATGCTCTCAAAAGTATCTATGTAATTGGGATGGATGGGGAATAGATTAACAAATTCATCCATGCGTTGGGTCAGGTCGTCATAATATCGAGTGTAGGGTTCAAGGTATTCCCTGATTCTCTGGATTTGATCGGCACTTTTCTTTAGCAGACGATTGGCGACCACATATTTGAGATCATTCCTGGCAATACGGACCTGTTCAAATCTATCCTTCACTCTGCGCAGGCTGTCTGCCACAAACATGAATTTGGGGCTGTCGAATATCGCTTCTTGGATGCCTGCAATGAATCGGAACCTAAGGTCTTTACAGGCTTCTCCAACCTCTCGCAGGAAATTGAGGTCGATCACAAGGTCTTGTCCCTTTCTACTTCTCAGGTAATCCAGAAGCTCGTCCACAACTAGGATCAGGCCATCTTCAGGAAATACCTCATGAAATGCTTGCATCATCTCCTCGAGGTCCTTCTTGTTGGAATAACTCTTGTCCATCGGAGGGAATGAGTATTCGACGCCATACTTCTTGAGGTTCTCTTCCAGTTCTCTGACCAGGATATCTCTCAATGGCATTGTGGTTGCACCAAGTTCTGTTCGAATCACCACCTTGAATCTGCCAGCTATGGTATCTGCCTTTTCCCTTACCTTTTTATCTGTCAGGTGCTCTACCAGTTCAGCATCACCACAGATGGCGGATATCACTGAGAGCAAGTGCGATTTACCTGTTCCGTAATTACCTACAATCAGCAGACCTTTATTGTCTGTCGGGGCATCAAACTGCAATTGAGGAATGATTACATTGGCGATGCGATCGGACATCTCTGCTGAGATCACATAGGTACTTACCAGGTTTTTAGCCCTTTGAGTATCAGAAGCATCCTTTAGCTGAACCAAACTCTCGATGGGTTCATATTGGATAAGGTCTTTGTATAACATCAGAATTCTCCTTCGGGAAAACATTCTTGTGGCTTTGCATCGATTGCCACGAAGTCTTGGACTGGGTATGATCTATATTCCGGATATCCGGGTTCTGCGTAATATAGCTTGTTATCTTTCAGGCTACCACTCCAGAAAGCAATTATGGTTTTATTCTTGGATAGTGATTTGAGAAGTGCCAGGGGATCGGTTTGAAGAGATGGTTCAAATAATATATCGAGTTTATCGAGAAGAACCGGAGAAGGCACTGTTTCAAGCAAATCTTCCAAGATATCTGCCACCTTCAATGGTCTTTGTTTCATGCTGTATTCAAGCAGCCTGGAAGATAGCTCCAGATTGAGGTTTAGCGGATTAGTTTCACGATCAGTATTTACCATGCTCAAGACATCCAGTTTAACTGCATCTTCGCAATTCACAAGAATGATCAGACGATGGTATTGTGCTTCAATCGATTCAAATGCTGACCTAATGTTATTAATGATCTCAGTCATTTTGATCCGTCTTTTGGCTGTTTACGGCTTGCTCCACCAGCCTTGACCCAGGCATCTATCTCAGATATCTTGAATTTGAACAAACGCCCCATACGATGAACAGGCATTTCGTGTGTTTCTACCCACCGATAAACCGTATCACTGCTTACGCCCATGTATGAGCATATCTCTTTCACCGATAGCCAACGATCACTCATCTCATTCATGATCTCTCCTAACATCTATACTGGCAATGACATAAGTGCTAAAGATTGGACTTTTTTCACCACAAACCATCGCTGAATTATACTTTTCGAAACCTTTCCAATTCGTCAACCGATATTTTCGGATATTGTCCGCAGTGATGGGAATGAATGGTAAAAGCTACGAATGCTATCTGACTGTTTATGAAATTCGCCATTGACAGAGATGGATTGGTTTAAATAGAAGCAAAATATCCTTTTTACTAATGCTAGGCAGGTATAATGCTACAGAATATCAAGGTTCTAAGCTATATGACTTGAATAAACAAACCGAGCAAGATAGGTTGAAAAGCATCAATAGAATACCAATGTAAGAGGTTTAAAAATGTTTATAAGCAAGATAGTAATTAACAACTACAGGAATTTCAGGAATTTTGAATGCAAGCTAAAGCAATTCACTTTGGTAATAGGTGAGAATAATATTGGTAAAACAAACCTAATCAATGCCATTAGCATGATTATCTCACCAGAGTTTAGCGGTAATCGATATCGGCAGCTATCCATTGAGGATATTAACTATTCTGCAGTGCAATCATTTAAGGAAGAGACTCTAAAAGCATTAAAAGACGAAATCAATCCTAATGATGTAGAACTCCCTAACGTTCTTATAAGTATTACACTTGAAGACTTCACTTCTGATCAGAAAGCTGTTGTTTTTAATTGGTTTGTTGATGACAAGTACGAGCAAGCTACTTTAACATATGTTTTCTATCCCAGCCAAGTTCATTTATCAAGTCTGAAGTGGTTTACAACACTCAAAGAAAGGATGAGCAAAGAAGACACTTTATCTGCAGAGATGATAGATTTTCCAATAGACACCTACAGGTATATGATATTTGGCGGCAAGGACAAGGATAAAGTATTTGACTCCTATTCGCTAAACTTATTGCGAATGGAGTTCCTAGATGCAATGAGAGATGCAAGAAAAGAGCTGGTTTGGCAAAATGAATATAGGCTATTGAATAAAGTTTTGGCATCTAGACTTTCAAATAAAACGCTTTCGAATGAATTGCTGAGAAATATCTGCAATTTAAATGACAGCATCAAGAATGATCCTATGGTTGAAGGTCTAATCAATGAGATAAAGGAAAAGCTAGAAAACATTTCTTATGGTGAGGATAATCAATCGGTGGATTATGCTTTCAAAGATATCAATAACAAAGATATCTTTAAACGTCTTTGCATCCAATATGGAATTGAACCCGTGAGTGTAGAGCGTAATGGTTTAGGGAGGAACAATCTCCTCTTTATAGCCTTAGTATTATCGCAGCTTGAATATCGAGAAGGATACGAAAACCAGCCATATTTTCGTCTGATTTCAATCGAAGAACCAGAGGCACACCTTCACCCACATATTCAAAAACATCTAGCCTACAGGCTTGAAAAGCAGCTATGCGAAAACTTTGAAACTAGTAGTTGCAACAAAGGTGAAGGTTGTGGGTTAACGTGTAAAATGAGGCAAATCATTGTAACCTCACACTCTACCCACATTACCAGCCACTTAGGACTTTATAATACTATGATTCTTTTCAAAAACGATGGCGTAGTGAACAATCATTACATTTTGAAAGGTCTGGATGTTATTAAGCATAAGCAATCTATTCACTTTCTTTCAAAGTTCCTTGATGCTACCAACGCTACATTGTTCTATGCCCGAAGGATAATTCTTGTAGAAGGCATAGCTGAAGAAATCCTAATTCCGCTTTTTTATCAGATGATCTACAAAAGAACCCTTGAATCTAATGGGATAACACTGATAAATGTTAGAGGTGTAGCTTTTAAACATTTCTTGGAGATTATCAAGAACGGATATTTTGTTAAATGCGTAGTGTTTACTGATTCAGATTTACCTGATGACTTCAGCACTAATGTGGCAAAACTCAAGAATGATTACGAAGAAAACTCAAATGGAGTAATTTCTATATCAGTGTCAAATCAAACTACTTTTGAAAAAGATATCATTGATTCAAACAGAACTGATCAGTATCAAGAAACAGTTTTATCTGCCCTAAAAGCGTGCCATTATAAGTTAACATGCGAGTATGAAAAAGTGCATAAGGGAGACTTAGATATAGAGAAGTGTTTCAAAATAATCTATTGCAAAGACAAGGGAAGGAACAGCAAATCAGATTTTGCATTTGAATTATACAACGTAATATGCTCAAACGCATCAGTTGAGTTTTCAATCCCGTCATATATAAAAAACGGTTTCGAATTTATTAATGGTTAAACGACAAAAATCAAAGCCAACTCAATCTATACATCCTGATTTAAAGCTCGTGATAGCAGGTCCAGGGGCAGGTAAAACCTACAACATGGTTGACCAAATCATGTGTGTGTTGCCAAAACTGAAGCCTCATGAGACCTGTGCTGTTATAACGCACACTAATGCAGCAAAAGAGGTTATCAATAACCGATTATCTTCCAAACTTATAACTCCTAGAAATCTATTCATTGGGACAATTCATAGCTTTCTGAATGAATTTTTTGTTGTACCTTTCTTCATATTGAACTTTCGAGATTTCTTCCCAGATAAGTCAATAAACACTCCGGATTCACTTGTTTTTCGCGAAGCTTTGAACTTTTCTGATAAGCCGATGGTGAACTTTTCCAAAGAAAAAAATCTTCTTCAGAAAGGGATTGTACATTTTAGAACAACAATTTGGACAGCACTTGAGTTAAGCAAGAAAGACGCTATTGCCCGAATGATTATTTCAAAGATTAGATATCTTTTTGTTGATGAATTCCAAGATGTTGACCCTCATGAGCTATCTATTCTTGAGGTGTTTCTTCATGGAGGTGTTTGCTGCTATTTTGTTGGAGATGTTAAGCAGAAGCTACTTTCGACTTATACAATCCCCCTGCGTGCAGGACAAGGAAGAGATAATCCTTTCCAGTTTGTGTTGGAGAAATATCCAGATAATGTATTTGAAGAACATGCCAATCATAGATCCACCGAACAGCTAGTAGAATTTCTTAACAATTTTGGAAGTGTGCAACAGGAAAGCATTTCAAACCCTCATAAGAATCCGATTTATTTCATAACTAATACGGACATCAAACAAGCCTATGCTGCCTTCAATGCTATTGTTTTACAGAGCGATGTTAGTGGCGGAGGTCAGACACTCGATAAGGTTGTTCTCGGATACTCATTCAAAGTAGATTCAAATAAAACAGCGATTCAGAAATGCAATGGATTTGTTACGAGCGTTGGATTAAGACATGTTGCTGATGATTTGGGAATACATTTGAGTAATAGCATCATCAAGCTAGAATCTTTCCTTAGAAGATCATCTGGATTAACTAGCTATGATATCTCGAAGATCTTTGATAATAATCTTATCGTTTATCGCCAATTAGTATGGTATCTATTCAATAAATTGAACTCGAGTAGTTTTGTCGATTTCTTTTTTAAGAAGTCAGATGACCTCGACAGTGCCGTACGGTACTGCGTTAACAGCTTATGTAAGAATTATCGGGATTTTCTTAAAATCGATGATTCTAAAAAAGGCTCAGGATGTAATGTGCCTCCTTTTATTGAAGATGTGTTCGCAGGGCTAAGTAATAAAAAAACTCAAGCCACTGATACTGAGGCATATTATTCAACAATACATTCATTCAAGGGTCTTGAAGCTTCATGCGTACTATTGATTGTGAATTCCAATGCCATGCTTAAGAGCTTTATTGAGACAGATAGATCTGTTCAAAACCAGAACTCAAATCTGGGATACGTTGCTTTTAGTCGTGCAAAGGATCTTCTTTGCATTATGTGTCTCGAGGATATTGATGAAGAATTACGAGAAAAGCTTGTATCTATGCATGTTAAGTTTGTTTAGTATAGCAGTTTGAGAAGAATAGATCAAGTGAGCATAGAATGGGCTGCATTTCTGCCATCACCATACAGCACAATCTATATATCTTCAATGCAAAAGAAATGTGCGTCATCTACGAATACTCCTTCAGCGCCTCCAGTTTCTTAGTCTGATTAAAAATCTCTATTTCCGTAATGCATAGCATAGTCTTGATGTAGTATCGGCGTGGATTCAAGCCTGTGGAACTGATCAAGGCCTGGTCCCAAGAATTAACACGATTTTTTGTTTCATCCTGCGCTAAATATGCAATCTCCCTAATTGGCTCTTGCAGATATTGTGTCAGAATTTGAAATTTTCGGTGATTTTAATTGCAGAAATCCTGTCAGAAATTACATAAAGTGGCCTTGGAAAGGATGAGCAAGGATGACCTACGATGCGACAGTTTGCAGTTTTCGCTGCACAATTTGCAGATTTCGTTGTCACTTTGCATTGGATTATGGTCTGTAAGTGTGATGCCCCAAAAAATGGCTTGACAGAAATCGAGGTTTCAATCCTTGTTATGTTGGATTATGGTCTGTAAGCCGAGACTTATCCGAGCGGTCGGGGGCCGTGCTAA
>Ga0255342_1000178_pt1 | contig 118167 bp, 88 predicted proteins | sample wastewater_treat_3_FD_192416 | JGI IMG/M metagenome (GOLD analysis project Ga0255342, IMG submission 192416) | Wastewater microbial communities from Lulu Island WWTP, Vancouver, Canada - plant14 | ecosystem: Engineered > WWTP > Wastewater > Unclassified | place: Canada: Vancouver, British...
GCTGACACTACTGGTTGAAGTTTGCTTCAGCACGGTAACCCGATATAAAATTAATCCGTTCAACGGAGTGTGGCTGGAAAATCAACAACTGATCCTGCCTTGTTTAAAAAACGGGGGGATGTGAGCTCTGTCTTACAAAAGCTTGACTGTTGTGGATAAATCGTAGCACCTATATATATGGGGGCAGGTTTGGCATGAATGGGCTTGAGGGGTCGAGGGAAAAATGATTGGGGTTCTCGTTCCAGACGGGTGGATCAGGTGAGGGTTGCCTGAAGGGAATTGGTATAACTGAATGCTACTGTGATTCCGTACTGGTGTCTTGATCTCCATTCGCTAGCCAGTTGAAGTCCGGCCAATTATTGGGCCGGCGATTGCCTGGATATCAATGGACGGTCAATGGCGATCAGTATATGGGGGCAGGGGTTGGGTTCTGGTGCTTGTTTTGAGTTTAAAAGACTGGATCCCGGGTCAAGCCCGGGATGACACAGCTTTTGGGTCTGGTGTGGTGTGTTTTGGGGTTTGTGGTAGTGTTTAAGTTGAACGCTTGTCCTTATTCTATTCCTTTAATTCGTGTTAATTTGTGTAATTTGTGGATAATTATTCAAAAAGACTGGATCCCGGGTAACGTCACCCCACCAAACCGCTACGCGCTTCGGCGGGGACCCCGACAGCCCGGGATGACACAATATATAGCTTGGTGGACTTGTTTCGGGGGAACCTTTTCACCATTCTACCTTTCCACCTCAAAACACTTTTCCACCTTTCCACGTCTAACAATTCGTGTTAATTTGTGTAATTCGTGGATGAACTTCCAAAATTCAGCCCCAGTATTTGCGGTCCAGGCTGCGGTATTGGATGGCTTCGGAGATGTGGTCGGATTTGATGGCGGCCAGGCCTTCCAGGTCGGCGATGGTGCGCGCCACCTTGAGGATGCGATCGAAGACACGGGCGGAATAGCCCAGCTTGTCGATCGCGTGTTGCATCTGGCTTTGACTGGGGGCATCCATCGCGCAGTGTTTGCGCAGCAGTTTGGAGTTCATCTGGGCGTTGCAGAAGATGCCGTCTTTGGCATAGCGTTCCCGCTGGATGGCGCGGGCGCGGTTGACCCTGGCGCGGATGTCGGCGGAGCTGTCGCCGGAAGGCAAAGAGGCCAGATCGGAATAGCTGACCGAGGGCACTTCCACGTGGATGTCGATGCGGTCCAGCAGCGGGCCGGAGATTCGGCTGCGGTAGCGTTGGATGGCGCCATATTCGCAGGTGCAGGGGTGATTGGGGATGCTGGAGCCGAAATAGCCGCAGGGACAGGGGTTCATGGAGGCGATGAGCATGAACTCCGCGGGAAAGGTGAGGCTTTGGGAGGCACGGGAGATGGTAACGATGCCATCCTCCAGGGGCTGGCGCAGCACTTCCAGCACACCGCGCTTGAACTCCGGCAGCTCATCCAGAAACAGCACTCCGCGATGCGCCAGGGATACCTCGCCGGGACGGGGGAAGGCTCCTCCGCCGATCAGGGCGATATCGCTGACGGTGTGATGCGGGCTGCGATAGGGGCGGGTGGTGAGGATGCCGTTGTGAAAATCTTTGGAGTGGCCCGCCACGGAGTGGATCTTGGTGGCCTCCAGGGCTTCATCCAGCGAGAGTTCCGGCAGGATGGTGGGCACGCGCCGGGCCAGCATGGTCTTGCCCGAACCGGGAGGGCCAAGCATCAGCAGGTTGTGGCCTCCGGCGGCGGAGACTTCCAGGGCGCGCTTGACCTGAAACTGCCCCTTCACGTCGTGCATATCCACGGGAAAGGCGTTCAAGGTGGCAAAGATCTGCTCGCGGTCCACCTCGGCGGGCGGAATCTTCGCCTCTCCGCGCAGAAAGAGGGCCGCTTCCTTCAGCGAAGTGACCGGGATTACCTGCAATCCTTCAATGATGGCGGCTTCCCCGGCATTTTCCCAAGGCAGGACGAGGGTGTCGATGCCATCCCGTTTGGCGGCTAAAGCGATGGGCAGCACTCCCTTGACGGGGCGCAGATTGCCATCCAGGGAAAGCTCGCCGATCAGGGCGGTCTTGGTCAGATATTCCACCGGAATCTGCTTGATGGACTGCAGCACGGCGATGGCGATGGGGAGGTCGAGGGCGGCGCTGTCCTTGCGGATGTCCGCCGGGGCAAGGTTGATGGTGAAGCGGCGCACGGCGGCGTCCCAGCCGGAATTGCGCAGGGCGGCGAAGATGCGGTCCTGGCTTTCCTTGACCGCGTTGGATGCCATGCCCACGATGGTGACCGCGAAAACCTGAGAGGTGGCGTCACACTCCACAGTGAGCTGTTGCCCGTCTATCCCTATCGTGGTGTAAGTGCGCACTATTCCAACCATTTGATCCTACCCTTGTTTGGTATTTTGCTTTGTTCGGCAGTAAAATAGCGGTCGGCGCAACGGTCAAGGGAAAAGTGCGGGAGGAGGGTGACTATCCACGAATTATTATTTAACAGGCTTGCTCCAGATACGCCCATCCTCACGGATGATCCAGTCCGGGGAGCCGCCCTTGCCGGGCAGGGTGAGGTCAAATCCGGCGGAGGTGGTTTCCAGGCGTGGTTTAATCTTTTTTCCATCCCGCAGGTAGGGGCGCGCGCCCAGTTGGCGCAGCTTCCCGGCCCAGCGTCCGTGATCCATAAAATACTGTTTTTGGAGGTAATAGACCTGGCGCAGATATTCCTTTTCCCGTTCGGAGGCAGACGGCGAAAAACCCGGATCTGCCGATCCCGCGGGTGCGGCGGAGAAGAACAGATAGCCCCAACGCTCGGGATAGTGCATCGCGATCAGTCCCTGGGGGCTCCAAACCCAGTTGCGTTCGGGCATACCGGGCACTTTGGTGTAGTTACCGTCCAGCCACTCGGTATCCCATTGCACGCGGGAGAAGTTGAGCCGCCAATAATCGCCGTCCCGGGGCGGGCAGGGGACGTGGGCGAACTCCTCAAAGGCCGGCCAGGGCAGAAACATCTCCACGCTCCAGCCGCTGTCGAGGTCACTGGGGTCGTTGAGGGTGCCGTCTATTCCGATGGCAAAGCTCGCTCCCTTGATGTCCCAGCCGTTCAGGGGGCTGTGGGCATCGCGGTAGGGCTTGAGGATGAAGAGGTCCCAGAGGGTGCCCAGGGCGTTGATCTCCAGTTCGTAATACTCGTGGGTGTCGCCGTTGGGGTCGAGGAAGACCTCAAAATCGTTGTCGTAAAAGATCACCGCATCACGCTCGGTGAGGCTTGCCCAGATGTGGGGCTCCTCCAGCCAGGCGCCGATGTAGAGGCCGGAGGCATCCCAGAGCATCTTGACCCAGGTGTCCAGATGGGGCGCGGGTTTGAGGTCTCCCTCGATATCCGTAAACAGCTCCGTGGGCAGTGCAAGCTGCCAGTCGATGTCGTCCAGGTTGCCATCCACCTTGATCCCCTCCACCGTTCTGAACGCGGTGTAGGAGCGGGGCGCGAACTCGCCCACGGGCAGGGGAAAGGTCTCGGCGGCAAGGACGGAAAGGATGAGCAAGAGGATGGGGATAAGCAGTTTTTTCATGGAACAACTCCTTATGGTTCGCGGCAGGCAGCCAGTAGCTCACCCGCGGTGGCGACGGCCAGACCGACGCAAGTGTCCGCCGCGCCGTAATAGATGAAGATTCTGGTGCCGGGCAGTACCGTGCCGTCGGCTTCCACGCTTTCGGGGATGGCGGCGGAGGGGAAGACCACATTGGGCACCTGGCCGCTCAGTTCCCAGGATTCACGCGGTTCCAGGATGTTTTGCGCGCTCCTGGCGAGCACGTTCCAGGGCAAGGCGCCGTCGTGCAGCGAAATTCCCGCCTGATATATGTTTACGCTGGCAAAATGGGTCGCCACGCCGTGGTAGATATGCAGCCAGCCCTCGGAGGTCTTGAGCGGGGGCGGGCCGGAGCCGAGCAGTTCGTCCCAATAGTGGGGACGGCCACTGAAGACGGGGGCCACGGACTCCCAATGAAGCAGGTCGGGCGAGGCGTAGCAGACGATGGTGGCTCCGGAGCGCACTCCATCCGCGCCCAGATGGTCATTGGGACGGGCAAAGAGCAGATATCTGCCGCCGATCCGTTCCGGAAAGAGCACCGCGTTGCGCAGATCGGCATCCGCCAGTAGGCCCAGATAGCGCAGACTGCGGCAGTCGTCCGTTTCAAACAGCGCGGAGCGGCAGCCCGGGACGCAATCGATGGCGCAGGTGACGTAGAGGCGCCCCTCCAGACGGGTGACGCGGGGGTCGTAGAGGTGGTAAATCTCATGGGGAAAAGCTTCCAAACCGCTCACCGCCACGGGATGGCCGTCCACGCGGAAATTGACGCCATCGGCTGACGCGGCGCGGACAAACAGGGTGCGCCTGCCACGATCCTGCACACGCAGCAGCAGGACATACTCGCCGCCAATCTTGATCCCGCCGGGGTTGAAGACAGAGCTGACATCGCGCGGCAAGGCATCCGAAACGGGGATATCCGCCCGGGTAAGGATGGGATTGCGCGGATGGCGGATCATAGCAGCCCTTTCAGCTCTTTGACGCGCCGCTCGCATTCAGCGAAATCCCTGGAAGGGGGATCGCTCCAGAACAGCTCCGCCATGTAAAGCATGCGGTCATAGACCATTTCCTTCAGGCGGCGGGTATTGGAAATCCGCTCCGTCCAGAGGTTGGCCTGTCCGCCCAGGAAGAGTTCGGGGTTGGAAAACCTGAATTTGCCGAGGTCCAGGCCATAGACATCCCGGCTGGTGGTGACTCCGAAGCCTCCGGGGCAGTCCGGGTCTTCGTTGTAGCGCCAGTCAAAATAGAGGCGGCTGTTGGGGCAGATGATGTAGCGGTTGCCGTTGTCATGAGCCATGCGGGCTGCATCGACCCCGTCTCCGCGCCAGCACATGGCGATCGGCCGGCTGTCGATCCCGCCGTCCAGAATCTCATCCCAACCGATCACATTCCTGCCGCGTTTTTGTACATGAGCCACCAGTTGATGCAAAAACCAGGCCTGGAGATGCTCTTCATCCCGTAAACCCTCTTCCCGGATGCGCCGCTGGCAACGGGGACACTCTTTCCAGCGCTCCTTGGGCACCTCGTCGCCGCCCAGGTGGATGTATTGGCCGGGGAAGAGTTCCAACACCTCGTCCAGCAAGTCTTTAAGGAAATCTATCACACTGTCCTTGCCGGCACAGAGGATGTCCGTGGAAATGCCCCAGACGTTGAGCGGCTCGAAGTCCAGGGGAAAGCAGGCCAGTTCAGGGTAGGCGGCCAGGATCGCCATGGCGTGGCCGGGGATGTCGATCTCCGGCACCACCTCGATGCCGCGGTCAAGCGCGTAATCCAGCACCAGGCTCACCTGCTTCCGGGTGTGGAAACCGCCGTAGAGGCTGCCATCCTCCTCTTTGCGCCAGGCGCCCACTTCGTGCAGGCGGGGAAAGCGTTTGCTCTCCAGCCGCCAGCCCTGGTCATCGCTCAGGTGCCAGTGGAATTTATTCAGTTTGACGGCTGCCATCCAGTCCAGATAGCGGCGGATGACCTTGTAGTCAAAATAGTGGCGGCTGGTGTCCAGATGCAGTCCCCGCCAGGGAAAGGAGGGCCAGTCCTCCAGGTCGAAGCAGGGCAGTCGCGCGGAGTCCTTTTTGCCCTGGTGGGTAGCCTTGTGCCAAATCTGCCGCAGGCTCTGCACGCCATGCACCAGCCCGGGATAGTCCGGCGCGCTGATCACCGTGTCCTGGGGACGGCTGACTATCTTGTAATAGCCGCCTGGACGCTTTCCCTTGCGCGGGGTAAGTTCCAGGCTTACGCGATGCGGGGTTTCGCTGTCTGGATCCATGCTGTGCAACAGCTTGCTGTAGCTGCTTTCCAGGCTGGAGTAGAGATAAATGAATTGGCTCACGGAGAGCTGGTAACAGCCCTTTATATCGAAGCGCGGGCTGGGGCGGAACGTCTCTTTGAGGGGGCGGTACTCTTTGGGTTGGGGAAGCATGTTTCCTACCTTATCAACAGGGTTTTGATCTGGAAGGGCTTGAAGCTGAGGCGGATGCCCCGCTCGCCGATGGGCTGCGCTTCGCTGTCCGGCAAGGGGTTTTCCAAAAGGTCGCAGCCGCTCCAGAGATGGTGGCCGGGAGCCAAAAAAGTAGCCTCGGCAGAACCTCCCGCGCATTCATGGAGGCGGACAACGAGGCCGCCGCCGGATTCAGCGGGCTTGATCCAATCGAGGGTCACGGTATCGGAAAGCAGGCGCACGGGAGGACGGGGCAGAGGATTGACGAGGGCGGGCACTTCCAGGCAGAGCAGATCGGCGCAAAAGGCCTCGGCAGCCTGCCAGAGCCGGGAGCCGGCGTAGTCTCCGCCGTGGAAGTAAACCGCGTAGGAATATTCGTGTTCACCCAGGTCTGCCAGGGGGTCAACGTCGGCGGGAGAACGCAAGAGGTTGAGGTCCATCTCGTTGTCGCGCACATGGCAGCCGAACTTGTCGGCGCAGAAAATGGCGCAGCCGCGGTCTGCCTGGGAAAGATCGAAGAACTTTTGGAAAGGCACCTCAAAGCGCGCTTCCTCCCAGGCGTTGCGGGGCTTGGCGCTGCGTTCCAGCATGCCGGACTGGATGCCGAAACTGGCCTGGGCGGAGTGGACATCGGGATACCAGTGCGTGCGCAACATCTTGTGTTTTTCCTGCCAGTCGATATGGTGCGAAACACGCAGCAGGCGTTCTCCCCGGCGCAGTTCCAGGGTCTGCCGCAGGACGGAAGAGCCCACACGCAGGGTCTGGACAAGGCGGGCAAATTCCCCGGGCAGGGTGTAGCTTTGCGCCGCTTCCAGGCTGATCCCCTCCGCAGGCGTGGGTGTGGTTGTGCGGTAAAAGTGGTTGATATCCCAGGCGCCCCAGTTGTTGGGTTCATCCTCCCAGAGCAGCAGGCGGTTGGATTCCGAGGCGAGGAGCGGCATGCCGGACTCTTTGTCCCACACCTCGCTCACGCTTCCCTGCGGGGTTACGGTCACGCGCAGGAATTCATTTTCCAGGCAATGGCCAGCCAGAGGAACAGGCTTGGGAATCTCCCCCGCTCCAGCTTTGAAGGCGATGGAACCCACTCCCCAGGCGGGCAGGCTGGCCTTGACCAGCGTTCCCTCCGGGGTGGCGCAACAGGTGAGGGGGACGCCGTCTTCCCCGCAGGGCAGTAGGCCTTCGGCAGGGGCGGGAAGCGGCAGCCATTCCGTCTTAGACGCGGGAGAGGGATTGAGCAGCAGCCAGCCCTGGCAGGGCGAGGCTTCCCCGGAGGCGGCAAGTCCGGCGGCGCGCTGGTTCAGAAAGTCATCCAGGATTTGGCGGTTACCGGCGCAGATGGCACTGGCATCATCATAAACCATGCCGATCGAGGAGCCGGGGATGATGTCGTGAAACTGCAGCAGCAAGGTATCCTGCCACACGGGGCGCAGTTCCCGGGGATATTCTTCCCCGCCCGTCAGCGCGGCCATATATTCCGCCGCCCTGAGCAGCCTTTCCGCCCGCGCGTTGTCCCTCTTCATCCGCGCCTGGGTGGTGTAGGTGCCGCGGTGATACTCCAGATAAAGCTCGCCGGGCATCACAGGCAGCAGGGAGCGGTCCAGAGCCTTCAGGTGCTCAAAATAGTCTGACGACCTGGCAAAGCGGAACTTCGGCACACCCTCCAGATCGCGCTGCCGGAGGCCATACTCCAGATGCGCCTCGGTGGGCCCGCCGCCGCCGTCTCCGATGCCATAGAGGTTGAGGAAGGCGTCGCAAATCTCGCTCTGGGCGAAGCGTTCCTCCGTCTTCAGGAAGGCGGAGGGATTGTTGGAAAAGTTGTAGTCGTGGGTGGGCAGTTGTTGTGCCAGCACCCGGCTGCCATCGATGCCCTCCCACAGGAAGAGGTTATGGGGGAAGGCGTTGCTTTCGTTCCAGGAAAGCTTTTGGGTCATAAACTGCTCCACACCGCAGCCCTTCATCAGTTGGGGCAGGTTGCCGCTGAAGCCGAAGCAGTCTGGCAACCAGAGGACATCCGGCTCCACACCGAACTCCTCACGGAAAAAGCGTTTGCCATACATGAACTGGCGGATGACGGACTCCGCGGAGATGAGATTGGTGTCGAACTCCACCCAGGACGCCCCCTGCACCTCCCACCTGCCTTCCGCCACGCGCTTTTTCACCTGCGCGTAGAGAGCGGGATACAGCTCCTTCATCCAGAGATAGAGCTGGGCTTGGGAGGCGCCGAAGATGTAGTCCGGATACCGTTCCAGCAGGCGCAGCGCGTTGGCGAAGGTTCTGCCGCCCTTGCGTTTGGTTTCGCGCAGTGGCCAGAGCCAGGCCAGATCCAGATGGGCGTGACCGACGCTGAACGCGGTGAGCGCGCTGGCATGGGCGGGCTTGGCGAGCAGGTCGTCCAGGATACCCGCACAGGCTTCCCGGTCGCTGTTCCAGAGGTCGCAAACCCGGTTCAGACCATACAGGATGCGCTGCCTGCGGGTCTGCCCATTGGGCAGGCTGAGCGCAAGATCCAGCAGCAGTTCGATGTCCCAGAGCAGCTTGCGCAGCCGGGGATCACGCCAGACCAGGCTGCATTCCCGCAGCCTATACTCGCTTTTTCCCCCGCCGAAAAGGTCGTTGGCGGCGGCCTCGATCAGCAGTTCCACCCGCTCCCCTTCCTTCAGGGATAGGGGAACGAAATACTTGGCGGCGTTGTGATACCAGTCCTCCTTGGGGGTCAGGCCCTGCCAGGGCGTTTGGCCTTTGAACACGCATGCTTCGCCGTCACAATCGAACCACAGCCCCAGTTCCATGCCCGCGGGGGTTGCCGGAGCCTGCCCGCTGATCCTGAACCAGGCGCTCTGCCAGGGTTTGCCCCACAGTCCGCCGACTTCGATTTCCTTGAAACTCATCGAGGCGAGCTTTTCCTGCGGGATGGGATCCGCCGCGCTCACATACTCCGTCCGCACGGGCATCTTTTCCCCGTGCAGCAGCGCTTTCTGCCTCTCCACGAGGCGTTTGATCCGCTCAATATGGATCTTTTCGTTGTACATTATTTCTCCATGGGGACCACGATGCCCCGGATAATGATATTCTGGAAGAAGACAAACACCGCCAGGGTGGGGATGGCGGCAATCACCAGGGCGGCATAGCCCACTCCGCTGCTGGCGCGCTGCAGCAGCTCGTAGATGTGCACCATCAGGGTCCACATCGACTGATCCTGGCAGACCAGGAAGGCAAAGAGGAAGTTGCGGTAAGCCGCGTTGAACGCCCCCAGAGCGATCACCGCCAGGATCGGCTTGCTGAGATACATGGTGAACTGCCAGAACATGCGCAGCTCCCCCGCTCCGTCCAGGCTGGCGCTTTCATAGATTTCCCGGGGCAGGCTGTCGAAAAAGCCCTTGAGCAGGAAGATGAAGTAGCCATCCGCCGCCGCGGGCAAGACCAGCGCCCAAAAGGTATTGAGCAGGTTCAAACGCTTCAGCATCAGAAAGTTCGGAATGCCCATCACCATCGCTGGGAAAGCCATGGTGAGCATGAAGATCATGATGACCTGATGCGTGAAACGCGGTTTGAAGCGGCTGAGCGCGTAGGCGGCCAGCGGGTTGACCGTGACCGCGAAGAAGATGGAAAGCAGCACATAGATCAGGGTGTTGCGCAGCGAGCGGGCATCCGCCAGCATCTGATCCAGCGCCATGGCATAGTTGCGGGTGAGAAACTCCCGCCGGATGGCGCCCTTGCGCTCCAGAAAGGTGCCCCTGTCGATCTCCGCGCTGGGGAAGGGGACTTTCCCTAAGCTCGTATAACTGGTTTTCCAAGCCCGGTTGAGCGCGCCGAGGGAACCATACCTATCCTCCAGCCAGTTCCGGAACCCCGCCGCCACGCTCACTATCCTGAGTTCTTCGGGAGCCGCCCTGGTTTGGATATACAGGGCCAGATCGTCCACTTGCGCGCCGCTGTCCGGCAGGCGGACGGGGATGCCGACCTGTTCAAAACTGCTGTAAGATGCCTGCCAGGCGGTGTTCAGCAGGCTGATCCCGCCATACTTTTCCTTCAGTGCCCGGCGGAATCCCGGCTCCGCCTCCGGGGAAAGCCGCAGATGCTGGATGGACAGCACTTCCCGCGCGTATTCCAGCCAGTAGGGGCGCAGCGGGTCGTCTTGGGCGGGACAGCTTTCTGGCAGGATTATCTGGCTCCAGGCGGCGTAGCTGGTTCCCAACTCCTTGTTCAGCTTGTCCAGATTGCCCTGGAAGGCAGGGATCAGGATGGCGTTGACAAAGGTTCCGTCCGGGTTCATATAGAGCCGCTGCCAGTCCGGGCGCTGCTCCTTGAAGCGGCGGAACCTGCCCAGATAGCCCTGGGTGGAGCTGGCAAAGTTGCGCAAAAAGATATCCTTTTCCTCCACCGAAATCTCTTCCCAGCTTTTAGCTCCGGTGTTGTAGCGGCGGTTGAAGGCCGCCAGGTCGCCGCCGTTTTCCTCGCGCAGCAGCTTGCGGTATTGCCTCTGCGCCAGCGGATAGACCCCTCTTCCGTAATGCTCCGACACATAGTAGAAATTGACTCCGTAGTCCCCGCCGCGTTCCCGCAGAAAGCGCTTCCAATCCTCATACACGGTGGGATTGGCGTCCGAGGGCAGTTCCACCTCGGAAAAGGCGATCCAGCCGCCCGGATAGTTGTCCATCAGACGGCTGCTTTCCTCGTTGTAGCGGCTTTCCAGATACTTTTGGTAGAGCGCGCCGTCCCGGTAAACATAGGGCGGCACCAGATCCAGCCGGGTGCTGTCCACCGCGCTCTTGAACGATGAGGAAATCATCAGCAAAAAGGGATAGACCATCGTGACCGAGCCAAGCAGCAGAATGATGTGCAAAGACGCGTTCAGCGCCCGCACCTTGAAGCTTTGCCTGCCCACCCTGCCGATGATGCTCATTCGTCCTCCCTGCCCGCCACGCGGAACTCCATGCGCGAGATATAGCGTATCTGCAGCACCGTGAAGCCCATCAGCAGCAGGCTCAGCATCCAGGCCATGGTTGTCGCCAGCCCGAAACGCAGATAGAGGTAGGCCTTTTCAAAGATCATCAGGTCTGCCACCCGGGTCGCCTCGTTGGGCCCGCCGAAGGTCATTACCAGGATAAAGTCGCTGGATTGCGCCGCCACGATGAACGCCGCGATCAGTTGCACGATGATCAGCATCTTGAGGCTGGGAAACACGATGTGGCGAATCTTGGCAAAAAAGCCCGCCCCGTCGATGTCCGCCGCCTCGTAAAGCTCATTGGGGATGTTCTTGAGCGCAGCCAGGTAGATCAGCGAACCCGGCCCCACTCCCGCCCAGACCACGGGCAGCACCACGCAAAGCATGGCCAGTTTTTCATCCTGCAGCCAGCGGCTCTTGGGCAGGCCGAAAGTGGTCAGCAACTGGTTCAGCGCACCCGCGTCACCCGGGGCGTAGAGCAGTTTCCAGAGGTAGATCACGATCACTCCGCTGATCACCGCCGGCAGGTAGTAGATCACCCGGTAGATCATCTTGCCGCGGGAAACCTCCTGCAGCATGATGGCCAGGATGATGGGCGGGAAAAAGCCCAGGCCCAGGTTCAACGCCATGTAATACAAGGTCTTGCCCACGGAGGACCACCAACTGGGATCGAAGAGCATCTCCGCGAAATTGGCCATGCCCACAAAGGGGCTGGGGCCCACCAGGCTGTAATCCTGCACCGCCATAACGCTGCCACTGATCAGGGGCACATATTTCCACACAAAGATGCTGATCGCCGCGGGAGCAAGCAGCAGCAGGACGCAGCCCAGGCGTTTGGTCTGCTGTCCCCCGCCCCTGCCCCGCTCCGGAGCCAGAATCTTCCACACCCGCCACAGCGTGAAGCAAAAGGCAAAAAGGATCAGCGCCGCCACCACGGCCGCCCATCGTTCCCGGGCTTTGCGCGTGGCTTCCGGCAGATGGCCGATCATTTCCGCGTTGGTGCGCTGTTCCGCACGCGCCAGCACCCGCTTGATGGCGGCTTTGCGTGCCGCGGGGTCGGTGCCGAGCTTGCCCGCCAGTTGGAGGCCGATCAGCTCGTCCAGCGGATAGGTCATGTATTCATAAACTTTCTGGCAGTTGTCTCCAAAGGGTTCGGGACGCCCCTCGCGCATCGCGGTCTCAAAGGTCTGCAGCCAGCCCGCCGGGGCGTAGCGCAGGTATTCGCCATAGCCATAGCGCTGCAGGAACACCGGGTTCTGCATCTTGCCATAGCCGTTTTCCACCATCACCTTCATGCGGATGCGCCGCGCTTCCTCGCTGTCGTAGAAGCGGATGAAAGCCCAGGCCGCCTCGCGCACCTCCCGCGGGTCACGCTGTCCCAGTCCGGCGTTGTTGCTGATTCCGGCACCGGAAAAGATTCCCATCATACGGCAGTTGATTTCGCTGCCTCCGCGACCGGAAGGCCCGGCGGGGCTTGGCGCGAAGCCGTAGAGGTTGGGATCGTATTTGCCGCCCATGTTCTGCTGCGAAAGGTAGTCCATGCGCATCCCGATCTTGCCTTCCTGCCAGAGGTTGCCCCAGTTGCCGTCGCGGATGGCGAAGCCCTGCTGGAGCTTGCCCGCGGAGTCCGTCCAGGGGCGCGTGGCGAGGTCGAGGTAATACTCCATCGCCTCCACACCCGCCTGCGAGGCGAAGGAAGCCCGCCACTGCCTGTTGTCCGCGTCATAGGTCACCGCGTCGCCGCCTGCCGCCCACAAAAAGGGCAGCCAGTCATAAGCAGCCTGCGGGCCGATGGCGAGGATGGTGCCATAGGTTCCGGCCTTGGGATCGGTTAGCTGCCTGGCATAGGCGGCAAACTCCGCCCAGTCGCGCGGGGGACGGTTGGGATCGAGGCCGCATTTCTTGAACAGGTCTTTGCGGTACATCAGGACGCGCACCAGGGTCTCATAGGGCAAGGCCCAGACCCGCTCTTTGCTATCCCCCTTTTTCTGCCTGCGGATCACCTGCCAGACGGGTTTTTCCACCCGCAGGGCGAGGTCTTCCGCGCTTTCCCGCGCCATAAACTCATCCAGCGGATAGAGCAGGTTGTTTTGGATATAGGTGTCGCTCTGGCGGAAATTTACATACATCACGTCCGGCGCCACTCCCCCCGCAATCGCCAGCAGCGGGCCGGAATCCAGGTCCATGCCCTCGATCTTGATGCCGGAAAAAGAGCGCAGTTCGATCCACGGATATTTCTGGCGGAAAGCGTTGATCACTGCCAGGTCGGCTTTGCTGTTGGCATCGGTGTGCCGGGCGTCGGGCAGTTCAAAAACCTTGAGCACCACCGGTTTGCGCTGCGCCGCCGCGGAAAAGGGCAGCAGGCAAAGCAGCAGAACCAGCGGCGCCAGACGGCGAATACCAGCGGAACGCCGTCCCCGCATGGCTTTGGAACACTGTAAAGCTCTGAGCAAACTCATCATCATACCAACCGCTGCATCCTGCCCGGGCCCGCTCTACAGGTCAAGTAAAATCAGGTTCGGGATTTTTCAGACCCTCTTTCTCCAGAACAGGCAGCAGGGCGCGGCGGTATTGCTCCAGCCGGAAGGCGGCGAGGCTGGGCCAGGCGCCGGGATTGGCCCTGTAAAGGGGGTCACGCGCCAGGCTCTTGAAGGCTTGGGGCGAAGGCGAGATCAGCGTGTATATATCCAGCTTCATGTCCTCCAACTCCACGTGCAGCAAGCGTCTGTCATCATGATCAACCGCGAGGGCGCGAATACCGGGATCGACACGCATTTGTTTGATTAACAAATTTTTAACATAGAAACTGGTGCAGAATACCCGTTCAATCTGGGGCATGAGGGGCAGTATTCCCCCGACGGGCGCGGTGGAAAACACCTGCAGGGAACTGTCGGAGGCAGAGTTTCCCCGCCTGGCAGCGCTTTGAATGATGTCAATGACACCGACGTTATGTTTGCGCAACCAGCTTTTGATCAAGTGCTTGGGTATTTCCTTGTCCGCTGCGTCCAAAGACCAGTTTTCCCCAAAAACCTCCTGCAGCAGGCTCCAGAACGCGTTGTCCCGGCTGCCGTAATAGTAGTCCATATCTCCTTCCGGCAATCTTTGCCTCAACTGCCCGCCAAAGCTGACATACCGCGGGGGCGGAAAACTGCCCACGATCAGCCAGCGTATTGTGTTCGACAGGAGCGTCTCATCATGCAACCCGTTGTAGGGATGCTTCCCCACCGGGAAAATCAGTATGTTTGTCTTTTGTGTTTCATGCTGTTGCTTCATGCTTTTCTCCATATCATGCTGCAGGGCAGCTTATCTGATCCGCCCTGCAAGTCAAGTGAATTATTCCGCTTTTGCTTCATGCCGCCCTCCCTTGCTGCTCCTTGCTTTGATGCCATCATCCTTAGGTCATCCTTATAAATTATAAGGTTGACCCCAGGAAGACCCAGGCCGGAACCCGGGATGCAAATGAGGCCCATCCCTCTATAATATATAGGTGCTACGATTAGGACGTGGAAAGGTGTTTTTGAGGTGGAAAGGTGGAAAGGTTCCCGTAACAAGCCCCACCCGACCCCGAAACCGTGTCATCACGGGCTGTCGGGGTCCCCGCCGAAGCGCGTAGCGGTTTGGTGGGGTGATTTGACCCGTGATCCAGTCTTTTAGAAATTACCATCCGACCCCAAAACAAACCATCACCAGACTACACACCGTGTCATCACGGCCTGCGAGCCGTGATCCAGTCTTTTAGAAACTACCACCCAGCCCCGAAACAAGAACCACCAGGCTATATACCGTGTCATCCCGGGCAAGCGCATGCTTGACCCGGGATCCAGTCTTTTGAAACAACCACCAGACCAGAAGCAAGCGCGCCCCATAACCCCAATCCGCGGCAGCCTGGGGGTGGCAAAATCCGTTTGCCACAGAGACCGGAGGTCTCTTCCAAACAGGCAACCACGTTGCCTCTGCCGAACTGACTTCGGCAGCCCAATCCGCGTTAATCTGCGCGAACCGCGTGACCCGGGATCCAGTCTTTTAAAAAAGGTCGTGAAAGGGTAGAATCAGAGCAGCACGCAGGATAACTGCCGGCGCAGCAACTTGCCGCCTGAGGCGGGACGGGACTCCCAGAGGAGCAGATAGACGCCCCGGGGCAGGAGTTTTCCGCCGGAAGAGCGGCCATCCCAGGCCAGGCTGCCGCTGGCGCCCAGGCTGAGGTTATCCGCCAGCACGCGCACCCGGTTTCCGGCACGGTCGAAGACGGAGCAGGAAACGTGGTTGGAGTGGCTTTGCAACTGGTAAAACAGCTCGATACGCTCTCCGGAGCGGGGATCGCAGGGGCTGCCAATCAGCTTGAGCGAGCCGCTGAACTCTGGCGCGGGCGGGGCAACGCTGTTGGCACGGCCAGGGGTGCCGGAGCCATCCAGGCAGGGACGCCAGAGGCCGGCGTTTTGCGGGTCAAGTTCCAATGACTTTCCCCGCGGGGCGGACTGTCCGGCATAGCTCATCTGATCTACCAGAACTTCATCCGCCGCATATAGATACAGGCTGTCTCCCGTGTTGTTGAGGGGTGTCCAGCCGTTCACTTCCACCAGGGCACTGTCAGGGCAATCCGGCCAGGCGGCCAGAAAGTCCTCCGCAGAGCCGCAAAGCACGTAGTAGCCTTCCTCCGGAGGCAGGGAAAAGCTGAAGTGGTTATCCCCGGCATCGCGCAGCAGATAGTCCGCGCGGCTGGCTCTCCCGGGTTGCCAAATCTCGATCCATTCGGGCGTTCCGGGCGCGGGGTCATACATCAGTTCATTCAGCCGGACATTGCCTGTCTCCTGCTGCAAGAGATTGCATGAGAAGCGGTTGTTCTCCGGGACAGGGTCTCCGGGCAGATCAAGAATCAGTTCCAGCAGATGGTTTTGCTCATCCTGCACGGGCAAAAAGTTCATAAAGTAGAGCGAATCCCCCGCCGCGAGGAAGGTGATGTTTTCCTGCCCCACCTGGACGCCATCCAGCAGAGTGAGGAGGGTGGCGGTCTGTTGGGGCGGATGGGCGGAAAGGTTTTTGACCCAGCAGTCGAGCAGCCATTCACCGGATTCCTGCCAAAGCGCGACATGCAGCAGGGCGAAATCAGCCCGGACGGGATTGGGCAGGCCGGGCGAAGGCAGTTCCTCCAGGCAGAAATCCAGCCCGCAATCGTCGGTGTCGGTTCCGTTTGGCAGGCGGACAAGGGAGTAACCGTCGGGGCATTTTGGGGCGAAGGAAACGGCAGGCTGGCCGGAATCATCGGGCAGGGCGTTGGTGTTGGGCTGGCCATAGACCACGGTGTCCGTGTAGCTGCCATCCGGCGGGAGATAGCGCACGCCGTCGGTCTCGGAGGTGGCGTTTTGCAGGTCGAGGTTGGCGGCGGTCAGTTGCGCCTGCTCCACCTGTGATTCACCCAACAGCAGATAGCGTCCGGCGCGTAGCACGAAGGAGGGGAATTCGTAAACCTCGGCAAACTGGTTGCCGCCGCGCAGAATCTTTGCCCCCGCCAGGTTGACGTCCTGGCTGCCGGAGTTGTAAAGCTCGATCCACTCCTTGTGGTCATCCGCGCCTGCAGGGTTGCAGCAGACTTCATTGATCAGCACCCGGGCGCCCAGGCAGCCACAGGAGGCCAGCCAGAGCGACAGCAGGCAGAGCCTGAAAACCAACGCCACATCGCCGCGCATGGAAAACCGGGGCTTAGTGCAGGTCGAGCTGGCTGGGCTTGATGTCCCAGATGTCCACGGCATATTCGCGGATGGCGCGGTCAGAGCTGAATTTCCCCACCCGGGCGATATTGAGGATGGCTTTGCGTGCCCAGGCATCGCGGTCTTGATAGAGGGCATCGATGCGGCAGGAAGCATCCAGATAGGAGCGGAAATCCGCCAGAATGCAGTAGGGGTCGCCGTCGCGCAGCAATGAGTTGACGATGGGCTCGAAAATGCCGGGTTCCCGCGGGGAAAAAAGGTTGCCGGATATGGCGTCGATGGCGGCGCGCAGTTCCTCATCTCCGTGGTAATAGTCCAGGGGCTGGTATCCGCGCTGGCGCAGCTCCGCCACTTGGGCTGCGTCCATCCCAAAGATGAACATGTTTTCCGCGCCGATCTCCTCCACCATCTCGATGTTGGCGCCGTCCAGTGTGCCCAGGGTGAGGGCGCCGTTGAGGGCGAACTTCATGTTTCCGGTGCCGCTGGCCTCATATCCGGCGGTGGAAATCTGTTCTGACACATCCGCCGCGGGGATGATCTTTTCCGCCAGGGACACGCAGTAGTTGGGCAAAAAGACCACTTTCAGGCGGTCTGCCACATCGGGATCGCTGTTGACCACATCGCCCAGGTTGTTGATCAGCTTGATCAGCCATTTGGCAAGGAAGTAGCCCGGGGCGGCTTTTCCGGCAAAGATCACGGTGCGCGGGACGTAGTCCCCGAGGGGATTCCGCTTGATGCGCAGATAGCGGGCGATGGTTGCCAGCACGTTGAGAAGCTGGCGTTTATATTCGTGCAGGCGCTTGATCTGGACGTCAAAGATGCTCTCGATGGGCACCCGGATGCCCGTTTCGCGATAGATGTGGCGCGCCAGCTCGCGTTTGTTGATGGCTTTGATCTCCAAAAAGCTTTCGCGGAACTCCGGATCGTCCACATACTGCTCGATGCCGCGGATGTAGTCCAGGTTTCCCACCCAGCTTTCGCCGATGTGCTCGGTGATCAGCGACGCCAGATGGGGATTGCAGGCGCGCAGCCAGAGGCGGGGCGTGATGCCGTTGGTCTTGTTCTGGAAGCGTTCGGGATACATCGCGTAAAAATCTGGGAATATCCTTTCGCGGATGATGCGGGAGTGCAGCTCGGCAACTCCGTTCACCGCGTGGCTGCCGTGCAGGCAGAGGTGTGCCATGCGCAGGGCTTTGTCCGGCCCCTCGTCTATGATGCTGAGGCTACGCATTTTGTTGATGTCGCCGGGATAGAGGCGGGTCACCTCGCCCAGGATCAGGTTGTTGATCTGGTAGATCAGCATCAGATGGCGGGGCAAGAGTTCTTCAAAGAGCGAGACGCTCCACTTTTCCAGGGCTTCCGGCAGGATGGTGTGGTTGGTGTAGCTGAAGCAGCGGCGGGTGATATCCCAGGCCCGCTGGGGAACCAGGTTTTCCTCATCGATGAGGATGCGCATCATCTCCGGAATGGCCAGGGCGGGATGGGTGTCGTTGAGCTGGATGGCCACCTTGTCCGGCAGTTCGTCAAAGCAGTCGTGATCCTGCTTGAAAGCGGCAAAGATATCCTGCAGCGTGGCGCTCACGAAGAAGTATTCCTGCTCCAGTCGCAGCACCTTGCCCAGATGGAAATTGTCGTTGGGATAGAGCACCTTGGAGATGTTTTCCGAGATGTTTTTCCCCTCCACGGCGCGCACGTAGTCGCCGCTGTTGAAATAGTCGAAGTCAAATTCATCGGTGGCGGTGGCTTGCCAGAGGCGCAGGCTGTTCACGTTGTCCACCTTGTATCCGGGGATGGGGATGTCCCAGGCCACGGCCATCACGTCTTTGGTGTCCACCCAACGCTGCTGCACGCGTCCATCCGGCAGGGTGTCGCTAAGCACTTTGCCGCGGAAGCGCACCCGGTAGGTGATATCCGGGCGCTTGATCTCCCAGGGGCAGCCTTTCTTGAGCCAGTGGTCGGGTTCCTCCACCTGATAGCCCTGCACTATCGACTGCTTGAAGATACCGAACTCATAGCGGATGCCATAGCCATAGGCGGGATAGGCCTGGGTGGCGAGGGAATCCATGAAACAGGCGGCCAGGCGCCCCAAACCGCCGTTGCCAAGGCCCATGTCCGGCTCCAGTTCCGCGATGTCTTCCAGGTCATAGCCGAATTCCTTGAGCAGGTCGTAGCTGTTGTTGTATTCATCCAGATTGATGAGCGTATTGCGCAGCAGGCGGCCCATCAGGAACTCCATCGAGAGATAGCAGACCTTTTTCACGTCCCGCTTACGGTACTCATATTGAGTGCGCAGCCAGCGCTCGATGAGGCGGTCTCTCAGGCTCAGGCTCAGGGCGTAATAGACGTCCCAGGGCTGCACCGTGGTGGTGTCCTTGACCAGGGAGTATTCCAGATGTCCCAGGAACAGGCTTTTGATGTCTTCGCTGCAGCTTTCCGCTTTATCTGTAAAGAATATGGACTTATAATCGTTTTTGGGTATGAAACCTTCTTTCATTGGGGTCCTCAGGTGTTTTTAACGGAGTTCACCTGTCCACGGGCGGGGTATGCGTGTCAAGGCTTTTTTTGCGGGAGGCTGGCTGGAGCTTGTTTTTAGTGGCAGGCATGGGCAAGGTGACAGCGAACTTGCCCTGAATAGAACGAGGATGACAGGATCGACAGAATTGGCAGGATATTTGGTTCACGCAGATTGGCGCAGATTTTTGAAGGTGGAAAGGTGGAAAGGTGAAATGGTGAAAAGGTTCCCCCGTATCAAGCCCCACCCGACCCAGAAACCGTGTCATCACGGGCTTGACCCGTGATCCAGTCTTTTAGAAACTACCACCCAGCCCTGAAACAAACTACACCCAGACTAAAAACCGTGTCATCCCGGGCAAGCTTGCTTGACCCGGGATCCAGTCTTTTATAACCCCAATCAAGCACCCGTCCCAAAAAACAGGCGTCAATTACTTGACAATCGCATAGAATATCCAATACATTCTGCAATATCCTTCATACCGCCCTCCTTTGCTACGACTGGATTCTGTGCCATCATCCTTAGGTCATCCTTATAAATTATAAGGTTGACCCCAGGAAGACCCACGCCGGAGAGGGAAATGCAAATGAGGGCCATCCCCCTCTATAATATATAGGTGCTACGAAAAGGTCGTGGAAAGGTGGAATGGATAATAGAACGCGGATGACAGGATCGATTGGATCAGCAGGATATAGATTGGAAAAGACCATTGGTGAAAATGTGGTAAGTGACCCTGAGGTGTCCTGAAACAAGTCCACCAATCTATAAAGCTGTGTCATCCCGGGCAAGCTTGCTTGACCCGGGATCCAGTCTTTTGGGGAGTCCATGGAAAGGTATAAAGGTGCCATGAACACTTGGCAAAATGATTTATCCGTTAATCCGTGTAATCCGTTTCATCCGTATGATGCCTGGCATGCCAATCTTATACGGATTGACGGATTTGACTGATTTACGGATTACTATGGTAAAACAGAAAGGCGATCCCGCCAGCCCAATAATAAAACATCACCAGACCTCCAATCCGCGTCTTTTTCCGCGTAAATCCGCGTGAACCACATGACCCGGGTTCCAGTCTTTTAGTGCCTCATACAGAAGTATCGTATCTGGAAATCAGATCCTCGAACAACCCGGGTTTCTTCAGTTGGGCTATCCACTCCGGAGGGATGGAATCCGCTCCATAGAGCAGTGCCGCCAGACCTCCGGTGATCGCGCCTGTCGTATCGGTGTCATCGCCCAAATTCACCGCTTTCAACACGGCGTCACGGAAACTGTCCGTATTTAACAGGCACCAGATACTGGCCTCCAGGCTGGATACCACGTAACCGCCGGAGTCGATCTCTTCCTCCGGCAAGTTGCCCAGGTCACCGCTGAGCGACCTAGCGAGGGCTTTATACTCGGAAGCGGCGCAGTTCTGCTGCTCCATGAGGCTCAAAGTATCCCCGCGGGCGGACTGGAAAGCACTGTATTTGTCTATGCCGCCAATGAGATACTCCCCCATCTTCAGATAGAAAAAACAGCACAGGGCCGATCTGATATGGGGATGGGTGAGCGCGCCGGCTCTGCGGATCAGGGCGAACTGCTCCGCCGCGTCTTTGCCCCTGATATACACCAGCAAAGGCAGGATGCGCATCAGCGCGCCATTGCCGTTGCTCCATTCATTCGTGTCGTCGGCAAGGTTTTCCAGTTCGGCAAATCTGCCGCTACGCAGTATAGACCGCACCCGGGCAAGGCTTTCAGTGGTCTGTCTGCCCACGTCAAAAGCGTGATCCCGGGCGGACAAATACCCCCGATCCAGCCAGGCGATGAACTTCTCCGCCTGGTCTTTCAGGTCGAAGCCATTCAGCAGGCTTTCCGCCAGGCAGAGAGTGAGGGACGTGTCATCCGACCACATGCCTGTGACTTCGTTCCCCCAGGAGCGAATCTGCCCGCGCTCGTCCATGTATTTGCCCATATCGACCACGGGACGCTTCCTGCGCTCTGACCTCGGCTCAAACTGGACAGGAAAGCCCAGGGCGTCGCCAATGGCTATGCTAATCATTATAAGGTGCATATGGTTTTTCATCAATCTATCCTTATTAAAGAGTAAAACATAGATATCTTTTCTCATTAATATACTTAGGTAGCATCCTAGTTCTTTACATCTCTTTGAAAGTTGTTACCGATCCTTGATTTGTTCTATTGGTCAGCTTCTTAGATTCTGGGCACAGCTCACCCTGAACTTGAGTCACTCCTCTGGAATATCCAAGACTGTATCTGGTAAAGTATTTGGATCTATGCCAAGAGCAGTGCAAGCTTGCCGCCAGGATACAGACCCCAGATAATGCCCTTTCAACTCCTGGATTTCTTGCGGAGAATAGTGAGGAAGGCTGTTTGAAAAGTCTGCATCAAGGATAGGATCCGAGCCATCTTCGTTCATAAGTAAGACTGCATATGCTTTCGATCCGGCTTCCGCTTTAATCGCTTCGAGATTGCGGATAATTTGGTTTCTTGGGGAAAACCAATTGATTCTACTTGACTCTTTATCAGTTCTTTTCCCTTCTATACCCAGAATAAAGTCATCTGTTTCCAGAAGACAATCAACTCTTGTGTAACCCTCAAATGCCCACCACTGTCCTCTTGATTTTTGTGCCCCTTTCTCGTCTAGCAATTTTAGCGCCTCACTCATCTTTTCTTGCTGAACTTGTACACCGTAAACTCCCAGCAGCTTTTTCCTGTTCTCTCTCTTTGCCTCATCTTTAGTACCATAGTTTTTGGGAACTTTCAGCCTTTCGGGATGCTCGATTAGCCAACGCAAAAATGCATAACTGGGAACAATGCTCCTCTCAAAACACTTCGGCCTTCCATTCTTTAACTCTACACAGTAATCCATTATTTTGCAATTCATCGATGCAATCCTGGTGGCTATATCGGTGTTTTTGTTTGTCAATTTGATTAACTTCGCCAGCCAGGAAAGTCCTGTTGGATCTAGTTTAAGCAGAATCTTAAAAACTGGTTCCACTCTGGTGAGGGAGCTATTTTTTAATCTGGTCACATTGGGTTCTTGGTTTGTAGTCATCTTTCCTCTTACTTTTTAATTATAGTATAAACTTCAGGCTAATAAAACCTAGCGCATTGATGAGGTTGAATTCATACTGACATCCTGGCTGCCCCTCATCATTCCGGGCAATTGGAACCGGCGTTCCCTTCGGCACCAGCGCATAGTTGTGTTTCAAGAGCATTTTTTCTCTGAATGTATTGATCAGGGTGTCTGCCATCTCCGCGGCTAACGCGCACACATAATCTTCGCTGGAGAGGCAGGAGAAATCCGTGCTTATCAAGGCAGCTTCACGGAGGGTCATTGCGCCAGCCGGAATCAATTCGCGAAACTCCCTGATCTTCTCTTCCGGCACCTTCATCGCGTTCAGGACTGCGCCAAAGACGCTTCTTACCGTCCATGGGTAATATTCGGTAAAGCGGATGAACTCAATATCAGGCAGTTGCTGGCGCAGATACTCCAATACCCCGTCAGATTTATGCCCATTCAAAGAAATCGTTAAATGTCCGATGCGAGGCTTCAAATTGACCTTCAATGCGGATGGATAACTATTCAGCAAGCCAAACACCTTTGACGCCGGCAACCCGCTGCCATACACGGGGATATAGCCATCCGTCACATCGATCTTATCGGCTATTGCCAGGCTGTTCCTGACAAGCTGTGGCGCAAAGCCGCTGAGAGACTTCATCTCTTTGGGAGACTTGAAGTAATACTCATTGCAGGCAAAGCGTTTGGCCTCCGGATGGCCAAGATCGATACCTTTCCTGATGCAGTTTAGGGCATCGATGGCGATGGAGTCCTTGCGATCCAGGTAATGGCAATCATTGGTGAGGACCACAGGTATCCCGGTTTGCCAGGCCAGGTTCAGCAGTTTGTTCATGGCGACCGCCTCAGAGGGAAGCCCGTGGTTTTGGATTTCGTAATAGTAATCCTCGCCAAAGACCTCATGATACCAGTCCGAAACCTGCCTGGCCTGCTCGTCATTTCCTTCCAGCAGCAGGGTGCAGAGTTCGCCTGCCACACTGAAGGACAGGCAGATCAGATGCCGTGCATGATCCCGCAACTGGCTTTTGCTGACCCGAGGGGTATCCGGATCAGCCTCATAAGCCAGAGTGACCAGACGGCAGAGATTTTCGTAACCGGAGCCATTTTTGGCAAGCAGGATCACGGAAAAGGCCCTGCCATCGCCAGGATCGTTCAATACCTCGATCTCCAGGCCAATGATCGGCTTGATCCCCACTTTGACGCAGCGGTGCCATAAGCGGGAAGCCCCCGCCACGCTATTGCGGTCCGTGATGGCCACAGCCGGCATCTTATACTGCACCGCCCTCTGCACCAGATCGTCTATGCAACAGGCTCCATCCAGCCAACTATACTCGCTGTGAACGTGTAGGTGGACGAAACTCATCTATCCTCCAGATCGATTTTTGGTTTATTTCAACAACGACTTGCGTTCAATGACGCTATTATTTGCCTTGCAAAGAAAGAGACAGAGTCAAAATCAGCGGTACTTAGCTTGTTTGGCAGATTGTTCTTTATTCGATTGATCCTCTGTTCCTCTTGTTCTTGCAGTATTCAAATGCTATAATACCCTCCTCGAGGTATATAATCTATATTTAAGCTAACACAGCTCTTTTAAATGCTTTTAAATCGATTAAGCTATGATAATCAATCAAGATAGATCGGATATTCATGATCCGTATCTCTTTTTTTTAGCCATTTTTGTACTTTTTATAACCTCTTATTCCCTTATCTGTTGTGATGACATAGTATTACTGACACACAACGGTATCGAGCCCTCATCATTTGATATTGATGTAATATCTTTGTACTGATCGCTCAATACAAAATGGCAAAGTATAACATCGCTTTTTATTTTCCTAACATCAGTATCATACTTATCGAAATACTTCTTTGGGGCAAGAAGCATCTTTCTAACACTATTGACCTTAGCACTGGCATATAATTCATTCTGATTCAACTCGTTGATAATGTAAGGAAGTGACTTATTAAATCTATGATGATATATGTTTATTTGATTTGAAATGACATCACTGGGTTTTTCACTGGAGCTATGTATTTTTGTTTCAATTAGATATAGATTATGTTTTTCATCGATTCCAAGTAAATCAACGTACTTCTGGTTGGTTATATTTGTTCCTAATGGTATTTCATAACCAATAAGAGTAATACGGTGCGTTGTGCCTTGCAACTCAATTACCAGTGGCTTTTTGTTCCAATACATGCGCCTTGACATTGACTGCTCATCATTAATCTTTTCGGGAACCTTGCCGTGATTATCATCAAACAACATAAAGTTCTTTGTGCGAATGTCATCTGACTTGTTTTTCATTCTTTTCTCCTTTAACATTTTGGGTTATAATAACCTTGATAATGTATTTATTTCTTATGGCTTCAATCTGAGCCTGAATAGGATGACAATCACCTGAAGCCCATCGTTTCCATAGCTCGTTGAAGCTCATATAATGAAAATGTACATCAGTAGTTTGTGACACAAGTTCAGAAAACTCCCTCAGCTCTTTCATGTGCAAATCAAAGGGGTGGATATCCATCCAGTCCTCGTTTTCCGGATGCCAGTATAGATACAGTAGATGCTTCTCTTTCTGATCAGAGTTAAGTACGCCAAAGTAGTGACGGATTATTTGAACAGCATTAAAGAATCTGTATTTACATTCACCTTTCGTGTTTGTAACAAGACAAATCGCCTTCACCCAAGGATTTTGCTGGTCCATTGATGAGGCAAGTCTCTTGTATGCTTGGTGCAGACTTGCATTTTCTTTTCTCTCGTCCAGAAACTCGCAAAACTTACATTCAATGGCGAGGATTGCTTTATTAGATTCTAACCAAACATCCAGATTAGGATGTTTCCTGGCTTTTGGGATGGCTGTTTTAGCAATATGTTCAAATTCCAATTTGTCAAATCCTGACAATTGATGTGTTCCGAGATTAATCATTAGTTCACTCAGGCGGCTTTTCCATGGTGCAAAAGTGCTTACAGCCATTGATGCTGAGGATGAGATTGAGTTGAATTTTGGTACTGACCCCGTTAAATTGCTCAGCTCTCCTCCATCTCCACGGATAAGATCGTAGCAGAACATATCAGCAGTGATGCCATTAATCACGCTGTCTGCATGATTAGCACAATATACGTGTTTCAAATCCACGTCATGTGGAATGGTTTGGGTCGTCTCGCCATTGATCTGTTTCATGATCAAGGCAGCTTCAACCATCTTCCGATTTATCGTTCTTTCAGGTTTCATCTTACCTCCAAAACCTGTTCATTATATTTTCTCTACCTGTCCACGGCTGTTCCACATCTGCATACCTACTAACTGAGCAGAAACTATTAGAGGGAACTTTTTTGTCAAGCTTGAGCTCGATATTTTCAGAGACTGTGCTTCTCATCATATCCTGTTAGAATCCTATGCTTTTACTCACGCTGTTTGTCCACGGCTGTTCCAGGTCTGCGTATTTCAGCAGGTCTGGCAGGCAGAGGCGTCTGAATTCACCTGTCCGGCCGATGGCTTCGACACAGGCGTTTTGCACCACCAGCGCGATCTGCGCGCCGCTGAACTGGTATTTCCGCGCCAGAGGCTCAACATCGATCTCCCCCGCTCCCGGAATCTCTTTTCTGAGATACAGCTTCCAAAGCTGGCGTCTGCATTCGAGGTCGGGCAGGCTGAACCTGAATTTGAGGTCAAAGCGGCGGAAGAAGGCCTCATCGAGGTTGTTTTCGAGGTTGGTGGTGAGGATCAGGATGCCCGGAAAGGTCTCCAGTTCCTCCAGAATGATGCTCTGGATGGCGTTTTCGATAGCATCGCATTCCGTAGTGATGGCGATCCTTGCATGGATCAACTGATCCGCCTCGTTCAGGAGGAACACCGGGGCAGTCTCTTCCCCGGCTGCCATCTCGCGCATCCCGGCAAAGGCTTCCTTGACCAGCTTTTCCGTCTCGCCATAGTATTTGTTCCGCAGTTCCGGCACATTGAGCGTTACCAGGTCTTTGCGCAGTTCATTGCTTATCGCCCCTGCCGTGTAGGTCTTTCCGGTTCCGGGAGCGCCGTAGAGCAGCAGCACCACACCCTGTCTGGCGTTTTCTGCCTTGAATCCCCACTTTGCCAGGGCGTTGCGTTTTTCGCTTTTGCACTTGGTGATTATCTGGGCAATCAGTTGCTTGTCCGGAGCGGGAATTATCACATCGTCAAGGGTTTGGACAGGCTGGCTCTTTTGGAAGAATGCGTCCAGTTTCCCCGTCTTTTTCTTATCAGAGCTTCCCGCCCTGTATCCAAGCGACTTCAGCACATCCCGCGGGATGCCCAAAACCGTTGCCTGCCCTCTGAAAGCATAGGACTCTTTGGCGACCAATCCTGACGCTATCAGCACCGAGCTATCGCTTATCAGATCTTGCTGCCGCGATCTTAACCTGGGATCGGGCGCCAGGGACAGAACCAGATCAGGTTCCGTGATCACGCCACTCCTGTAAAGCTGATGATACAGAACCAAAAGCATGACGGACAACTGGTCTCCGTTCAGGGCGTGCCGGCGCGCAAGCGTTTTTATCCCCAAGGTCTCCGGAGCGGCCGCCATCCTCTCCTTGAGCAGCTTCAGGCAGGCGGAAAGTATCGGATATTCCAGCATGGGAGACCTGCTGCCCAGTTCAGAAAAGCTGTTATAGCAGAGATCGAAGACCTGCCTCAGATCGCCCAAAAAGTCATCGTCATCCTGCCAGTTCTCTTTCAGGATCGCCTCCAGATCGTTGTTGATGTCCCTTCCCAATATTCTCAGGATGAGGTCTTTGCTGAGGGTGTATTCAGCCGCTTGCAGGATGATAGGGTTCAGAAAGTAGTTACCGCCGATCCTCTCATCAAAGCAGATGATGTTGCGCGCCAGGAGCTTGGCGATATACTCCAGACACTCCGTAACCTTGTGCCGCTCGATCTTTGCGCTTGCGCAGATGCCGGCCCAGATACTGCCCCGGCCCGGCATCTCAAGATGAAATTGCCAAAGGTCGGCTATCACCATCACATCCTGCCGCGAGAGGGCGTAACCCTCAAACAGGGGATGCTTTATCAACCTGTTTATGTGTTTGTCCAGCAGCTTCGCCATGGGCCTGGCAATGGGTGCAATTCCCCCTGCCTGAGCCGAATCCTGCCTGTCTTCCGGCTTGATCACCCGCTCCGGCGCTTTCAATTCAAGCAGCTTGTGCAGGATTTCCACCGGTTCAATACCCTCGATCTTCATTTTTCATCTCCCTATAATGTGTCCCAATTCGTTAAGCCATCAATGTTATACACTCTCTGATATCCGGTCTGCCCCTTGATGATCAGATCGGTGATCGCCAGAAAATGCTTTTTCACGTCCGCGCTTTCGATTTGCCCAAGCAAGCCATCCCGCTCGCCTGGCGTCATTTTAGCGTAGCGGGTTGCCGATTTAAAGAAGTTAGTTCTGCGGTTAGGGTTGTCACTCCCTCCGCTTGTGTCGATTTGCATCCTGCCTTGGGAGGTTATATAACCGAAACACTCCATTACAATCTTGATCATATAGCCTATCATCTGCTTGCGGGCTATGATGTTACCGCTTTGAGAACACTTTTCCTCAAACAGGGGGCCCAGTATCTCCGCCGCAGTCCTCTTTATCTCAGTTACCGCTGTCATCTTGATGATGTTCTCCCTGGCAGTGATTAGTTCCCAGGTTTCCTCAGCATCCGGATAATTGGTAACACCCTCAAGCATCGCTGAAAGACGGGGGCTGAACAGGTGAAGGGGATAAGGATAGTCCGGGCTGATCACGAAGGGATAGCGCTTGCCAAGATACAAACGCTCCGCTCTTTCTTTTACCTCGGATAATTCCCCGGTGGCGTATGCCTCCGCGGCTCTTCCAATCACACTTAACTTATCAAGTTTAAAGTCTATATTCATAAATATCTCCTTTTTGGGGATACAATAATATTGTGTTATACTTGTCAATGAAAATCTTGCTCCAACTCTCGGTATTAACCTGCCCTGTAATTCTTAACTATATTATTTATCAAATAGATATGGATAGATAATTATTTATTCCGATCGGCAGAATACCCCCCCGCAGACTCATTTATATAATAGAATATTATTTTTCTGATAAGCCTCACATTACTCTATAAATGGGTAAGCGCATTTCGCTACAAGCTAATACTCACGACAAGATAAGGACAAGGGTGCAGCTCGCAAATCAAGCGGCAAATCCTGAACCCCCATTATACCAATCCGCGGCAATCTGCGACTTTTATCCGCGTATATCTGCGAGAACCGCTTGAGCCGGGATCCAGTCTTTTGAAAGAAACATCCACAAATTACACAAATTATTCGGATTAAACGAGCGTAAAAATATGAAAACACCCAGCTCCGAAACAAGTCCCCAACAGATCCCATAGCTGTGTCATCCCGGGCTTGACCCGGGATCCAGTCTTTTAAAGCCCAAAAACAAGCACCAGACCCCAAAACAACCGCGCCCCATAACCCCCGCGCTCATCTGCGACTTTTATCCGCGTATATCTGCGTGAACCATTTGACCCTGGATCCAGTCCCATTGGGGTGGCAAATTCCGTTTGCCACAGAGACCGGAGGTCTCTTCCAAACAGGCAACTCCGTTGCCTCTGCCGAACAGACTTCGGCAGCCCATAGATTATCTGCGTGAACCGCTTGACCCTGGATCCAGTCTTTTAAGGATTTTCCCACCAGTGTTCATACACGACAAATCCAGCCAACCCAATGCTGTAAAACCAGTTAGGGAAATAGTGCCAAGGCCAGCCAGTTGCCTTTGACATTTAATGTTCACAACTGAAACAGTCTTTGCCCTCGTTTGAGAGGGTGAGCTAAGTCTATATTTTCCTTAGGTCATCCTTATAGTTTATAAGGATGACCTAAGGATGATGGCACCAAACGCTGTAGCAGCAAAGGAGGGCGGTATGAAGGATTATGCGGATTATTGCTGTTGTTTTTGGTGAATGTAATACTATATTGTTTGCTTTATTTATGAATGATAGTGAAAAGGTGGAAATGATTATAGAACGCGGATAACAGGATCGACAGGATCTGCAGGATTTTTTAAGATTGAAAGGTGAAAAGGTTCCCCGAAACAAGAACCATCAGGCTATATACTGTGTCATCCCGGGCAAGCTTGCTTGACCCGGGATCCAGTGCCTTGGGGTGGCAAAGTCCGTTTGCCACAGAGACCGGAGGTCTCTTCCAAACAGGCAACTCCGTTGCATCTGCCGAACAGACTTCGGCAGCCCTTAAATTATCCACGTGAACAGCTTGCCCCGGGATCCAGTCTTTTGGGAATGTCCATGGAAAGGTATAAAGGTGCAATGAACACTTGACAAAACGATTTATCCGTTAATCCGTTAATCCGTGTAATCCGTTTCATCCGTATGATGCCTGGCATGCCAATCTTATACGGATTGACGGATTTGACTGATTTACGGATTACTTTGGTAAAAGAAGAGGGCTTTTCATCCAGCCCTGAAGCAAACCAAGCTAAACTAAAATAAAAGTTAGTATTTAACTATATGCCACTCTTATGAATAACCCCCTTTTTAGCAACTACATTTCTTTCAATACTCCAAAAAAACCGCGTCATCCCGGGCTGCGGGCCGTGATCAGGTTACATTGCCTTGTCTATTCCACAAGTTAAGGCGAATAAAGACAGGTTGTTATGCAGATACGAGGGAATTATGGCACAAAAAACTCATTGACAAATCATGGGGGAATGGCAGCTTGTTTTCGGGTGCTTGGAATGGAAGTTCGTAAACTGGAATGGTCTCAACCCCTCATTTAGTTAGAAGTATTTTGTGCGTATAATAGTATTCATAGGGGTAAGATGAAAAAAGGCGTTTTTGTTGTTTTGGCTTTAGTTGTTTATGCCAAACAGGTTCTACCGTGCCAGAGCCACGGTCAATTAACAAAAAGACGGTGTCCAGCCGAGCGTTCAGATGGACACAAATGAAACCAGAAAAGGAGTAAAACTATGTTCAACAAAGCTTCCATAAGATTTTCAACTGTCCTGGCCGCGTTGGCCATGCTTCTTAGCTTGTCCTGCTCAGAAGGCCCCACCAAAGTAACCGTCAGGGACGATAACCAGGACCAAGTGGCACACCTTGCGCCTGACCCTAACATTCTGGGTAACACCGAGATGTTCTTCATTCCGCAGACCATCCAGGGTTCCGCCATCTGGGTCATCAACGGGCCTGGCGCGAACGTGGGCATCGACATCAGAGACAGGGCAAACAGCGCGTTTATCTACTATGCCGACAGTTACCTTGGCGCGGGAAAAAACTCGGCTCAGACAGGCACACAGATACCCTGGAACAAGTGGATGAGAGTGAGGCTGGTGGTCTATAAATCGGGATTGTCCGGCGCGATAGTCAGCGCTATCGATTTGCTTGGACTGGACTTCTTTGACAGCATCGAGGGTTACATGATCGAGCAAATCTATGAAAATGACGTGTACCTCAGCTCGGATGGCATCCACAAGACAATGCCAATCAAGCACAAATGAGGAAAAGATGATTACTGTCCAGGTTGTTTCGAGATCGACGGGCAAGCCCTTGAGCGGCAAGAAAGTGTATGTCGCCTTTTCCGGACTGCGGGGAGGACTGGAGGGGTTCACGGACAGCAATGGCAATGTCCACCTGAACGCAGACCCGGGGTCTGGCGAGGTCTTTGTTAGCGGCTCCAGGGTTCATCAGGGATATTTAAGCGGCAGGATTGTCGTATATACGTAAAGCGGAGGTGTGATACTATTTAGCCTGCGTTAGCGCAGATGCTTGTCTTTTTCTAAAAGACTGGATCCCGGGTCACATGGTTCTCGCAGATATACGCGGATAAAAGTCGCAGATTGCCGCGGATTGGTGTTTTTTGGGGGCGGTTTCGGGCTGGGGCTGCCGAAGTCTGTTTGGAAGAGACCTCCGGTCTCTGTGGCAAACGGACTTTGCCACCCCAGGGTATTGGATCACGGGTCATTTCACCCCACCAAACCGCTACGCGCTTTGGCGAGGACCCCGACAGGGCCGTGATGACACGGTGTTGTGGTCTTGTGTGCTTTGTTTCGGGGCTGGCGTGGTAGTTTACAAAAGACTGGATCACGGGTCAAGCCCGTGATGACACAGGTTATAGTCTGTTATGGTTTGTTTCGGAGTCGGATGTGTTGACTCTTTAACGTTCTTTTAATTTGAGTTAATTTGTGTAATTTGTGGATGATTATTCTAAAAGACTGGATCCCGGCTCGCAGGCCGGGATGACACGGTATATAGCTATGTGGTTTCGGGGGGAACCTTTTCACCATTCCACCTTTCCACCTTTCCACTCCTTATAATTCGTGTAATTTGTGTAATTTGTGGACAATATAAGATAACACCTCCCGTTCAGGGTTGCACCTGCACCCGGATTCCTTCAGAATGGGAGTTGAACTCCGGTGCGTACATGCATTGGATGGAAGCGATGCCATTGGAAAACTCCCCCGCCTGGCTCACGCGCAGGGGATATTCGAAGACGTAGGTGCCCTTGCGCAGATAGTCGATGAAGAAGTTGGTGGCGGCGTCGCCGGTGGCTTCGTAGTAGCCCAGGCCATCCTGCCATTTGTAGCGGGAAAGCACGTTGATGGGCTCGAATCCCGCGCCGCGCATATCTTTCAGATGCACATATTCCATATCCCGGTCGCTGCGCAGTTCGATGCGCACCACCAGCTTGTCGCCCACTTTCAGCCTTGCTCCTTCGCCAATCTGTTCCAGCACCTTGCCGCGGTCGCTGTCGATTTCGCGGAAGAGCTTTTTGCTTAGGCTGAGGGGAGTGGCGGCTCCGGTGATCTTGTCCAGGTCTTCCCAATACTGCCAGTGGAGAGCGCCCCAGGAGGGCACCGGATTGGGGTTGGAGACGGAGATTTGCGCCATGCGCGGCTCGATCTCTGAAGCAGTCCAGGAGGTCTTGAAATAGCCTGTGCCAGCCTCGACCGATCCGCTGGAGGCGGGTTCCAGGCTCTCGCCGCCCAGAGTTATCTGAGCCAGTTCGCTGCCCGCCAGCCACTCTGTTCCCTGCAGAAGCAGCGCGTAGCAAGCCTGGGCGGTGGCGACGGTGGTCTTCCAATGGGTGGTCTGTTTCATCTTGAGCAGCCAGGTGCGCATGTCGTCCACCAGCGCGGTGTCGGAGCCGATCTCGGAAAAGGCCTCGATCAGCAGCGCCTGCCTGCCGATGGGCGCCTGATACCAGAACCAGCCTTCCGCGCCGCGCCACCAGGTGCCCAGTTCCTCGTCATGCAGTGAATGTTCCCGCAAGGAGGCCAGGATGCGCGGAGGGATTTCCCTGTCGCCCCTCCGGTGCAGGGACAGGGCGATGAGCCCCATAGAGTAGAAATCCCACTGCCGCCAATGCTTGCGTGCCTGGCCAAGGAAGTAGTCCACCGCCTCGCGGGCGTCCTCAGCCACCGGCTTGTGGAGGAAAAATGAGCGGGTATAGAGATAGTGCAACTCCAGATAGCCCAGGTTGTCCAGATTCAAAAATCCTTTTTTCTTGAGATACAGGTAGGAATCCCTGATCTTGCCGTCCAGATATCCAAGCGCCGCGTCGCATATCCTCTGAACCTCCGCCGAGCGCGCGGAACCCACTCCAAGGTGATCCAGATGGCCAAATCCCTCCACGATGTATTGGGTTGTCCACCAGGAGGGTTCCATGCCATTAAACCAGCTCCAGCCGCCGCCCGTAAGCTGATTGCGGGCCAGGATGGCCAGCGCGGAGTTGCTTTGCCCCGCCATGTGGTTGAGGTCAAAGAGCAGTCCCAGGCGGTGTTTGGCCTCGGTTTCGTTTTGGGCGTCCATCACCCAGGGGGTTTCCTGCAGTAGCAGGGATTTGAGTTCCTCATTTTGCTCCAGTTTGGAAAGCAGCGCGGTGGAAGAGGGACTGTCGCGCCAGGCCTTGAATACCCTTTCGATGTGGGGATCGGATTGAGCGATGTGGGCGGCCAGGCTGTTGGCATAGAAACGGGCGAAAATCCCTTCGTTGCAGGGGTAAGGGTCTTCCATCAGGTAGGGCAGGGCCTGGATCGCGTACCAGGCTGGATTGGAGCTGTATTCCAGGGTCAGTTTGTAATGGCGCAGGGTGTCGGAACCGTGCTCGCGCAGCCTGGTGAAGTCGAAGGCTTTCTCGCTCCGGCCGCGCACCGCCAGAGGCAGGCTTTCGGTCACCAGCATGCGGTTGGAGAGGATGGGCAGGGTGTTTTCCTCGCCATCGGAGAAATCGCCGCTGGCAGCCACAAAGCGGCAGGTGACTGCGCCCAGGCCAAACGGCATGTTCAGTTCCCAGGTCAGGGCCGCGCTGGCGCCTTTGGCAACGCTGAAAGGCTGCCTGGCCTGCGCCAGGGCAAAGAGTGAATCCACCGGCTGCATGCTCAGGGCGTCAAAGAGGAAAAGCTGGCAGTAGCCGGAATGGTCGGCGTCATCCAGGGAGGATATCTTGGCGGAAAGCGTGATGCGGTCGCCCTCCCGCAAAAAGCGGGGCAGGTTTGGCTGCACCATGAGGGGCTTTTGGGTGACTGCCTCGCGCTCGGTGTAGCCCAGTTGCAACGCGGTGGTGGAGGCGAGGGCGCGGAACTTCCAGCGGGTGAGGGATTCCGGCACCTGAAAACTGAAGTAAACCCCGCCATCCGCGTCGGTGCGCAGATTGGGATAGAAGAAGGCTGTCTCGGCGAAGTTCGCCCGGGCGTGCACGCTTTCCAGTTCGGCAGCCGCTCCGCTTCCTGCTCCTGACTGCAAAGATACGATGTCGGATATATCAGAGACACCCGACTCCGACAATTTATCCATAACAACCGGCCTTGAGCTGCCGGCACTTTCATTTTCGGCTGCCACCACCACGCCGCTGCTCTTCAATTCATCATCAAATGGGATGAAAGAATATGCGTCCCGATTTTGGGATAACCTGCTTTCGTATCTATAATTGGAAATATAGTAGTTCTGCCAGTCGAGACGTTCGAAGCTCCGGATAGGATAGTCGCGGTCGTGGAAATTAAACATGGATTGCAGACTGTAAGAGCTATTGAAGCCTTCCCTCAGCCAGTTATGTGACCTGCCTGTGGAGCTATAGACCGAGCTGTTCCAGTCGCTTTTCCGGAAAGCATCCAGGGATGCATCATACATGGAGGCCAGCACTTCCGCCAGCACCGCTCCGCCGCTGTGATCCTTCACTTTGAGCCGCCATTCCTCAGTGCCGCCGGGCAGCAGTTTGTCCCGGAAGCTGGCATACTCGAAGCTGAGTTCCTTGTTGGTCCAGGGCACCTTGATTTCCTGGCTGTGCAGATAGACCCTGCCGGCCCGGAAGAAGGTGAGATGCACCCAGAATCCGCCCCGGTCGGCTTCCGTGACCGGCAGTTCCAGCAGGCGCTGTTCCCCGTCCAGCAGGAGGCGCTGGCGCAGCACGACGCTGTGATTCTTTTCCACCTCGTAGAGCACGGATTGCCTGGCATAGCTGCTGCCGATGAGCAGGCGCGCGGTCTCGCCGGGCTGGCATTCCACCTTGAGGGGCACAAACCAGTCGGCCTGGGGATAGGGCAGCCGTTTGGAGCGGGAGTCGAAGAGGGTGAAATAGCTGACGGTGGCGGCTTCCTGCTGATGGTGGCGGCCGCTGAGCTCCAGCTTATAGGCCCCGGGTTTCCATTGGGAAAGTTTGTCGATCAACAGTTCCGCTTCCCCGGGCAGGGCGAAGCTGAGCTTCCAGACCTCTTCCTCCTCCGGCCAGGTTTCGATATCATCCTCATTGCCGAAGGGCAGTTCAGGAAATAGCTCCAATTGCCGCTCCCGGCTCATGAACTGGCGGTCTGGCGCGCTCCAGATCCTGTTTTTGAGGATGCGGCCAGGGGCGCGCAGGCGGACGATCCTGGCTTCTCCGCTGGCCGTGAGCGGCTCTCCTCCCAGATTGCTTGCCTTCACCGGGAGTTTGAGGCTGCCCCCGCGCAAATCCACCTGCTCCGGCAGCGTAGCGTCCAGGATCAGGTCTTTTTCCCCGATGGCGAGGTTCAAAACCGCGCTGTGGGTCTCGCCGCTGATATCGGTCACATCGGCGCTGATGACGAAGTTGAAGTAGGGATTGTAACGGGGCAGGGCGGAAGCGTCGCCCTCGGCCAGGAAGCTGAGCGTAAACCCGCCTTGGGAGTCTGTGCGCACTTTGCCGAAGCTTATCTCCTGCTGCGGCGACTGAGGGGCAGGACCCCACCACCTGCGCCAGAAGGGATATTTTGCCTGGCGCGACACACGAAAGCTCACCACGGCGTTGTCCACCGGGAAACCGGCATAGGTGAGCGCCCGGCCCTTGAGGCTCACGGTCTGGTTCAGCTTGTAGCTGCCCTCCGGCTTGTCCAGCTTCACTTCAAAGCGCGGACGCTTGTATTCCTCCACGCTGATTCGCAGTCTTCCGTCGCCTAAACTGCTCCTGATGGAGAATTCTCCGTTGAGCAGCCCTTTCGGGATGGTAAAGCTGGTGCTGAAGGTGCCGAACTCGTTGGTCTGCACCTTCTGGCTGGAGATTTTCTTGCCGTTGGCGTCTTGAAAAACAATATCCATTACCAATCCGGTACGCAGCGAGGTGTCGCTGCCGCCGTCGGACGAGAAAGACACTCCTTTCAGATGCACCGTCTGGCCCGGCCGGTAGATGGCGCGGTCGGCAAAGAGCAGGGTGCGCTGCCATTTGATGCTTTCGTTGGAGCGCTCACTTTGATTCAGATATCCTGCCATCAGGGAATCCGCGCCGTGGGTGGCAAGCAGGTAGTTGTCATAGTATTGGCTCTGTTTGGGGATCGTCACCAGGCCCAGGCTGTCTGGACAGCCCCTCCAGATTCTTTCATAGCTGTATTCTCTGTTTGAGTCCCTTACTGCGTGGAGGACTTGCACCTGCGCGCCCACCCTTTCGCCGCTGCTCCGGCTGAGCAGCAGCATCCTGCCGCCCTGGCTGGCGGGGAAGATCCGCGCCAGATTGCTGACGCTCATGTAGCCTGCTGCACCCCATTGGCCTTCCTTGAGATTGCCGCTGGCCAGATTGGTGACCCACACCAGATAGTGGCCCGCGGGCAATCCATCCATGGGCAGTTCAAAGCCCCGCTGCCGGTAGTCGCCTTCATTTTCCAGTCTGAACTCCCGTTCCAAAACGGGCGTCATATCTTCTGCTTTCCTTAATCGGGATAGCACTTCGTAGATTCTGTTGTTTCTTCTTCTGTACCATTCTTTCGGTTCAGGATAGGGTTGGCGGAAGACCTTCACCCTGATCCCGTTCAGGTTTTTGGCATCGACCTTGAGCAACCAGGGCTGGCCGGGACAGGCATACTCCTCCATCGCTACCGATATTCGCGGCTGGCGGATGTTTGCAGCCAGCACCGCGCAGGACTGTCCGCCGAAACTGGTGGGAAACTCCTCCGCGCAGGCGTCGGCCATCTGCGCGGCCTGCTTGTAGTTCCAGCGCAGATCGTCATTGCCATCGGGATCGTGGGGGATTCCCAGGTCGTGCTTGAGGCGTGCCAGCTTGAAGGTGGGCAAGGCAGAGAGCGGATCGCCCGCATAGCGGGACTGCAACAGCCGCAAGGCTTCCGCGTAAGGCTGCTCCGGAGAGGGCAGCACAGTGTTTTGATAGAAAAACTCCAGCCGCTCGATATCCACCTCCAGCAAAGCGGCGGGATCGGCATCATCCAGATGGAAGAGCAGCAAGTCCTGAAACAGCAGCGCCGCGTTGTAGGGCAGGGAAAGAGTGTCCGGCGAGCTGATCTGCCAGCGGGCAAAGCGCTCCGCCGGAGCGAAAAAGCGCAGATCGCCGATCTGGAAAGACTCCGGAGGCAGGGCGATCCCGGATTCGCTGCTCTTGAAAAAATCCAGCGCGCGGTGCGCCAAAAAGTCATAGAGCGTAGGCCGCAAGCCACGTCCAACCGCATCTCCGCCCTGGAGCATGGCACCGAAATCCTCAATCTTCAGTTCCTGCAGCAATTCACGCTGTTCCAGCGAGAGGTGGAATTCCCTGAACACCTCGCGGCTAAGCGTCTGCAAGTCCCAGGTGGCAATGTCCTCCGGCTGGTAATCCAACAGGGCTCCGCGTTTGGCAAAGCGCCCGCGGTTGCCCGTGTAATAGTTCCAATAGAGTTGTGCCAGCATGCTGTGCAGGATCGAGGTGGCGGGCTGGGTCGAGTTTTGCAGGTGCTGCCTGGTGCGCGCGATCGCCTGCAGGCGGTGGGCTTCCTGATAGGAACCGATATTGCCCAGCATCGCCATTAGCGCCTTGATCTGCTGGCCGGTCTGGCCGTCCGCCAAAGCCTCCGCGTAGAGCGAATCCAGCGCCTCCAGGGCGGACTGGGGTAGCCCCTCCCTTTGCAACGAGTCGATCCTCGTCCACCAGTCAGCGTATGATTTGGACTGGGCTTCCAGACAGCCCACGCCAAAGGCGAACAGGCAAATCAACAGGATGAGAAGCCGCGGGTATATCCCGCTTGCCGATCGCGGAGCGGAGGACTCCGCGGCGCGTTTCCGGGGCTGTACTGCGAAAGCTTGCATCGTGTACTCCTTGTGGCTCAGAGACGGATTTCCGGCCAGGCCGGGCCGCGCGGCGCCATCCGTGGGGAGGGCTATCTGTTTCCCCGGAGAGGGGTTAGCAGGCGACGTCCCACAGATTTCGCCGCTTTTTTAGCCAAGGTGATTCTGTATTGTTTTCCCGCTTTGTGTCAATCACTTTTTTGGCTTGCTAAAGATTCTGGCCAAAGCTGATCGGGCCCGGAGTCTTTGCCTCCCACGGCTATGAACGCACCCACACAAAGGCCGTGGACGCCACCCTCAAGCTGCTGACTACCTATGTGAGCGAATGACAGAAAGGCATCCACAATAGTGTGCCGGCGCTTGCCATAGCGCCGTCAAGGCATTATGCCCCGCCAGTCCGGAAACGAACCAGACCAGACAACAAGCGTGTCATCCCGGGCTGTCGGGGTCCTCGCCAAAGCGCGTAGCGGTTTGGTGGGGTGACTTGACCCGGGATCCAGTCTTTTATAAACTACCACCCAAACTCCAAAACAACCACCCCCGACCAAATACTGTGTCATCACGGCCTCCGAGCCGTGATCCAGTCTTTTAGGAACTACCACCCAAACCCCAAAATAAACTATCCCCCGACCAAATACTGTGTCATCACGGGCTTGACCCGTGATCCAGTCTTTTGAAGCCACATCACAGCACACAGCCCTGAAACAACGCCAACCAAGCTATATACCGCGTCATCCCGTCCTGTCGGGGTCCTCGCCAAAGCGCGTAGCGGTTTGGTGGGGTGACTTGACCCGGGATCCAGTCTTTTGGCAACTGCAGTGGAAAGGTGGAAAGGTGAAATGGTGGAAAGGTTCCCCCGAAACAAGTCCACCAAGCTATATTCTGTGTCATCACGGGAAGTCGGGGCCCCCTCTGGGGTGGCTTACCCGGGATCCAGTCTTTTAGAAACGGCCACACAAACCACAAAACAAACCACGACAGACCCCAAAACTACGTCATCACGGGCTTGACCCGTGATCCAGTCTTTTAAAACAAACACCCGACCCCGAAACAAACCTCCACCAAGCCATAAAGCCGTGTCATCACGGGCTTGACCCGTGATCCAGTCTTTTAGAAACATACGCGTAAGGTTATAAAAAACAGGCACCTTTCCACCATTTCACCTTTCCACCTTTCCACCTCAAAAACACCTTTCCACCAAATTATCCCCCCATATATATAGGTGCTACGACCCCTTCATGCCAGGCGGGAAGCGAATTCCAAGGCAAGTATATAAATATACTTGCCCATAATTGCGCGGACATGTGTCTGCCACTTCCCTTTCCCCTCGCGCGCGGGTGGCTCTCATTTGCATTCGGCGCTCAGACCCTGGTCTTCCTTAGGTCAACCTTATAATTTATAAGGATGACCTAAGGATGATGGCACTAAATCCAGTAGTATCAAGGGAGGGCGCTATGAAGCATATTGCGGAATGTATCTGTCTATTTATGCGATTGTCAAGAAAATGAGTGAGCTTATCTGCATGGTTTGCAAGAGGATTGAGAATATCAGCCGCCCTCCTTTCGCGTGCAGGTTGAATGCATATATCCTGCTTGACATAATCGCGCGGGCGGCAGATATATGGCAACAAAAGTTAACTAACTGCAGAGGAAGCTTATGCGTATTGCCATCGGCGGATTCTTTCACGAATCGAACACTTTCAGCCCCCTCGTCACCGGCGAAGAGGATTTCCTGATCTTCCGCCGTGGGGAAATCTACGCTCACCAGGATGCCTATTTGCTCGCCAAAGGGATCATCTCCTACTTCCAACAGCAAGCGGGATATGAACTTGTGCCGCTGGTCTTTGCCCGGGCGGTGCCGAATGGCGAAGTGGACGCAGAGCTTTACGGCAGGCTCAAAAATGAGTTTTTCAGCCATCTGCGGGAAGCCGGGCCAGTGGACGCCTGCGTGCTCGCCCTGCATGGTTCGATGCGGGTGCGGGGAATCGGTTCCGCGGAAAGTGACCTGCTCCTCGCCCTCAAGTCCGCATACCCCTCTCTTCCCCTCTTTTGCGGCCTGGACATGCACGCCACGGTCACCAGGGACATGCTGCGCTGTACGGAAGCTTTGGTCGGTTTCAAAACAGCCCCGCACATCGATGCCTGGGAAACCGGATGGGAAATAGCACGGCTGGCGGACTTGTCGCTCAGCACGGGAACAAAGCTGCGGATGGGAGCCGCGCATTTGGATTGCCTGATCGCCGGGGAAAAATCCGAAACCGACTATGAACCGATGCGCTCCCTGATCGCCGAACTGCGCGAGGTCGAGGCGCGGCCGGGGGTTTGCTCCGCCTCCCTGCTCCTGGGCTTTCCCTGGGCGGACGCGGAGGAAAACGGCGTCACCGCGCTCGTGGTCACCCAGGATGACCAGGCCCTGGCGGATGCCTGCGCCCGCCAGTTACGCGACAGTTTCCGCGCCCGGCGTAACGAATTTAGCTTCTCCGTCCCCGCCTATCCTCCCGAACAGGCACTAAAGCTGGCCCTGCAAGAGGATTGCAAGCCTGTGCTGGTCTCTGATTCCGGCGACAACCCCACCGCCGGCGCCACTGCCGACAACACCGCCCTCATCTCGCTGTTGGCAAACGAATTGCGCCAGCTCACGCGGGGTAAAAATATCACGGTTGCCGGTATCTACGATCCGGACGCTGTCCGCATCTGCGCCGAACATAAGGGACAAAAAATCTCCCTCCGGGTGGGCGGTAACTTTGACACCCAGTATTGCCAACCGATTGAACTGCAGGGCGTTCCGCTGCGATTGGTGGAAAATTTTGGCCTCTATGCCACCACCCTTGTCCTTTTCCGGACGGAGGAATTCGACCTGATCCTGAGCTCCAAACACATCGGTTTCACCGACCTGGAGCCATTCCATGCTTTGGGAATCGACCCCCTGGCCCAGGACGTGATCGTGGTCAAACTGGGCTACCTGACCCCGGAATTACAGAGCATCGCCGCCAAATCCTGCCTGGCGCTGACCCGCGGCTGCACGGACGAGGTCTTGCAGAGATTGCCCTATAGCCATCCCCACGATCTGATCTGAGTTCAACTGCCGGTGTAAAGGTTTTGGAAAGCGGCTAACAGCCGGGTAAATCTATCTGTTAAGTCGGAAAGATGTCCTGTTCCTGCACCTTGCGGCTGGTGACAAAGTGCAGTTTGGCAACCTCCGCCAATCGCCGCAGGCTGAATTTGTCGGCAAATTCCTGGGCTGCTTTGAGGACGCCCTTGCCCGCTCCCAGGGGGAACTTGATCCCATAGGCGCGGTTCATCGACTCCCGCTGCTGCAAAAACTGGTAGCGGGCGATAATGGAGGCCGCCGCCACTGCCGCATCCCTCTCCGCGTCATGCCTTTCCTCCACCGGCTGGCTCACTTTGCGGGCCTTGAGCAGGCTGCGCACCTTGCGGCTGTTGCTGAACTGGTCAACCAGCACGCCCTGGGTGAGGGGAAAGGCCTCCAGCAGCTTTTGGATGGCGGTGCCGTGCTGCCAGGCGAGCAGGTCGTTGAGGTTCTGCCCCCGGCTCTGCATATCGGCTATTATCTCGTTGTATTTCAGAGGCTTGATCATCACGCAGGCAATGCGGGGGCGGAAGCGTTCATAAAGAGCCAGGGCGATGGTTTTTATCTGTGAATCCCTGAGCTTTTTGCTGTCTTTCACGCCCAGGGCGCGCAGCTCTTCCAGGCAGGCCTCGTCCGCCGCGAACGCCGCCACCACCAGCGCGCCGAAGTAATCGCCCTTGCCGCATTCATCCGAACCGATCCAGCTTTCCCACTCGTGCAGAGGCGCGCGGGGTTCCGCGAGCTCTTCGCAGACGCGTTCCAGATCAAGCTTCAACTGGCTGGGCGAGCCCTTGCCGAGCACCGTGCTAATTCCCTTTTTCTCAGAGTGGTAGATGTTGAGCGTGGTCTGTTCGCCCTCCCTGCCCAAACGCAGTTGCAGCCCATAGTCGATCTCGCGCTGGGAGAGCACCTGGATGCCAATCCGGGCAATTTCGGGCAGAAAGTGGGCAAGAAAGTGTTCAATCTGTTTGTTCATAAGACCTGCGTTGAAAGGTTATTAGAGCCATTGGGTGCGGGCGGGGGTATCTGTCAACGTTAAAATGGTGGAAAAAATAATTTGTGCTTGACAGAAAACGGCTTATAATAACTTTAGCAATCAGTCCCTTGGACTGCTAATGTAAAACTTAAAAGATTATTCAATATGGAGGTTAAATTATTATGGCAAAACAAATGCTGTATTCACACGAAGCCCGCACCGCACTCAAGAAGGGCGTTGATCAGCTTGCCGATGCCGTGAAGGTGACCCTCGGGCCCCGCGGCAGAAACGTGGTATTGGACAAGAAATTTGGTTCTCCGACCATCACCAACGACGGCGTGACCATCGCCAAAGAGATCGAACTGGAAGGGGAATTTGAAAACATGGGCGCGCAGCTCTGCAAAGAAGTTGCGGAAAAGACCCACGACGTTGCCGGAGACGGCACCACCACCGCCACCCTGCTGGCCCAGGCCATCATCGAGGAAGGCCTCAAGCACGTGACCGCCGGGGTGAACCCCATGTATCTGAAACGCGGCCTGGAAAAGGCCACCAAGGTCGTGGTGGATAAAATCCACGAATTTTCCAAGACCATCAAGAGCAACGAAGAGATCGCCCAGATCGCTTCCATCTCCGCCAACAACGACAACGAGATCGGAAGGCTGATCGCCGAGGCCATGGAATCCGTGGGCAAAGAAGGCATCATCAACATCGAAGAAGCCAAATCCATCGACACCGGCCTGGAGAAAGTGGAAGGCATGCAGTTTGACCGCGGCTACCTTTCCCCCTATTTCGTCACCAATCCGGACAAGATGATCGCCGAGCTTGAAGACCCCTTCATCCTCATCCACGACAAGAAGATAAGCGTGCTCAAAGACCTGCTGCCCATCCTGCAGGAAATCTCTCAGCACGGACGCCCCCTGCTCATTATCGCCGAAGACATCGAAGGCGAAGCCCTGGCCACCCTCGTGGTCAATAAATTGCGCGGCGTGCTCAACGTAGTCGCCGTGAAAGCCCCCGGCTTTGGCGACCGCCGCAAAGCCATGCTGGAAGACATTTCCATCCTCACCGGCGCCACCCTCATCTCCGAAGAGATGGGACGCCGCCTGGACAGCGCCACCATGGCTGACCTCGGCCGCGCCAAGAAAGTCCTGGTGGACAAGGAAAACACCACCATCCGCGAAGGCGCCGGCTCCGAAGAAAACGTGGCCGCCCGCATCAAGCAGATCAAGGCCCAGGTGGAGGAAACCACCTCCGATTACGACAGGGAAAAGCTCCAGGAACGCCTGGCGAAGCTTTCCAGCGGCGTTGCCGTGATCCGCATCGGCGCAGCCACCGAGACCGAAATGAAAGAAAAGAAAGCCCGCGTGGATGACGCTTTGCACGCCACCCGCGCCGCGGTTGAAGAAGGCATCGTCCCCGGCGGCGGAGTGACCCTGATCCATGCCGCCAAAGCCCTCAAAAACATGAAAAACCTCTCCCACGAGGAGAAGATGGCGGTGGAAATCATGATGAAAGCTCTGGAAAAACCCGCCTACCAGATCGCCGCCAACGCCGGAGAAGAAGGCGCCGTGGTGGTTGAAAAGCTGAAAACATACAAAGACGGGCACATGGGCTTCAATGCCGCTTCCTGCCAGTATGAAGACCTCTTCAAGGCCGGAATCATCGATCCCGCCAAGGTCGTGCGCTCCGCGGTGCAAAACGCCGCTTCCATCGCCGGCCTGATGCTGACCACCGAATGCATCCTCACCGACATCAAGGAACCCGAAGCTCCCGCTCCAATGCCCAATCCCGGCATGGGCGGAATGTATTAAACGACACTCCAATACCATCCATAACCGACAGGCCTTCTCTCCCCGGGAAGGCTTGTTTTTTTGGGTTGCTTTTTGGGGGTTGAAAAGGTGGAATGGATATGGAACGCGGAAGACAGGATCGACAGGATCAGCAGGATATTTGAAGGTGGAAAGGTGTTTTTGAAAGTGGAAAGGTGGAATGGTGGAAAGGTGCCCCTGAAACAAGTCCCACCAGACTATAAAGCCGTGTCATCACGGCCTGTCGGGGTCCCCGCCAAAGCGCGCAGCGGTTTGGTGGGGTGACTTGAGCCGTGATCCAGTCTTTTAAGGACTGTTTGGAGTCCAAACCTGCTTCGAGACTGGCGTAAGTATGAAACCCATATTGCCAGTTTGAACTCCAAACTACCAATCAGCTTGGACTTCATGCTGGTTAGTCTGATAATATCCACCAGACGCACCCACCGATGGAGTCACCACTACATGCAGTTCCTTAAAAAAGAGCTTGACTTGGATTTAAAAGATGAAAACAATGCGGTTGGTCATGATGATCACTTACATCGCGACAGCTCGATGAACAAGTCCAGACATACACCCGGAATCAAGGGATAAGGAGAAAGTTATGAAGAAAGCCATAGTCTTTCTGATGCTGGCGCTTCTCATTGTTTCAGCAGTTTATGCCGATGCCAGGGCCAAAGTTAATGAACGCCTGGAAAAGGCGCGCAAATTGGATAGATTGGCGGAGAAGTTCAAGGCAGAGACAGGATTTACAGGACGGGTTGACAGAGCCTATCAAAGAAACTGTCTAAGCCATTTCAGGGGCAGTTTTCCAGGTATTAGTTTCCCTGACCTGGCGGATACCCTGGCAACGCGGCAAGCATTTGACTCCATCATGGGGAAGATTATGCCCTACATAGGTTTCGAGGGATTGAATCTTACGAAAGCATGGATAGTTCACGACAAAAACCATACAAGCACGATCTACCAACAACTGGTTCATGGCTATAGTTTTATAGCTGGTGGCCATGTAATAGTCAGTTATTACCGGGATTCAAACGATATAGCCATCGATCCTTCGATTGAATACAAGCCCATTCCCCCAGTCCAGGTCAACTACACATTTGAGCAAGCCGTGGAGACCGCAAGGCAGCATTATATAAACGTTCTGGGCTATCCCGACACACTATCCTTTGTCATTGCGAAAGGGGATACTGAAGAAGACGTCTCATCAATGAGGCAGAGTGAGGTCAGAAACAACGGCATTAAGTATGTTTCCGACAAGGGAGAGTATCGACTCTGCCATATAATTGGGATATCAGTCGCTTATGGGCCAGCAAGACAGCGTGCCGCTTACATCGATGCGCAAACGGGAGAGCTTGTTCAGTTGTCTGATGATAGTGGTTCCCGCCAGCCACAATAAAAGCCCGGTTTGACGCCGGGCTTTTGTCTATTGCTTACTGTCAGTTGATTTCCACCTTTCCGTCGCGGTAGTCGAGCTTCATGCTGGGGCCCGCTTTTCCCGAAAGCACCGCCTTGGCCATGGCGTCTTCCAGTTCCTTCTGGATCAGCCTCTTGAGCGGTCTGGCGCCGAATTGCGGGTCGTATCCGGCGTCGGCAATGTAATCGGCGAGGGCGTCTGTCCACTCCAGTTCAATCCCCTTCTCACGCACCCGGTCTGCCAGTTGTTGCAGTTGGATTTGCACGATCTGGCGGATGTTGTCGCGGCTGAGGCGGTGGAAGATGATGATATCGTCCAGCCGGTTGAGGAACTCCGGGCGGAAATACCGCTTCAGGATGTTCATCAGTTCAGGGCGCAGGGCTTCCAGGTCTTCAGCGTCGTAGATTTCCTGCGAGCCGATGTTTGAGGTCATGATGATCACGCTGTGGCGGAAATCCACGGTGCGCCCCTTGCCGTCCGTGAGCCTGCCGTCGTCCAGAATCTGGAGCAGGATATTGAAGACATCCGGATGAGCTTTCTCTATCTCGTCAAAGAGGATAACGCTGTAAGGACGGCGCCGCACGCCCTCCGTGAGATAGCCACCTTCGTCGTAGCCCACATATCCGGGAGGCGCGCCGATGAGGCGGGAGACGGAGTGTTTTTCCATAAACTCGCTCATATCCAGGCGCAGCATGGCTTTTTCGCTGTCGAAAAGATAGGCTGCCAGGGTCTTGGCGAGTTCGGTCTTTCCCACCCCGGTGGGGCCCAGGAAGATGAATGACCCGATGGGGCGGTTGGTGTCGCTCAAACCGCTGCGGGAACGGCGGATGGCATTGGCGAGGGCGGTGATTCCTTCCTGCTGACCGATGACGCGGCGGCCCAGGATCTCTTCCAGTCCCAGCAGCTTGCTCATCTCGCTCTGCACCAGCTTGGAGACGGGGATGTTAGTCCATTTGGAGACCACCTCGGCGATAAGCTCCTCATCCACCTTTTCCTTGAGCAGGGGATCGGCGGCGTCGCCGGAAGCGGCGCTGAGTTTGCTGTTCAGTTCAGCCAGTTCCGCCTCCTTTTCCTTGATGCTGCCGTAGCGCAGTTTGGCGACGGTCTCGTAGTCGCCCTGGCGTTCGGCTTTTTCCGCCTCGCTTTTGAGGTTGTCCAAGTCCTCACGCAGGGAACGGGCTTTCTCAAAAATCTGCTTTTCGTTTTCCCAACGCAGGCGCAGGGCGTTGCGCTCTTCGTTCAGCTCCGCCATTTCCTGGTTGATCTTTTCCAGCCGCTGAGCGGAGAGGGTGTCCTTCTCCTTGGCGAGGGAAAGGCGTTCGATCTCCAGTTGGCGCAGTTTGCGCTCGGCTTCGTCCAGTTCGCTGGGGAGGGAGTCGATCTCCATGCGCAGCTTGGCGCAGGCTTCGTCGATCAGGTCTATCGCCTTGTCCGGCAAGAACCTGTCCGAGATATAGCGGTCGCTGAGCACCGCTGCCGAAACCAGCGCGTTGTCCGTGATCTGCACTCCGTGGTGCACCTCATATTTTTCCCGGATGCCGCGCAGGATGGAAATGCTGTCCTCCACGCTCGGTTCCTGCACCATCACGGGCTGAAAGCGCCGCTCGAGGGCGGGGTCTTTTTCGATGTATTTGCGGTATTCATCGATGGTAGTGGCTCCGATGCAGTGCAGGGTACCCCTTGCCAGGGCGGGTTTCAGCATATTGGAGGCGTCCATCGATCCCTCCGCCGCGCCGGCCCCCACCACGGTGTGGATTTCATCGATAAAGAGGATGATGCGGCCTTCCGACTTTTCCACCTCGGACAGCACCGCTTTGAGGCGTTCCTCAAACTCGCCGCGGAACTTCGCCCCGGCCACCAGGGCGGCCATGTCCAGTTCCAGTATTTCCTTGTCTTTCAGGTTTTCCGGAACGTCCCGCGCGACCACGCGGCGAGCCAGGCCTTCCACGATGGCGGTCTTGCCCACGCCGGGTTCGCCGATCAGGATGGGGTTGTTTTTGCGGCGGCGGGAAAGGATTTGCACGCTGCGGCGGATTTCCTCGTCCCTGCCGATCACCGGGTCAAGTTTTTCCTGGCGCGCCAGGCGGATCAGATTGCGGGTGTATTTTTCCAGAGACTGGTATTTCGCCTCCGGGTCCTGGTCCGTAACCCGCTGATTGCCGCGCAGTTCCTTGAGCGCGAGCAGCAGCCTGTCCGCGTCCGCTCCGGCTTCGCGCAGCAAGCGGGCTGCTTCCTTTCCCTTGCGCAGGGTGGCCAGAAGTATGTGCTCCAGGCTGATGTATTCGTCCTGCAGCTGCTCCGCCTCGCGCTCGCTCTGGTGCAGGATATCCAAAACCTCTTTGGAGAGATAGATCTGCGCGCCGCTCACCCGGGGCAGTTTTTTAAGCTCATCCTCCACTTTGGAGGATACCGTAGCGGGAACCACCTCCAGCTTTTGCAGCGCGGGCAAGACCAGGGAATCCTGCTGCTGCAGCATCGCCGCCAGCAAGTGCAGGTCTCTGATCTCCTGATGTCCGTATGATTGAGCCAGTGCCTGCATGGCCTGCAGGGTCTCCTGGCTGCGGATCGTAAATCTTTGTGTATTCATGCTAAACGCCTCCTAACAAGTATAATTACTAACAAGATAACCGAAGAAGGCGGGCTGTCAAGAAGAAAATTAGCAATCTGGGTGATTGTCTGCTAATAAGCGGGCTTGGGCTGCCGAAGTCTGTTCGGCAGAGGCAACGGAGTTGCCTGTTTGGAAGAGACCTACGGTCTCTGTGGCAAACGGACTTTGCCACCCCAGAGACTGGATCACGGCTCGCAGCCCATGATGACACGGCTTGTAGTATGGTGTGGTTTTTTAAGGGTCGGGTGGTTGTTTCTAAAAGACTGGATCCCGGGTCAAGCGAAGCTTGCCCGGGATGACACAGTTTTGGGGCCTGGGGGGCTTGTTCTGGGCTACGTCCACCATCAACACGACACCACGTCACCACGACACCACGAGTTCCATTCCACCTTTCCACTTCAAACCGGGGCATAAAAAAAGACCCGGAATTTACATCCCGGGCCTTAGCAGTCTTGTTTGTGACTATTTTATGAGGATTGTTCTCTTCACATAGCTTTCGTTTCCGGCTTTGAGCACCATCAGGTAAACGCCGTTGCCGCAAGTTTTGCCTTGCTGATCGCGGCAATCCCAGGTGGTGGTATATGTGTCCTTGCCCTGGACGCCACTCACCAGGTCGCGCACCAGTTCGCCGCGGAGGTTATACACGCTCAGGCGCACCGGGCTGTTGTTTTTCGCCACGCTGTAGGTGATGCTGGCGTAGGAGCCAAAGGGGTTGGGATAGACCTTGTTGATTCCGGTGACTATTTCGATGGGAGGCACCGAAGAACCGCCGGGATTATTCATTTCGATACTGACCGGACCATAGATGTTGACTGTGCCGTCGAACTCATTGCTGGTGAGCCAGTAGTAATAGGTTCCCTCCTGAATCAGGTCGCGGTCGGAATACATATAGCTCTGCTGTTGCGATGTATTGGTGCCTGGGATCAGCGGGCTGATCAGCTCCGCGCCGGCATAGTCCTGCTCCGTATTGCGGTACACATAGTAGCCAAGCAGTCCGGTTTCAGATTGTGTGACCCAGTTAAGGTTCACAAAGCCGTCCACCGAGAGACTGCAGGTGAAGGAGGAAAGCTCCACAGGTGTGGCAGTTGAAGCAGCCACATAGAGCCAGAAGGGATCATGTTTGCCGTTCAGGGGCTCGTCGTGTTCGTTGCCATTCACGTCTTTCGCGCGGATGACGTATAAGATGGAATCCCCTGCGGCGAAAGCGGTTTCGGGGATGGTGGCTGTGTAGTTGTTTCCGCCCACAGGAATCAGAGGCACATCAATCCAGGCGGAATAGCTGCTGGTCTCTGCCCTCCAGATGCGGTAGGACACATGGGTCACCGGGGTACTCAGATCCAAGTTGTGGGTGTGGTAATATTGATAGACAGATTTACATCCTCATCCTCGGGCACTTCGCCCCAGAGCGGCACGTGCCAGATGTGGATCATTTCAGGATTATAGAGCAAACCCACCCGGTTATGCAGGGCGTCTGTTCTAATCCAGGGATCGTTGGTATTGCCATGATAACCTTGGATGATATATGAAGGCATGGCGTTCTGATAAGCCTCGATGGCAGCCAGGTCTGTCGCGGAAGGCGGATTGGACACCAGTGGCACATAGATGACGTTGTTCATGATCAAGCTGTTTACATAGGGTTCATTGCCATTGGGCGTGTCCACGCGGAAGACCTTATAGCCGTAGGGGCTGCCCGGTTTACCCTCTTGCAAGGCCTCACGCTGATAGCTGGTGGCCTTGTTCTGCCACTGCGCCGCCGCCGCTTCTGTGGCGGCGTATTCAGAGTGGCTGGGTGGAACCCTGCGGATGATCACCCTGTCCACATCCAACAACTTGCACCAAGTGTCCATGCGATTGATGGTAAAAACGTCACCTGTCATAGTGCCTTGAAAGATTTGATAATCCTCCACCCCCAGATATTCCTGCATGATCCCGTTGATCTCGTCTTGGTCGTAATTAAAATTCACAACATGGTCAAGGTTGCCATCGTAGGTCCCGTCGTTATTTAACAACACCAGATTGGTGCTCATGGCGGCGCCGTTGCCATCCGTCATGATGTTGCCTCCGGTGTGCACCAGGGGCATGCAGAATAGCGGATAGTTTTCCTGTTCCGCAACCCTTATGCCTATATGGTCGTCCCAGGGCCTGTCCCTGTTGTAGGTAAAGCGGGTTATGCCCACGGATCTGGCCCGTGAGCGTTCATCCCCGTGGAAGATAAACCACGGTGCGTGATCGCGCGCCCAGTAAGAGTCGGTGGGATAGTTTCTTATAAAGAATTGGGAAGTCGACAGCCCAACTGTGCCAGTCAGGTAGTTAGAACAAGCCGTCACCTGGTCTGGATCGCAATGCACAAAGATGGGCAGTGTATCTGCCAGGGCTGCGATCAATCCGTTCGGCACGCCAAATTTGTTGCCTTGTTGGTTGCCCGCGTTGTAGTAGTCCCAGTTGATGCAGGCGCCCCGGGCCTGTTCCCACTCCGCCACAAAGCGCGGATTGGTGGGCAGCGGCTTGCTGACCAGCGAAATGTTGTCCAGCGCGCCCACATAGTGGGGAGATCCGGCATCGTTGCGCCAGGTGAAGATCAGCCGTTTTTCCTGGCCGACTAAATCGCGCGGGATCGCGACCACCATCCGGGTCCAGCTACGGGCGTTGAAGCCATAGTAATATATTTCGTTGTCAAGCCAGGATGTGACGCCGTCATACCACCAGGCACCGATCTGTTGCACTCCAGCCCCGGAGGGATAACCCGTAGTGGTCGGTGTGTAGGTTGTGGGCGCCAGATAGACCCGGAATCCATCGCCATTTGTGGCATTGGGCCCTCGGTCACCGTTGTCCGCGGAGTTGCTTGGGGAGTCGGGGCTGGGGTTGTTTATCTTATACCAGAAGGTGAGCGTCACCACCGGTTCGGCAGTGCTGCCCAGGGTGACATTCCGGTACAAATGGCTGTAGGTCGCGCTTCCAGATGAATTCCAATAGTATCTGTTGTAATTGTCTCTGTAACCTATATAAGCGCAGTAGCTTCCCGCATAGGGAGTGGCAAAGGTGCCCAATACGTAGTGGTTTTGATTATAAGAACTATTTCCCACTGTGGTCCATCCGTTGGCTGCGAAATTGCTGCCACTCTCAAATCCTCCATCCCCAGTAGGGCTGAGCAAGACCGTATCCGCCCAGATCATGCCCAGGGCCAGCCAGACCAGCAATAACAAAATGCCCTTTTTAATCGATTCCTGCTTATGATAAGCGAACAAATTCATTATTAGCTTCCTTATTTCTTTGTACTTAGACCTCGTGCCCCAACGCCATTAAGCGTTTCGCGTGGGTACGTGGGAAAAACATTTCTCACCTTCAGGCCTGCTTCCTGCCGATGCTTAATCCATCCAATTAGGTCTGTCTGATACCCTCATTTTAAACCTTTGATTATGTCAAGTGTTTTATTCTGGGCGTATGGAGCAGACTTTTTTATGAAACAACCATCCAGCCCCGAAACAAACCAAACCAAGCTATAAAACTTGTCATCCCGGGCAAGCTCGCTTGACCCGGGATCCAGTGTCCAGGGGTGGCAAAATCTGTTTGCCACAGAGACCGCAGGTCTCTTCAAAGCAGGCAACTCCGTTGCCTCTGATAAACAGACTTCGGCAGCCAAAAAAAGCGGAGACCCGGTCTTGAGCCGGGTCTCCGCGGTGCGGGACAGCCTATTTGAGTTTCAGGCTGCGTCCCAGTTTGTTGAGCAGGATTTCCAGCAGAATCACGATCAGCAATTCAAAGAAGGCCTGTTCGTGTTCCTCATCGATCAGCGGGATGTTGATTACCCCGTTCACTTTGGTGGCCAGTTCCTTGGCCAGGGCCTGGATCAGTTCGCTGTTCATTCCGTCCTCCCGCTTACATCGCCTGGATGAGGTCGCCGTAGCTTTTCACCATGGGCAGGTAGCCGCTTTCGATGGCGGCCTTGACCGTGGCGATGGGGGTTCCCAGGGACGCGAGGTCTTCGGCGTTGAGCGTGGTGAGGTCGATGTGGCTGGGGTCGTCCTTGGCCCAGGCGTACATCATCTTCACATACAGCGCGTAGCGGCTGGGGATGAGCCTGGTCTTGGGGACGTTTTCCGAGCCGTTGCGCAGGGCGTAGGTTGCGAGGTCATTCTTCCAGCCCGTGGAAAACTCATCCCAGAGCAGCCTGAGGTTGCCCGCGATGGTTCCCAGCTTCTCGTTGTTGGTGGTCAGGCGGGGATAGACATACTGTCGCCCGATGCAAAGCCTGTGCTTCCGGTAGGAGCCATAGACCATTTCATCGATCGTCCCGCTGTAGGTGCGGATGCCATACTTGAATTTGACCTTCATGATAGAAAGTCCTCCTGTGTTTTATTTGGGTGCCCGCCGGAGTTCCGGATTTTCCTCGCGAGATTTTTCGGGCTCCCATATATATAGGTGCTACGATTTTTGGTCGTCATTTAAGGTGTTATAATTCAATATATTAGTCTTGCTGATTATTGTTCAGGCGTGGTTTTGTTTCGGAGCTGGCATGGTGGCGTTGTAGTATAGTTCTCGCAGACATACGCAGATAAAAGGCGCAGATGAGCGCGGATTGGGCTGCCGAAGTCCGTTCGGCAGTGGCAACGGAGTTGCCTGCTTTGAAGAGACCTGCGGTCTCTGTGGCAAACGGACTTTGCCACCCCATGGCACTTGATCCCGGGTAAAGTGTTTCACGCAGATGAGCGCGGGGGTTATGGGACATGGTTGTTTTGGGGTCTGGTGCTTGTTTTTGTGTTTCAAAAGACTGGATCCCGGGTCAAGCGTAGCTTGCCCGGGATGACACGGCTTTTTAGAGTGGTGTGCTTTGTTTCGGGGCTGGTGCTTATTTCTGGGTTGGATGCTTGTCCTTGTATCCTATTTTAATTCGTGTTAATTTGTGTAATTTGTGGACGATTTTAAAAGACTGGATCCCGGGTCAAGCGTAGCTTGCCCGGGATGACACGCTTTGTGGCTTGGTGGGGCTTGTTACATGGCTGGATGTCTGTCCCAAACGGTGCTATAGCAAGCGCCACCACCTTGTACTGGCGGTCGCTGAACCGCCTTCGGGAGAACCTTTTCACCATTCCAACTTCAAATATCTGCGCTTTTTATCTGCGTTAATCTGCGTGAACCACCTTTCCACGCTAAGATCGCAACCTTCCTCATAACCCCCATACCGCCATCATTCGCATCCACAAGCGGTTACACCATCATCCCTGGGTCATCCTTATAAATTATAAGGTTGACCTAAGGAAGATATTGGTTAATCCGCCAGTTGCGAAGGAGGGCGAACAGTGGAAGTGGTCGCTGAACCGCCTGTCCCTTCCTTCCATCCATCTAAAATTCTATACTGCAGGTCTTTCTCTATTCCTTGTATAAATAAGCTTAAATAAGTATTGACATTATCTATGCTAATATATTTGCTGTTCCACAGCCTGAATTTAGCAACCCAACACTCAGGCAACAGACTAAGTTACAAGAACCTGGAGGAACTATGTATCAGCATCTTACCGCTGAGCCAGTGCTCAGCCCGAATCCTGAAGCAGCCGTCATACCGGCGCCGGAGCCCTTCCCCGGCCTGGATGCCTTTCTGAGCCGCCACAAGCGTCTGGAAGGCGCCCGTGCGTTGCGAATCCTCTTGAACCATCCCCATCAGGAAATTCCCGCCAGCCACCTGGATGAAATGCTGCGCCAGGGTCGCGGCGAATTGCTGCCTGCCAGCGGAGAGGGCTTCGCCCTGGTGGAAACGCCTATCCCTTACAGCGACCGCCGCGCCATCCGGGAAGTGAAAGCCCGTCTTGACTATTTATTGAAGCTAACAACTCCCGCCGATCCCGCCCGCCGCAGGGAAATCTCCGCTCTGCGCGGCTACCTGCGTGACTGCCAGGGTCCCGGCGGCAGGCTGCGCAGTTTTGAAAACTCCTCCCGCAAGCCCTACAAACGCATCTGGGCGGCACTCAACTGCCTTCTGCGCCACTGCCGGAAGGAAGACCCCCGCCTCTGCCTCCTCCTGCGCAAACATCTGCATAGCGGACGCAATTTCTGCTTTTCGCCGCCCCGTTCCGTAAAACCATTATGAGCACCACTTAAACCGCCGCGGCAAATGAGGATGGCCAAGAAAAGCGTTGACTTTCCCCGCGCCGCGCTCAGACTGGCACACATCAAAATCCAGAGGAGCCTATGCCCCATTACCTGCTGAGCCTGGCCAATGAAGAGCTGATCGCCAACTATCTGTTGCTCAAGACGATCCCAGATGTGGACCACTATCTGTTCGTGCAACCCAGGGGCTGGGATCCCGCCCCGGTGGACCGCGTCTGCTCGCTCTGCGGGATCGCCGCGCCGCTGCGTCTGGAGGTGGAGGAGTTTTGCCTCGCCGATATTGAGCGGGTACTGGAAAGCTGGCTGTCCGAACGCGAAGCGGATGCCAGCTACACGGTCAACCTCACCGGAGGCAGCCGCCTGATGGCCCTGGCGGTGGCGGACATTTTCCGGCGCGCCAATTCCCGCGTGCTTTACCTGCCGCCCCGGGTCAACCACATCCAACAGCTCCATCCGCGGCGCGTGGACAGCTACCTGAAGGTCACCCACCGCTGCAGCCTGGATGAATATCTGGCGGTCTTTGGCGTAAGCACCATGCCGTCCAGGTCCAAGCCGCACACGATCAAGCATATGGAAGCGATGTTCCGGGTCTTTACGGACAATTCCACCACCCGCTTCATGCGCCAGGTCAACCGCCTGGGAGCCCGTGAGATAGAGAGAGACCCCGCGCAAATCCGGCTTGCCGGATTCTTTGCCCGCGAGCTGGACATTTCGCCGGGCGAGGTGCTGCTTCCGGAATGGCTGAGTTTCATCAAGGGCGCCTGGTTTGAAGAGTATCTGGCCTGGGCTGTGGACCGCGAACTGGGAGAGGGCACCGCCCGGCATGGGCTGCAGGTGGAACAACAGGGCGTGAGCAACGAGATCGACTGCGCCTTCACCCATGCCAACCGCTTGTATGTGATGGAGTTGAAGGCTTCCGCCCCTCTGGCTTCGATCAGCGAATTCCTCTATAAACTCGATTCCGTAGCCCGTGATTTTGCCCTCCATCCCCGCTGCTTTTTGTGCATCGCCGATCCTGACGTGGAACGCGGCCTGGGCAAAGCCACCCATTTCCGCTCCCGGGCCCGCAAAATGGATATCCGCATCCTCTGCAACAAGGAACTCAGCCCCGGCCGCATCAGCAAAACAATGCGCCAGATACTGGATTCAGACTGAAACCGGTGTTTAATAAATCGTCCACGAATTTACACGAATTTTCACGAATAAAAGAGCTTGGAAAGGCGGACGGCAAACTAAGAACCTTGTGATGTCGTGGTGTCGTGGTGGGGTGGTTGAGCCGTGATCCAGTCTTTTTGAAACACCCCCCTCAACATCCCTCACGAAAAACTGCTTGACAGGTAATTGCTTGTCCATATACTATCAGCAAAGTATATTTTGGTGGGCGTCGCGTAGCTTTTCAGCATCCGGCGCCGACACTCTCAACACCAAAAAAGGAGTAGTCATGCCAAGTATCGTAAAACGCATGGGCGCGGAATTCTTCGGAACTTTCTGGCTCGTAATGGGCGGCTGCGGTTCCGCCATCCTGGCCGGCCAATGGATCGGCAGAACGGGTGTCTCGCTCGCTTTCGGACTCACCGTGCTCACCATGGCCTATGCCGTCGGGCACATCTCCGGAGCGCACCTCAATCCCGCGGTCTCGCTGGGGCTTTGGGCTGGTAAACGCTTTCCTGCCCGCGACCTGATCCCCTACATCGTTGCCCAGGTGCTGGGCGGATTGGTGGCAGGCGGGGTCATCTACCTCATCGCCACCGGCAAAGCCGGCTTCAACCCCATCGGCAATTTTGCCGCCAATGGCGTGGGCAGCGCCTCGCCAGAAAAATACCGCGTTCTGCCCGGACTGATCTGCGAAGTTGTGATGACGGGCATGTTCCTGCTGGTGATCATGGGCGCGACAGACAAGAAGGCCCCGGCCGGATTCGCCCCCATCGCCATCGGACTGGCCCTCACCCTCATCCACCTGGTCAGCATCCCGGTCACCAACACCTCCGTCAACCCGGCACGCAGCACCGCCGTCGCTTTCTTCGCTGGCGGCGCCTTCGTCAGACAGCTCTGGATGTTTTGGGTCTTCCCCATCATCGGCGGTATCGGCGGCGGCCTGATCTACCGGCTGCTCTCACCCGAAGAATTGTAGTAATACACTGAATCACAGGATTAATTTGCAGAGTCTCCGCAGGAGCCTCTGATGGTATTGCCTTCCCTGGCGCCTTGAAAGGAGATAATTGGGAACAAAAAGGCTATAGGATAGTCAGATAATCCTGGACTATCTCAGATAAAACTCTTCAGGTCATTATACCGTTTTTCGTTATATGAGCCATCTTCTTTCATGCATGGATTGTAATACGATCTGATCAGCCTTTTATTGCCTTTAATAGCACTAAGAATCTTTTCTTTGTTAGAGTGAAGAGATAGCTCCGAAAACAGATTCCAATTTTCTAACAGCTTTGCATAATCATCGTCTTTAACATCATCTTTAGGATTTCTGATTTTCTCGAATATATCGATAAACTCAACGGTGGATATACGATTTATCAATTCAAGGAGTTGCTGCATCGTATTCTTTTCACCTGAAAGCAGATCCCATAATCCGGAGGCTATCAATACTTCATCGTCATGAAAGTATTTGTCGCCTTCAACGATGTTTGTCCAAAACTTCTTTTTGTCGAAGCTGCATTCATCTTCACCCTCAACCACGGTTGGGTCAAAAGGAAATCCGATGTAATATGAGACTTTCTTGTCTGGATAGAGTCTCCGTAAAACAGCTTTTGCTTCGAGGATTTTTTGTTTCTCCTCTTTAAGCACTCCAGAATTTGGTTTGACCGTCTTCAGTTCAATCGCAACAATACTGTCATCATCTTGAATAAATACATCAGCCGAGAAGTTTGTAGCCTCTATATCATCAGCAGGTTCCGCACAGGATTCAATCAATTCATCCTCTTCTATCATGTTTGGTACTACATCATTGTCAGAGTTCTTTAAGTTCGTTATGATATCCGAAATTGCACTTTTCTGTTTGCGCGATATTTTTTCGTTTGTAAAAGCTCTTTTTGCTCCTCCCGATAGAATATGAGCTACTTTTTCAAAAAACTGTTGACCAAGAGTGGTGTTCAATCCGTGCAACCAACTACTGAGGCTGATAAGTATCTGTGGATTAATGTTATCTTTGCCCAGTTTGTTGGAAAATGCTTTTAAAAAAGCTTCATGGAACGGTGCATTTCTATTCGTACTAACATCGTCTGGGAATGTACCAAACCTACCCACAAGAGTCCTGATTATCTCGATTGATATCTTCTCTTTCACATTATCTTGTAATGGCATAGCTTACCTCTCCTTCAGATGGAAAATTGTTTCGGAATAAGCGCCTTTATCTTTCTCTGTCCTGTTGAGAACTGGACGTTTATACTGGTTAACTATTATCATTCCTGATTTTTCGGCAATTGTCGGATACAGGTTGTACTTGTCGTTGGCAACAAGGAAAACATTGTAGTCTTTAGCAAGGTACTTTTTGGAATTGAGGAGGACGTCACTGACACCCTGGACGTAACTGTTTTTTGCATCTCTGCCTTGTCCTCGATATAAGGGTCCAATTTCCAACTCGTCGTTGCGTTCAAAACCAAAGAGATCGTAGGCATAAGCATGTTGCTCATGATAATCTATCAAACCAACGTATGGTGGAGATGAGAAAATGCCGTCAATACCCCTGGAATTTAGCAGAGCATAAAGTTCTGGGTTTACAGTCTGCATTCTTGACAATAAATCAATGTTCCTGCTATCTCCTGTAACACAGACTTGGTATGTGTTTGTCCTAAGAGCGTCAAATTGCCGAAGCCTTTTGATTGTATCTTTTGTGTAGGTGTTCCACCATTTCAGAATTGAGAATATCGGCTTGCAAATCTTACCATGTTTTGTGCAGTAATAGGTTGTTATCACGGGCTCAAGCAAAGTGGCAAGATCGGAGTGCGTGGTTGCCCGGCAGCTTCTGATAGTTCTGCTCAAAATAACTGCGATAATCTTTTTGGTGTTTTGATTGCTGATCTTTTTAATCTCTTGGAAAACAACGTCAATCTCCTTTAGCACAGGCTGGATGAACCATTTTTCCAAAAAGTTTTTGGGATCATTCTTTAGCAGTTCTATGTCATATCTTTCGAGCAGCTTGTTATATGTAAGCAGAAACTCTTGGGCTTTCTCAACAGAGTAAGATTTCTCGTCAATCAATCTATTACGTACCCTGAACTTGTATTCCGGGACAGGAAAGAATTGGTTGTTGAACTTATAAAGCTCTTCCAAGAGCTCGTTTTCAAATTCCAGGGTATGAGAGTTAGTCAAATATGATTCAAGAACTTTGGTTATTCTCTTGACCTCATTTTGCACGTCGTTTAAATTATATTTATTAATTTTACATGTGGATATCAACGAGTTAAAAGCAGATACATCCACCCCTATTGCATGTATGCCCAGTTCGTTCGCTTGCACAAGAGTTGTCCCACTTCCGCAAAAAGGATCCAATACAAGGTCGCCGGGTTTGAAAAAAACCTCATGCTTGAAGTTGTCAGTGTGAGAATCAAGGAAATACTCAACTAATTGAGGTATAAACTTTCCTTTATAGGGATGAAGCCTGTGGACGTGCTTTGTGGTTTCAGCTTCTTTGTAGTTATCAAATGACAAAGCCCAGTTGAGATCGTCTCCCAATTGGTTGCGCCACGATATCTCCCGACTGCCATTGTAAGACTTGTAATAGTCCTCAAGTTCTTGTTTGGAAACCAATGTGCTGCCATTTTCAGAGTATTTCTTTATGCGGCCATATTGGATAAGATAGCTAATGTTAGACATTGAAACATGCTTTCCTAAGTGCTCACTGGCCCAAAGACTTGCGTCTTTCACATTGATTAGTTTGGATGCTTGATCCACGGGTCCTCCTTCGGATTCAATATACTAAGCATCATAGCGAACTTGGTCTTTCAATCATTAAATAAACTCGTTTGCTGTCAAGTCCAAATTTATTGATTCTGCTACAATATACCTAACTATCATGCTTATTATCAAGATGATATCTATTCCTTACAAGTTAAAAACGCTTATAGATACGATTTTAAACCCACACGGAAGCAAATCATGGGAAAAGACGCTCTGACCTCTGCTGGACAGGATGTCAAAATGAGGATTGTAAGTTCATAACGTTGGTTTGGGAGTGAACTTATCTGTTACCTACGCCGCTTTAGACCACGAAACAGCTTGACAGGGCAGGCCATTCCGCGTATTGTGCTATCATGCCCTGTCCGGTCTAAGGACAAGGGCTTTTCCATTATGAGGAAAGGGGATTAACATGCTTTACTATCTGCTAAAGGTACTCATTTCGGCGGGATTGATCGTGCTGGTGAGCGAAATCTCCAAGCGCAGCAGCCTGGCGGGGGCGATCCTTGCCTCCGTGCCCCTGGTTTCCTTCCTGGCCATCCTGTGGATGTATCTGGAGACCAGGGACGTGAAACAGATCGCTGCGCTGTCCACGGACATATTCTGGCTGGTGTTGCCGTCCCTGCTGTTCTTTGTGCTCTTTCCCCTGCTGCTGAGGCGCAACGTTAATTTCTACCTTGCTTTCGGGCTATCCGCCGCGCTCATGGTGGGATGCTACATCTTCACCACCTGGCTGCTCAAGCTGAGATGAATCCGCCAAGCTACGGCGGCAGATGGAGTTGACTGAAGCCTTAAAAGGCTGGATCCCGGCTCAAGCCCCTACCCGGCGGATTCGCCCTCGCAAAAAGGGCTTGACATGAACCAACGAGATTTATTCATTGGGGAACGACACTTGGAATGATACAGATTATGAGTAATGAAGAAATTCAAATGCTCTCAAACAAATGGAGATACAACTGGGTTGGATTCCACGCCAGCTCTTGGGGCTCCAGTATCTGTTGGACAAACTACTTTTACTATAATCAACAAGCGAAGCATGGTTAAGGAGGTAAAATGCGCAAAACGCTTCTGAACATCATTCTGTTGCTTTTAATAGCCTTTATCGCTTTTTCCTGCGACAAGGACAACGGCAACAAACCACCCAATAATCCCGACATTGCCATGGCCCTCACCAACTATTGGGAAGACCAGGCAGACATGACCGCCGCCCTCGAGACCAGGGCAGGCACCATGGACTTGATCGTGGAAAAGATCGAAAACCTGGGCAACAGGCGCGGACGCAACGAAATTGCTGAGATCAACGCCCTTGTGGAAAACTATGTGAACCAAAGCAACGCCGCCGGGGAAACTTTCGAGCAAATGATCCTGCTGGAAAACAACATCGTCCCCTATGGCGACGTGGGCAACAAAGGACTGTTTACCAGTGTCTGCAAAGGGATTTACAACAAGGCCAAGGACACCGTGGTCTCCGGCGGGCGCATGGTGCGTAGCGGCTGGAGGGTGCTGAGTGGCAGCCACAGCCTGCGCCAGGTGCTCCGCGACCCGGAATCGGGCATCCCCGTCGTTTCGCATTTTGCGGAAAAGGTCGCCCGCCACAACTCCGAACGCGACGCCTGCATCCGCCAATCCATCATGGAAAACAACGACCAGGAAGGCTATATCCCTCTTGACCGGCTGCAGGGGAACACGCCCCAGGAAAAGGTGAACTACTATCTGAACCTGGATGAGGAAGACCCCTTAAAGATGAGCATCAGGCGCGACGTAATGTGGTGGGATGAGGAGCAACGCATCCGCACCGCCGAGACCGCCAGGGATCTGGGCGAGACCGGCGTGAGGATTGTGGCCGATGCCTATGGCGGAAACGTGGGCGAAATAACCAACGAAATACTGTACCAACACCTCAGCCCCGACCAGGATCCCAATGACAAAGGCACCGTCAAACTGACCGTGGTGAAAGAATCCACCGGACAACCTCCCATCGAGGAAGAAAAGACTATCATCATCAACAAGTCCAACGCTCCGGCAAACGATTCGCGCATCACAGTGATTGAAAACGCTCCGCAAGAGATGGATCTTGACCTTCCCTCCGGCGTGTATGACTTCATCGTGATCGCCGAAGGCCACATCCGCACCTTCATGAAAGGGGTGAGCGTCGCGCGCGACGAGCTGCAAACCCAGGTTGCCAGGCTGCTTGACCTGATGGATAACGCCATTATCGTGGAAAGCATCACAGCCACTCCCGAGGTGGTAAACCAGGGCGGAACGGCGCAGGTGACCCTGGTCTGTGCCAGCACCATCGGCCAAAACCTCAGCTTTGAATGGAGCGTGACCGGCGGCGCCTACGCCAATTTCAGACCCAATAGAAATAACCTCACTTTCAGACCCACCGAAGAGGGAATCTACACCGTGTCCGTGACCGTGACGGATGGGCTAAACAACTCCCGCACCGCCACCACGGAAATATCCTGCCTGCACTCCAGGCTGGTCTTCCAAGGCTACAGCATCTACCAGGAAGAGTTCAATGACGATTTGTTCAACCCCGGCGAAATAGCCGCTTTGGAACTGGAATTCAAGAACGAAGGCACCGAGGACCTCGAGGGAATCGTGCGTATCCAGGGCCTGGAAGGAACAGGCGTGGGATTCTATGCCACCAACGCAAGCGTGGGAGCGGGTGAATCCGTGTTCTGGCTGGCCAATGTGCAGGTTCCCACCCCATACACCTCTTCCACCGCCAAGCTGAAGGTGCTTTTCGATACCGAGGACGAGAACAATAATCCCGTCACCATCAGCAACATTGTGGAGATTCCGGTCGATTTCTATGTGGAGATAAATCCCATCACCTCGCCGGTTACCGATCGCGTGCTCACCATCAGAGGCAAAGTGGCCAACCCCAGCCTCACCAGCGCGGTGATGATCCTGGACGGCGATCCGGAACAGGCTTTCCAACTCAACCTCAACAACGGCAGCTTCTCCCAGAAGATAGCGATCACCGGCTCCAGCGAACCGGTGAACCACTCGGTGATAGTGAATGCCACTTCCGGGCCGGTCACTGCCAGCGCGAGCGCAGAGTTCACCTCACATGTGCCGCCCACGGCCCTGCGTATCACGCTCACCTGGGATACCGCCGACACCGACGTTGACCTCTGGTGCACCGATCCCAACGGAGAAAAGTGTTACTACGCCAACAGAACCACCGCCAGCGGGCTGCATCTGGACTTTGACGATACCAACGGCTACGGTCCGGAGAATATCACCACCACAACTATAATCCCCGGTGACTATCTGGTTCAGGTGCATTATTATAGCGATCATGACTATTACAACGCCATCGCCACATCGCCGGTGGTGGTGATCCGCATGAACGAGGGAGCCGCCAACGAGACCAGCAACAGCTACTATGGCCATCTGAGCGACTCCGGCGACCTGTGGACGGTCACGACCCTGCATTTCGACGGCAAAAGCTGGAGATATAAGGACAGCGACACCCATAGCGTGAAAGCTTCCAACACCCTGCCTGCCAAACACTAATAAATAAGCACAGACTACAGGGGAGCGGTTTTACCTGCTCCCCTCTTTTAGTTTTCCTCTTTGCTTGTGTCAGCCAGGGGATGATGTAAAGACCCCAAACAAGCATCCAGCCAATAAACAACCGGAATCAATTCCCTGGCAACCACATAAATTTACCGACACATTCCGCAATATCCGCCATACCGCCCTCCTTCGCTGCCACAAGCGGTTATGCCATCATCCTTAGGTCATCCTTATAAATTATAAGGTTGACCCCAGGAAGACCCACACCGGAGAGGGGTTCTCAAATGAGAACCATCCCCTCCCATAATATATAGGTGCTACGATCAGGCCGTGGAAAGGTGTTTTTGAGGTGGAAAGGTGGAAAGGTGAAATGGTGAAAAGGTTCCCCCGAAACAAGTTCACCAGGCTATATACTGTGTCATCCCGGGCTGCGACCCGGGATCCAGTCTTTTAGAAAAACCACACAAGACCCCGAAACAAGCCCCAACAGGCTCTATCTGTGTCATCCCGGGCAAGCTTGCTTGACCCGGGATCCAGTCTTTTAGTAACAAGCACCAAAGGAATGTTTGGAGTCCAAGCCGGCTTTGGGATTGAGGAAATCAAAGCAATCTATCTTGCCGGCTTGAACTCCAAACCCACGCCAGCCTTCCCTTTGCGGCGCTAAAAGCAAGCGCCGGCACAACACAGGCTGCCTACATGTCAAATTCCGTGGTTACGGTCACGGAGATGGATTTGGAGCGGGTATTGGTGTTGTAAAAGCCATAGTCGGACACATCGGTGGAATAGGGTTCCGTGATCTGGAACACCCCGGCGCGGGCGGATTTGATCTTGCCCAGGCGGGCTTTGGCGGAGGAGGTAATCTCCTTCGCGCGGGCGAGGGCGTCGGCCGTGGCTTCTCCCAGGAGCTGTTTCTTGAGCTCCGGCAGCTTGGAATAGAGGTATGCCAGGGACGACTGTTGCAGCACCAGGCCGCGTTTGGCGAAGAATTCCGGGTTCAGCGCCAGTCCCTCCACCTTCTTAATATCCGAGCTGAGGATATAGATGGTCTGATTCACCGAATATCCGGTTATTTGCCCGTAATCCGCGAAGAGAGGGTTACTGGTGGGCGGCTGGATGTTGATGTCCTTTTCCGTAATTCCGGCAGCGAGGAGCAGGTCTTTGAAGGAGTTCATGTCCGCGGTCATGGAGGTGTAAGCCCCCATCAGGCCGTTGACATCGGTGTTTTTCTGCACGGTGAGGGTCCACTTCACCAGGTCGCTTTCAAAGTTTTTGCTGGCGTAGCCGACCACGCGCAGCTTGTTGTCCACCTTGCGGCTGAGGAGAAAGTAGTTGCCAAACACCGTCATGCCGATGATGAAGGCAAGCCCGGCGACCAGCCAGGGACGCAGCTTTTTTTCCTCGCCAAAGATTTCCCAGACTACCAGGCCGATAATGGCGATGATTATTGCAAACGGGATGAGGTTCATTTCTATCCTTCCTTTGGATTGATATGTCAGCTAAAATGCGCGGCGAAGCGACCGCCGGCGGTTATTTCCACTCCCCGGCGGAGTCCGTCGAAGGAGAAGCGCAGTTCCAGGTCATGTTCGGGGATGAGGTTTCCGGCGCGCTGGGGCCATTCGATGAGGGTGACGCCCGTCTCGATGAGTTCATGGATGCCCAGGTCCAGCAGTTCCCCGGGGTGTTGCAACCGGTAGAGATCGATATGGTAGAGGGGAAAGTCGCGGCAGGCGTATTCTTTGAGCAGCATGAAGGAGGGGCTGTCCAGTTCCTCTTCCGCGCCCAAAAACCTGCCCAGGGCCTGGGCAAAGAAGGTCTTCCCCGCTCCCAGGTCGCCCAGCAGGCAGATCAGGTCTCCCGGCCTCAGCAGCGGCGCCAGCCGTTCCGCCAGGTCGATCGTATCCTGCTCGCTTTGCAGTTCATAATACCGCGTGGTCGCCACTTTCACCTCGTTGCCGGGCAAGGGCTCGCGCCCCGCCCCAAGATAAAAAGTCCCAAAAGCTGGCAGAGAGTTCAATCCAGAAATCCCCGGCATCTCTTGGGACCCTGTCTTTCATTACAGTCCTGACGACAATCTATGCCGGATGCCCCAATCCGTCAACCACTATTTCAGGCGTTTGCTGCGGCAGGTGGCAACGGGCAGGATCATCTCCTCCATGGAGATGCCGCCGTGCTGGAAGGTGCCGCTGTATTGGCGCTGGTATTGATGGTAGGAATTGGGATAGACGAAATAGTAGTCGTCCTTGGCGAAGATATAGTTATCCACGATGCTCTTGACGGGCAGGCCATACTCCGAGGGCTTTTTGGCAAAGACGGCGTGCCGTTCGTTGGCGCCGAGGTTTTTGCCCTCTTTATAGCGCACCGTGATGCTGGTGTCGCGGTCGCCCACGACTTGCGTGGCGCGGTTGACCTTGATGGAGCCGTGGTCGGTGCTGATCACCACGATGGCGTTCTGTTTGGCGATCAGCTTGAGCGCGTCATAAAGGGCGGAGTGCAGGAACCAGTGCTTGGTGAAGGCGCGCAGGCCTTCTTCGTGGGGAATGGTTTCCTGCAGGATCTGGTCGCGCGAGCGGTGGTGAGCCAGCAGATCGAGGAAGTTATAGACCAGCACGATCAGCTTTTCCTTGTTCCAGGTATCGATCTTGCGCAGCACAAAGTTGCCTTCCTCGATATTGAAGATTTTCACATATTTGGAGGCGGGTTCCAGGTTGTAGCCCAGTTCCGCAATATGCTCGTCCAGCAGTTGGTGTTCGTTGCGGTTGCGGGAGTTGTCCAGGTCGTTCGAGGAGACCCAGTAGTTCGGGAAGCGCTTGGCGATATCCTGGGGCAGCAGCCCGCTGAAGATGGAGTTGCGGCTGTAGGGGGTGGCGGTGGGCAGGATCGAGTAGTAAAGCTCCAGTTCCTCATCGAACAGCTCCTTGATATAGGGCTGGATGGACAGATACTGGTCCAGGCGCATGCAGTCGATGATGATGAAATAGACCGGCACCCGCTCTTCAAAGTGGGGCGCGACGTATTGCGAGATCATGTCGAAGGACAGGTTGGGGCGGTCATCGCTGCGCAGCCAGTCGCGGTAGTTGCGTTCCACATAGTTGGTGAACTCGGTGTTGCAGTTGCGTTTTTCCAGAAAGTGTGTCTGGCGCAGGTTGTCATCGTTCACCTCATCGATTTGCAGCTCCCAATATGCCATTTCGCGGTAGATGTCGGCCCATTCCTCCCAGCCGGGGTTGTCAAAGAGCCGCTGGTTGAGGCTTGCCACATAGCGCGTGTATTGCTCGCCGATCTGGTTGGCGCGGATTTCGTCCGCCTGGAATATCTTCTTGATGGCCATGATGATCTGGCTGGGGTTGATGGGCTTGATCAGGTAGTCGGAGATTTGGGAGGCGATGGCCTTGTCCATCAGGCCTTCCTCTTCGCTTTTGGTCACCATCACGATGGGGAGGGAGGCGTTGAAGCGTTTGATCTCCTGCAGGGTTGCCAGGCCGTCCAGCCCGGGCATCATCTCGTCCAGGATCACCAGGTCATATTTGTTTTCCAGCACCTTTTCGATGGCGTCGGTGCCGTTGTTGCAGGTATCCACACGGTAGTTGCGCTCTTCCAGGAAGAGCACGAAGGGTTTGAGCAGATCGATCTCGTCGTCCACCCACAGTATTTTCATTTGCTTGGCGTGTTTCAATTGTTATCCTCCTTGGCTGTTTCGCTTTCAAAGCGGCGCTGCCGTTCGCGGACAACCTGTTTCACGGCTTCCGGATCGGCATCCTGAAAATAGAGCGCCAGCTTGAAGTTTAGCTCCGTGCGAGAGCAGTTGAGGATGGCAGTCATCCTTTCCAGATACTGGTCGGTGAATACTTTCTTCAGATCAAGGTTCTCTTCCTTTTCCTTTTTGCGGATCTCCTTTATGTGTTCGCGCAGGTCTTTGGTGGGCATCTCGCCCGCCAATTCCACCCATTCGTCACGCACCTGCCAGTCTGCCTTGGCGACCAGCGGGCGGATCATCTGCAGGCGGTCGAAGCCGATGTCCTTGATGGTGCCTTCGTCCACGTCCATCTCCTCGATGAAGGTGTCGAAAACCTGCACCAGCTTGCTGGCCAGCGAGCTGCTGAGCTGATACTCCTCCTCCACAAAGTCACGGAACGCCTCATAGCCCTTCATGCGGTAGAGTTTGCTGCGTTTGATCTCGGACAGCAACTGCCCCAGGCTGATGAAGTTATCCTCCAGATTTTGCTTGAGGTTGGCGACGGCCCTGAATTTCTCGTCCGGGTTCATGTTTTCGGTGCGCGCGTAATTGCTTTGCATAAAAATGTTTCCTTATTCTTGTTCTGTGATGGGATAGTAGGTGTGTTCCGCCGCGGGGAAGGCTCCGGAGCGCACTTCGGCGCAATAGCCGTTCAGGGCGGAGGTGATCGTCTGATCCAGACTGGCGTATTGTTTCACAAACTTGGGCATCAGGGTGCTGTGTCCCAGCAGGTCGTGATAGACCAGCACCTGGCCGTCCACATAGCGTCCCGCGCCGATGCCGATGGTGGGAATCTTCACCGCGGCGGTGATTTCCCGCGCCAGTTCCTCGGGGATGCCTTCCAGCACCAGCATGAAGATGCCTGCCTTTTCCAGGGCCACGGCCTGGCGCAATAGCTGCTCGTGAGCCTCCGGGGTCTTGCCCTGCACGCGGAAGCCGCCGAAGCGGTAAACGCTCTGCGGGGTCAGCCCGATGTGTCCGCAGACCGGAATCTCGCAATCCACGATCTGGCGGATCGCTTCCTGGCGGGAGGCAGTGCCGCCTTCCAGCTTCACCGCGTCCGCTTTTCCGGCGGTTATCAGTGCCGCGGCGTTGGCCTTGGCCTCGTCCAAAGAGAGATGGTAGCTCAGATAGGGCATATCCGCGATCACAAAACTCTGCGGGGCTCCCCGGCGCACGGCCGCGCTGTGGGTGATCATGTCCCCCATCGTCACCTGCAGGGTGTTTTCATAGCCCAGCACCACCATCCCCAGGCTGTCGCCCACCAGGATGATGTCCATCTCACTGGCGGCCACGCAGCGCGCCATCGAGGCGTCATAGGCCGTCACCATGCAAATCTTGGTTCCCTCCGCCTTCATCTTGCGGAAGGCGTGTAAATTCTGTTGATTGCTATTCTTCATCGCTAAATCCCGCGTCACCTTCCCGTTCGCCGTCCTCTTGCACGGACTGTTCCCGGTCGTCTTCGATGTTGTCGCCGCCGTAAACGCCCTGGTTGAGCACCATGTCGTAGATCACGCCGCCGTGGGCGTACCAGCCCAAAAACCTGCCCTGCAGCGCTCCGGCGCGGTAATTCGCGCTCATCAGCGGCGCGCCGTCCGGATACCACAGATAGGTGGGGCCGTCCTGCAGGCCCTTGTGAAGGGTGAAAACCTGTTGCAGGCGTCCGCTCTCAAAACGCTTGAAAGCCACGCCCGTGAAGGGTGTTTCCCCGCGCAGCCATCTTCCCTCGACCTCGGTCAGTTCATCGAAGGAAACGGCGTTTTTGGGCGTTTCGTAGCTCTTGAGCAGCCTGTACTCATCCTGACTCGCCTGTGCGGACAGACTCAGCGCCGGCAGGCACAAGGCAGCCAGCATCAATCCCCGCCCAACGCGGCGGATGAGCGGAGCTGGAGACAGTGACGGTTTATGTTTCATATTCTATTCCGGACCGCGTTCTGCGATCCGATTTCCTTTGTATTAAATAAGATAAGCCTTATTTCGCCGCTGGCAATCCCCTTTCCGGCTCCCCTTTGCAAGCTGGCACCGACCTGGGGTCTTCCCTTAGTCAACCTTAACTTCCAGAGGGTTGACCTAAGGATGATGGTCCCAAACCCTGTAACGTCAAATGAGGGCGGCATTTACTCAATCCCCGGGGGCGGAGCCCAGCAAGGTGAAGCTGCCGGTCTTGCCCGCTTTGTGTTTAAGTATTTTGGGTGCAAGGGATTCCGCTATTCCTTCCCGGGAACTGTGCTCGGCGATGGCGACGCCACCCGGAGCCAGCAGCCCACGCTCGAAGATGAGTTCCAGGCAGGGGTTGACCAGGTTTTTATCGTAGGGCGGATCCAGGAAGATGATGTCCCAGGCGGGTTCCGCTTTTTTCAAAAAAGTTTCGGCGCGTTTGCGCCAGACATGGCAGCCGTCCTGCACTCCCACCAAGTTTATGTTCTTGAGCAGCACGGAGATGGCCGCCGAGGAAAACTCCACGAAATCCACCCAGGAGGCTCCGCGGGACAGGGCTTCCAGCCCGTAGGAGCCGGTTCCGGCAAAGAGATCCAGCACCCTCGCGCCCTCGAAGTGGTTGTGGACGTTGAAGATCAGGGCGCGGTTGTAAGCTGTGGTGGGGCGGGTGGTAAGCCCCTCCACGGCGAATAGTTTGCGTCCCTTGAATTTGCCGGTGATGATGCGCAAGGGCTGCCTCAGTTGCGGGCTTTGCGTGGCCTGCCGGGGGGAAACTTGAGGGGGATGGTGAGCTGCACCGGGCTGGCCTCGAAGCTTGGACAGGAGACGATGAGCACGGTGTCCGCCTGCTTGCATTTCTTGCAGCAGCGTTGGCAAAGCTTGTTGAACTTTTTGGGGGTCTTGCGGGACATCGGCGGGGTTACTTGCGCGTTTGCAGCTCCAGGAAGATGGAGAGGAAATCCGTGAACCTCAGCTCGCTGAGGGGGGTGTCCTTGCTGTAACGCGAGAGCAGGGCAAGCAGAAAATCCGCCAGGCTCAGCTCTTCCGGGGTTTTGGCGGGATCGGGTTTGTGTTCCCGGGACTGCTCCTCGATCTCGCGCAACACGCTCAGCATGGCGTCGCCGTCGCTGGGTTCGGGGAGGGCTTCCTCTTCTTCGTCGTCATCGATCACGATTTCCTGGACGAAGCTGCCCTCGGCGAGCTTGGCGCGGGCCTGGGCGAGGTTCTCAAAGCCATTGTGGCTCAATATCTTTAGATAGGCGAGCTCCTCGGGAGTGAAGAGTTGCTCGATGCGGGGATCATAGCGGTTTGCCGGATCGTTCAGGATGCGGATGTGCAGGTCTTCAATGCGTTCGCGCACCGCGGGTGAGTCGTCCGTCTGGCTGATCAGCTCATAGGCTGCCAGAGCGTCAAAAAACTGGTTTTGCTCCTCAAAGAGCTTGGCCAGGGTGAGGGTTGGTGCCCATGTCCTTCCGTTTGTCTTCATCATAACTCCCTAATGCATTGCATCGGACGTCAGTTTCTGGATGCACTCTTTTGTGTCAATCAAAACCTTTAAGCCAGGGCAGGCGGGGATATTCGCGGGATTTTTCCCACCCGGAAGGGGATTATTTAAACGATCGGGCTTGCCTCGCGCGAAAAATGGTTTATATTGTCCTGCAAGGTATATTCCGACAAGGAGATGAGTCTATGAAAAAGCTTGCTTCCCTTTGTGCCCTGCTCTGCGCGCTGTCCTTTCTGGGCGCGGCTGACGGGGAGTTCTACGCCGCCAATCAATCCGTTTTCGTCATTCCCACAGCCTACATGATGCCCAAAGGCTCATCCTCGTTTACCGATTACGAATTGGTGATTTTGCAGTTTTCCTTCGCGCCCAGCAACAGGCTGCATCTGAGCGCGGGCATGGGTTTCCCCTATAATGTGGAAATGGCAAAGACTATCACCGCGGGTGCGAAGTTCAACTACTTCCAGGCCCCAAGCATGGAAAGCGCGGCCTGGGGAACTTTCACGCCCATAGAGGAGGTCTATACCCTGGGCAACGTGGTGAGCTTTGGCAACAACAGTGGCAACGGAGGCGGCAGCCTTCATCTGGCGGGTATGCTGTATGGCGATATGGATAAACCAGACTACCTTTGGGCTGTACTGGGCACGGGCGGGATAGTGCGTATCTCAAACCGCGTCAACGGTATGGTGGACATGATCTTTCCGCCCCTGAGAGTCAAGGACCGTTCCGACGATACAGATTCGGAATACGACGATGAAAGTGACAATTACGGGGTGTTTATCGCCGGTGTCCGTATCAAAGGGAAAATGTTAAGTGTGGACTTGGGTGGTATGCGCTTTGTGGGCGATGGGGATCATGGCGATATCCTGCTGATGCCCTTTGTGAAGGCAAGTATCATGTTTTAACAGGGCGGAGCGGAGCCTTCCCGCCGCTCCGTCTGCAAGTTCAGGTAGCAGGGCTTCAGACGCTCAGGCGGTGGCGGATTTTGGCAAGGGTTTTGGGCCCGATGCCCGAAACCTTCAGCAGGTCGTCCACGGATTGAAAGGCGCCGTTCTGTTTGCGCCAGGCGATGATGGCGGCGGCTTTCACCTCGCCGATGCCAGGCAGGGTGCAGAGTTCTTCCAGTCCGGCGCTGTTGAGGTTGACTATGTTGGTGAGTTCCCCTTTGGGAATGGCTTTGGCAGCCGGAGCACGCTTGGTCTTGCCCGGCGTGAGGTTGGCGGCCACCGCTCCTGAACCGGTGGAGTTCAGGTCAATAAGGTTTTGCGCGGTAATCCGGTTCACCAGGGCGCTGTCCCCAAAGCTAACCAGGGAGGGCAGCAGGCGGGCAAAGGTCTTGGGGCCGATGCCCCTCACGTCCAGCAGTTGGGTCACGCTGGTGAAGGGATGGGCGGCGCGGTGGTCGAGGATGTCCTGAGCCTTTTTCCCGCCGATGCCATCGAGGAGCATCAGGTCTTCCTTGCTGGCGGTGCGGATGTCGATCAGCAGGGTTTTGGCGAGGGCGGCGGAATCCGCCGGAACCAGTTTTGATACCGGGCTTTCCTCCGCTGCCCGGGCCTCTCCGCTTGCCAGGTTGAGGCTCAAGCCCAGAACCGCGAGGACAGCAATGAGCAGCAGGGCAAGCTGTTCCCGGCGCGCCAGGAAGGGGTGGTGGCGCTTGATCACCTCAATCCCTCAGCGGCGGAGATCCTCCAGCCAAAAGTCCAGCAGCTCCGGCAGGTCGGGGCGGTAGCCGCTTTGCTCGTAAGCGATGTTGCCCTGTTTGTCGATCACGCAGATATAGGGGATTCCGGTGAAGCCGTAGGCCTTGGGCAGTTCGCTGTTGCCAAGCAGCAGGGTCATGGAATAGCCGGAGTCGTGTATGTATTCCAACACCTGGGGCAGATCGGAGGGGCTTTGCCAGGTGTTGATGGAGAAGACGGCGAGGTCAGGCGCGGCGTTTTCCTTGAGCCAGGCATCCAGCAGGGGCATGGTCTTGAGGCAGGGCTTGCACCAGGTAGCCCAAAAATCCAGCACCACAACCTTGCCGCGCTGGTTTTCCAGGCGCACCAGGGTGCTGTCCGCCTGGGGCAGTTCCCAAAGCGGGGCAGGCCTGCTGATCTTCGACTTCAGGGCCATCTGGCGGCGCTTTTCCCGGTCTTGTTCCCAGTTGCGGAGGGCGTTGTCCATCACCTCCTGATAGCGGGGCTGGCTTTTCAAAACTTCATACTTGGGATCCTTTTCCACTTCCTTCGCGTCCAGCACGTCCTTGGCCATGGCCCCCTCCAGCAGGTTGAGGGCGGTATCCCGCTGTCCCAAGCCCAGATACATATCCACGCGCAGGGGCAGGGTGTCGTCATCCTCTTTGAGCTGGGGCCACCTGTCCAGATAGGCGTGCATGCGTCCCCACTCTTCGGTGAGCGACAGCGCGTAGAGGTAGTTCTGCTGGTAAATGTAGAGGCTGTCCGCGCTCTTTACCTTGCCTTCGGAGATGGCGAGGGAAAGCAACTGGGGATAGAGGGCCTCGAAGGCGCGGCTGCGCTTGGTCTTGGTGATGAAATCCAGCACGATCTGGAAGTTCATTTCGATAGCCTGGGGGTCACGCAGACGGAGCAGCGCCCCTTCCGCCTCGTTGTAATCCTCTTTGGCGTTGTGGAGGTGATAGAGGGCAAGCAGGAGGTAGGAATCATCGCCAAAGCTCTTCAGGCCTTTTTTCAGCAGCTTCAAATCCTTGTCCAGATTGTCCCGTATGTCCTGTTGCAGATCCGCGGGAGCGTCCTTGTCCAGCCAGGCCTGTGAATAGGTGGAGCTGAAGAGGCGGTATCCCCAATAGAAATCGGGAAAGCGGCTGGTGAGCTGGCGTCCCCCGCGCAGTTGCTGCAACTGGCTTTCGGAACCGCGCAGCCACAGGTAATAATAGACGGGGGAATCCGGCTGGCGGTCGTGCAGGTCGGCAAAGTGCTGCTGGCTGGCGCCTTTATCCGCCCGCATCCAATAGTTTTGCAGGACGCGCAGGTCTTCCAGTTCGGTCATTTTCTGCGCGTATTCGTTGATCACCACCAGGCCCTCTTCCGCGCTCTGGGTGGCGCGCACCCGCTGTTCAAACTCCTCTGAAAGCGGCGATGCGGCCAAGGTGCCGAGGCAGGCCAGCAGCAGGAGGGGCAGCAGTTTCTTTACAATCCGTGTCATTTGATTAGCAGCATCTTCCGGGCGGGGGAAGCATCTCCTTGCAGGCGGTAGAAATATACTCCGCTGGCCAGCCCCGCGGGAGCCTGCCAGAGGACTTCGTTGACGCCGGGACGCAGGTTTCCGGTGAGCACCTGATCCACCTTTTGCCCGCGTGAGTTGTAGATTTCCACCACCGCCTGTCCGGTTGCTTTCGGCGCCTGCACAGTAAAGACCGTGGAAGCGCGGAAGGGATTGGGATGGTTGCCGGTCACGCGCAGGGCGGAAGGCGCCTGCAGCTCGTCTGATACGCCCACATAATCCGTGGTGCGCACCACGAAGGGGATGCGGAAGGTGCCCAACTGCTGCGAGTTGATCTCAAAATGGAACTTCACCCGTCCGGTGCTGCCCACCCACAGGTTGAGGTGGAAGGCTTTGGCTTCTCCCGCTCCGAGCACCAGGGGCAGAGCCATGCCGCCGGGATAGCAGCCGCCTTCCTCGTCGCAATAGTTAAAATACCAATCCAGCGGATCGGCAGCCACATCTTCTTCATCCACCACTATTTGCATGGTCATGTTGCCCGACTCTCCGGTGTTGAAGATCCAGAGCGTGGGCGAGTTGAAGGTGTCGTTGGGAGGAGCCACCAGCGCCGCGGGATCCCAATCCATGGCGGCACGCAGGCGGTGCGAGGGATTGGGCAGGGAGGAAACGTTTTGCAGGATGGCCGATTGAGCCGTGGTGCGCACCGAGGCTGCCATCCACAGGTTGGACTGGTTCCAGGCGGGATCGAGGCTGAAGCTGTGGTTGAAACTGCTCTGCTGACCTGTCGGAGGCAGGGTGATGGACTGCGTTTCCGCCAGGCGCGCCACATTGTCCTTTCCTTGCACGCCGTTTTCCAGCAGATACCAGACCAGGGTGTAGTTCCCAGGCGCCAGGTCGGGATCGAGGCTGGTGACGGTGACCACCGCGCTGCCCGTGGAGGAATTGAAGGAAACCAGCTCCATCCTGAGCGGCGAAGACTTGTAGAGGGACTGGGAAACCGCGTTCCAATAGTAACCTGCCGGGACGTTGCCGATTATCACCGGGTTGCCGTTGATGCCGACGGTGGGGTAAGCCGTCACGCCCTGGGTGCTGATCCAGTTTTCAACGCTGGGCGTGGTCAGATTGCCTGAAGCGTGGTAGAAGTGGCAGGAGACGAACTCCTCCGGGTTGGTCTGGTTCCAGATCGCGTTCAGGTTTTGGAAGGCAAAATCGCTGTAGGGGTCGTTGGAGGCGCCAAAACCCTCCGCCAGCGCGGTAAGCGGATAGTATTGCGGATTTGCCGCCAGGGGCAGCAAAGCCAGCGCCAAAAGCATCAAAAGAGCGTTTCTCATGGGAACTCCTCAGTTAAAATCTTGTATTCAGATCCACCCTCAGACCGGAAAAGGGTGCCATATAGCGGCAAACGCCGTTGCGGCAGACCTTTCCTCCGGCCTCGCGGCCCACGAACACCACCAGGTCGGTGCCGCCGAGGATGGGATATTTGGCTTCCAGGTTGGGCCAGTAGGTGCCGTCCCCGATGGAAGAGAAATCCTCCCACCAGGCTTGGGCTCCCAGCGCCAGCGAAAGCTTGCCCAAAGCCACATCCAGTTGCAGCTTTGGCTCATAGTGGCTGCTCTCGTAAAGCTGGTCGTAGCTGACGCCGTTCTGTTCGCTTTGCATCACGGATTCCTTGGCGACGGCCTTGAATTCGCCCGTCAGGGTGGGCTGGTAGCCCCAGGCGGGGAAACTGAGCACAAAGCCGGGATAGTATTCTTTCTGCCAGCGGTTTTTGTTGCCGTCCAGCAGTTCCGTGTCGCTTTCATCCAGTTTTTCCAGATAGCTGAAGGAGAGGGTGCCGTTCAGATTTCCCCTCATCCAGTCCAATCCGGCGTAGAAGTCGTTCATCCGCAGCTTCTTTGAGCTGTCCCAGGCCTCGGCATAGTCCAGATTTAGGGTGAGGTCGCGGGGCAGGCTGAAGATAGTCCAGACTTGGAATCCCTGCTCATCGGAGCCGGAGGCCTGTCCATCGGAGAGCGTTTCGCTGTGGTGGTTGGCGAGGGGCAGATCCTGGAAATTGTTGTAATAGTTGAAATTGTCGTAATACTTGTAAGCCGCGCCGAATTGCAGCAGGCTCAGGGAGAGGGAGGCATCGGCATAGACCGCGTTGCCGTTGTCCGGGTTGTCCACCTTGTCGCGGCTGGCGTATTCCACTCCGGCTTCCAGGGGGCCTTTGCGAAGCTTGGCGCGTCCGCCCAATACGTTGTCCTGCAGATACTTTGTTCCCACATAGCTCTGCGCGGAAAAGGCGGTTGCGCCCAGGGTGAGGGGTTGCAGCACGGGATATTCGGCATCCATTCCGTAAGCCAGGTCCAGTTTGTCCCCTCCGCAGCCACCGGAGTAACCGGAATACAGCGCCTTGAGGCGGAGGCCGCGGTCATAGCCGAACTTGAAGCCGGTAACGCGGTAATCCTCGTCCAGTTCCACGTTCTCATAGCTGCGGAAGACCATCCCGCTGCCAAAGGTCTCCTCCATCTTTCCGGCGTGGATGAGCCAGGCGTCGCGGGCATAGCTGGCATAGAGGTCTTCCCAGTCCCAGCCCAGGGCGTCGGGACGCAGCTCGTCCAGAAGCTGGTTCTGGTCGGTGCTGTATCTGGGCAGCCCGGCGTTGAACTTGAGCCCGAAGGTGAAGTAATTGTATGCCAGGCTGAAGGAAAAGCTGTCCTCAAAATAGGTGTTGAGGGAGTCCTCCGCGGCGCGCCAGATGAAGCGCGCCTCGTTGAGGCCGTTGACAATGGGCGATTTCTGGGCTGCCAGTCCGGCGCACAGCGCCACTAAAAGCAGGGCAAATACTAATCTTCGCATCCGCAAGCCTCTTTGGAAGTGCGTCCGGGGCAATCAGGCGGGCAGTCGCAATCCTTTTCCTCGCCTGCCTTTTCCTCCTCCAGGCCCATGACCTGGCGAACCTGCGCCTCATATTCCTTTTCCGCGCCCGCTTCAAATCCCAGGTGCGACCACACGATCTCGCCCTCTTTGTCCACGATGAAGGTGTGGGGAGGATTGACCACGTTCAGCTTTTTGGCCAGGGTTTTGTCGGGATCGAAGAGGGTGACGAACTTGTAACCCTTGCTCTTCAAAAAAGCGCGCGCCTTGGCCTGCGCCTTGGGGGCGTCCAGGGAGACCAGCACCACGGTAAGGCTGTCATATTTGCGCGCCAGGGCATCCAGATGGGGCATCGCCAGCTTGCAGGGCTGGCAGTAATCCGCCCAAAAATCCACGATCAGGGGGCCTTTGCCCACGAGATCTGAGAGAGCCACGTTCTTGCCGGTCTCGTCCGGCAGCCTGAATTCCGGCAGCGGATCGGCAAAAGCCGCACCCGCCAACAGCGCGAGGATGATTACGCAAAGCCACAGTTTCATTGTATTGCTCCTATATTCTTAATATAATGTAAGTTGTTGGTTTGGACAAGTTTCACTGCCTTTTTTCCCCTCATATCGCCCTCATTTGACACCAGAATTCCTGGCGTGATCATCCTTAGGTCATCCTTATAAATTATAAGGTTGACCCCAGGTTGACCCCAGGCAGAGCCAGGGTTGGAAATGGGGGCGGTATCCCGGGGACGGCAGTGGATTGCAAGAGATTTGGTCACTTGATGTTGTCTCCGAAAAGGTTGGTCTTGATGCCGCCGTGGATGGTGGCATGGCCATCGAAGGTGGAGGGCATGGTCTGGGCGAAGATCACCAGGGCGCAATCTTCGGCGATTTCCGTCGCGGAACGCAGTAGGAAAGAGACTGGCTGCCCGAGGCTGGCGGCGGTGAGAGGGATTCTGGCCTTGCCGCGCACCACGTTGTGGCGGGTCTGTCCCTGGGCGGTGACTTCCTCCTCGATGAGGACTACGTTCAGCACCATGCCGGCGGTGTTTAGATCCGGCTGATTGCAGTTCAGCACGATGTTTCCGCTGATGTCGCGGCCGTTGACCGCGAAGCTGGGCTGCCCATAGGAGATGCCGCTTTCCTGGGCGGCAAAGCCCTGGGTGGCGGTCACATAGGAATTCAGGACTGCTTCCTGGTTGCCCTGCAGGAGGGTCTGCCCCTGCAGCACCGAAAGCGGGACGGAAGCGTTGGGCAGTCCGGCGGTGTAATAGTTGTAAGTGGTGTTAGGTTCTGCCTGCAGCGGCGGGCTGGTGTGGTATTCCATGAAGGTGAAGCGTCCGGGATAGAGGGCTGCCAGGCTGCGCAGCTTGGCTTCCACGGGCGGGCAGTTGGGGCAGCCCAGGAAGGTGAAGTATTCCACGATCACGTGCTGTTTGGAGACTTGCCCCGTGGATGAGAGGCCGTTGCCCAGAAACTTCCAGCCGTCGCTGAGGCGGATTAGTTCGTCATCCACAAAGGTGGTGTCCACCAGCACCTCGCCCCAGTCCGGACGCCTGGCCTTGAGGCGCCAATCCGCCACGGCGCTCGATGCAGACACTTGGCGCACGCGGCTGAAGCTGACCTCGAAAACCGGCTCGGCTTCCAGCAGGTAGATGCCGCCCAGCCAGGTTCTGAGTTCCGCTTGGGTGCTGCCGGAGTGCAGGTAATAGGGAGAAAAGAAGTTCAGCACCGGATCGAGGTTGTCGGCGGTTGCCGATTGCAAAGATTCTCCCAGGGGGGTGAAAAGCTCGGCGGAGAAGTCGGCGGGCTGGAAGGGTTGCACCAGCTCGCGTTCAAAACGGTCACAGCCCAACAGCAGCAAAGCCGTGATGGACAGCAGGATAAGGATTATTTTTAGTCTCATTTACCCTCCCTGGCTGGCACGCGGGACAGGGCGTCCAGCAGGTCTTTTTTACTGAAAAGCTCCGGCATCTTGACCGGCTCCTGGCCGGGGATGTAGAGCACGTTGAAGGGAACGCCGATGCTGCCGCCCTTTTGGATCCAGTCCTTGAGCACCGGGTCGCCGTTGGTGAAATCGCCCTTGAGGGTTACCACGCCGAGCTTTTTGAACTCCGCGGCGATATCTTCCTGATGCAGGACTTTTTTCTCGTTGGTCTTGCAGTTGGTGCACCAGGCGGCGCCGATGTCCAGAAACACGGTCTTGTCTTCCGCCTGGAGCCTGTCAAAGAGTTCGGGGGTAAAGACATACCAGCCCTCGTGGTCGGCAGGCTGCATCCCGTCCACCAGGGCGGCGGCGCTCTGCGGCGGGACGTGCTTTTCCTTCCAGGGCAGGTAGTTCCAGGCGGCAAACACGATCACCGCCAGGGTCAGCAGGGTGAAGATATATTGCACGGCCTTGCTGTTTTCCATGCGCACAAAACGACCGTAGAGCCAGGCCGCGAAGCCAAGGAAGACCACGAAGTGGGCGGTGTCCAGCAGGTAGGCTCCGCTCTTGGTTAGGCCCCAGATGTTGCTGAAGTATTTCCAGGTCAGCAGCAGTAATAGAAAGCCCATCACTTCCTTGAAGATGTTCATCCATTCGCCGGGTTTGGGAATCAGCTTGAGCGCTTTGGGGAAGAGGCTGATCAGGATGAAGGGCAGGGCAAAGCCAAGGCCGATGAGCAAAAAGAAGATCATCAGCAGCGGAGAGGACAGGCGCACGGCCACTTCCAGCGCCGGGCCCATGAAGGGGCCCATGCAACTGAAGCCCATCAGGAAAGCAAAGATGCCGCCAAAGAATGAGCCCGCGTAGCCCTTTTTGGAGGAGGTCTTGGCGGCGGCGTTCATCCCCGGCAGGGTCATCTGCCAGACTCCCAGCAGGGAAAGCCCGAAGAGGAAGAGGATGCTGAGCATGATGATGTTGTAGGTGAGGCTCTGGCTCAAAAACCCGTAGGTGAGGTTCACGCCGGAAAGGCGGGCAATGATGAACACGGCGGCGATGGAGCCGAAGGAGATCAGCACGCCAAGGGTGTAAACCAGGGTGTGCAGCAGCACTTTGGTGACGTCCTTCTGCGCCTGGTTGACCATGCTCATGGCGCGGATGGGGAGGATCGGCAGCACGCAGGGGGTGAAGTTCAGCACTATCCCGCCCAGTATCGCCATCAGCATGTAAAAGAGGATGCTGCCGGCGCTGGTCTTGCTTTCCGCGGCGTTCTCAGGCTCGGCGGCAGGCTCCGTCTGCGCGGCGGGTTCCTCCTCCCCGGGCTGTTCTTCCGGGCTGGCCTCGTCCACAGTGGCGGCGGGGCTGCCGGGGTCACCGGGCAGAATCTGCAGGCTGAGCTGGCGGCTTTCCTCGGAAGGCATTCCGCAGAAGCCGGTGGTCTTGTGGCAGAGGTTGTAGCCAAAGGTCGCATTGACAGCCACTTTGCCCGGCTTGGCATTGGCCTTCACGGTGAAGGGCAGGCTGAGGGTCACGCTTTTGTAGTAAACCCAGAAGCCATCGGAGGATACCTTGGTCGGCTTGGGGTAGCTCAGCTTGCCAAAACTGAGTGCGGGGCTGTCTCCGCTGAGGAAGAAATAGGGCGATTCTCCCTCGGAGGGGTCGTAGGATTGCTTCATGGAGTCCGGGAAGGAGACCGTGGCGCGCAACACTCCCTTGTCTCCCGGCTTGAGCTCGGAGGGGCTCACCGAAAAGCGCAGGGTCTGCCCGGCTGCGGTCGCAAAAACCAGGAGCAGCAAGGCGCAAAGCAAAGTATGTTTGACAGTTGAACTCATCTAAACCTCGTCAACTTTAATTTTTATCCAGAAATTATACATGCATGTTACATTCCACTTTGGGAAAGATTTTTGCTCAAGCTCTTGCGCCGCAACTGCCGCAGATCGTGGGATTGAGAGATCAGCAGTCCCAGCACGGTGAGCGTAACTCCCGCCGCGCCCCGGAGGCTGAGGCGTTCGCCCAGGATGAAAAAGGCCAGGAACACGGTGAAGACCGGGATGAGGTTGGTAAAGACGTTGGAGCGGATCAGGCCAAGCTCGCGGATAACTCCGGTGTAGAGCAAGAAGGCGCCCACGCTGGCGAAGACGCTCATGGCGGCGATGGTGAGCAGGCCGACTGCGGAATGGCGCACGGTGAGGAAATGCCCCAGGTCGTAGTAGAGGAAAAGGGGCAGCATGTAGAGCATGCCAAAGAAGTTTTGCCAGGTCACGATGGTGAGGGAGCGGTATTTGAGGGTCATGCGCCGCACCGTGATGCCGTAGAACATCCCGGAAAAGACCGCCACCATGAGCAGCAGCACGCCTTTGAGGGTTCCGTGGAGGTCGGGCTCGGCAAAACTGAGCAGCGCCACGCCGGAAAAAGAGACCAGCAGCCCCACGATCAGCAGGGGGTAAATCCTTTCCTTGAGGAATATCCAGGCGCCCAGCGCACTCACCAGCGGGATGGTGGAGATGATCAGCGAGCCCAGGGTCGGGGACACATATTGCATCCCGTTGGCTTCGCCGATGAAATACATGAAAGGCTCGCAGAAAGCCACCAGCATCAGATAGCGGAGGTCTTTGCCTGATACTTTTTCACTCTGGCGAAAAAGGCGTGTGACCACAAACAGCAGCGCGGAGGCCAGCAGCAGGCGCAAAAAGACGATCTCGTAAGGACGGTAGGTGACCAACGCCACCTTGATCCAGACGAAGGTGACCGCCCAAAAGAGCATGGCCAGCACCGCCCGCAGGTAAATCGTCCACTGTTTCATGGCTTCAGGCGTCTCCAGGCCTTATTCTTTTTCAATGGCTCCCACCGGGCAGCCTCTGAACTTGCCGTAGCCTTCAATGCAGATGCCGCACTCCGTGCAGAGTTCGGGATCTATCTGCGCCTTGCGGTTGACCACCGTGATGGCGCCGGTCGGGCAGCGGGAAACGCAAAGCTTGCAGCCGATGCACTTTCCGCCGTTCACGCGGTAGTCAGACACGCCACCTGTTTCCAGCGAAGCTTCGTCCAGGTTTCTGAGCAGCCAGGGGTTGGAATCGTCCGCGCCGCGCCACAGCCTGCCCACCAAAAAGAGCTCATTGTCGCGCCAGCCTTCCACCGCGACAGTGTCACCTTCAGCCAGATGCAGTCCCAGGCTGTCCAGCAGGCTGCGCGGGGCAAGCAGCAGGCGCAGGCTGTCACCGGAATCATCCAGCAGCCAGGTCTGGCTGCCGCGCAGTTCGATCACGCCGCGGTAGCTGGAAAGTTCCGTATCGGGGGCGAATTCAGCCCAGGCCAGGCAGGCCAGCAGAGCCAGCAGGGTCATAGTAATCAGTTTTTTCAAAGCAGTTCTTCCTTCTTTTGTTCTTGCAGATGCTCCACGACCTTCTTAACGTCCTCGCTGCGCTCTTTGGAACAGACCAGGATGGCGTCCGCGGTCTCCACCACGCAAAGCCCCTCCACGCCGATGAGAGCCACGTATTTACCGCTGTAGATGTAGTTGTCCCGCGAGGACAGGGCCAGGCCTCCTGCGGGAAAGTGGTTCTGTTCGCCATCCGCCGGGGAGATGTCCGCCAGCGCTTTCCAGGAACCAACGTCGTTCCAGCCAATGCTCACGGGGATCACGGCGCGGTTGGAGGCGGGCTCCATGATGCCGATATCCACCGGCACGCGGGGCATTTGGGCATAGGCGTCATTCACCTTTTGCTGGTCAGCGCCGCCCTTGAGCAGGGCAAGGGTCTGGCCAGCCACTTCCAGCGCGCGGGGCAGGTGGCTCCGGAAGGCGGCTTCGATCGAGGCCAGAGTCCAGCAGAACATGCCGCTGTTCCAATAGAAGTTGCCCTGGCGCAGGAACTCCGTGGCGGTGGCAAGGTCGGGCTTTTCCTTGAAGCGGGAGACCTTCCTCACGCCCGGCTCAAGCTCTTCCCCCGCTTCGATGTAGCCATAGCCGGTGGCGGGATACTCCGGCACGATGCCGAAGGTGACCAGAGCCCCTTGCCGCGCCACCTTTTCCGCCAGGTTTACGCTGCGGAGAAAGGCGGGGACGTCCAGGATCACGTGATCCGCGGGCAGCACCAGCATGGCTTCCTTTTGTGGATAGATGGTTGCCAGATGCGCGGCGCTAAGGGCGATGCAGGGGGCGGTGTTCATGCCAAAGGGCTCGATGATGATATTTTCCGGGGGCAGTTGGGGCAGGTGTTCGCGCACCAGTTGCGCCTGGCTTCCGGCGGTCACCACGTAGATCTTGTGGGCGGGGATTTGGGCTTCCAGGCGGTCAAAGGTGAGTTGCAGCATGGACTTGTCGCCAGTCACGCGGAGAAATTGTTTGGGTTGGCTGGCGCGGCTGGCGGGCCAGAAGCGGGTGCCGGAACCTCCGGCCATAATCAGGGCAATCACAGACATCTCCTTTTCATTGTTCGATCACCTGCACGTCTTTGGGATAGCTGAAGTTCCACACCGAGGCGGGAATCGGGGCATTGGTCTTGATGCCGCTGAACTTGTAGGTGACCTGGTTACCGCTTTTGTCGGTGTAGCTCAGCGAGGTGACCAGTCCGCTCTTTTTGTCCAGGGTGGCGGACAGGCTGCTGATCAGCTTGTCGTTTTTGGGTTTGAGGCTAACGCTGGCCTGGCGAGCGGTTTCGCTGGTGACGGAGACCCGCGATTTCTGCCAGTAGAGGTCAAGTATCTCCACCGGGTTCATCTTGCCAAACTCCGGCTGCATGGGCGCGCGGAGCAGGGTCTTGGAGGCCGCGTCGTAAAGCTCCACCTGGCCATCCCGAATCTGCAGGCGCTGCACCGAGGGACTGGAAAAGCTCATCAGCATGCGCCCGGGGGTAAAATAGATCATCCCGCTGTAGCTGATGGTGCGCTTCAACTGGGTATAGTGGTTGCTCTGGCTCACAGCCGCCTGATAGGTCTTGAGCGAGCCATAGGCGGCGCGCATCTTCTGATAGAGCTGGGCCTGGCTCACAGCCGCCTGCAGGCTGCCAAGCAGCAACAGGCAGGCCAGCAGGGCGGTCATCCTCTTTGCGGTCATTGTTTATTCCTTTGCGTTCATTGACTGAAAGACGCGGACAATGCGGCATCTCTCGTTAAAAATCATACTCTCCAACGGGGAAAATCCTGCCCGCGGTCAATCTTCGCGGATCAAGCCCAGGCGGATAAGTTCATCCCGGGTGGCCAGCACATCTCGGGATTTGCTGCCCAGATGGGGGCCGATGATGCGTGCCCGCTCCAGCAGGTCAATCAGGCGTCCGGCGCGGGCGTAGCCGATCTTGAAATGCCTCTGCAGCATGGAAACTGAGGCTGTGTTGGCGCTCACCACCACGCGGGCGGCTTCAGGGAACAGCTCGTCGTCATAGTCAAGGACACCCAGTTCGCCCTCTTGTTCCATCGTAACATTGAATTCCTGGCGGGGTTTGGGCTGCATGCTCATGAATTCGCAGACCCGGGCAATTTCGTGGTCGGACACATAGGCGCCGTGGATGCGTTCCGCGATGGCTTTGCCCGGGGGCATGAAGAGCATGTCTCCGCTGCCCAGCAGGCGTTCCGCGCCGATGGTGTCCAGGATCACGCGGGAATCCACCCGGGAGGACACCTGGAAAGCGATGCGCGCGGAGAAGTTGGCCTTGATGATTCCGGTGATGACCTTGATAGAGGGGCGCTGGGTGGCCAGAATGATGTGGATGCCCACAGCGCGTGCCATCTGTGCGAGGCGGGTGATGGGCAGTTCGATATCCTTGCCGCTGGTCATGATGAGGTCGGCAAACTCATCCACGATGATCACGATAAAGGGCAGCTTTTCCAGGTCCTTATCCAGCGCGGCGCGTTCGTTGTAGCCGTTTATGTCGCGCACCCTGGCTTCCTGCAGCAGCTCGTAGCGGCGTTCCATCTCCTTCACCGCCCAATACATGTTTTCCAGGGCGCTTTCGGGTTCTGTGACCACGGAGCCGATGAGGTGTGGCAGGTCGTTGTAGCCTGCCAGTTCCACCCGTTTGGGGTCGATGAGGATGAGGCGCAGGTCATCCGGCGTGGCGCGCAGGATCAGGCTCATGATGATGGTGTTGATGCACACGCTTTTGCCGCTGCCGGTGGCTCCCGCGATCAGCAGATGGGGCATCTTGGCGAGGTCGGTGACCACGGGGCGTCCGGCGATGTCCTTGCCCAGTCCGAAGACCAGCTTGTTCTTGCTGTTGCGGATTTCCTCGCAGAGCAGGAGGTCGCGCAGATAGATCATGTCCCGGGTGAGGTTGGGAATCTCGATGCCGATCAGGCCGCGGCCGGGGATGGGCGCCTGCACGCGGATGCTTTTGGCCTTGATGGCCAGGGCGAGGTCGTCCGCCAGGGAGGTAAAGCGGCTCACCTTAACCCCTTTGGCTGGTTCCAGCTCATACTGGGTGATAATGGGGCCGATATTGACGTTGCGCACCTCGGCTTCGATGCCGAACTCCGCCAGTTTGCTCTGGAGGATCTGGCTGGTTTCCAGGATTTGGCTCTCGATCTCTTTGCGGTCGCGCTCTGAAAGCTTGACGGGGCTTTCCAAAAAGTCTTCGATGGATGGCATCACATATTCCCGCTCCTCGCCGTCTTCCGAAACAGGCTGGGGACGCGGCGCGGGCTTGGCTTCCGGGGTGGGTTCCCGCTTTTGGGGAGCGGGTACGGGCTGCGGCTCCTCTTCCGGCTGGCTGTGGTTTTGGATCACCGGCTGAGGGGCAGGCGGGGCATCGGGGTTGATGTTGGGACGGGGCTGCTGCGCACTGTCCTGCCGCGCTTCCCGGCGGCGGGCAAAATCCTCCCGCAAAAAGGCAAGCCACTGCTTGATGCGCCGGAACTCAAAGAACAGCACCAGGCTGAGGACGATGCCTCCCACCAGGATGATGGAGGAGCCGGGGCCGCGGAAGACGGCATATAGCACCTTGCGCACAAAGAGGGGAATAACGCTGTGCTGATACTCGGCCAAAGGATTGCAAAACAGGATTTGCAGCAAAAAGGCGGTGATGAGCAGCAAATAGCTCTTTTGCCGCCCGTGATGGGCTTCGGGCTCCAAAAAATATTGCAGCGAGACCACCATCAGCAGCAACGAACCCAGGAGCGACAGCCAGTAGCCGAAAAGATAAAGCAAGATATAGCTGATCACCGCGCCGAACACACCGATCAGGTTGGCGGTCTGCAGGTAGGGCTGGAAAAACCAGCTCAGCATGTGGCCGCTGTAGCTGAGCTGCTGGTAGTCCCGCAGGATTGATTCCTTGCCATAGATGAGGGAAAGGAAGACAAGCAGGCTGAGCAGGGTGAGCGCTCCGGCGATCAGGCGCTTGTGCCAGGCCTTGAAAGACTGTCGTCTGGAACGTGTTTTGCTGTTTCCGCGGCTTGCCATTGCTATTCCTCAGACGTTGAAGCGGATGGAGATGATGTCGCCGTCCTGCACCAGGTATTCCTTGCCTTCCAGCCTGAACAGCCCCTTTTCGCGCAGGGCTTTTTCGGAGCCGTGGGCGATGAGGTCGTCATATTTGAAGCATTCTGCGCGGATGAAGCCCCGGGCGAGGTCGGAGTGGATCTTTCCGGCGGCGGTGACGGCGTTGTCCCCGCGGGTGATAGTCCAGGCGCGCACTTCGTCTTCCCCCACGGTGAAAAAGCTGAGGTAACCCAACATCTTGTAACAGAGGTGGGTGAGGCGGTCGCGGATGCTTTCGCCGATGCCCATGTCTTCCATGAAGGCGGCTGCTTCCTCCTCATCCAGCTTGCTGAGTTCTTCCTCAAAGCGTCCGGCGATCACTTCCACGGCGTGGCCGCGGGCTGCGATTTGGGCTTTCAGGTCATCATGGGCGGTATATTCGTCTTCGGACACATTGAGCAGCACCAGCAGCGGATTCTGGCTGAAAAAGCGGAAGCCGCGCAGGACTTTTTCCTCTTCGGGATACAGTTTCAGGCCGCGCAGGGGGAGGTTGTCCTGCAGGTGTTCACAGGAGGCGCGCAGCACCTTTTCCTCAAACTGGATGGCGGGGGTCTTCACCCCGCGCTTGTAGCCCAGTTCGATCTTTTCCAGGCGTTTTTCGGCCACGATGAGGTCGCTGATGATCATCTCGTCCTCAAATTCGCCCAGTTGGCGCAGGGGGTCGGCGGGGCCGTAGAGGCCGTCCAGTTCTTCGTCCGCAAAGGCGCGCAGCACCAAGGCGAAGCCTTCGCAGGCCTTGATGTCCGAAAACAGCGCGTTGTCCGGATTCTCCGCGCGGGATGAGAAGATGCCGGGGTAATCCCGGTATTCTATATGTGCATAGATAGTCTTTTTTGGTTTATAGAGTTCGCTCAGGCGGGTGATGCGCTCATCCAGCACCTGCACCACTCCCACATTGGCTTCGTGGGCAGGCGGGGCATATTTGTCCGTGGAGGCGTTGCCGCGGGTTAGGGCGTTGAAGATTGTGGTCTTACCGCTTTTGGGCAGGCCGAGCAGTGCTATTTTCATGCTTGTTTTCCCCGGTGATGGATTTGAGTGAGCGGATTTCCTGCTGGGTCAGCGGCCTCCAGCGTCCGGCGGGAAGGTCGCGCAGATGCAGGGTTCCGAACTGCAGGCGTTTGAGCGTGAGCACCTTGGCGCCCACGGCTTCCACCATCTGGCGGATTTGCCGCTTGCGCCCTTCCGTGATCACGAACTTCAGGGTCATGCCGCTCTCGGAGCTGCTTTTCACAAAGACCCCGGCCTGGCGGGTCAGCCCGCCCTCGATCTGCACTCCCTTGCGCAGGCTGTCCAGTTCCTGTTTGCTGAGGCGGCGGCTGATCGTGGCTTTGTAAACCTTTTCCACCTTGTAGCGCGGATGCGAGAGGCGGTTGATCAGTTCGCCGTCGGTGGTGAGCAGCAGCAGACCTTCGGAATCCTTGTCCAGCCTGCCCGCGTAACGCAGCTTGGAAGCCCGCTCCGGCAGCAGGTCATAGATGGTCTGGCGTTTGAATTCGTCCCGGGCGGTCACCACGTAGCCGCGCGGTTTGTTCAGCATCAGATATTGCTGTTCCGCGGGAAGGGAGAGCACGCCCTTGCCTTTCAGCGCCACTTCGTCCGCCTGGGGATTCACCTGGCAGCTAAGGTCGCGGCAGACCTCGCCGTTCACCAGGATGCGCCCGTCCAGCACCAGTTCTTCCACCCTCCGGCGCGAACCCAGGCCGCATTCGGCCAGAAAGCGGTTCAGGCGCATACCCTTACCAGGTTTCGAGGGTGTTTTGGATGATGGCTTTGAAGAGTAGGGAGATGAGCTCATTGGTGGCTTCCTCTTTGCTGCTAAACTGCGCTGTGCTGCCTTCGGACACGGCATAGTTGCAGGTGACCTGCAGGGCTTTGTTTTCCCAGATCACCTGGTTGTTGATCAGGTCGGTGAAGGTAACGCTGCAGACCAGGCGCAACTGGTAGTCCTGCACGTTGTTGGCGGCGTCATAGCTGTAGATGTTTTCCTCAAAGCTGTTGATGCTGCCTTCCAGGGTGCAGTCCGGCTGTTGGGTGACCAGCTTGAGGCGGCCGTCGTTGGCAAACTCCTGGGAGAGGCTGTTCAGCAGTTTGTCGCCCAGGTCATAGTCCGCCGAGCGGTTCTCAAAAGCGCGCACGGCAACTTTTTTCAAATGCGGGTAAGCATTTGAATAGACGGAATATGAGCAACCTGAAAGTACAACGCAGAGCAGTGCCAGACGAATAAATAACTTGACCATTATGCCATGCTCAGAAAAAGCTCTATCTTTGTCAAGATAAACATTGATACAGTTAGCTTTCGGCATTTTGCCCGCCCAACCACAGGAGGTTAATATGGCGAAGAAATATCTGTCCAAGGCAGAGGCGGCCAAAAGACTCAAGGTTTCCGAGCGCGTTATCGTGGAAATGATCAACAGCGAAGTCTTTGAGACCAAGCTGGTGGGAAAGAACGTCAAGATCGACGAAGACTCCCTCAACGCATGGCTGGACAACCTCAATGAAGTGGACGAAAAACTGCTTGCGCTCAAGCGCGTCATCTGCCACTTTGAAGAGTATATGCGGCCGGAAAACATCTTTTTGGATTTTACGGCGGAAAACAAATACGACGCCATCCGCATCCTCAGCGAGAAGGCCAAGCAGCTCAAGCTGGTGCGTGACGCACGCTGGCTCTACGAAGTGGTGGTTGCCCGCGAGGAGCTGATCTCCACCGCCATCGGCCACGGCGTGGCGCTGCTGCACCCCCGCCATCTCCATCCGTCCAAGATCAAAACACCCAGCATCCTCTTCGGACGCAGCTCCGAGCCGGTGGATTTCGACGCCCCGGACAACAAACCGGTCAACATCTTCTTCATGCTGCTGCTGCACAACGACAAACAGCACCTCTTCAGCCTCTCCTACATCTCCAAGCTGATCATGAACTCCGGTGTCCTGGATTCTTTCGCCACCGCCACCAGCACCAAGGAAATCCACGAACTGCTCACCGTAGTCACAGAAGAACAGAACAAATAACCATGCCCGCGGTGCGAGTAATTTTGGGCAGCAAGAGCGATTTTGCCGCCGCCGAGACTATCGGCCAGACCCTGGCGGAATTTGGGGTGGAGCATGACCTGCACATCTCCTCCGCCCACCGCAAACCGGAAAACACCGCCGCCCTGGCCAAAAACGCCGCGGCGGAAGGGGTGAAGGTGATCATCGCCGTGGCAGGCATGGCTGCCCATCTGCCGGGAGTGATCGCTTCCCACACCGCGTTGCCCGTGATCGGGGTGCCCCTGGCCAGTGGAGGACTGGGCGGAATGGACGCCCTGCTTTCCATTGCCCAGATGCCCCCGGGCGTTCCGGTGGCCTGCGTTGCCATCGGCGGAGCCAAAAACGCCGCCCTGCTCGCCATCCAGATCCTCGCACTGGACGACGCAGAACTGCTGGCGAAATTCAAAGCCTATAAACAGAGCCTGGCCCAGGCCTGAGCCTGCCGCCACATACCCCCGGTAACCATCTTTTGAAAAGGTTCGCGGAAAGGTGGAATGGGTAATAGAACGCGGATAACAGGATCGACAGGATCAGCAGGATATTTGAAGGTGGAAAGGTGTTTTTGAAGTGGAAAGGTGTTTTGAGGTGGAAAGGTGGAAAGGTGAAATGGTGGAAAGGTTCCCCCGAAACAAGCCCACCAGGCTATTAACTGTGTCATCCCGGGCTGCGACCCGGGATCCAGTCTTTTAGAAACAACCACCCGATCCCGCAACAAAACATATCAGACTATACACTGTGTCATCCCGGGCAAGCGTATGCTTGACCCGGGATCCAGTCTTTTGAGGCCTCAAATTACCACCCAACCCAGAAACAATGCCAACCAAGCTAAATAACATGTTATCACGGCTTTATTGTCTGGAGTGCTTTGTTTCAGGGCTGGGTGGCAATCTCAAACGGCGCTATGGCAAGCGCCGCCACATTGTACTGGCGGTCGCTGAACTGCCTTTTACACCATTCCACCTTTTCACCATCATTCATAAATAAAGCAAACAATATAGTATTACATTCACCAAAAACAACAGCAATAATCCGCATAATCCTTCATAGCGCCCTCCCTTGCTGCTACAGCGTTTGGTGCCATCATCCTTAGGTCATCCTTATAAATTATAAGGTTGACCTAAGGAATATATAGACTTAGCTCACTCTCTCAAACGAGGGCAAAGACTGTTTCAGTTGTGAACATTAAATGTCAAAGGCAACTGGCTGGCCTTGGCACTATTTTTCTAACTGGTTTTACAGCATTGGGTTGGCTGGATTTTGCCGTGAATGGACATTAGTGGGAAAATCCTTAAAAGACTGGATCCCGGGTCAAGCACGCTTGCCCGGGATGACACAGCTTTATGGATTGGTATGGTTTGTTTCGGGGCTGGGTGCTTGTTTCTAAAAACTGGATCACGGTTCGCGCGGATTTACGCGGATAAAAGGCACGGATTGGCACGGTATTGGGCTGCCGAAGTCTGTTCGGCAGAGGCAACGAAGTTGCCTGTTTGGAAGAGACCTCCGGTCTCTGTGGCAAACGGACTTTGCCACCCCTGGGCTCTGAATCACGGCTCAATCGTTACCGATCCGGCGAGAACCCCGGCAGCCAGGGATGACGCGGTTTATAGTCTGGTATGGTCTATTTCTGTTAGGTCGCCAGTTTCCATAAGCGGCGCTTCTGCGAGCGCCGGTACTGCCATCCCTATGAAACTAAAGGACAAATAGTTGCGCTAAATGCCTGCCGAGAGGGAGACAAAAAAGTTTATCCCCGCCGCGGGGAAGCCACACTCCGTTTCATAGTAGCGGTCGAAGACGTTTTCCACGCCCAGGTTGAGCTTGAAGCGGGAAAAATCTCGCGCCAGCGAAACATCGTGCACCCAATAGGGCGGCAGGATAGCGTAACCGCCGATGTCGGATTCGCTGAGGCGGTTGTCCGTGTAGCCCACGCGGTGGCTGAATTGCAGGCTCCAGGGGAGCTTGAGGCTTTGGGAGAGCCACAACTGGTTGCGGGGCGTCTCGGTGAGGCGGTAGCCATCCTCCCCTTCCCAAAACAGGTTGCCATAGCCAAGTTCCGCGTTCCACCAGGACAAGGGGGATGCCAGCAGGGAACATTCCATGCCCCAGCTTTGCACGCGCCGGATGTTCTGGAAAATGTCATCCCTCCGCTCGATCAGGTCGCGGGCGTCGTTGTAGAAAAGGTTCAGGCGGGCGCTGAGGAGCCTGCTTCCCAGGCGCAGTTCCTGGCGATGCTCCACTTCGGCTTTGAGGGCATGCTGGGGCTTGAGGGAGGTGTTGCCGCTCTCGGCGGAGAAAAGCTGGCGCAGGGTTGGAAAAGAGCTGTTGCGTCCCAGGGAAAGGGAGCTTTCGCCGCCCGGCAGCAGCTTGAAAAAGAAACCGATGGAGGGTTCGGGAAAGACCTTGGGTGAGGCGTTGCCGTCGGTGAGGCTGCCGCTGAACCCCAGGCTGGCGCTGACGCTGAAGATGGGGGAAAACTCCCTGCTGGCCTGGCTCCAGAGGCTGATCACATCCAGCCAGTGGGGAGTCCATTCCAGATAGGCCACGTTGTCCCTGCGGGTGCTGTGCAGGCGTTCGGCCCGCAATCCCGCGCTGACCTTGGTTGAGGCGCCGGGGCTCCAGTCCAGGCGCGGGTCAAGGCCCAGGGTGGAGTAGATCATTTTGCTGCGGGTCTGCAGGTTGGTGTGGGCGGCATCCCGGTAAAGCAGATAGGTGTCGCGGCCGCCGTCGTAATAGAGATGCCCGCTCAGGCGCAGTGAACCGCTGAGGATCGCCTCATGCTCCAGGGTAGCCCAGTAGCGCGCCCAATCCTCATACATGCGGTATTCCACGGCATAGACGGAGGATGCGATGAGCCGCTCGGGAATGACGCTGATTCCGGCGGAAAGTCCGGTCTGGCTGAATTCCGAGGGGCTGTAGCCGAAGCGGGAATGGATGTCGTATTGGGTTTTGGAGCTGTGGTCGCGCACTCCGCCGCCTTCCGAGGGGGTGGGGGTGAAATCCCGGGAGAGGACGATGCCATTGTTGTTTTCCCGGGCCAGGGAAAACCAGTAGGAAAGGTCGCCCAGTTGATGCGAGGAGGAGAGGGCAAAGCGGTTGGCGTTGTTGCGTTTGGCGAGCAGATCGAGCCGCAGCCAGGTCTCCGGATCGGGGTCGGCGGTGATGATGTTCACCACTCCGCCCATGGCGCCGCTGCCGTAAAGCGCGGAGCCGGGGCCTTTTACGATGCGGATTTCGCGGATTCCGGAAGGGGCAAGCTGATGCAGGTCAACATTGCCGAAATAGCCCGCGTTGAGGGGGCGGCCATCGACAAGGACTTTGACCTCGTTTTTACGGAAGCCGCGCAGGCGCAGGTTGCTTTCGCCCTTGGTGCCGGCGGTGTTGGTGATTCCGGCGATGCCCTGCAAACCTTCGTAGAGGTTGAGGGTGGAGGCTTCGCGGGTGCCGGTAAACTCCAGCACCTGCAGCGCGCCGATCGACTCCTCCGGGGTTTCGGCGATCACGCGCACGGTTTCCAGCAGGTAGGTCTTGAGGGAATCCGGCGCGTCAGGCGCGGGGCTGTTTTGGGCGCAAAGCGGGGCCAGCCACAAGAGCAGCCAGCCCACTACAATTATCGTCCTTGCTGTGCCGGTCACTTGGCGAGATCGGTGAGATCGGTGCTTTGGAAGGAACCCAGTTCCCTGGGAATGGGGAAGCTGAGGTCTGCCTTGTCCTGCGGGGAAAGCGCAAACACCAGTTCCGGATCGGCTCCGGCTCCCATTATCTCAACACTGGCCAGTTTCTTGAACTTTTTCTGGCTGCCCGGCATGCTGGAATTGAAGCTGGGGAAGGTGGTGACTTCGGAGTTGAGCAGATAGTAACCGTCCTGAATCTGCTTCGGATTATAGTATTTCACATAGCCGTCCGGCGCGGTAAAGCGCACGGAATCGTAATCCGCCACTGCGCCGATGAGTTGGTTGAGGCGGATGGCGGGTTCCATCTCTCCGCCCCAGTTCTCCACTTCCTCCACGGTGAGGCCGCGCAGTTCGCAATCGGCGGAACTGGCGCCGCAACTGACCACCACCTTGCGGTAGAGGCGGATGAGTTCGGCGTTCTTCACCTTGAAAGCGCCGCCCAGGTTGTGGCTGGGGAACCAGGTGCTGAATTTGTCGCTGGGCACGAAATATCCTGCCTGCAGGATTTCCCAGGGGAGGTCGTAGCCACCTGTCTGTCCCTGGCGGGGAGTGAATCCGTCGTTGGCGACAAGTTCATAGTTGAACAGCCCACGGTAGTCTTCCGTGTCCTCCGGGTCGCTGGTGATTTTGGCGCGCACGGTATTGGCGTCGATGAATTGATCGAGGGAGTATCCCAGGATGCGGGCTTCGGTGGGTTTGTCGTCCTCGCTGCAGGCAAAAAGCCCGAACAGCAGCAGGGCGATAAAGATCAAATAAGTCAGCTTCTTCATTTTACCTCCAGTAAGCTGCAGAAGAGGGGAGGCAAATCTTTGGCCTCCCGCCTTTCCAAATAGGGAGGCATGGCCGTTTCCCGCCATACCCTGTCGGTGCCTGGTCTTGCCTATGGTTTAGAACCTGACACTCGGCGTGTATCCACATTTGGCGGCAGGCGCAAAACAGTCAAGGTGTTTTTGGGCGTGCAGCAGCAATCGACCGGCAGGAAATTCTTGACGTGGATCGCGCGGGAGGATTCTTAGGCATAAGACTTACAGCGAGGACGACAATGGAGAACATCCGCATTGGCATAGTGGGAAACATCGGCGTGGGAAAGTCCACCTTTATCGAAGCGGCAAGTTCCGCTCCCCTCAACAGGATTCTCACCTCCGTGTATCCCAAGGCAAACGGCACTGAGGGGGTTTACGCCTTTCCGGAAAGGTTCAACCCCATCGTGCTCGATTCTTTTTACCATGACCCCGTCGCCAACGCCTTCATGGCGCAGATCGAATTTTTCAACGGCAGGCTCGACCGCCAGAAGCTGATCCAGTCCTGCAGGGGGATTGTGCTGGAAGACAGGACGCTCGCGGAAGACTACCACATCTTCGGCAAAGCCCAGCGCATCCTGAAACACATGTCCGAAGCGGAGTTCATGGCCTACCAGCGCAACTACCGGCTGATGACGGAACAGATCAAGGAACCCGACCTGCTGGTGTATTTCAGGGCGGATGTCCCCACCCTCCAGGAAAGGATACGGCAGCGGGGACGCAAGAGCGAACTGGAGATTTCGGCGGAATACCTCGAACTCCTGAACAACCTCTATGAGGATTTTGTGGCGCACCACGTCAAGTGCCCGGTGCTGGTGATCGCTGCGGACAAAGCCGTGGAAAAGGCAGAATGGCAGCGCCGCACCGTGAACCTCGTGGCGGAGCAGATAAAAGCCCTGGGGCTGAGGGTCTCCAGCCCGGGGATCAGCGAATGGGTCACCCTGCCCCAGACCGAAGCCACTTTGAAGGCCATAGACGTGGAGCGCAAGCTGGAACAGTATCTGGCGGACAATCCCAAGCTGATCACCATCGCCGGAAACGTGGGCTTGGGAAAATCCACCCTGGCGGCCATCATGGGGCGCAGCCTCAGAATCAAGGGGCTGTATGAAAAGCCGGAGGAGAATCCGCTGCTGGGGAAGTTCCTGGCCGACAAGAAAACCTATTGCTACGACCTGCAGATGCACTATCTGGATATGCGCGCCAGGCAGCGGCTACAAGGGAAAAGCGGAACCGGAAGCTATGTGAAAGACCGTTCCCTGCCCGAAGACCTGCTGGTATTTTGCAACCAGTTCCATGCCGACGGGCTGCTCACCGACGACGAACTGGACAATCTGACCACCCGTTTTCAGACGGTGAACCGGCAGCTTCCCTCGGCTGACCTGATGATCCTGCTGCAGGGAAGCCCCTCCCTGGCTTGGGAAAGGATACAGCAGCGCGGCAGGGAAATGGAGGTCGAGGGCGGATGGCAGTTCACCGAGATCAAAAACCTCAACCGCTGGTATAAAGAGTACGGCTCCAATGTCGTGAAGCTCGGGTTCCACAAAGGCCCGGTGCTGGAGGTCGATGTGGAAAAACTTGACCTCACCAACCGCATCCACGTGGGCTACATCTTTGAAAGCATCCTGGAAAGCCTCAGCGGCTGTGATTAAGGCTGTGGCTCAACTAACCGAGTATGTCCCGGCGCAGTTCTCGCCAGCTCGCGGAGTCCTCACGCCTTCCTTGACATCTTCCCGCCCTCCAATCTATTAGAGTAAAAGAAACAGGAGACTGCCATGCCAAAATGCCTTGTTATTCACGGAAGCCCCAGGAAGGGAAATACCTGCAAAGCCGCGAACCTGGTTGTGGAGGAGCTTGCCAGGCGTCCCGGCTGGGTCTTTGAGCACCTCAGCCTCAAAGAGCTTAAGCTTCCCTTTTGCCTGGGCTGTTTCAACTGCATTCTCAGAGATGAAAAACTGTGCCCGCATCGTGCCATCATGGAGCCGGTGCTGAACAAAATGCTGGAAGCGGACGCCCTTATCGTGGGCGCGCCCATCTATATCCTGCATGTGAATGCCGAAACCAAGAATTTCTTCGACCACCTGGCTTATGTGTTTCACCGTCCCCGTTTCTTTGGCAGGCAGGCGCTGGTAATCACCACCACAGCCGCGGCAGGCGCCAGAACCGGCACCAGGTTCCTGCGCAAGACCCTCTATCAACTGGGCTACAATCACGCCCGGGAACTGCCAATCCAATGCTGGGACGCCGTTTTCCAGCCCAAAGCCAAAGACCTGGCGAGGATTGCAAGGGTTTCCAGAAGCTTCGCGGAAGAAGTGGAGTCAGGCCGTCCGCGAAAGCCCACATGGTTTCACATCTTCTACCACAGCGCTTTCCGGGCCGCCGCCAGGGCAGGCGCCAGGGAACGCAGCGCGGACTATCTCTACTGGAAAGAGCAGGGCATCATAGACAAGGCCTATCCCACTCCCGCCGGTTTCATCAAGGGCCTGGCCGCCCGAAGCATCGTTGGCTTGATAGCGTTGATGGTGCCAAAAAGCGAGTGAGGAAGTGGTGTTGTGAAAAGGCTTCTCCCCGTGTAAGCCCTCTCACCTTCCTCACAGCTCAAGCAGGACGCTGTCTTTACCCAGCAGGTCGTCCAGGATGCTGTCCCAGTCCGAGCTTTCCTTAACGCTGGCCCTGGCTTTGTTGCGTAACTGTGCGTAGGATTCCGGGTCTTTTTCCGCCAGTTCCACCATTTTCAGGATAGCTTTGACCCAGGTGTCGGGCTTCTGGTCTGGCACAATTGCTCCGCCGCCGCCGCTAACCAGTTCCTTGGGCCCGCCGTGGTTGGATACCAGAGCCGGCAGGCCGCAGGACAGGGATTCCAGGATCACCATCCCAAAGGTGTCCGTAACGCTCGGAAAGAGGAAGACATCTGCTCCATTGTATACCCCGGGAAGCTTATCCCTGCTTAGGGCTCCCGTGAAATAGACTCTGGGGTAGTTTTCGAGTTCCTCTTTCATCTCGCTCAGATAGGGGCCGTTTCCTGCCACGATCAGGTTGACGTCGTCCCTGGTCTTTGCCAGACGCCGGTACACCTCGCAGAGGAGGTCCAGGGATTTGTCCTTCGATACTCTTCCTGCGTAGAGTAAGGTAAATCCGTCCCGGATATCCAGCTCGGTTTTCAGAAAGTTTTTGCGGTCCTGCATAGGCTCAAAGTCGTCCGCCTCGATTCCCCGCCGCAGCAGCTTCACGTTTTTGGCGTGGATGTTTCTTTCTTCCAGGATCTTGCCATATTCATTGGTGGGCACCCTGATCTCGTCCATCAGGGAATAGAACCACCTTTCGTAGGAGAGGATGATGTTGGAGGCGGATTCATCCTCGATGATGTGCCTGGCTTCGGCGTGAAAATCCGTGTGGTAGATTCCGATGCAGTGCACGTTCAGCATCCTGGCCATCAGCAGCCCCAGCAGCCCCACCGGCCCCGGAGTGGAGATAATGATCTGATCCGGTTCGTTATCCGCGATCAGCTTAACGCTTTTCAGGATGGAGGGCACTTTGATCATATAGCTTTCATAATAGGGCAAGCGGAAGCTGTACATGGGGGGAAGGTTGATGAGGTTTCCCGGAATATCGGCGCTGATCTCGCCATCCCGCATGGACGCCACGATCTTGAGGTCTCTTCCTCTGCTGATCGCTTTGTGCCCCATCTGTTTGAGGGTCACGGACACCCCGTTGAGGTCGTTGAGCGTGTCCGAAAACCACAGGGTGCGGCGGCTCCTTTCCTGCTCCGGGATCTGATGGTCCTTCCTGAAATTGGACAGCAGCTCCACCGAGCCGTTCATGTGCCGGACGGAGCTAAAGAAAGGCAGGATCAGAAACACTCCCGGAATCGACATGCTGAAGTTGCGGATCAGCTTGATGAGGTTGAGTTCCTGGAGGTCTGACTCGATGGAATCCAGCAGGATTTTAAAGTATGAATCCGCCAGGTCGGAAATGTGCAGATACACCTTGTCCAGCTTGTCGTCCACATCCAGGTCGCGGGAGTTGTTGAGGGTGTGCAGCAGGTCGGCGAGGTTTTTCTTCAGCTCGTCTCCCCGCATGTCCGCCAATCCCCTGATGGTCTTGATCCTGAGCTTGTTGCCCAGGTCAACGCCGCGGTCTTCAAACAAGGCCTCGGTCACCGAACTCAGGAGCGGGTTTCCCTTCTTCTTTTTGCTTTGCTGCCTGGAAAAGTCGTAGGCAATCTTGTAAACGGAGAAAGCCAGGGAATGGAAGTTGTTGCTTCTGCCATATCCGGCGCTTTGTTTACCCCGGATTGCTTCCAGAAACTCCGCCTGGTTGGCTGCCTGGGCCTGGGTGTAGGTGCAACCCACAAAGATTCCGGCATGGTCGTCGGAACCCCCGGTGTAGCCTTTGATCCAGGGATTGTCGGAAGCGGGTTGGATGCGGTGTTTTTGATAGAGTGACTCGATGAGGTGCGCGTCCAGGTTGTCCAGAATATGTTTCCAGCCCAGGTTGTTGAGCACGTTGCGGCCGCCGTTGACGCTCTCAAAGACGTCAAACAACAGGATCAGCTTTTCCAGGTGCTGCTGATTCAATTTGCCGTTCACCGAGTAGGAGGCATGCGCCACGCTGTGGGTAAGCCCGGTTTCCAGCAGGTAGGATCTCAGTTCATATATATCATTGCGGATGAGGTTGACCATCTCAAACTGCATCTCGTTGAGGCCGTAGATCAGGATGTGGATTTTACAGCCGTCTTCCGGAAAGTAGGCAGTGCTCTCCACCCCCACGATCACTTTGGAGGGATGCTTTTCTTTGAGCAGCAACGCTCCCTCGATTTGGTTGTGATCGGTCACGCAGACCAGGTCCATGCCCTTTTTCATGGCCCGGTCGTAGATATAAAAGGGATCAGTGTATGATTCCCGGGCTCCCAGCTTTTGCAAAAACCATTCGGCGGGATGCTCGGAATAGATCGAGTGACAGTGCATATCTGCCTTTAGCATTGATAACTCCTATATGTGCATTCATAAAGGGTTATACGCCTGCTGGGTTAGAATATTATTAGGATTTGATAAACAATTCCTAACAATGGGATGTGGCGCGGGAGCCGTGATGACACGGTATGTAGCTTGGTTGGCGTTGTTTCAAGGCTCCTTTCCACCATTACACCTTTCCATCTTCATAGATCCTGTTATCCGCGTTCTATTTCACCACCCCACCACGACATCACGACACCACGAAGTCCTGTCTGGATACCGCCCTCCTTTGCTGCTACTGGATGAGGGGCCATCATCCTTAGGTCATCCTTATAAATTATAAGGTTGACCCAAGGAAGACCCACGCCAAATCACGGGATGCAAATGAGGGCCATCCATTCTTCCCACTTGTAACTCCCCTCCCCATAATATATAGGTGCTACGATTAGGTCGTGGAAAGGTGGAATGGTGGAAAGGTTCCCCCGTAACAAGAACCATCAGGCTTTATAAGTGCGTCATCACGGCTCGTAGGCCGTGATGACACGGCTTTATGGCTTGGTGTGGTCTGTTTTTGGGCTGGGGAGTTATTTCAAAAGACTGGATCACGGCTCGCAGGCCGTGATGACACAGTATATAGCTTGGTGGACTTATTTCAGGGGAACCTTTTCACCATTTCACCTTTCCACCTTTCCACCTTCAAATATCCTGTCATCCGCGTTCTATTATTCATTCCACGCTTCCAATGTAGCAGCCCCGCATCCGGCGAGGCTCAGGAAAATGCTTGACTAATCCGCAAAGCGCAGAACTAATGGTTTTTCAGAAATTAACAGAGAGGTGTACCGCACATGCGCAGCATAATCATCGCTGGAAATTGGAAGATGAACAAAGACGCCGGGCAGACGAGTGAGTTTTGCCGGCAACTGGCAAGTTTTTTGAAAGAACACTCACATCCGCGGGTCACCGCCCTGCTGGCGCCGGTGTATCCCTTTCTGGCGCAGGCGCGGGAGATTCTGGAAAGCACCCCGGCCCTGGTTGCGGCGCAGGATGTGAGCGCCAGGGAACAGGGAGCCTTCACTGGCGAAGTGGCGGCCTTTCAGCTTGCCTCCCTGAATATCCGGCACTGCATCGTGGGACATTCCGAACGCCGCCAGTACCATCTGGAAAGCGACGCGCTGATCCGCGAAAAGCTGATCCGGCTGCGTGAACAGGGCATCACGCCCATCCTTTGCATCGGCGAAACCCTGGCGCAACGCGAGGCAGGCGAGACCGAAGGACTGATCGTAAGCCAGTTGGAAGGAGCCTTGCAAGGCCTGGAGCTGGACTCCGGGGAAGACCTGGTTATCGCCTACGAACCCGTCTGGGCGATCGGAACCGGAGTGACCGCCACCGCGCAGCAGGCCCAGGAAGCCCACGCCCTGATCCGCGCCTGGCTGGCTCAACGCTTCGATCCCGCGACGGCGCAGCGCATCCATCTGCTCTACGGCGGCAGCGTTAAACCCGGCAACATCGCCGAACTGCTTTCCTGCGCGGATATCGATGGCGGCCTGATCGGCGGCGCCTCGCTCAAGATAGAAGATTACCAGGCCATGTATGCCACGGCTGCCGGACTGGCCGCAACAGCCCGCTAAAGGAACAAAAATGATCGATCTGAAGTTTATCCGCAGCAATCCCGATGAGGTGCGCGCGGCGATCCGCAATAAAAACGAAAAGGCCGACCTCGACGCCCTGTTGGAACTGGACGAGACGAGACGCGGCCTGCAGTTTGAATTTGACCAGTTCAAATCCAGGCAAAACCAGGTGTCGCAAACGATTGCAAAACTCAAGCGGGAAGGCGGCGACGCCTCCGCCCTGCTGGAAGAAATGGGCAGCGTGGCGGAGCAGATCAAGGCGGTCAACGGCCGCCTGACTGAAATAAACGCCGAGTTGGAAGCCCGCCTGCTCACCATCCCCAACCTGCCTGAAGCCTCGGTGCCGGTTGGCAGGGACGAAAGCAGCAACATCCTGGTCAAGACCTGGGGCGAGCAGCCATCCTTCGCTTTCAGCCCCCTCGACCATCTGGAGCTGGCGGAAAAGAACGCCCTGCTGGATATGCCCCGCGGCGCCAAGATATCCGGCTCCGGATTCCCCGTCTATACCGGCTTTGGCGCGCGCCTGGAACGCGCCGTGATCAACTTTATGCTGGAGTTTCATCTGCAGCGGCACGGCTACAGCGAACTTGGCGTGCCCCTGATCGTGAACCGCAAGACCATGACCGGAACCGGCCAGCTTCCCAAGCTGGAAACGGATATGTATCATGTGGATGAGGACGACCTCTTTTTGATCCCCACCGCCGAAGTGCCGGTGACAAACATCCATGCCGGGGAAGTGCTCAGCCAGTCGCAACTGCCTCTCAAATATGTGGCCTACACCCCCTGCTTCCGCCGCGAGGCTGGTTCCTACGGCAAGGACACCCGCGGCCTGCAGCGCCTGCATCAATTCAACAAGGTGGAAATGGTGCGCTTTGTGGAGCCGCAAAGCTCTTGGGAGGCACTGGAAGAGATGCTGCGGGACGCCGAGGATATCTTGCAGGCGCTGGGCCTGCACTACCGGGTGGTGCAGCTCTGCACCGGGGATCTGAGCTTTGCCTCCGCCAAGACCTACGACATCGAGGTCTGGGCTCCCGGCACGGGCAAGTATCTGGAGGTCTCCTCCGTGAGCAATTTTGTGGATTTCCAGGCCCGCCGGGCCAACATCCGCTATCGGGACGCCTCGGGCAAGATGGCGTTTCTGCATACCCTCAACGGCTCAGGCGTGGCGACTCCCAGGCTGATGATCGCCCTGCTGGAGACCTATCAGCGGCAGGACGGCAGCCTGGAACTGCCCCCAATCCTGCTCAGGCAAATGGACAGGCCCCTGTGAGCCGCGTCCGCTGTGCCATCAAGCCAATAATGACAACGTGGTGACTATGAAAAAGGAAATGGGAATCTTCGACATCCTGTATCTGCTTGCCAAGCGCAAGGCTTTTGTGATCGTCTTCACCCTGCTCTTCGCCATCGGCGCGATTGTGTATTCCCTTGTGGTGCCCAAATACTGGGTCTCCAAGGCCGTGCTGGTTCCCGTGGAGGACGGCGGCAACGTCCTCGGCGCCCTGGACGGCGGCATGCTGGGAATGCTTTCCGGCAGCCTGCTGGGCGGAATGAAAAGAGACCCGGCGGTGGAATTCATCAACATCATGCAGAGCCGCAGCTTCCGCGAAGAGGTGGTGAAAGAGTTTGACCTTCTGCGCTATTACAAGCTGCAAAACAAGCCGCCCCTGGAAGCGATGGAAAAGGCGGTGTTCAAGTTGGGCAACAGTACGACGCACATCAGCACCGATTATGAAAGCAAGCTGATCACCATCAAGGTGGAAACCAAGGACAAGCTGCTTTCCAAAAACATCGCCCAATACTATCTGGACAGCCTGCAGGAATACCTGAGCACCAAACGCGGCAGCAAGAGCAAATTGCAGCGGCAGTTCCTGGAAGAGCAGGTGTCCGACACCAAGGCCACCATCGATTCCCTGGCGACGGCGCTGAAAGATTTTCAGAAGACAAACCGCGCCGTTGGCCTGGATGAACAGACCCAGGCGCTGATCGGGCTTTACAGCGAAAGCGTGGCCCAATATTACAAGGCCGAGATCGAGTATGAGGTTGCCAAACAGCAGTTTGACTCCAATTCCGCTGTTTTGGCAGACCTGGCACGCCGCCGCGATGTACTGGCGGGCAAGGTGAAGGAGCTGGAAAGCAGCAACTCCCAGCTCGTGCCCAGCTACATTCCCCAAATCTCGCGCATCCCCGATCTTTCCCTGCAATATGCGAAGCTCAAACTCAATCTGGAGATACAGAAAAAGGTCTTTGAATACCTCTATCCCCAATATGAGATTGCCAAACTGGAAGAAGCGCGCGACATGCCCAGCTATGACGTCCTGGACAGCCCCTCCCTGGCGGGTCTGCGCTCCAAACCCAAGCGTGCCTTGATGGTGGTGGTGATCACCGTCATGGCCTTCCTGCTGGCCTGCTTCCTGGCCGTGATCATGGAAAACGTGCAGGTGATCCACCGCGAGCAGGTGGACCGCATACTCTGCGCCTTCAAGGGGAAAACGCCCGGGAAGGAATGACCGCCACAGCCAAAAAGCCCCTGCTCTGGCAGCTATTGCTGTTTATCCTGGGGCTCTATACCCTGCTGGAGTTTTACACCTTCACCGGCGTCCTGGTGGTGGTCGCCCACTATCTGGTGCTGGGGCTGTGCCTGGCGTGGCTCTGCATCTATCCCGAAACCCCGCTCATCCAGCCACGCAACATCCGCCCCTTCCTGTTTCTGGCGGGCTGGACGATCCTGAACCTGGCTTCCTACATCTGGGCGATGGATAAAACGCTGGTGCTCAGCTATACGGCGTGGATACTGCGCTATATGGTTCTTTTCCTCATCTACGACAAGCTTTTTGAAGACCCCGTGCTGCTGCGCGGATTTCACTGGTTTCTCTTTCTGATGGTGCTGCTCTATGTGGGCACGGCGCTGGTGGAGTTGTTCACCTTTAAGCACCTGCCTGCGTCGCGCCACTACGGAACAGGCTCCTTCATGCCTTCCGGCCCCTTTTACAATGAAAACAATATGGCCAGCTATTTGCTGCTCTTCAGCCCATTTTTGCTCTTTGTGCCCCGAATCTCCGGGAAACGCTGGCTGTCAGTGCTGAGCGCGCCTGTGATGCTGGCCATCGGGGTGATCGCGTTGATCCAGGGCGCCCGAATCTCGATGATGGCCCTGGCAGCGTTTCTGGCTTATTTCATTATCGTCCAGACCAACTGGAAAAGCAAACTGGTCCTGCTGCTGGCGGCGTCCCTGCTGGCAGGAGGCATCTACGCGCGCTATAACCGCGAGGCGCGTTTGTTGTATCGGGTGCTCAAGAGTCAGGTCGGCACCCTGAGCACCGAGCAAACGTCCATCTATATGAGTTCCATCCAGATTCGCGTGCAACTCATCAAAGAAACCCTCGATATGGCCACCCGTTCCGGTTTCATCGGCGTGGGGGGCGGCAACTATGAGCCTCACATGCAAGGCGACGCCATATATCGCACAGCCGGCATCACCAACGCCCACAACTATTTTATGGAACTGCTGGGAAACTGGGGCCTGCCCGGACTGTTCGGCTTCCTCTACCTTTATCTGTACTGGCTGGCGGGCTTGTGGAAGCTCTACCGCAAGTCCACCGGAGCGGACAGGCAGCGCTATCTGATGTATCTCATCTCCCTGCTGCTCTTTGTGCCAGCCTCTTCCGTGCCCAGTTCCATCCGCTGGGACTACTTTGTCTGGATATATTTCGCCGCGGTGAACGCCACCCTGCACACCCGCCCGCGGCAACTCGCCCCGGAGGTGGGCCAATGAAAGAATTTCAAGAACTGGTGGATATCCTCTCCCGACTGAGGGATCCCGTTTCCGGTTGCCCCTGGGACGCGAAGCAAACCTCCCGGAGCCTGGTGCCAAACTTTATCGAAGAACTGTATGAGGCAGTGGAAGCCATCGAGGACAACGATCCCCAGGCCCTCTGCGAAGAACTGGGCGACCTGCTGCTGCACATCGTGTTTCAGGCCCGCATCGCCGAAGAGGAAGGCCAGTTCGACATCCGCGAAGTCCTCTCCAAAATCTCCGCCAAGCTGATCCGCCGCCATCCCCACGTCTTTGGCGATGCCGATGTGCGTGATTCAGAAGCCGTCAAACTCAACTGGGAACGCATCAAGAAAGCGGAAAAGACCGACAGGATCAGCGTTTTGGAAGGTATCCCCCGTGCCCTGCCCGCCCTCATCCACGCCCAACGCAGCCAGGAAAAAGCCGCCGCGGTGGGCTTCGACTGGGACTCAGTCAAACCCGTGCTGGACAAGCTGCGGGAGGAAGAGGACGAGTTTCAGGCAGCCCTGGCCTCCCAGGACAGCGCCGCGATCAGTGAAGAACTGGGCGACATGCTGTTCACCTTGGTAAACCTGGCACGCAAGCTGCAAATCGACGCCGAAGGCGCGCTCAAGGACACCACCCGGAAATTCCACCAACGCTTCCGCTATATCGAAGAGCACTACCGCAAAAACGGAGCCAACATCCATGAAGCAAGCCTCGAAGAACTCGACGCACTCTGGAACCTCGCGAAAGAAGACCAATAGCTTCCGCACCCTGCGCCTCTACCTGATCTTTGGCAGCATTGTGGTCTTTGGCATCTTCGCGGTTTACACCCAGATTCTGATCCACAACGCCAAGCAGGAGCAGGAATATGTGCCCCGCATCTTCGCCCAGTACATCGCCTATTCCGATGGCTACCTGCGCCAGGCGGAACAGTATTCCCAGATGATCGGCGAGCTAAGCTCGAACTACTTCAAATCGGTGCAGAAACCAAACTTCAACTCCTCCATAGGTGACTACATCCTTTACGACTTCATGCCCCACAACCCGCTGCCCATAATCATCACCGATACCGAGCTGGAACCCCTCTACTGGAGCAGGGTGGGGGTTGATTCGGACAGCAGCTTTGCCGAACTCAGCCCGGCTTCCCGCCAAATCCTCTTTTCGCATCTGGGCAGCATGGAAAGGATACCCATCGACGCCAACGGCGTGCTCACCAACTACGTCTTCTTCGCCAAACCCATCTCCCTGCGCCAGTTCCTCAGCAATATCGACTATTCCGTGGTGGTCACCGACCGCGACAAAAATCCCCTCTACTGGCGCAACATGGACATCCCGGAAACCCTTTCCTGGTATGACATCCCGCCTTCCCAGCGTGAACAGGTGTCCGACAGGCTGGCCAAAATGACCGAGATTCCACTCAGCAACGCCGCGGACAGCCTCGGCTACATCTATTTCACCGCGCCCAAGTCTCTTTCCCGAATCCAAAGCGTCTTCGTGCTGGAAATCTTCCTGGCCCTGCTGCTCATCGCCTTCAGCTCCTACGGGCTTTTCCTGTTGCACCGCACCGAAAAGGATACCCTCTGGATCGGGCTCGCCAAGGAAACCGCGCACCAGTTCGGCACCCCCATCACCTCCCTGATGGGCTGGATCGACTACCTGAAGGAATCCCCCGGGACAGGGCATGACCGCCCCGGCATGGACCGCATCATCGAATACATGACCGCCGACCTCAACCAACTGCGCATGATCGCCTCCCGCTTTGGCAAGGTGGGCTCCCAGACCAATCTCGTCCCCACGGAGTTGAACGCTATCCTGGCGGAAATGGTTGATTACTTCCAGCAACGCATGCCACATCTGGGCTCACGTATCGACATCCACCTCATTTCAAAGATCCAGGGCGTCCAGGTCATGCTGGATCCCGAACTATTCAAATGGACTCTGGAAAACCTGATCAAAAACTGCGTGGACGCCATGACCAAAAAGGGCGGCAGCATCATCATCACCGCCTCCAAATCCGAAAGGCACATCTACGTGCAGGTTCGTGACGAAGGCAAGGGCATCCCCCGCTCACAATGGAAACGAATCTTCGATCCCGGCGTCACCACCAAGACCCGCGGCTGGGGATTGGGACTCAGCCTGGCCAAACGCATCATCGAAGAATACCACCAGGGGCAGATTCGCGTTGTCCAAAGCGTTCCCAACGAAGGCACCACCTTCGAGATCAAGCTGCCCATCCAATCCAATAGCAAGAGGTAAACCATGCAATACCTGCTCAGCTCATCCCAAATGAAAGACCTTGACCGCCGCTGCGCCGAGGAATTCGGCCTGCCTTCCCGGGTCCTGATGGAAACCGCTGGAAAAGGCTGCGCCGACCTGATCGCCGCGCAATATCCCCAATGGCTGCAAGGCCGCACCTGCATCCTCTGCGGACGCGGAAACAATGGCGGCGACGGCGCCGTGATCGCCCGCTGGCTCGACCAGGGCGGCTGCGAAGTGGTGATCCTGCGGATCGGGAAAGGCGACCTCTCCCCGGACGCCAAGGCCAATCTGGAGCTTTGCCGCGCCCTCGGCATCCCCATTCTGCAGATTTCCAGCCTGGAAGACCTGCCCCTGCTGGAAGAGATCGTCTCCGACAGCGACCTGGTGATCGACGCCATCTTTGGCACAGGCTTCCACGGCGAGCCGGACGACTTTCACCTCACCCTTTTTGAAGTGGTCAATACCAGTGCCTCCCGCGTGATCGCGGTGGATATCCCCTCGGGGCTGGATGCCGACACCGGCTGGTGCAGCGAGGCCATCTACGCCGATGCCACCCTCTGCATCGCCTCTCTCAAGCTGGGGCACGTCCTGGGCTACGGCAGGGAAGTCTGCGGCCCCACCAGCTTCGTCCCCATCGGCATTCCCCACTTTTACTACCACGGCCTGCCCGGCGTCAAACTGTTCACCGAAGAGGATTTCTGCCCTCCCATGCGCCACCCGGACAGCCACAAGAACGACTTCGGCAAGGTCTATATCTTCGGCGGAGTGCCGGGCTACACCGGAGCCTCGCTGCTGGCCGCCAAGGGCGCTCTGCGCGCCGGAGCCGGATATGTCTGGCTGCTCCACCGGCCTGAACTGCAGCCCTTCTACTTCATCAGGCTCACCGAAGCCCTCAGCCTCTCCATCCCGGAAAACTCCCGCGCCATGCCGGATACCAAACAGCTTGCCAGCTTGCTGGGCGAAGCCTCCGCGGTGCTGATCGGGCCTGGCCTGGGACGGGACAGCTATTCCCTGCGTCTGCTGGAGATCGCCCTGCGACAGGTGAAGAAACCTCTGGTGGTGGATGCCGACGGCCTCAACCTGATCGCCGACAACCCCAGCCTGCTCAAGTATCTCGCCAGGCCAAACATCCTCATCACACCCCACTGGGGCGAGTTCTCCCGCCTGGCGGGCATCCCAAAGGACAGCCTGGAAACGGATTGCCTCTCCCCTCTGCGTGAATTTGTTGCCCGCCATCAGGCCCACGTGCTGCTCAAATCCCACTTCAGCGTCTATCACGACGGCGAAAGCACCATTGTAAACAGCAGCGGCAACGATGGGCTCGCCACCGGAGGCAGCGGCGACGTCCTGGCTGGCATCATCACATCTTTTTTGGCGCAGGGTTTAAGCATCCCCGAAGCCGCCATCAACGCCTCCTTCCTGCTGGGACGCACCGCGGAAAAACTTGCCGCCCGCCGCGGAACCCCCTCCATCCTGCCTTCCGATGTGGCGGATAACCTTTTTGCAGGCGATGAATGAGCCGCCTGCTTGTCACCTGCTGGCTGCTGCTGGCCGTCCTGGCCTGCTCCGCCGGCTGTAACGACGGCAGGGAATCAAATTCCCAAGGAGAAAAAGTGCATAAACTCGCCAAACTGAACACCCCTATTTTCTGGGCTGAGGGACACCCCGGCAGCCTGGACCGCGAAAACTGGATTATCAAGGTCGTGGGCGCCTGCGACTCGCCCCGCGTATTCACCTGGCAAGACCTCAACGCCCTGCCGCAGAGGGAGGTGGACGCCCGCCTCACCAGCGTCACCCGCTGGTCTGTCAGGGGCATCTGGAAAGGCGTTCCGCTCTCCGTGATCCTGGAGCGCGTGGGCATGCGCCCCAGTTGCAAATATGTCCGCTTCTGGTCTGTGGGACTGGTCTATGACACCTCCATTCCCCTAAAAAACGCCCTGCAGGAAAAGACCCTGCTCGCCCACAGCTTCGACGGCGAACTGCTCACCGAGGATTACGGCGGGCCCGTGCGCGTCTTCAACCCCTATCTCTGGGGCTACAAATCCGCCAAAAGTGTGGTAAAGATCGAGCTGATGGACTACTATATCCCGGGTTACTGGGAAAAGCGCGGCTACACCGACAGCGCCGAGATCGAAGCCGGCCCCTGCCGAGACATGAACGAAGGCGGCAAGATCAAACAGATCGAAGGCCCAGGCGAGGTGAAGTTCTAATCATCCAGGAAGTTGTAAGAGTGGAATGGATAATAGAACGCGGATGACAGGATCTTTGAAGGTGGAAAGGTGGAAAGGTGGAATGGTGAAAAGGTTCCCTGAAACAATAACCATCAGGCTACATAACTGTGTCATCCCGGCCTGCGAGCCGGGATCCAGTCTTTTGAAAACTACAAGCCAGCCACGAAACAAAGCACCCCAGATTATTACCCCTCATCAACAAGTGACTCCGACAAATCCCGCCAATCGGGATTGAAAGAATCAATCATCTGCAACTTCCATTTCCTCCGCCACCGCTTGATGCGCTTTTCCATGGCAATGGCGCATGTGATATCAGGAAAGTCCTGATACCAGACCAGCATCATAACCTCATACTCCGCGGTAAAGCCATCAAACTCGTGTTTTTTGTGCTGTTCCACGCGGCGGAGCAGGTTGTTGGTTACTCCCGTATATAGGGTTCCATTGCGTTTGCTGGCAAGGATATAGACATAATAGCGGCACATGCTGTAAACTTTGTGGGTAGTATTGGGGGAGTCAAGTGGATTTTTCAAAAGACTGGATCCCGGGTCAAGCACGCTTGCCCGGGATGACATGTAATGTAGTCTGGAGGTTGTTTGTTTCAGGGCTGTGTGCTGTGATGTGGCTTCAAAAGACTGGATCCCGGCTCAATCTACCCCACCAAACCGCTACGCGCTTTGGCGAGGACCCCGACAGGCCGGGATGACACGGTTTTATAGTCTATTGGGGTTTTGTTTTAGAATCGGGTGGTTGTCTGTAGCCTTAAAAGACTGGATCCCGGCTCGCAGGCCGGGATGACACATTATGTAGTCTGGGGGTGTTTTGTTTCAGGGCTGTGTGCTGTGATGTGGCTTTAAAAGACTTGATCCCGGCTCAATCCACCCCACCAAACCGCTACGCGCTTTGGCGAGGACCCCGACAGGCCGGGATGACACGTTATGTAGTCTGGAGGTTGTTTGTTTCAGGGTTGTGTGCTGTGATGTGGCTTTAAAAGACTGAATCCCGGGTCAAGCAAGCTTGCCCGGGATGACACGGTATATATCCTGATGGTTCTTATTTCGGGGAACCTTTTCACTATTCCACCTTTCCACCTTTCCACCTCAAAAACACCTTTCCACGACTTAATCGTAGCACCTATATATTATGGGGAGGGGAATTAAGCGCGGGATTGAGGGATCGCCCTCATTTGCATCCCGGGGTTTGTAGTGGGTCTTCCTTGGGTCAACCTTATAATTTATAAGGATGACCTAAGGATGATGGCCCCTCATCCAGTAGCAGCAAGGGAGGGCGGTATGACGTATTTTAAAGATGGTTGAGCTATATATGTGCGTGTGGAAAGCGATGGAAAACAGTCTGGTTTCGTGCCTGATTTCACAAGCCAGAACAAGCGGATGGGCGTTTTTTACCCGGAGTCTGGCTCCGCCGCTTTGAAAACAATGTGAAAATTTCTTCACAAATCGGTAAGCGGATGATTCGAGAATGATTAGGCGTTTGGAGGGCGAATACGCGGATTTTGAAAAACGGGAGCCAAGACGGTCAAAAAGGGGCGGGTTAGCGTTCTCCTTGACCATTCAACCAAATGGTGGAAAGTGATTTGCCAGCTTGACAAAAGAACGCCGGGCAAAAAAATTGCCGGGTGAGTTGAGCAAGCAAAGAGCAAGATTGCTATAGGTGTGAAATTCAAGCTGTTAGGCAAAACCTGTGGATAATGTGGATTTTGTGTGGATAACTTTTTGTCCCCTGGGCTATCCGCTGAATGTCGCCCCAATCTAACTGGCTTGTTCTCAATCAGATGTATCAATATATTTCAAAGAGCAGGGTTTCCACACCCTGTTGTGGATAAGTTAATTTTTTTATTAGGATAGAGAGATTATGGATCAAGACCTTTGGCAGAATATTTTAGACAAGTTGGAGGAGAACATCAATCAGCAGAGTTTCCGCACCTGGTTTTCGGAAACAAAGCTGGTGGATATGACAGACAGTTCGCTGATCGTGAGGGTGCCCACCCAGTTTTCGGCCAACTATCTCAATCAGAATTATACTGAGGCTTTGGGCGAGATTTCCTACGCGCTTTACAACCAGCGCTACACGGTGAAGTTCGTCTCCCCGCCCCACCGGGTGGAAGGCGCCAGGGGGGAACAGCCGGAATACAGCGGCAACCGGGTGATGCTGAACACGAGGCTGAACGAACGCTTTACCTTCGACCAGTTTGTGGTCGGACGCAACAACAACTTTGCCTATTCCGCCGCCAAAGCGGTGGGGGAATCGCCCGGCTACACCTACAATCCGCTCTTCATCTACGGAGAAAGTGGAATGGGAAAGACGCATCTGATGCAGGCGGTAGGCAACTTCGTGGCGGAAGAGGGGCGCAACTGCTCCATCTATTACACCACCAGCGAAGAGTTTACCAACGAGATGATCGAATCCATCCGCTCCAACAAGATGCCGGAATTCCGCGCCAAATACCGCAAAGTTGACCTGCTGCTGGTGGATGACATCCATTTCCTCTCCCGCAAGGAAGGCACGCAGGAAGAGTTTTTCCACACCTTCAATGCCCTTTTTGACGCCAGAAAGCAGATCGTGCTCACCTCCGACCGCCCTCCCAAGGATATCCCGGACCTGGAAAAGAGGCTGGTGACCCGCTTTGAGAGCGGCCTGCTCTGCGACCTGAAAAACCCAGACTTTGAGACCCGCGTCGCCATCCTGCGCAAGAAAGCGGAGCCGGAAAACTTCCAAATCCCGGACGAGGTGCTGGCCTTCATCGCGGAGTCCATCTACTCCAGCGTTCGCGCACTGGAAGGCTCGCTGATCCGCATCATGGCATACAGCTCCTACAACAAGCTGGAGCCGGAAGACCTGGATACCGAAACGGTGCGAAACATCCTGAGCGACATGATCTCCGAACACCGCAAGGAAATAACCCTGGACAACATCACCCGGCAGGTCTGCCTGGCTTATGGCATCACAGTCGCCCAGATCGTGGACAAGACGCGCAAGCAGTCCATTTCCTTCCCGCGGCAGGTGGCTATGTATCTCGCCAATCTGCTTATCCCGCAGCTTTCTCTCAAAGAAATAGCCGAATACTTCAAGCGCAAAGACCACACCACGGTGCTGCACGCCAAGAAGATGATCGAAAACCAGTTCAGGGAAGACATGCTGTTCCGCTCCCAGTTGGAAACCCTGATCAAGAGTATCAAGGCTTGAAAGCGCTGCCGGACAAGAGAATACCCAAGCTTTCAGGCGGGGTTGTGCACCCCTGTGGAAGGATGGCGGTGGAAAGATGTGGATACTTCCCTTTCAACGCAAACGGGGTCAAAACCGTGTGGATAAGCTTCCGGAAGAAGGGGTGTTTATCCACAGTTTATGCACAACTTTCAGGCCTGGCTTTGTGCTTTTTTGGCAACAAGTTAAAAAAAAGGTTGACCAGAAATCCCCTTATCCACAGTGCCTACTATATCTGCTAATTTAGAAAATCTTAATTCTCTAAGGTATTTTAATTATGGTATCATGGAAGATGATCAGAAATTTGGCTGCGTCCTGTCTGGCATTCATTGGAATGTTGTATCTGACGGGATGCACCAACAAGGATAACCTCACCGGTAACAACTGGTCGGGAGTGACGGTGCAAACGATTGTGGACAGCACCTGCTTCAGCGATGACTGCGCCACCGGCAACGGAGGTTTCAGCTTTCCCGGCGAAGGCAAGATCGGCGGGCTGGAATCGGCTTTGCTTTGCGGCAATTGGGATGGGGTGGAAGCTGAAGCGATAATGCGGTTCACGGGCATCCCGCAGGATTTTTACATCCCCGGCGGCGCCTACCAGGACTCCTGTTGGCTGGAGCTGACCCTGGTGAAGCGTTCCCCCGCGGGGCGCAATCCCCTGGAACTGTCCGTGAGCAAGCTCAACCAGGTGTGGCGGGCGGACAGCACCGCGCTGGTTCTGGATGAGAACATCCATCCCCTCAATCAGCCTGCCTTTACCGTGCCGGACAGCGTTTCCACCTATGGAACGGTGGTGAAGATTCCCCTGGCCGCCTCCGATCTGGAGAATTGGCGCGAAGGATGGGCAAACGTGGCTGACACCCTGGGCTTCAGCATGGTGCTTTCCAGCAGTGACGGAGCCTATGGCGAAATCCTTTCCCGGGAAAGCGGCAGAGGCCCGCGCCTGCGCTTCAACTACATGGCGCCGGACGACACCACCCTCTATAAATATGAGGCCAGGGCTTTTGTGGACAGCTACCGGGCGGACTATGAAACCGCTCCTGTATTGGACAACCGATGGGTGCTTTCCAACATCGCGCCCTCCCGCCTCTATGTGAATTTTAACCTCAATTACGACCTCTTTGTCGATCCCATGGGCAATATCCTCTCCGAAAAAGACCGCAAGCGTGCCACCATCAACAAGGCGGAACTGATCCTGTATCTGAAGGATAATGATTATTACGGCTCGGAGATCCAGTATTACCTGTGGACGGACTGGCTGCGCGAGCATCTGGACCTCGATCCCGCCATCGCCATCCCGGACGGGAAGATCAGCAGCGGGCTGGAAACGGCTTCCGCATTGGTGACGGGCGACCGCGTGGTGGTGAATATCACGCCCATCGTGCAGGCTTTTGCCTCCGGGGACGAGGACATCGACTCTCCGGGCGACCAGCCCTTTGGAGTGATCATCCGCTCCCGGCATGAGATGCTGCGCTTTGGCAAGATGGAATTCTGGCATTTTGACGATCCCGACACTCCGGTGAACAAAATGCCCCGCCTGGTGATCAAATATACCCCGCCATTCCTGTAAAATATGAATATGCGTAGAGTCCTGCTGCCTGTCCTGGTTTGCCTCGTGCTGCTTTGTGGCTGCAAACGCAAGGAAGAGCGGCCTTCCACGCCCCTCGCGCAGGTGAACGGCGAAACGCTGTATCTGGAGGACTTCCGCGCCACCTTCAGCGATGAGCAGTGGGCAGCCCTCAGTCCCGAGCAGAAAAAGCAGGAGATCGAGGACTGGGTGAACGTGACCCTGCTGGCACAGGCGGCGGAGGAACAGAAACTGGATCAGGAAAGCGGGGTGAAACAGCGTATCGACTACGCCGCCCGCAAGATCAAGGCCAACGCCCTGATCGCCCGCCGCATGAGCCAGATGGAGATCAGCGAGGAAGCGCTCTTTGCCTATTACCGCCTGCACCGCTCGGACTTCCAGGGCAAGCTGCAGGAGTATGACGTACAGAGAATATTCCTCACCGACGCCAATGCCGCCAGCATCCTGTTCAAACGCCTGCAGGAAGGGCTGAACTTCGATGAGGCTGCGCTGTCCTACTCCCAGGAACCCCTTAAGGACAAGCTGGGTTACATGGGCTACGTGACCGCGAACGGGCCGGATTCCCTCTTCTGGCGTGCCGTGCATGGACTGAAAAAGGACGAACCTGGCCGCCTGGCAACGGCTGACGGAGTCTACCTGCTGCGCTATATCAATCAACGGGAAGGCAGCCAGGAAGCGAACTTTGAGGATTACAAGGGCGAAATCCGCGCCATCCTGCTGGCTGAAAAGCTGAATCAGGTCTATGAAGACCTGCTGCGCGAATTGAAGGCCAAAGACAACAAAATCTATTACTATTAAGGTGTTAAGATGAAGAGAACACTGCTGATAAGCCTGCTGCTGCTCTGCCTGGCAGGGTTGAATGCCGATCTGGTTGACCGCATTGTCGCCAAAGTCGGCAACGAAATCATTCTGATGAGCGACATCCAAAACGAGATGCTCCACCTCAAAGCCGCCGGCATGCTGGACGAGAGCCTGACTCCGGCCATTGTGCTGCAACAGATCATCCAAAACAAGGTCATCGTGCAAAAGGCGAAAGAGATGGATATCAGGCTGGATGAAGGCAAAGTGAAGCGGGAAGCGGAGCGCAGGGTGGCGGAGATCAAGAAAAACTATCCCTCCGAGGCGGAATTCAGGGTCGCCCTGGCTCAGGAAAAGCTCACTGAGCCGGAGCTGCTGGCATCGATCAAGGACATGCTCACCGAACGTGCGCTTTCCGAACAGCTTATCGCCCGCAATGTGACATCCAGGGTCAATGTGACCGAGGCGGAGATGGAGGCTTTTTACGAAGCCAGCAAAGACACCCTGGCGGTGAAACCCGTCACCTGGAAGACCGGCGTCATCATGCGCGAGATCAAGCCCAGCGAAGCCACCGACAACGCCAAGCTGGCGGAGATCAGGGACATCCAGGAACGCCTGGACAAAGGCGGGGATTTTGCCGCCCTCGCCACACAATACAGCGATTGCCCCAGCAAAGAACGCGGGGGAGACCTGGGTTTCTTCAGCAAGGGCATGATGGTCAAACCCTTTGAGGACGCGGCTTTCAACCTGAACCGGGGTGAGATATCCCCCATCGTTAAGACCGAATATGGCTACCATCTGATCAAGCTCACCGAGACCCGCGGCAACGAAATCCGCGCCAGCCATATCCTCAAGATCGTGTCTCCTTCCCACGCGGACACTCTGGCAGCCCGTGAGCAGATGGAGGCGGTACGCGCGAAGTTCCTGAACAAGGAAGCCAGCTTTGAAGACCTGGCGCGACAGTATTCCAGCGATCCCGATGCTGCGGAGACCGGCGGTGTCCTGGGTGACTTTGCCGCCAACGAATTTCCCGAACTTTTCGCCTCCCAGATCAATTCCTCGCCGGTGGGCGGCATAACCCCCGTGCTGGAAAACCAGGGCATACTCTACCTCTTTTCCCGCCTGGAAGAGCTGCCCGCGCGGGTCTTTGCCTACGAGGAAGTGAAAGACAAGCTGCAGGACTACCTGCGCAGCACCAAGACCATGGAAGCCTACCACGCGTGGATCCAGGAACTGATGAAAGAGGCATACGTCCAGATCATCGAATGAGCGCGCGCAAACTTACCCCGGCAAGCTTTTTCGCCTCCCTTTTCGGAGTGGGGTTCATCCCATTTGCTCCGGGCAGCTTCGGCACCCTGCTCGCCGCCGCGGTCTATCTTGTCCTGCCCGGTTTCCTGTTTGAAGGCTGGGGATGGGCGTGGTTTTCCGCCGCTCTGCTTGCGCTTTGCGGCGTCTCGGTCTGGTTGAGCGGCAAGTCGGAAAAGACCCTCGGGCACGATGCCCCCGCCATCGTGATCGACGAGGCCTGCGGCTTCTTTGTCACCGTCCTGTTGCTGCCCCGCACCCTGCCGGTGGCGATTTACGCCTTTGTGCTCTTCAGGGCTTTCGACATCGCCAAACCCTTTCCTGTCAACCGCTCCCAGCGTCTGCCCGGCGGCTGGGGCATCACGGTTGACGATCTGCTCGCCGGGCTTTACGCCAACATCCTGATCAGGATATTACTGCATATTACGCCAAGATTCTTTGGTTTAGCATAAGGAGATAAATATGATCCATACACTGTTACAAGCCCAGGCCAACACAGGCGGAGCGGCAGGCGGATTGGGCGCCTTTTTGCCCATCATCATCATGTTCGCCCTGCTCTATTTCCTCATGATCATGCCCCAGCAAAAGAAGCAGAAGCAACTGCAGAAGATGCTTGACGCCCTGCAGGTGAACGACCGCGTCATCACCACCTCCGGCATCTACGGCCGCATCGTTAGCATCAAGCCGGACAAGAACATCGTTGTGCTGGAGATCGACGACACGAACAAGGTGCGCGTGGAGTTTCAGCGCGGCGCCATCGCTGCCCTGGCCAAGAACGGCGAACCTGCTGCCTGATGAAGAGAAAGCCCCGCCTCCTGCCCGTGCGCATCTACGGAGATGAGATCCTGCGCCTCAAAGCGCGGGAAATCAGCGCCCTCAGCCCGGAGCTGGAGGAGTTTATCGCCGACCTCACCCACACCATGTATCTCAGGGATGGCGTGGGCTTGGCGGCGCCGCAGGTGGGTGAAAGCCTGCGCGTCATCGTGATCGACCCCGATTGGTTCCGGGAGGGACGCCAAAAGAAGCCCCTCGTGATGATCAACCCCCGCATCCTGGATGCAGAGGGGGAAACCGACACCGAGGAAGGCTGCATCAGCATTCCCGAGGTGTTTGCCCATGTCACCCGCCCCTCCCGCGTCACACTGGTTTATCAGGATGTGGAGCTTGCCGAACACCGCCTGGAGCTGGAAGGCTACCCCGCGGTGATCGTGCAGCACGAGATCGACCACCTGGACGGAATCCTGTTTACAGACCGCGTCGGCGCCCTGGCCAAGCTCAAGCTTAAAGGCAAGCTAAAGGCCCTGGCCGCCACCACCGTGGACGGCGAAAACATCCGCATCGGCACCAATTCCAGCCCCAAATAAGCATGCGCCTGATCTTTGCCGGCAGTTCCCAGTTTGCGGTGCCAGCCCTGCGCGGGCTGCTGGAAGTCTCTCCGCCCGTGCTGGTGCTCAGCCGCCCGGAACGCCCCGCGGGGCGCAATCTTAAGCCGCGTCTCTGTCCCCTGGCGGAGTTTGCCCAGAGCAAGGGCCTGCCCCTGTCCCAACCGGAGGATGTGAACTCGCCCGAATCAGTGCGGAGCATCCGCTCCCTGGAGGCTGACCTGCTCATCACCGCTTCCTATGGAGCTTTGCTGCGCAAGCCACTGCGGGAAAGCACCCGCCTGGGAGCCATCAATTTGCATCCCTCGCTGCTGCCCCTCCATCGCGGTGCGACCCCCGTGCAAAGCGCGCTGTTAAATGGCGACAGCCTCACGGGCACCACCATCTTTGCCCTCAATTCCCGCCTCGATGCCGGGCCAATCCTGGCCCAGAGGGAACTGCCCATCCTGCCGGAGGATGACCATGCCTCCCTGGAGGGGCGTCTGGCAGAGCTTTCCGCGCGGTTGTTGCTGGATTTGCTGCCCGTTCTGGAACGCGACGGCGTTGTCGGCAGGGAGCAGGATCACAGCCGCGCCAGCTATTGCGCCAAGCTGGACAAGGACGACCTCGTTCTTGACTGGAATATGGAGGCAAACACGCTCCACAACCGCATCCGCGCCTTTTCACCCCTGCCCGGCGCCTACACCCTGCTACGTGGTGAACGGCTCAAGATTCTGGCCGCCCGGCCTCTGCCCGAGCCTCCTTCCGGAACGCCGGGAAGCCTGGGGCAGGTGGTCAAAAACACCGGTTTCACAGTCAATTGCCGCGATGCGCAGCTTTTGATCCTCAAAGTGCAGCCCGCCGGAAAGCGGGCGATGGACGCCTGGGCATACCAGTTGGGCGCCCGCCTCAATCCCGGGGAACGCTTTGCGGGCGAACCCCCCAAACCTGATCTGGAGAACACATGAAAGCACAAGAACAATATCTCTCCGTGATAAAATTCCCCTCCTTCGTCAGCCTGATGCTCATCATCCTGGGCCTGTTGCTGGCGTGGGTCATCTTCATCGCCTACCGGGGTATCTGGCCTGCCAAATGGGTCAGCGCCGTGCTGGTCATCTGCTTTTTGACGATGGTCTTTATGGTGCTGATGTGGATAGTTACCCTGCGCTCCACCTACATCCGCATCCGCCCGCGCTGGCTGCAAAGGCTCAGCAAATGGATGCTGATCCACGTCTTTTACAACCTGGCCAACTTCTTCCGCATCATCACCTTTTCCAACCGCAACGTGCTCACCGAATCCTTCCTCAATTTCAACAACGAAACCGTCCTTACCGACCAGCTTGACGTGCGCAACTCCAACATCATGCTGCTGCTGCCCCACTGCCTGCAAAAGTCCGACTGCCCCGTGCGCGTGACCTCGAACATCTTCAACTGCGAGGAATGCGGCGGCTGCGACATCGCCGGGATCAAGAGGATGGCAGCCGAGCACCAGGTCAAAGCGGCTCTGGCGACCGGCGGCACCCTGGCGCGCAAACTGTTGCAGGACTACAAACCTAACGTGATCGTGGCCGTGGCCTGCCATCGCGACCTGCTGGACGGAGTGCGCGACGCCTGGCATTTACCCATCTATGCCGTGCTGAACGAACGCCCCAAAGGCCCCTGCTTCGAGACCCGCGTCAACCTGGCAAGCATCGAATTCGCCATCCAGCGCTTCAAATAGGGGACTGCCATGAAAGCTTCAACCATCGTCACCCTCGTGATAGTCGTCCTGCTGCTCAATGCCGGCATCACCCTGATGCTGATCAACGCCAAATCAAGTCCAGTCCAGACCGGAAGCGCCGCCCTGGTGAACGCCGCCAAAAACGAACGCGACACCCAGATCACCGCCGCCGTCAAAGCGGTGGAGGAAGCCGTGGTCAGCGTCAACGTTACCAAGGTGGAGGTCTTCAACCGCGGCTTTCGTGGCTTTGGCTTCTTTGATTTCTTCGGTTACCTGCCCACCGAACGCAAGGTGGAAAGCCTCGGCTCCGGCGTTATTTACGACCCCAGCGGCTTCATCGTCACCAACGCCCATGTGGTGACAGGTGCCCGGGAAATCACCGTGGTGCTGCCGGATAAAAGGGAGTTCGACGCCCGCCTGATCGGCATCGACGAACAGCACGACATCGCCAAGCTCAAGATCGAAGGCAGCAACCTGCCCTATGCCCGCCTGGGCGAATCCAAAGACCTCATCATCGGGGAATGGGCCATCGCCCTGGGCAACCCCTACGGATTCCTGATGAGCGACAGCAAACCCAGCGTCTCCGTGGGCGTTATTTCCGCCGTCAACCGCAGCTTTGCGCCCCAACAGGACGGGCGTTCCTACCGGGGCATGATCCAGACCGACGCCGCGGTCAACCAGGGCAATTCCGGCGGGCCGCTGGTCAATATCCGGGGCGAGGTGATCGGCATCAACACCTTCATCGTTTCGGAATCCGGAGGCAATATCGGCATCGGCTTCGCCATCCCTTCCCATATTGTGAAGCAGATTCTGGCGAAGCTGTAACAGGAAGGAAAGGTGGTTCACGCAGATTGGCGCGAATAAAAAGCGCAGATTATTGAAGGGTAACCTTCCACCATTTCACCTTTCCACCTTTCCACCTCTCATAGATCATGTTATCCGCGTTCTATCTCTTTTCAATATCACCACCCCATCACGGCATCACGACACCACGAAGTCCAGTCTGGACGCTTCCTTTCCACCTTTCCACGAAATTCTCACAACCATCCCCATAGTCCAT